>ERZ824575.3702-NODE-3702-length-10353-cov-3.891338_pt1 | contig 10353 bp, 9 predicted proteins | sample MGYA00519470_ERZ824575 | MGnify/ENA primary metagenome ERZ824575 (study PRJEB31778, sample SAMEA3449170) | human gut metagenome | biome: human gut; feature: human-associated habitat; material: faeces | place: United Kingdom | collected 2010/2012 ...
CTAATAATTGATTCCACTTTTTGCGGTTGTAGTTAAGCCCACTTCCATAATCTTCAATACACTGGTATACATCTGATCCAAATAGGAGTCATGTGATTTATGTGATTTTCAACCTAAAAATCACATAAATCCATTTCACGAAAAAGACTGGGATAACAGAAGACAATGTAACGGTCTTAGAAACAAGAATCCCATTGCTTTAGCTGTGGGAGTGTCAAACCAGTAAACATATGTTCTTTCAACAGATTAAGAGCTAGCTCACGGCGAGTTAAAAATCTTCATAATCATCTATAAAACGGAGCAATTCGTTTTTTGAAATAAAAGTATTTTTGAAAGAAATCTTCTGTATTTGTGATATAAGTTTTGCCGATTCAAAAAATCCATATTTATATAATCGGTTCTCCAAAGTACCATGAGATGCAGGAAGAAACCAGCCAGTCCAAGAAATACTTTTGTCATCTGGAATCATGGAAACTAATAATCTGATGGAGCTTTTGTTATTTAGAGAGTATACTTTTTCGGTAAGCAAACAAGATGTTTCGTATTCATCTAAAGATCCACCAATGTGTTTATATGGAAGATGCTGTATTTCTTGAAACTTTGGATCTGCACTATTGAAACATAATTTTGTGAGTTGATCCCCATACATAAAACATCGAGTAATGGTTCGTTCTGTGACAAAAGAGAGCCCCTTATCAGGATCTTGTGCATTTACAAATTCTCCTTCTTTATCATAGCATGCATATACATTTGCTTCGTGGCTCATGCCTTGGGATGATTGGGTAAACTTCCAATAGGTATGATTCAACTTCGCTAACTCTCCGAGGCAATTTGAATGTGCGATTTTATCATTTACATTGACTTTTTTATTGATTCCAAACATTGTGTTTATAATATTTGAATTAAACTTACTAAAAAATATTCTGCGATTAGACATTATTATATTCCTATATTAATATTCTGCAAGATAGTCTACAAGTTCATTAACGATGCGCTGTGCCTTTAACGAAAGCTTTTTGTATTTTTTCCACATGATTTCTGCATCGTTTTCAGGTTTCTGTTTGTGGACAATGTCTTCCATGATTTTTTTTAATGGAGTTCCGAGAACATATACGTTATCTGGATCAGAATAGTCATATCCAAGCGCATCAACAATTTTTCTGAAATTAGCTATACTGACTTTGATTTTGCCAGATTCGTACAAAGCAACGGAAGACTGCTTTATTCCTGCAGCATCGGCCAGCTCCTGCTGTTTGAATCCGACAATATTTCTCAAGGTGCGAATATTATCTTTGTACTCAGTGAAAAAAGAAATCAAGTTTTTTCTGGAAATCTTGAAAGCAGTACCGTTGCTGCACTCTATCCAGTCATATGAATTATCGGTACGCCCAGTCTTATCGTCATCTATAATACTTATCGTTGTTTTTTCATATTCGTATTCGAGCGCAGACAGATAGCGTATTGCAGTATCTTCACTGATTCTTTTTTTTCTTTCTAGGTCAGCGACAGATTTTCTGTCTAAACTTAATTTTTTTCCTAAATCATTCTGAGTGAATCCAGCTCCGTCTCGAAGATCGGTTAATCCTAGTTTCATGTTATTATCCTTTCAATCCACATATAAACAGTTTACAACATTTTTAATAAAAAAAATACATGTTTCGAATTAACTTAGTATTGACTTTTAGTTAAATTGCGTTATATTAAATATGTGCAAAATAGATAGCAAGCATATTTATATACATAAAAGAGGGAAAATAATATATGAAAATTTCAAGAATCAAAATTGAAAAAAATCCAGGCACAAAAAAACTAACACAACGAGAAAATGCAACACTGCTTGGCTGCTCCCCTAACTTTATCTGTATGATCTGGAGGGGGAAAAATATTTCGCCAAAGACGCTCGGAAAAATTGCTGATGCACTTGAAGTTGAGCCAGAGGACATACTGGAGGAGGAATAGATGGCAGAAAAAATGAAGCATCTGGAAACTAATTACATAAAGCAGCCAGAACTTAATTTCATCATAATTTTAAATAATGATGATGAAGTAAAAAAATTCAATGAATTGACGAATGAGAAATTGACACGTCCCTGTATTATTACAATTAATAACGGATGTATATGTACGTCGGATCTAGCTGAATTGAATTTTTATCAAAATCTTGGATTTGTTCCGTTGGAGTTGAAAATGCCAATGTTTTTATACAGGTAAACCCGAAGGCGCCGGAACACTACAAGAGAAATTAATTGGTTTGACAAATGTCATGCAGCGTGCTAATATTAACATACAAAGAGGTGCTACCGATAGACGGTCAGCCCGGTTTACGCATTATAAAAATAACCGCAACCTTGGGCGAGGGCGGTTATTTTTTTCTGCCATGGTTATCTTTCCCGATAAGGTAGAATAATCCGGCAACGCTTATCAATAAACTTGTGAACTGAATCAGTTCCGTCAGTGTTATCATCAGCATCCCCTCCGTCAACAAATTTCCTCTTTCGAAGATTTCTATGTAATCAGAGGGTTCAGTCCCTCTGTTGAGGGCTAACCGCCTACCGTTATGGTAGCACCTGATTACATTATATCAGAAAATATGTGCTTTTTCAACATGACAGTGCTTTGACATATAGCGTAAACACAATATTGTGTCTTGTTGAATAAATGTATTTTTGAAGCGATTGCAATAATCACAAGAATACTTAAAAACCAAGGAATATAAGTGAAAAATGATAATAATACATGTTTACTTATTTGTTTAAATATGCTATAATATACATATATTCAACAAATAAAACTTTTTCAGAAAGACGAGGTAAGATATATGAAAAATAAAATAAAAAAATATGCAGCAATCGGGACGATAGCTATTATGGGATTGCTTTTAGCAAATACGGCAGTAGAAAAAACGGTAACGCTGATCAGTGACACAGATACTTCATGTGTTACCGTATATTCTGGTGGAGAAAAGACAGTAGGAAGATGCGATAATGAATATAAGCTTGCAGAAAAATATGAAACTGATGCTGAAATATATGCAGAGATACAGGAAGCTGCTTATTCAACACCAATTATTGAAACCATGATCAATGACGGATACCTGCTCGGATATGTGGACCAGCTCAAAGCAGAAGGCTGGATTCCACAGGACTTCACACCGGCTGGAAGTAAACCTTCAAGTACAGCACAGACCGAAACAAAAGCAGAGCCACCAGCAGATAACCAGGCAGCCTCTTCTGAAACAAAAGAACAGCCAAAAACGGAAACCACAACAGAGACTAAGACCGAAACAAAGGCAGAACCTACACAGGAAGAAATTGACGCTGCATGGGAAGAAACCGAGCGGACAGAAGCAACCTGCACCGAGGATGGAAAGATCGTATATACAAACTCCATTACAGGAGACACCAAGGAAGAATCCCTTCCGGCAACAGGACATGATTATGAAGTGACAGATACGGCAGAAGCCACCTGTACTGAGGATGGAGCCAATACATACACCTGCAAGGTTTGCGGAGATACCTATGAGGAAGCAATCCCGGCAGCCGGGCATATCGAAGGTGAATGGACGGTCACAAAAGAAGCCGGATTGTTTTCAGCCGGAGAAAAAACACTTACGTGTGAAAAATGTGGGGAAGTGTTAAAGACAGAGTCAATTCAACAAAAGTGTCCATTGTCACTTACTGCCGTGATCGGTATTGCTGTCTGTATCATCCTTGTTGTGGCGATCGTGATTATAACGGTTGCAAAAAGGCATAAAAGACAGTAAATACAGACATTTCAGCAAGCAGTCAACAAATAAATATACAGGAATTTAAGCAGACCACTGCCCCTAAAAAGGCAGTGGTCGTTTTTTTGCAATAATTGTTGAACATTGCTATAATATACAAAACCACTAGAAAGGAAATCGAAAATGGGAAAATTAAAGAAAGGGATCTGCTGCCTGCTCTCGGCTTTGATGATGGTGTCAGTATGCCTGATGACCAGACCGCAGGACATCAGGGCGGATATCAGTGAGAGCGTGTGGCAGAATTATAACGGCGAGATCGTCTTTTATGATGAACCGAGTGAATGCTTTATCTACCAGACCATGGATGTCAAGAAAACATCCAGTGTCTTTTACCGGACGATCGGGATCGAGTTTTCTCGGATCAAAAAAGACATCGATCCGACAGACGGACTGCATGGCGGTTCGCATTTTTATGTAGGGGAATCGGACGGACATGTATATGTGGATGCATCGACAGTGTCCATCAATCAGAAATGGTCTTATGATGGAAAACAGAGAGAGTATGTTATTGTTCCTCTTTCACAATTAGATTCTACAAAAAAAGAATATGACACAAAAGATGCAAAGGGAAACAATGTCCGAATCACTACTTACATGATCTCCAAAGAAACTTTACTTTCGGATATTCGGAGAGAAAGTACTGACTGGGCGGATGAACTTGAGGAAAAACTGGCGAATAATGAGAGAGCTTATGTAGGAATCGACTGCATCATCACCATGTACCGCCATGGAGAAAGTGGTGGAGCTGAAGGGCGAATGCAGGTTACATCCGGACAATTCCAAGGTGAAATCTACGACTGGTCCAACTGGAACAAACTCATCACCGCAGCCCCATGGGCAAAAGAGGAAACCAAGACCATCTCCATCCCGTCACATTTCAACCGTTTCCTCGTAATGGGTGCCAATACCAAGACGGAGAAAGAGACAGAGGGCGTGGAAGATCTCACCGGAATGACAGACGGAAGCTGTGTGCTTGTCAAAAACATGGATTCCGAAGCATCAAATGTTGAGGCAGGAAATGACACGAACCAGTCCGGGGATAATTACGCAGCACCGGATCTGAGGACATATAACGATGATGATACCTTTGACATCGGAGTAAAGATCCCGACGACCGAAGATTATACCAATGCGATCAATCTGGATTCGTGGTACGGACACGTCAACGTATCTTCCCGAAGTGTTGTAAAGACCTATAAGGTGCCGTATGACATTACGGTAACTAAACAGGTGCAGGTAACACATACCGGATCACAGATCACAAGCTCTGATATGTCCGGACAGGTCTCCGGAGGAAAGACCTATGGAGACTGGTATATAAGGATCGAAGATGCGTCAAGCCCAAGTGGCTATCAGTACGTCATGTCCTATACATATGAGACGACTTCTACACAGACGTACCATTACAGCGGAAGTATCTCATATGAGATGGATCCGGTGCAGTATTACTATATCAGCGGCATGAACCTGTTGGAGTACAACAATGCGCTTGTTACAAATGACTTTTCTTCCGTGCCGTACAGCAACCGGGCAGATATCCAGTATGATATTGCAATAAACGGAGAAAAACATAGCAGCACCGACCATTCGACATTTGCAGGGACAACCTATACCCCGGATGATGATTATCATATCATCTGGCCGGATATCACGGGATACTCCGTGGATGGGACATTTGACAGTTCAGAACTTGATCCTTCAGACAGTGCAGTCCAGCATTATGTGAAACAGCAGTTTGCTTCTTATATCGGGGCAAAAGAGATCATTGTAAAAAATGACGAGCTGACGCTGGACGGCTCCAATTACTTAAATCAGGACGGCATTAATTTTACATTTGTGAAAAATGCAAATGTGGAAATGAATGAGAACCCGGCAAACGATAAAGTGACCGGAAGCACGGTTGTGACAATCCCGGAAGAAACAAATAACGGATATTATTACACGACACTGCAGGCAACGTATAACCGTTTCGCAGCCGGAAGCAGTGCAGAAATGCGTACCATGACATTTAAAGATAATGAACTGTCAATCCCGGCTATCATGGCAGGATACGAGCAGAATGAGCCGATCGTGGTACACAGTCCTGTTGTGGCACCGATCTCAATGATGGGAGAGGGAAAGACACAGCTTATCAACCAGACCGGAGCAACACAGCTTATCCTTGATAATACATATAACGTGGACTTCGACTGGAATACCTACTTCCTGCAGAAAGGCTACACGAACGTATCCGGATTTACAAAGTATGTAAAGAATAAACAGGTGCGGTTCCCATTTTCCGCAAAAGTGAATGATACATATTATGATGTAGAATCTGCAACAGGATATACTGAATGGATTGACCTTGGAAATGTGGAATCGTTTGAGTTCTACCTTCCGTCATGGGCAGCCGAGGGCGTGTATGGCGTGGCAGATTACACAGGCTATGATGTAAATACAAACCCGGTTCAGGTGCGTGTATTTGCAAATAACTCGTCAGCCGTCAACAACATGGAGGAATACACCTATAACAGCGACCTCGGAAACTATGTCGCAACCTATAACTATCCGGTGCAGGTGTCCGGAGTCATTTATGATTTCAAAGTGACAGGTATCAATGACGAGCAGATCTTCGGAGGATATGACAGATCAGAAGGTATCGGCGTATACCAGTTCACAAAGCATAAGCAGGAGAAGCGTGTCGGCACAACGAACCGCTTTGGAGAGACAAACGTAAGATATGTGCTTGACGGAACACTGACCAATGCATGGGATCTGATCAACACGATCCCGTTCACGAATGGAAAGTCCAATATCTATAGCGGAGGCACTTTCGGAGGCATGGGATTCTTACAGGCAGGACACGAATTTGGATTTACCTTTAAGACGATATCAAGGCTGTATAATAATGACGATACCATAAAGATCACGCCTGCCTACCGGTATATCGCACCGGACGGCACTGTGACGGATGATGTGAACATTTATTATGATTTGGATGGGAAATCCTTTATCAAGGCAGGATCACCACAGGACAGTAATAAGATCCAGACCGTGAGCATCGGGGATGCCTATTTTGCTTACAGTTATTACGATTATGGAGATTATGATCCGGTTTCCTATACGGCAAAGAAATTTGACAAATCAAATAATGAGATCTTATATCATGAGACACCAAGCTATACGGTAGGCAGTATCACGCTGCAGTCCACGCAGAAATTGCTTACAGGCGACGAGGAAGAATTGTTTGCCAATAAGGATAACAGCTCTGCAGACAGCCTGCGGTATAGAAAGACAGACGGATTAGGCGACATCAACAGGACTGTATATGACAAATTTGAAAAGTCCATGCAGACTTGGTATGGCGAATATAAGATCCCGTCAAAAATCCATGTTGTCAAAAAGAATCCGGAAGGAAGCCAGTATGAGGATGATTTCCAGAAAGCACTGGCAGAAAATGGACAGGCTTCAGAAGATGATGATTACTGGCTGGATGACGGTTACCTGATACTTGGATTTAAGATCGACACGTATGTGCACGGCACAAATGAACATCTCACTTATTATGGCGGTGCAGACGGAACCGGGCTTGATATGTGGGAGAGGGAACGTAAAAATGATCCAGATACCACAAAGGTCCGTGATGTATATGAACTGAATGATGTAGAGATCCGTGACGGGGATGTGGCGATCATTACACTTGACACGAAATTAAGTGACCAGTACACAACAGGAATCTTATATCTGAATTAATTTCATATCCATAGCATGAATGACCAACTCCCATTTAAAGGAAATGGAAGTGGTATCTTGAAGAAGCCGTAACACTTGCGTCTTTCGAACTAAAAAGTTAGCTGTCCGTGCTGTCTTAGGCTGTTCACACAGCCACTATCCCTTTTACGGGATTACTTTGGGGATTCAGTTCGTGGAATCCGAACACTTCTGGCTCTGCAAGAAATGAAAAGTCATGTGTGTCTTTCCATGCATCTGTAAATGCTTTCCGCATGATGTTGGAAGCACCATTGCAGTCGGCGTTTATGATTAATCCGTTGGCACACTTATAAAGCCCACGCTTTATGCGAGAACCGGAGAAATCAGCCTTATCGTCGTCCACACCGTAGGTCGGGATATAGTCCATGGAAGTGATGTCTGCTTTGGAAGTGTAAGATTCTTCCTGCATGATAATGCGGATGCCTTCCTCGGATGCTTTATAAGCAATCATGTCCTTTAGTACTGCAACAGGCATTGAGACAAAGTTCTGATTGTTCTGTTTCCCGATATTGGCGTTCTGCTTCCAATGTTTGTTTGTACCAAGCACGATAGTACCTGCGCGGTGTTCAAGGCAGTAGCGGACAATGCTTCTGCTTATCTTGTGGCACTGGTCATGGACGAAGTTGTAATGGTACACGCTCAATGCATTAATGTATCTGGAAGATACATTAACGCTCTTGTGCCCTTTTGTGATGATTCTGACAGCTTTTGCGCGGGATTTATAAAACCACTGACAGTTGGAAAGAACAGCCCCGCCCTTGTAAAGCCTTGACGAGTTATCATTGCAAACGATAGTTGCGAAGTTGTCTACTCCAAAGTCAACCGCACAGATGTTAGGCATTTCAGAATCGGTGCGCACAACAGATGCATTTGTTTCCAGAGTAAGGGAAATGATGTATCTGTCATAAAACGGTTTTACCTTTACTTCCTTAAGCACAGAACCTTTTTCAATGTTAGGCAGGAAAAGGCGTTCCTTTAAAAGCGGAAATTTAAGGAGAGTCCCATTGTCCGTGAAGTATAGGACGGCATCTTGGTTTGTGAAAGTAAAAGTCATGGAATCATTTTTCTGATAATGTGGCATTTTAGGCTTGCCAAGATACTTTGACGGATTTTTCCTGTAATCCCTTAAGGCAGAGAGCCAGTTCTTGAAATCGGAAACAGCCTGTTTTAAGACAGCCTGCGCCGCCTGCATTGGAAGTCCTGCAAAAAAGTCTGGATTGTGTGTTGCACGCATAAGCTTTTCAAGATGTGTGTATGAGATAACCCTGCTGACATTAATGGAAGGGAAGACTTCCTTAAGGACAGCAATCTCGGTAAATACCTGTTTCTGGTTATCAGAAAGACAATTCCTGTCATATCCGGTAAAAACCTGCCGGATACGGAAAAGGGCAGAGTTGTACAACAGTTTTGCAAGTCTGGCATTGCTGTCGCAGTAATCATATATGAAATTTCCACGGGCAACTTGGCACTGAACAACTCTGTGACTCATATGGGTGTACCTCTTGAAAAACATTGAATTTACTGATAAAATTATAACATAAATAAAAATGGATGTAAAGGAAGATGACAATGCAGGGAAAGACAAAAAGCGGGTATTACACGAACCGCCACAGTTGCTATATATTACAGTTCCATATCGTACTGGTAACAAAATACAGGCATCCGGTACTTGTGGGAGAAGTAAAGGACGCAGTGTATGGCAAGGTAAAGGAGATAGCCGAAAGCCGGAAAATCAACATCCTTGAAATGAATGGGGAAGCAGACCACCTGCACCTTTTATTGGAGACGTCACCACAGGTGTCGCCGGGGGAACTTGTAAATGTGATAAAGACACAGACATCAAGATACGCACGAAAACTGTATGGGGACAGCCTGTTGAAGAAGTATTACTGGAAACCGTATTTCTGGACGGACAGCTATTTTGTAGCAAGCGTAAGCGAAAACACACTTAAAACCGTGCAGAATTACATAAAAAACCAAGGAATACAATAAGCCATTCACCCACGCCCATGCAGGTTTTATGGACGTGGTACTTTGGCAATATTAATAGATTTGGACTCCGGGGCATATGCCCCGGAGTAACTTATAAGTTAGCTGGCAAAACTCCAAAGCTTTAGCTTCGGGAAGTGTCAAAAAAGGAAAGGATTTGTATGAGAAAAGATTACGAAATGGACGAAGAAAACCTTCAGGAAGCTGAAGACGAGTTTTATAATTATTATCATGGCGAAAAGAAAAAGACGAATACGGTACCAGTCGTCATTGCTCTGGCTGCAGTCATGCTCTTGGCCGGGTTTGTCATAGGAAAAGGCTCAAATCTGCTCACACGCTCGCAGAATGAGGCAGAAAGGGATGTTGAACGGGCAAAGGATGTGGCAGAACAGACAAAGACAGACCATGGAGGAACTGTGCAGGGAACCTCACAGGCGAAGCAGGTATACATATCAGGCTACAACGAGGAACTTACGGAAAAAGTTAGAGAAGTAGTGGGCGAGATCTATCCGGGAGCAGCGGTGTCCGGATATGCAGACGAACTCACCGAAGCGTGCATGGAAGGAACTGTGGATGCCGCAGCACAGCAGATCATGGAAGACAGTGGAAATCCGGAAGGATATTTTTACATGAGCTGCGATATGGGTGGAGATTTTGACAGGGATGCGCTTTTGAATGGTCTGAACAACGAAAGGGTTAAACAGGAATCCGTATCTGCGTACTGGGTAGGTGCGGTGGCAGAAAATAGCGGTTACAAAGTATATTTGTTTTTCGAACGTTGAGTTTACAATATGAGTCCGCTTCCGGATATGTATGAGTTAAACGCCATG
>ERZ824575.3708-NODE-3708-length-10349-cov-2.872159_pt1 | contig 10349 bp, 8 predicted proteins | sample MGYA00519470_ERZ824575 | MGnify/ENA primary metagenome ERZ824575 (study PRJEB31778, sample SAMEA3449170) | human gut metagenome | biome: human gut; feature: human-associated habitat; material: faeces | place: United Kingdom | collected 2010/2012 ...
TGGGCAGCGAAGCCCGCATCAATACCCCCAGCACACAGGGTACCAACTGGCAGTGGCGGCTCTCCACTCCCCTGCCGGAAGGTCTTTCTGCTCACATTGCCGGTCTGACCGTGCTGTATGAGCGGGTTGCGTAAAATTTTGCATTCTCTTCAAAGCATCTGCACGGATCCGTGCAGATGCTTTTTATTATTGCTCCGGAACATAATTGTGTAGTAGATGAAGCGGGATTTGAAAAATACATTATAGTGGAATAGGTAATTGCAATGGCGCTGGTATGTGTTTGCAGCATACCAGCGCTATAAAAAAAATTCCGTTGTGAACCTTTTGGCCTTCTAAGTATCTAATAGATAGAAGCTGATTAATCACTATTTTTGTCGTCTATCCCAAAATTGTTGTCGTCTGTCGCAATTTTCGTTTTTATGAGAAAAATATGATATACTTTGGTATGTCATATTTTTTTGTGTAAAAAAGCTGTATCAATACCGGTTAGAGGAGAAAGTTTTAAAATAGAGCTTATATGATTAAATAGGCCAACCGGGTGGGAGTTTGTCCGTTGCAGCTGTCTATAAATGAAATGATATTCAAGGTAGGTAATAAATAACATTCTAGTGACTTATTCCAATGTATATGGTATAATAAATTGAATATGCAAAGAAAAAGAAACGACATCTTCGGATGCCGGAATGGAGGTATTCATGAACGAGAAAACAAATGCAATTCGGGATGCCAGACAGCTCGGATTGCTAAAAATGCTGCTCCTTGGTCTGCAGCATATGTTTGCGATGTTTGGTGCTACGATTTTGGTGCCAATTCTGGTAAGCAGTTATTATGGGGATGTGTCTCAGGGGAGATTGATTCAGGTTACGTTATTTTGTGCAGGAATCGGCACATTGTTTTTTCATTTAATGGCAAAACTAAAAGTTCCGGCTTTTTTGGGATCTTCCTTTGCCTTTTTGGGCGGATTTGCTACCGTGGCAAATTTTAACGATGGGAAATATGCCGGCATGAGTGGAGATGATAAACTTGCTTATGCCTGCGGAGGTATCGTGATCGCGGGACTTTTGTATCTGATTTTGGCATTGATCATTAAGTTGGTCGGAGTGAAAAAAGTAATGCGTTTTCTTCCACCGGTAGTGACAGGACCGATCATTATCTGTATCGGACTCAATCTTGCCGGATCTGCAATCGGCAACGCTTCGATGAACTGGCCGCTTGCGCTGGTTGCTCTTGTGACAATCATTATTTTCAATATATGGGGAAAAGGAATGTGGAAAATTATTCCAATTCTTATGGGTGTCGTCATTTCTTATGTGGTTGCATGCATTTTTACCGCATGTGGCATTCATAATGTAGATGGTTCGACGATCGTAAATCTTTCCTCGACGATGGAAGCAGACTGGATCGGGATTCCGGGATTCCGGTTTTGTAAATTTGACCTATCGGCGATTCTTGTTATGGCGCCGATCGCATTGGCTACCATGATGGAACATATCGGCGATATTTCGGCGATTTCCGCGACAGTAGGAGAAAATTATATCGAGGATCCGGGTCTTCACCGCACGTTGATCGGAGACGGAATTGCGACAAGTATCTCGGCATTGATCGGTGGACCGGCAAATACGACATATGGCGAAAATACGGGGGTATTGGAACTCAGTCGTGTTCATGATCCACGTGTGATCCGCTTGGCGGCAGTGTATGCGATTATACTTAGCTTTATACCGAAAATGGCATCGTTGATCGGATCGCTTCCGACCGCGATCATCGGTGGTGTCAGCTTCATTCTTTATGGAATGATCTCAGCGATCGGAGTAAGAAATGTTGTAGAGAATAAGGTAGATCTGACGAAATCCAGAAACCTGATTATCGCGGCAGTGATTCTTGTCAGCGGACTTGGATTTTCGGATGGTATTACATTTACGATAGCAGGAACGGCGGTAACGCTTACGGGACTTGCTATCGCAGCTTTGGCAGGTATTATTTTAAATGCAATTTTGCCGGGAAAAGATTATGAATTTCAGATGGCAGTAAAGGAAACGGAGGAATAAATTATGGCAGGTCAAGTTACGTATTTGGATCACCCATTGATCCAGCACAAAATTTCAAGATTGAGAGATAAGACGACAGGAACCAATGAATTTCGTTCGCTGGTAGAGGAAATTGCGATGCTTATGGGATATGAAGCACTTCGCGACCTTCCGACGGAAGATGTGACGGTCGAGACACCGATTGAGACTTGCAAGACGCCGATGATCGCCGGAAGAAAAATGGCAGTTGTGCCGATTCTTCGTGCCGGACTTGGTATGGTAAACGGAATTACGGCACTTGTGCCGACCGCAAAGATCGGACATATCGGATTGTATCGTGATGAGGAAACACATGAACCACATGAGTATTACTGCAAATTGCCGGATCCGATCGAAGAACGATTGATCGTAGTGACCGATCCTATGCTTGCGACAGGTGGTTCTGCCATTGCAGCGGTAGATTTTATCAAACAGCATGGTGGAAAAAATATTAAGTTCTTGTGCATCATTGCAGCACCGGAAGGCGTAAAGCGACTTCAGGAAGCACATCCGGATATTCAGATCTATGTAGGACATTTGGATCGTGAATTAAACGAAGCGGCGTATATCTGTCCGGGACTTGGTGATGCCGGAGACCGTATTTTCGGAACAAAATAATAGATATCGGGGGAATGCAACATGGTATTAGATTGGAATAAATATGTAGAGACAGCAAGACAGGTATCTGCAGAGGGGTGTGTGCTTTTGAAAAATGAAGCGCACACACTGCCATTGCAGGAGGGTTGCCGTGTTGCTGTATTTGGAAGAATTCAAAACAATTACTATAAAAGTGGAACGGGTTCCGGCGGAATGGTAAATGTTTCCAATGTAACCGGGATTTTGGATGCGCTGCGGGAAGAGCCGGGGCTAAGTGTGGACGAAACCGTGCGTGAAACCTATGAAAAATGGGAAAAAGAAAACCCGTTTGATGAGGGAATCGGCTGGGCAAATGAGCCGTGGTCGCAGGTGGAGATGCCGTTGGAAGAAGAGTTTGTCCGCGACGCATCACTTCGAAATAACATGGCCTTGGTAATTATTGGCAGAACGGCGGGAGAAGACCGTGATAATGTCGATGCCGAAGGAGCCTATCAGCTTTCAAAACGGGAGATTGATATGATCGAAAAAGTGACGTCGTATTTTGAGAAAACGGCGGTGCTTTTCAATATCGGAAGTATTATTGATCTATCGCATCCGTGTCTGCAGGCCTGCCAGGCGCAGATGATCGTGTGGCAGGGAGGCATGGTCGGTGGTTATGGTGTCGCCGATGTGCTGACCGGAAGAGTGTCCCCTTGTGGGCATTTGACCGATACGATTGCAAAAAAAATAGAAGATTACCCATCTTCGCCCTATTTTGGCGGCGAAGACAAAAACTTTTATGTGGAAGACATTTATGTCGGATACCGGTATTTTGAAACGGTGGCAAAAGAGGAAGTGCTGTATCCGTTTGGTTATGGGCTTTCTTATACGACATTCCGCGATACGTGCATCGATTTTTCCATTCGTGAGGATTTCGGATGCGAGATTCAGGTGCAGGTGAAAAATACCGGAAAAACAGCGGGAAAACACGTGGTTCAGGCATATGTTGAGGCACCGCAGGGAAAACTCGGTAAGTCCGCCCGCAGTCTTTGCGGATTCGCAAAAACGGGTGTGATCGAACCGGGTGAAAAAGAAATGGTAAAAATATCCATTCCGTTTTCTGTCCTTGCATCGTATGACGATTCCGGAGTTACCGGTGCGCCGTATTGTATGGTGCTTGAACCGGGAACATACCGGATTTATGTGGGTTCCGATGTTCGTAATGCGGAAGAAGGCGCGAATTTTGAGATTATTCAGCAGAAAGTGATCGAAAAACTGGAACAGGCACTTGCACCGGTAGAAGCATTCGATCGTTTCAAAATGAGTAAAGATGGAAATGGCAAATTTGAACTGACACGTGAAGCGGTTCCGACAGGCAAAAAACAGGAAGCGAAAAAACGCGAGGAAAATCTGCCGGAAGAGATCGCATATACGGGAGACAACGGGTATGTGCTGAAAGATGTGGCAGATGGAAAAATCACGATGGAGGAATTTGTCGCGCAGTTTTCTGACGAGGATCTGTCGTGCATCGTGCGCGGAGAAGGCATGGGAAGTCCGAAAGTGACACCGGGAACGGCTGCTGCGTATGGCGGCGTTTCGGAACATTTAAAAAAAATGGGAATTCCTTGCGGCTGCTGTTCTGACGGCCCATCGGGAATGCGCATCGACTGCGGAAAGAAAGCGTTCAGTCTGCCAAATGGAACATTGATCGCCTGTACATGGAATACGGCGTTAGTCGAGCAATTATTTGAATGTCTGGGACTGGAAATGATTTCCAATAAAATCGACAATATTTTAGGACCGGGAATCAATATTCACAGACATCCGTTAAATGGGCGAAATTTTGAGTATTTTTCGGAAGATCCTCTTGTTTCCGGTAAAATGGCTGCGGCGGAACTTCGCGGTCTGAAAAAGCAGGGAGTGACCGGAACACTCAAACATTTTGCCGCCAATAATCAGGAAAAGAAACGACATGACGTGGATTCGATCGTTTCGGAGCGTGCCCTTCGTGAAATTTATCTGAAAGGCTTTGAGATCGCGGTAAAAGAGGCGCAGGCGGATTCTGTCATGACGACGTATGGGCGTTTGAACGGAGTCTGGACTGCCGGAAGATACGAATTAAATACAACCATTTTGCGTAACCAATGGGGCTTTACCGGTATCGTGATGACGGTGGGCGAAGATCAATAATCAGTCCGGGACAAAAGGTGTCGGAAATGACTTTGCATCCATGGTGCGTGCGCAAAATGATATTTATATGGTGTGTCCGCAGGGCGATGAAAACCGTACAGACGATAATACTTTAAAAGAACTTGCGGCCGGCACATTGACACGCGGCGAATTGCAGCGAAGCGCCACCAATATCTGCCGCCAGCTTATGAGCCTTCCGGCATTTGCAAGGTTGAATGGCGAAACGGAGACAGTGGAAATTCTCCATAAGCCGGAAGATAAGTCGGACTTTGATATAGAAAATATTGCATATTATACATTTGACGAAAAGGGCGAGATTCCAATGGATGGAATCGATACCTCAAAGGGCAGCAGTTTTGTATTTGCGATTGATGTGCCGACCGGTCATTTGTATGATCTGCATATCGAGTATTCCTCGGAATCCGGGGAATTGGCACAGATTCCAATGACGATTTTCAGTCAGGGTGTGCCGGTTGGTGTCGTGACGTTCAACGGAACGGACGGCGAGACTCGGAACATCGATAAAAAGGTTTATATGGCGACGCAGTATATCGTTGTACGCTTGTATTTTGTGCAGGGCGGCGTGAAGATTCACAAATTTACCTTCACCGACACCGGAAAAAATATACAACAAGATGCCATGGAACTTGACGGAAATCCGGAGTTTGATTTTGCGTTACGTTAATAAAGGAGGACGACAATGGAAATTTTACTTGGCATTATTGTGATTCTGCTGGTTATTTCCAATGTATATCTGATGATAGCGATGCAGCGCCAAAACCGGAAACCGGAGATCAATCCGCAGATTGAGGAGATCCGGCGGGAAGTCGTCGGACTGCAGCGGATGTTTACCGGGGTAAAAACCCGCGGGATCTGGGGCGAATGGCAGCTGGGAAGTATTCTTGATGAGACGCTTACTCCCGATCAATACGAGACGGAGTGTATGGTAATTCCGGGAAGGACTACACGTGTAGAATACGCAGTGAAACTTCCCGGAAGATATGAAGAACCGGTATATCTTCCGATTGACTCGAAGTTTCCGTTGGATGCGTATCTCCAATACGAAGAAGCATTGCAGAGCGGAAACCGGGAAATGGCGGAAGATGCGGCAATCGTGTTTAAAAACCGCGTGAAGTCATTTGCGAAAGATATCCACAACAAGTACATTCTGCCGCCGTATACGACAGATTTTGCCGTGTTGTTTTTTCCGATCGAGGCGATTTATGTGGCGTCGGTAAAACTTGGGCTGGCGCAGGAATTGATGCGGCTTTACAAGGTGACGATGGCTTCGCCGGCAAGTATCGGAGTGCTGTTAAATAGTTTGCAGATGGGATTCCGCACACTTGAAATACAGGAAAAGAGCGGTGACGTGTGGCGTGTTTTGACGGAAGTGCGCTCGGAGGTAGACAATTACGAAGAAGTTTTGCTGAATCTCCAGAAAAGATTAGAGCAGTCGGAAAAAGAACTCGACATGCTTGTCGGCAGGCGTACGAGAATGCTGAAGAAAAAATTAGAAATGTTAGATGATACAGACTGGCAGTAAAGACAAGCCTCCCTGAGTTCGACTCAGGGAGGCTTATTTTTAGGCAGTGCGCCCAACAGTACATGTTTCTTAAAGACTAAAAGAGGAGGTTCTTGTCAGGAAGAGATAAAAAAATTTTTACTTTTTATATAATTCCTATTGACTTAGTAGGATAAAGATGATATGATAATTTCAGTCAATAAGTCAAGCGTATTGACCTGCGCATGCATCAGCATGCTACCTATCGCAAAACGAAAAACATTGGAAGGGCGGTAACGATTATGGAAAAGATTGCAAAGCAGTTGACAGAGTTGATTGGAAATACTCCATTGCTGGAGTTGACAAATTATGAAAAAGAAAATGAATTAAAAGCGAAAGTAATTGCAAAATTGGAATATTTTAATCCGTTGGGAAGCGTGAAAGACCGTGTGGCAGGCGCGATGATCGAGCAGGGGATCAAAGATGGCAAGATCAACGCCGACACCGTTATTATCGAGCCGACAAGCGGAAATACGGGGATCGGACTTGCATTTGTGGCAGCAGCCAAAGGCCTGCATCTGATTCTTACGATGCCGGATACGATGAGCGTAGAGAGACGTAAGATCGTATCGGCGCTGGGGGCAGAGATCGTACTCACACCGGGACGCGAAGGTATGAAAGGTGCAATCGCAAAAGCAGAAGCACTAAAGGAAGAATATGGAAATGCCTTTATTCCGCAGCAGTTTGAAAATGAGGCAAATCCGGAAATCCATAAAAAGACGACCGGACAGGAGATCTGGAGAGATACCGATGGAAAGGTAGACATCTTCGTATCGGCAGTCGGAACCGGCGGAACCGTAACCGGAACCGGACTGGCATTGAAAGAGAAAAATCCGGATGTCAAAGTCGTAGCCGTAGAGCCTGCAAGTTCGCCGGTGCTTTCCGGAGGAAAGCCTGGACCACATAAGATTCAGGGAATCGGCGCCGGTTTTGTGCCGGGTGTACTCGAAATGAAAGTATTGGATGAGATCATAAAAGTGGAAAACGACGATGCATTCGAGACAGCAAGAAAGATTGCAAGAACCGACGGTGTGCTTGTGGGAATTTCCTCCGGTGCAGCATTGTACGCAGCGACAGAACTTGCCAAACGTCCGGAAAATGAGGGCAAAAATATCGTGGTATTGCTCCCGGATACCGGTGAGAGATATCTTTCTACTTCCTTATTTATTGTATAAAGGCAGAGGATATTATGCAGAAAAGAAAACACAGAATATTGTCCATGGTGCTTATCGTGGCAATGACAGCCGGGATGGTGATCGGACTTGGCGGTTGTGGAAAAAAGAACGGCGATGAGCTGACGATCACCAACGTTTCTTACGATCCGACGAGAGAATTTTACGAAAAATACAATGTGTTATTTGAACAATATTACGAAAAGAATTTCGGGAAAAAAGTGCGGGTGATACAGTCGCACGGAGGTTCCGGAAGTCAGGCAAGATCCGTCGTGGAAGGATGTAATGCCGATGTCGTTACGCTGGCACTTGAGCATGACATTACATTGATTGAAAAAACAGGACTGATCGATGCCGGATGGCAGAAAGAATTTGACAAAGACAGTGCTCCTTACACATCGACCATCGTATTTTTGGTACGAAAAGGGAATCCGAAGCAGATTCATGATTGGAAGGATTTGGTAAAGAACGGTGTGGAAGTCATTACACCGGATCCGAAGAGCAGTGGCGGAGCGTGCTGGAATTTCCTGGCGGCTCTCAGTTATGCGAAGACGACATGGAACGATGCGGCGAAAGAAAAGCAGTTTATGAAAGCGTTGTATCAAAATGTGTCCGTGATGGATTCGGGCGCAAGAGGAGCAACGACTACATTTGTAGAAAATAAAAAGGGCGATGTGCTGATTGCTTGGGAAAATGAAGCCTTGGCGACGTTAAACTCTTACCTGGGTGAATACGAGATGATCAATCCTTCCGTCAGCATTCTGGCGCAGCCGAGTGTGGCGGTGGTCGATGACAACGCCGGAATGAACCAGAGTGAAGAAGTAAGTACCGGATATTTGCAATATTTGTACAGCGACGAGGCCCAGCGGCTCATTGGGGAAAATGGATACCGTCCATCCAATGAAGCAGTCTTACAGGAATTTTCAGACAAATACGATCTGTCAATCAAGATGTGGAACATCGGAGATTACGGCGGCTGGGACAAGGCCTACGAGACGTATTTTGACGATGGCGCCATGTTTGATGAGATTTACGAATACTAGAATGACAGGAGCGAGAGAAGATGAAAAAGGCAGATATACCAAAAAAAGTGAAAAAAGCCAGAGTCATACCGGGTTATCGATGCACTTTGGGAATTGTCGTAACGATGCTTTCGCTCATTGTACTCATTCCGCTGGCATCCGTGCTTGTGCATTCGCTTCAGATTTCCCCGCGTGAATTTTTCGCGCTGCTCTGGAAACGGAATGCCTTTCTTACCAGCATCGGCTGTTCGTTCGTGGCGGCGGTACTTAATGCGGTGTTTGGACTGATCGTAGCATGGACGTTAGTCAAATACGATTTTCCGGGAAAACGGATCTTAGATGGATTCATTGAACTTCCCTTTGCACTGCCGACTGCGGTTGCCGGCATTACGCTTTCGAAATTATATTCGGAAAGCGGCTGGCTGGGAAGCGGACTGGAAAAACTTGGAATAAAAGTAACGTATACCCATCTCGGACTTGTGATCGCGTTGATCTTCGTGGGACTGCCGTTTGTCATAAGAGCGGTTCAGCCGGTTCTTGAAAAAATGGATGGCCAATACGAAGAAGCGGCCTATATGCTTGGCGCGACACCGAGAAAAACATTCTTTTCCGTTATTTTACCGGAGTTACGGCCGGCTCTGTTGACCGGATTTGGACTTGCTTTTGCCCGAGGGATCGGCGAATATGGAAGCGTCATTTACATCTCGGGAAACAGCGCAAAGGAAAAGACACAGGTAATTTCTTATGTTATTATGCAAAAATTAAGTTATATTGATTATGCAAGTGCGACGGCAATCGCATTTGTGATGCTGATTTTGTCATTTCTGCTTTTGCTTTTTGTCAATATCGTGCAGGCGAGACAGTCAGCGAGAACGAATTTATTGTAGGAGAGGATGGCCCATGAGCGAACAGGAAAAACTCGAACGCGGGAAGCGGCGGACAAAACGGCTGATGATCACCATAACGGTGGCATTTCTCGTATTGATGCTTGTGATCCCATTGGCTTCGGTGATCGCCAGTTCCCTGAAAGAGGGAATCGGTTTTTATCTCGAGTCGATTTCAACGGAATATGTGCGAAGCGCACTTGGCGTAACGATTCTGGCAACGGTGATCGCGGTCATCGTAAATACGTTTTTTGGAATCTGCGCCGCATGGCTTTTGACAAAATTTTCCTTTCGTGGGAAACAGATCCTGGCGACGCTCATTGACATTCCGTTTTCGATATCGCCGGTGATCGTAGGACTTGCCTATCTGATGACCTTTGGACGGCTCGGATGGTTTTATCCGGCAATCCGCGCAGTGAACCAATGGTTTGGAACGGACATCCGCATCACATTTGCAATTCCGGGTGTCGTGCTGGCGACGATTTTTGTTACTTTCCCATTTGTATCGAGGGAACTGATCCCGATTCTCAATGCGCAGGGAAAGGACGAAGAAGAGGCGGCGGCTCTGATGGGAGCAAGCGGATATAAAATTTTTCGAAAAATTACGCTTCCACAGATGAAATGGGGATTGATTTATGGTATTATCTTATGTACAGCGAGAGCGTTAGGCGAATTTGGCGCCGTCAATGCCCTGTCAAAGACAAGGGGCGAGACATTTACACTTCCGCTGGAAATAGATGCTTTATATATGTCAGGAACAGATACTTCGATCACGGCGGCATTTGCCGTATCTTCGATCTTGGTGATCCTGGCGGTAATCTTACTGATCGCAAGAAATATTCTCGAACACCGGGACAAAGGAAAGGAAGGGCGGTAAG
>ERZ824575.3720-NODE-3720-length-10311-cov-4.733912_pt1 | contig 10311 bp, 9 predicted proteins | sample MGYA00519470_ERZ824575 | MGnify/ENA primary metagenome ERZ824575 (study PRJEB31778, sample SAMEA3449170) | human gut metagenome | biome: human gut; feature: human-associated habitat; material: faeces | place: United Kingdom | collected 2010/2012 ...
ATACGGCAAGTGACACTGTGACCGGAATCCGTTTTTCGATGCAGACAGACACCAGCAGAAATACTGTAAAGATCCGGATCATCTGCTCCAGAAGCTGGGAGGCAGCAGGGACAGAGACTTTTTCTTTTCCGTAATAGTACCCGCATATGCAGGCATGGACAGAGGTACACGGAATCGCGAAGGCCATGACGGAGAGCAGCGGGGCGCACCGCGGTTCCATGAGGACAGATCCCGCGAGAAATCCGGAAAAATGTCGGATCATAAGGGCCGCGGAGAGTGACATGGAAAAGGAAAGGAGAAATCCGGAAACAAGCGTCCGCTTCGCATGTTCCGGCTCCGCTGCGATGAAACGGGAGATCGCAGTCTGGATCGAGCCGGCGCACAAGGAGAAAAAGATCCCGTAGACCGGAAAGATCATCTGATAGATCCCGAGACCTTCGGCGCCGATCGTGCGGGAGAGAAAGATCCGGTAGAAAAAGCCGAGGACGCGGGAGAGGAGACCGGCGGCTGTGAGAAGAATTGTTCCGGTGATGAGTGGATGGGGCTTATGGGAAGAAGGCATGGCAGCTCCGAAATGGCAGAAGGATTCGGTTATATATATGTGGGAGCAGGGGAATGATATGAATCCGGTTTATCGCAGACGGATGACTGATATGAAGACTGAAATCATCACAAATTCTTTAATACTTAGTGATTCACTGTGTATTTCTGAAAAAACATAAGATTACCGGTTGAAATTCCCAACCTGTTTCGTATATAATGTAGGATATCTGTGGCCTGTCCGCGCCTTTTTGGGAGCTGACTTTCGGGTCATGGCATAAAATAAATGGTAACAGTTCAGCCTTGCGGCGGTATAACAGCAAGACTGGATGATCAAGCTTTACAGAAAGGCGGAACAATGAAGAAAGTAATCTATCTCGACAATGCGGCTACGACAAAGGTACGTCCGGAAGTCGTGGAAGCCATGCTGCCGTTTTATACAGAATATTACGGAAATCCTTCCGCGGTATATGAATTTTCCACACCGTGTAAGGAAGCACTCGCAAAGGCAAGGGAGACTGTAGCAAAGTCTCTCGGCGCAAAGGACAATGAGATCTACTTCACAAATGGCGGTTCCGAGTCCGACAACTGGGCTCTGATCGCGACTGCGGAGGCTTACGCGTCCAAAGGAAAACACATCATCACAAGCACGATCGAACATCACGCGATTCTTCACACCTGTGCTTACCTGGAGAAAAAAGGTTTTGAGATCACATATGTGAACGTTGACGAAAACGGTAAAGTAAAACTGGACGAGTTAGAGGCAGCAATCCGTCCTGATACAATCCTGATTTCCATAATGACAGCAAATAACGAGATCGGAACCATCCAGCCGGTCAGGGAGATCGGACGTATCGCACATGAACATGGTGTATTATTCCACACCGATGCTGTACAGGCATTTGGACATATTCCGATCGATGTGGACGAGATGAACATTGATATGCTGAGTGCCAGCGGACACAAGATCAACGGACCAAAGGGAATCGGCGTAATGTATATCAGAAAAGGCGTGAAGATTCTTTCCTTCATCCACGGTGGTGCGCAGGAGAGAAAACGCAGAGCCGGAACTCTGAACGTACCGGGTATCGTAGGTATCGGTAAAGCAGCCGAGATCGCAAAAAATACCATGGCAGAGAGAAGTGCAAAAGAGATCAGCTTAAGAGATCACCTGATCGACCGTATTTTAACAGAAATCCCATATGTGAGATTGAATGGTGACAGACATGACCGTCTGCCAAACAACGTAAACGTATGTTTCCGTTATATCGAGGGTGAGTCCATGCTGATCTTATTAGATCAGGCAGGTGTCTGTGCATCCAGTGGTTCTGCATGTACTTCCGGATCCTTAGACCCGTCTCATGTATTGCTTGCGATCGGACTTCCTCATGAGATCGCACACGGTTCTCTTCGTCTGACACTTTCCGAGAAGAATACCGTAGAAGAGATCGATTTTGTTGTAGACGAGTTAAAGAAGATCATTGAACGTTTGAGAAGCATGTCCCCATTATATGAGGATTTCGTAAAAAAACAGAATAAATAAATTTTTCGATCACATGATTTTACAGTGATCAAAATAACAGGTTATATTCAAAGAAAGCAGGATAAAAAATATGTATAGTGAAAAAGTAATGGATCATTTTAACAACCCAAGAAACGTTGGAGAGATTGAGAATCCAAGCGGTGTCGGTACCGTTGGTAATGCAAAATGCGGCGACATCATGAGAATGTATCTTGACATTGATGATAACGGGATCATCCAGGATGTAAAGTTTAAAACATTTGGATGTGGTGCAGCCGTTGCAACAAGCAGTATGGCAACCGAACTTGTAAAAGGAAAAACAGTACAGCAGGCGTTGGAAGTGACAAATAAAGCCGTTATGGAAGCTTTAGACGGACTTCCACCAGTGAAGGTTCACTGCAGCCTGTTGGCAGAGGAAGCAATTCACGCTGCATTATGGGATTACGCAGAGAAAAACCATATCACGATCGAGGGACTGGAGAAACCGGTGAACGATATTTCTGAGAAAGAAGAAGGCGAAGAGGAAGAGTACTAAGCGCTTTTTCCGGAAGGCACATCAGACTGTCAGGCAGATTTATGAAAAAGGTAAACTGCCGGCAGTCTTTTTTGTGCAATAGGAAATTTCTCATATCTATTTCATTCCAGTTATGGTAAAATATAGCTATTGCAAAAAGCAGAATAGCAGATCATAAGGAAAACGAATTGAGGATAAAAAGATAATGGAAGATTTACAGGTAGAAGATTTTAATGATCCAATAGAACATAAAGCAGAGCAGACAGCAGACGGTATTAAAGCACCGGAAAATCAGGAGAATGACGAGGAGCAAACCTCCATTTTCAAAGAGATCATGAGCTGGGTGATTCCGTTTGCAATTGCTTTAGTGGCAGCGCTTCTCATCAAAAACTTTCTGATCATCAATGCGGATGTACCTACCGGATCGATGGAGAATACAATCCTGCCAGGAGACCGTTTTATCGGAAACCGGCTCGCATATGTGTTTGGAGAGCCAGAGAGAGGGGATATTGTTGTATTCCGGTATCCGGATGATGAGAGTGAGATTTATGTGAAGCGTGTGATCGGGCTTCCGGGGGATACCATCGATATTGAGGATGGAAAAATATATATCAATGGATCGGCAGAGCCTTTACAGGAGGACTATCTGAAAGAAGAATGGACTGTTGCCACGGGTCCATATACATTTGAGGTGCCGGAGGGATCGTACTTCATGATGGGAGATAACAGGAATGATTCCTGGGATGCAAGATATTGGAGCAACACTTATGTGACAAAAGACAAAATTTTAGGAAAAGCACTTTTTACTTACTGGCCTTTTGCACATTTTGGAAAACTGGAATAAAAAAGGAAGCGTGACATGGTAACATTATTAGCAAAAATATTTATCAAAGACTCAGAAGATAAAATAAAACAGCGCGAGGCATACGGAATGCTGTGCGGTGTAATCGGTATATTATTTAATGTACTGCTTTTTATCGGTAAATTTCTCGCAGGAACTTTAAGCAATTCCATTGCGATCACAGCAGATGCCTTTAACAACCTTTCAGATGCAGGTTCTTCGATCGTGACACTGCTTGGCTTCAAGCTTGCAGGGGCAAAACCGGATACGGAGCATCCATTTGGACATGGAAGGATTGAGTATGTTTCCGGCCTGGTTGTGGCTGCGGCAATCCTTTTGATGGGTTACGAACTCGTCCGTGACTCCATCGGAAAAATCATGCATCCGGAGGAAACAGAGTTCACGCTCCTTGTGGCAGTGATCCTGATCGCATCCATTCTTGTAAAACTATATATGGCATATTATAACCGTGCTATTGGAAAAAAACTGGATTCTGCAGCGATGAAAGCGGTTGCCACAGACAGTTTAAGTGATACCGCAGCGACAACGGTTGTGCTTCTGGCATCCGTATTCACCCATTTTACAGGAATCAAAATTGATGGCTACTGCGGTCTGGTTGTGGGCTTATTAGTCGGTTATGCAGGTTTTGACGCTGCCAGAGAGACATTAAATCCATTGCTTGGACAGCCGCCGGCACATGAATTTGTAGAAAAAATAGATGAGATCGTAATGTCACATTCGGAAGTATGCGGAATGCATGATCTGATCGTCCATGATTACGGCCCGGGCAGACAGATGATCTCATTGCATGCAGAAGTTCCGGCAGAGGGAAATATTTTGGAACTGCATGATGTGATAGACAATATTGAGAATGAACTGCGTGAGACACTTGGCTGTGAGGCAACGATCCACATGGATCCGGTCGTGACTTCGGATGAGCATGTGAGTGAGACGAAAGCGGCGATGGTATCTCTGATCAAGGCAATTGATGAAGATTTGTCCATTCACGATTTCAGAATGGTGAGTGGCGGGACGCATACGAACCTCATTTTTGACATTCTCGCGCCATTTGGATTCCGTCTGACGGACGAGGAACTGCTCACAGAAGTGCTCCAGTCTGTGCATGAACATTTCGGTGATAACTATTACGTGGTGACGAAAATCGATCATTCTTACATATAAGACAGAAAAAAGCCTGCATCGAAAGGATATTTCCTGAGATGCAGGCTTTTTCTGTATAAAATACTTTACCTCAATTAGATACAATAGAAAATTTTTGAAACCCGGTGGTACGGTCGGATATCTAATATATGAAAGGTGGGTGAAAGATGAAAAAAGAAGAGTATTCTTTAGTTTATAAAGCAATTCATGGGGACAGTCATGCATACGGCGAATTGATTCATCAGTATAACCCATACTTTTATAAAATAGCTTTTTTATATGTAAAAAATGAGGACGCAGCAGTCGAAATTGTTCAGGATAGTGTCTATCAGGGATATCTGAAAATAAAGACACTGAGAAATCCGGAGCTGTTTTCAACATGGATGACCAGAATCATTATGAATAAAGCGGTTCGTTATATAAAACAGAACAAAAAAATTGTGGAATACGAGGAAGCATTTCATGAGGCTTCACATTCTGAACATGTTGAAGAAAAGCTTGATTTAATGAACGCAGTAAACCGGCTGCCGAAAAAATACAAAGACGTCATCATTCAAAAATATTTTCTGGAAATGTCTGTGGAGGAAATTGCAAAAAAGCAGATGATACCGGAGAATACAGTGACAATCAGATTTTCCAGAATCAGATTGGTTATGAGGGAATCACCAAAATAAAATCAGATGACAAAATTTATTCCTTAAATGATTGTGGAGCGGCAGGTGTGACCGGTAAATATGTGGATGAAAATACGTTTGCAGGATCACAGTATTTTGATCTTTCGGGAAAAGAATTCCCAGATCAGTTCCAATTGGAAATCTATATTTATAATGTAACACTGATTGCAGAAAATGTAAAAAACCAAAATATTTCCATATGGGGACAATGGAAATTTTCAATCCCGATACAGGTCAACAAAGAAGATGTTACCATGTACGAAGTAAATGAATGGAACGAAGAATATTCCATAGATGAAGTGATTGTAACACCAATTATTACGACGATTAAAACAACACACCCGGATATATACAGAGACAATTTCAATTATGATGTGCTTGTATATGGGGATGAAAATGGTACAGAAGAACTCACTATGCAGGGATTCTATGATGAAACGAAAGGTGTCTTTAAGGTTTCAACCAAAGATATTGCAACAGATTTGTATATTTATGTCATAGATGAAAGCAGGATGAGTAAAAAGAAAACGGACACAGATTTCAGGGAAGAATTGGAGCAGAGAGCGATTGTGCGTAAAGTGATTCATTTGTAATAAAAAATCCCGGATGCAGATTTTCATGCATCCGGGTTTTTCCTATGATTAATTATTTTCCTGAGAATTTGCAGCCTCAGAGTTTCCTGTACCAGAAGTTTCTGTTTCAGTAGTTCGGGTTTCGGAGGACTCTGTCTCGTTTACCTCGGTAGGTTCTTCGGTTTCAGTTGTGATCACATCAGGATCTTCATAAACAACTTCATCCGTGCTTGCCCGTAAGATAATGCCCTGGGAACCGGTGATACTTACGGAAATCACATCGCCATCGGAAACATTATCCAGAGAAGTTGTCAGGATTCCGGAGGTAAGGTAAGTGGTAGGAACCTTCTCACCATTTACAAAAATCTTGGCATTCTTTGTAAAGTTGGAACCATAAACTGCTAAGGTATTATTCAATACATTTTTACGGACGGATGTTACATTGACGTCTTCCACGTCCATGACAAGATCCGTTGCCGGATATAAATCCTCGCCGTTGTAAGCATATCTCTCACCGTAGAGAAGGTCATACTGGAGATTGTCAAGACCATTCTGGTAAGTGGAGGAATCTGCCTGTGTCTGTGTGTAAGTAAACATGGTTCCTTCATGGATACCCATCTGGCCGGTAATGTGTGCTAATAACTGGTAAGCAGTCAGATCAGCGTCCTGTTTTGGAAGACCGAAGTTATTCCAGGTTGCATATTTTGTCTTGAAAATATCACCGGATTTCATATCGGAATCTTCAAGACCCATCGTAGGAAGGTGATCGCCAAACATAACAATAATGGTATCCTCACCGCGGCGGTTGACTGCATCAATGAGGTTTGCAATAAAGTTATCTGTGTTGTGGATCATGTTTACATAATATTCCCACTGATTATTGGAAGCTTCATCGGCAGCTCCGGTTACAGTGATCTCCGGATTCTCAATAATCTTTTCAGTTGGATAATCTCCATGGGAACCAACTGTGATCGTGTATACAAAGTCGGACTGATTTTCTGTTGCATCCATAGCTTTTACAGTCTCATTTACAAGAACTTTATCGGTTGGCCAGCTTCCACTTGGTGTGTACTCGGTAATGTTCATTAACTCTTTACTTGTAAATGTATCAAATCCCATTTTTGAAAACGCATTGTTTCTGCTGTAGAAAGTAGCAGTGTTGTTATGTACGACATGTGTGCCATAACCAATAGAGGAAAGGTCAGATGCAATACTTTCAACGCTTGGGCAGTCAGACTGTTTTAAAATTGTTTTGTAAGGATACTCGCCGGTACCAAAGTACTGCATGCTCATACCGGTTAAAACTTCAAATTCTGTATTGGCAGTTCCGGCTCCGACAACAGGTACGGTAAGATAACCGGTGGTGAAGTTCTGCTCTAAACTGTGGAATGTTGGAATCGGATCTTCTGACATCTGAAGGAAATTCACATCATATGGATCGATAAAGGATTCCAGCAAAATACAGATAATATTTGGCTCTTTGCCAGCAGAAACAGTTGTTTCTTCTTTGGAAGAGTCCACTAAAGTTTCAATAGCGTCAATGGTTTCTTTGGAGTAATCATCTGGTTTATTCATTCCACGTCCGACAACGCTTGTAGAGAAACCATAAACAAATCCGTAATCAGAGTATCCCTGTGCAATATTTGCAAAGTAAGAGGCAATAATATTAGAACTCTGTGCAGCCTGTGTTGTAATTGGAATACCGACAACTAACAGTGCAACGATCGCAAGTGGGGAAAGTACAACGTGGCGTTTTCCCTGATACTTCGGTCCTTTGATAAAGAAGAGAACCAGAAATATAATGAAAGAAGCAACCACAGCTACTACAACGGTAGCCTCTTCCGCAGTAAAATAATTGGTGTTCTGCATTGCAAACAGGTCTGGAAGCATTTTAAAATCGGTGTAGCTGAATGGAGTTACACGGTTGGAAAGGATGATTCCGTTGACTGTTCCGAGGAAAATCCAGAGTCCGGTGATCAGAACACGAAGCTGTGCTCTTGTCTTAAACAGGTAAACAATTGATAAGGAAGCAAATACAATAAAGGCATTGTAAAGGTAAGCCCATGTATGATTGCCTACGAAGGAAACAGCAGAGAAAAAGTCTCTTCTGGAGATCACTTCTACGGTAAAAGTAATAAAGCATGCTAAAATAAAGTGGAAAATAAGAGAATATTTATTGAAAAATGCAATTCTCTTATAATATTTCTCACTGTGTGGTTTCCTTTTTGGTAATTTGGAAAGAAAAACTTCTGCTTTTTCCTTTACCGGTGCAAATTTCTGGAATAATTTATTCATTTTTTCTTCGACTGACTTGAATTTCTGTTTCATATACCCTCCTTGTTGGCTCAGGAAAATACAAAAAATTGATTTTCCTGTCTGCATCTGAGCTTTTTGCAATCGCTTTTGCAAAAAAAATACAGGTGCGTTACATCTATCAGCAGTTATGATAATCTGCAATGAAAAAGAGTTTTAAAAGCTCTTTTATTGTCCAGGTAAAACACATGTAAAATTACAGTAAAAAAATTATTTTTGATACTAGAAGAATATATCGCTTATGAGGAAAAAAAACAATTGGAAAGATAAATAAAAAAGAAGGAAGATTTCAGGATTTTCTATAAAATATGAATAAAAAATGAACAAACTATGACTAAATGAGAACATATAGCACAGGAGGCTATTTCACAAACTTGTTAATAGCCTCGTTTAAGTCTTTTAATACCTGATCATCACCTGTTTCAATCGCATCTACCAGACAGTGGTTAATGTGATCTTCCAGAATGATTTTACCGATATTGTTAATTGCTGACCGCACTGCCGCAATCTGGATCAGGACTTCACTGCAGTCCCTTCCGTCCTCGATCATGGTCTTAACGGCTTCCATATGCCCGATCGCACGGTTCATACGGTTTAAAACTGCCTTTGTGTTTTCGTGATGGTGTGGGTGGGAATGTGAGTGACCGTGTTCGTGTGCTTCCTCATGCGTGTGTGTATAAACAGTACCGTCCTTGGCGATGTGTGTATGTTCCATATGTACTCCTTTGTATTCTATAGTTACCAGTCACTATCCCAGTCTGTTGTTCCGGAATCCCAGCTGTCTCCGGAATCCCAGTCATAACTGCTGTCAGAATCCGAATCAGAAGTATAATGCTCGTCATAGTAACTGCTGTCCTCAAATTCCGTAAAAGAGGAAGTCCATTCGCTATCATCATTGTAGTTGAACTGATAGTCAGTTTTATTTGCTAAGACGTCGTCCGGAATCGAGGATTTACTGACTTTTTCATAATCGCCACCGTAACCGTAGTCTTCGTACTCATACCAGCTATGGCGTGTGTTGGCGTAAATGGTGTCGTTATAGCGATAATAGCTGACATTGTAATAAGCGTGGAGCGGTGCAAATAATAAGCAGAAGGAAATGACATAAATCACAACATAAGTCAGTAAAAATGCGCGACCGGACGACTTTTCCCCAATTACGTTATCATGAAATTTTTGCAGGAGAGGAACACGGCCACCAAATTTACCAGCCAGAATTAAACTTGCGATTGTCAGTCCGATTGCAAGAAAAATGGACCAGAACAGGGAAGCTCCGAATCCTTTGGCAAGCATATCGATAATGGCAATGGAGATCAGCCCCACAAAGCCGGCAAAAAAGATCGCAAAAGTGATGAGTATGTTTTTCCGCTTTTCTTTCTTCTGCTCCCGCGTGAGTGTCTGCTGTTGCTTTCTTGTCTGGTTATTTGCCTTCTGATTTAAAATCTCAGATTTTAATTTCAGATAAAGTTCATTGACAGCATAAGCTTCATCCGTGCCCTGATAGCGGATGGCACGTTCGCCGTTTGCCTTGTTTTTGTATACAATGAACTTGTCGCCATCCTGATAAATACCAAACGCTTTTGGTTTCTTATAATTGATGCCAATAAAAAATCTTGTTGTCTCATACGGCGGCAGGTGTCTGTCCTGATACCACTGCTGTAATTCGGCAATTGTTTTTGGTGTTTTGTCGGTGGTTCGTTTGACGGCATTGTTTGTTGCCCCGCAAAATGGACATTTATCTGCAGTTTCTTCAATCATGGAACCACAGTATTCGCATTTTATCTGCATTTTCATTTCCTCCCCGGAAGTGGTGTGTTAGTCAGAATAGATTCTGTTTTACCACTTCTATATTATAAGGTAATGATTTAGTACTTTTATATTATTACAGTATAGATTATATTATGACATTTATCTTTGACAGAATCAATAGAAAAACGTTAGTTATTGCTGTTACTGTTCATTCCTAAATCACTTTCTTACGCAGCAAAACAGCAAGTGTTTTACTGCTGGGTGAGCAGTAACGCTTGCATTTCCTATATAAAGCAGATATAATTTCTACATCAGAATAAAAATGTTTCATCAACAAAAACTATACGATGGGGTATATCAGATTTGGTATACCCTGTTTTTTGCTTCGCAAAACAAGGAGGCTAAATCCTCTGCTCACCAGAGGG
>ERZ824575.3725-NODE-3725-length-10301-cov-3.128636_pt1 | contig 10301 bp, 12 predicted proteins | sample MGYA00519470_ERZ824575 | MGnify/ENA primary metagenome ERZ824575 (study PRJEB31778, sample SAMEA3449170) | human gut metagenome | biome: human gut; feature: human-associated habitat; material: faeces | place: United Kingdom | collected 2010/2012 ...
GTGGCACTTACAAATGTTCAGAAAGAATATTCTATCTTAGAAGGTGTTGTCAATGGTATTGGTACATCTGTCGGATTCCTGATCGCGATCGTGATCATGGCCGGTATCCGTGAGAAGATGGAATACAATGATATTTCAGAGTCCTTCCAGGGAACTCCGATCGTACTGATCACAGCTTGTCTGATGGCGATCGCGTTCTGTGGATTCTCAGGATTAATTTAGGAGGAGGCAGACAATGAGTGTTACAGGTATTATTCTTGCGGCAGTTATCGTAGGAGGCACCGGATTATTCATTGGTGTATTCCTCGGCATTGCCGGTAAGAAATTTGCGGTAGAGGTAGATGAAAGAGAAGAAGCCATCCTGGGCGTTCTTCCTGGAAATAACTGCGGTGGCTGTGGTTATGCCGGATGTTCCGGTCTTGCAGCTGCTATTGTAAAAGGTGATGCCCCGGTCAATGGATGTCCTGTTGGTGGTGCGCCGGTTGCAGCAAAAGTCGGTGAAATCATGGGTGTTGCTGCAGAAGAAGGCACAAAGCAGGTTGCCTTTGTAAAATGTGCAGGAACCTGTGAAAAAGCCGGTCATGATTATGAATATACCGGAGTAGAAGATTGTGCTGCTATGGCATTTATTCCGGGCGGCGGAGCAAAGAGCTGTAGCTATGGCTGCCTTGGCTTTGGAAACTGTGTAAAGGCATGTCCGTTTGATGCAATCCATGTTGTAGATGGTATTGCAAAGGTGGATAAGGAAGTATGTAAGGCATGTGGAAAATGTGTTGCAGCTTGTCCGAAGCACTTGATTGAGCTGGTACCATATGAAGCAAAGCATCTGGTACAGTGCAGTTCCAAGGATAAAGGCAAAGACGTTATGAAAGCCTGCTCCGTAGGTTGTATTGGCTGTCATCTCTGTGAGAAGAACTGTCCAAATGATGCAGTTCATGTCGTAGATAATGTGGCTTATATCGACCAGGAGAAATGTACCGGATGTGGCATTTGTGCCGAAAAATGTCCGAAGAAGATTATTTTATAATCGTTTCTGTGATAGAAAGAACGGGATTGTCATTGATTTGGCAGTCCCGTTTTGCGTAGTTGATGTTATATGAGGATTGGATATGAGAAAATTTAGAGAAAAGTATATTGGAAATAAAGATTTTTATAAAACGGTTCTGCTGGTAGCTATTCCAATTATGATACAGAATGCCATCACTAACTTTGTGAGTCTTTTGGACAATATCATGGTAGGACTGGTTGGAACGGAGCAGATGTCCGGTGTCGCAATCATCAATCAGTTGATGCTGGTTTACAATATCTGTATTTTTGGAGCAGTATCCGGTGCAGGCATTTTTGGGGCACAGTTTTATGGAAAAGGGGACCATAAAGGAGTGCGGGATGCCTTCCGTTTTAAAATTGTAGCCTGTGGTTTCTTAGCAGTCATATGGATGCTGATATTGGGCTTTGCAAATGAACCGTTAATTCGGCTGTTTTTGCATGAAGGAGGAAGCACGGGAGATATTGAAGCTACATTATTGTATGCAAAACAGTATTTACAGACGGTAATGCCATCCATGGTTCCTTTTGCATTGATTCAGGCATATGCCCAGACATTACGTGAAACAGGAGAAACGGTTCTTCCGATGAAAGCCGGAATTGCTTCTGTAGCAGTAAATCTGATGTTTGACTATGTATTAATATTTGGTGCATTTGGACTGCCTGCATTAGGAGTAAGAGGTGCAGCGGCAGCAACCGTATTGGCAAGAGTTGTGGAATGCATTATTGTTGTCTTGTGGACCCATGCGAGAGCAGATAAGAATCATTTTATTGTAGGAGCTTACCGTGATTTTAAAATACCGGGAACACTGGTACGACAGATTATTATAAAAGGAACGCCATTGCTTTTAAATGAGACTTTATGGGCTGGAGGAATGGCAGTCCTGATGCAGTGTTATTCCACAAGAGGTCTTGCTGTTGTAGCTGGATTTAATATATCAAATACAGTAGCCAATCTTTTTAATGTTGTATTTATTGCGTTGGGAAGTGCGATATCCATCATTGTAGGACAGCAGCTTGGTGCTGGTAAATTGGAAGAGGCGGTGGATACGGACCGCAAGATGATTGTATTTTCTGTATTTTGTTGTTTTGTTATAGGAGCCTGCATGTTTGCGATTGCTCCGTTCTTTCCAAGAATATACAATACGACAGAAGAAGTGCGTGGACTAGCAAAACAATTTATCCGGATTGCATCAGCCTGCATGCCGCTATATGGATTTATGCATGCAACCTATTTCACACTGCGTTCCGGTGGCAGGACAGTCATTACCTTTCTTTTTGACAGTGTCTATATCTGGGTGGTAGATATTCCACTGGCATTTGTGTTAACCAGATTTACAGGAGTTCCGATTGTATCTATTTATTTATCCTGCCAGTTGATAGAGATTATAAAATGCATCATCGGATATGTTATGGTAAAGAAGAAAATCTGGGTCAACAATATGGTTATGGAGCAGCAATAGGATTATGTTTACATTTCATGAAATGGAATATTGCTGCCGATGCCGGAAGTGGTATGAAGTTCGTAATCGTCGGTGATAAAAATGGCTTCCGTGTCATCCAAGGATTCTATCAGCTTCATGCCGTCCTCTAATCCTAAAGCAAAACAGGTGGTGGAAAGTCCGTCACCATCTACGGATTTCGGACAGATAATGGTAACACCCAGAAGGTTATTGTCATAAGGATAACCGGTTTTCGGATTTAAAATGTGGTGATAGAAGTTATCACCCACATAGAAATAACGTTCATAAACACCGGAACTTACTACCGTTTCATCAGAGACTTCAACACTGGCAATGGCAGTGCCGTCATCGGAAAATGGTTTCTGGATACCGATATTATAGTTGCTTCCATCTGGTTTATCACCCAGCGTAAGGACATTGCCTCCAAGGTTAATCATGCCGGAGGTAATGTCTTTTTCATTTAAATAATCTTTCATTTTATCAGCAATATAACCTTTGGCGATGCCTCCCAAGTCAATCATGGCATCCGGATTGGAAAGACTAACTTCGTTTCCATCAATAACAATCGCATGATAGTCGATGGTGGAAAGTGTGGCTTCAATATCAGATTCAGATGGAACAGTACCGCTGTTATTTGGAAAGTCCCAGAGGGAAGACAATTTACCAATGGTGATATCAAACTGTCCCAGGCTTAAATCACCATAATAAATACCTTTTTGTAATAATTCAATCGTATCATCATCCACAGTAACCGGTGTGCCACCAGCATTGTTTATTTTACTGATATCGCTGTCTGCGATGGTATTGCTGAAAAGGTTCTCATAATGGGAAGCAAGCTTGAAGCAGTCATCAATATAAGAAGCATTTTCTTCTCCATATAGTGTAATAGTAATGACTGTATTAAAATAAAAATCAGATTTGGAAACGGGTTCTTTGCTGCGTCCGCATCCCACGAAGGAGAAGGAGCAGAAGAAGAGAAAGAAAGCAAGTAAACTGCAGGTTAATTTATAAGAAAATATCGTCTTTTTTGTTTTCATCATGTATACTCCGGTTCTTTTAAAATCATATAGCACAAGCATAGCACAAGGAAGATAAAATTTACAGATGATTTTTTTTGAAAGGTATGATAAAGTATAAAATGTATGCATATGAATAAAAAATTATAACCGGCATTCAGATAGTGAATATGCCGTAGATGATTAAGAGGCGGAAAAATGGATACACAGTTGCGTGAAACATTAAAGAATAAGAAGCGTGTAATTGTAAAAATCGGTTCTTCATCTCTTTTACATGAAGAGACCGGAAAATTAAATCTTTTAAAACTGGAACGTTTGGTAAGAGAATTATGTGATATTAAGAATCAGGGCATGGATGTATGTCTGGTCAGTTCCGGGGCTATTGCAGTAGGAAGACAGTCCATGGGATTAAAAGAAAGACCGGAGAAAATAGCTGTAAAACAGGCATGTGCGGCAGTGGGACAGGCGAGACTTATGATGACTTATCAAAGGCTTTTTTCAGAGTACCACCAGAATGTGGGACAGGTTCTTATGACAAAAAAAACTATGGTTGATAACGTGTCGAGAAAAAATGCCCAGAATACTTTTGAAGAATTGTTTGAAATGGGAATTATACCAATTGTAAATGAAAATGATACCGTATCTACTTATGAGATGCAGTTTGGTGATAACGATTCCCTGTCGGCTATTGTAGCCTCATTGGTAGGAGCAGATTTGTTGATTCTTTTATCTGATATTGACGGGTTGTATACGGATGATCCGAGAAAGAATCCAAAAGCAGAATTGATACCGGTAGTAGAAAAAATTGATAATCGGATTGAAAACATGGCAGGAGATACAGTAGGTAGTGATGTTGGTACCGGTGGAATGACCACCAAATTAACGGCAGCAAGGATTGCAACTTTATCCGGAGCAGATATGATTATTGCCAATGCAAAGGATGTGGGAGTTCTGCATCAGATTTTCGAAGGAAAACCGGTGGGAACCTTTTTCAAAGCCAATAAAAATGATGATTTCTATATTGCAGATTATGTAGAAGAAAGCATGGAGTAAAAAGATGATTGAAAATATAATAGCAAGAATCAATGAATTATATCATAAATCCCAGAAAGAAGGACTGACACCGGAAGAAAAGGAAGAACAGGCAGCACTTCGCAAGGAATACATAGCAAGTGTAAAGCGGAATCTGAAGGGACAGTTAGATAATATTGATATGGTAAATGCAGATGGAACGGTAACCAATCTGGGAGAAAAATATGGAAACAAAGGCAAGCATCAGAACTAAGTATAAGACACTGCGAAATGCAATGCCGGAGAATATTGTAAGAGAAGAATCCCAAAGGATATGTCAGAATATCAGTACCTGGGAAATCTTTCAGAAAGCACAAAATTGTTTCTTTTATTATCCCCTTGGGAAAGAAGCTTCTTTATTGCCTTTTTTTAAAGAAAGTATTCAAAAAAGAGCAGCTTTTCCCCGGGTGCGTGGAGAAGAAATGGTCTTTTGTGAAGTCAATAGTACAGATGATTTTCAGGAAGGGTATTTTCATGTGATGGAGCCAAAGGATGAGATACCGGCGATGGATTTAGCAGAACTTGAGCAGGAGAAAACAATTGTATTCACACCGGGACTGGTCTTTGATATTAACGGTGGAAGAAGCGGATATGGTAAGGGCTTTTATGATCGTTTTTTTCAGAAATATAAGAAAGTAATCCGGGTTGGGATTGCACTTTCCTGTCAGTTGGCTGGGCAGGTGCCCATGGAGACCCATGATATTCCGATGGATTATCTTGTAACACCGGAGAAGATTTATAAAGTAACGGATAACAGAGACGAAAATAAGTAGCTGGAGGAAAATATGGAATTACAGGAATTAGGTAAGAGAGCAAAAGCAGCAGAAGTCATCATGCGGAATATGGGCATGAAAGAAAAAGAAAAGATTTTGCTTGAAGTTGCAGAACATTTAGTAGAAGATACCGATGCTATTTTAGCAGCAAACCAGAAGGATATGGATGCAGGAAGAGAAGCCGGAATGCATCAGGGACTTTTAGACCGTCTGATGTTAAATAAAGAGCGTATTGCACAGATGGCAGAAGGAATCCGCCAGGTAGCAGAATTAGAAGATCCGGTAGGAGAAGTCCTTTCCATGAAACAGCGCCCGAATGGACTTATGATTGGAAAGAAACGTGTACCATTAGGTGTCATTGGAATTATTTATGAATCACGTCCAAATGTAACAGCAGATGCCTTTGCTTTGTGCTTTAAAACTGGAAATACCGTGATTTTAAAAGGTGGAAGTGATGCCATTCATTCCAATATGGCAATCGTAAAGAGCATCAATGAAACTTTAAGTAATAACCAGCTGCCGGAAGGAGTGCTTTCTTTAATCGAAGATACCAGCCGGGAAACTGCTACTGCATTTATGAAAATGAATGAGTATGTGGATGTACTGATTCCAAGAGGTGGCTCAGGACTGATTCGTGCTGTGGTAGCCAATGCTACAATTCCGGTGATTGAGACCGGTACCGGTAACTGCCACATTTATGTGGATGAAACCGCAGACCTTGATATGGCGGTGAATATCATTAATAATGCCAAAACGCAGCGCATCGGTGTATGCAATGCCTGTGAATCTTTAGTGCTGCATGAGAGCATCGTAGATGAACTGATGCCACGCCTTTCTGCAAAATTATCCGAAAGCCATGTAGAAATCCGTGGGGATGAGCGGGTTCAGAAAGCTGCAAAAGATGCAGTGGCTGCAACAGAAAAAGACTGGGGCACCGAATACTTGGATTATATTATTTCTGCAAAGACAGTTTCAGATATTGATGAAGCCATTACACATATCAATAAGTATAATACCGGACATTCGGAAGCAATCATTACCAATAATTATGAGCATGCGCAGAAGTTCTTAAATGAGATTGATGCTGCAGCTGTTTATGTAAATGCATCCACCCGTTTTACCGACGGATTTGAGTTTGGCTTTGGAGCAGAAATCGGAATCAGTACCCAGAAGCTGCATGCCAGAGGACCGATGGGCTTAGAAGCACTGACGACCACCAAATTTATCATTTATGGGGATGGCCAGATCAGAGAATAATAAGAAAAATATTAAGAAAACAGGAAAAGAAATGAGAGAAATAGAAAAGATAAATCACACCGGTGAAGTTCCGGTAATGGAACCGCAGAGACAATTTTATTTTATGGACCTTGCAAAGCAGTATGTGACGCAGATTTCTAAGAAGAAAGGCAGACCGCTTACCTTTCATGTGACAACTTTTGGCTGCCAGATGAATGCCAGAGATTCCGAAAAGCTATGCGGAATTTTAGAAACCGTAGGTTTTGAAGAGACCGATTCAGAGGAAGCGGATTTTGTCATTTATAATACCTGTACCGTACGTGAAAATGCCAACAATAAGGTATACGGACGTCTGGGATATTTAAGCGGTTTTAAGAAAAAGAATAAAGATATGATGATTGCATTATGCGGCTGTATGATGCAGGAACCGGAGGTTGTGGAAAAATTAAAACAGAGCTATCGTTTTGTAGACCTGGTTTTTGGAACCCATAATATCTTTAAATTTGCAGAACTTCTGGTACGCTGCTTTGAAGAGCAGAAAATGGTGATTGACATCTGGGATGATACGAAAGAAATTGTAGAAGAACTTCCGGTAGAACGGAAATATAGCTTTAAGTCCGGTGTTAATATTATGTTTGGCTGCAATAATTTCTGCAGTTACTGTATTGTGCCATATGTAAGAGGAAGAGAACGCAGCAGAAAACCGCAGGATATCATAAGAGAAATTGAAAAATTGGTAGCAGATGGTGTAGTAGAAGTTATGCTCTTAGGACAGAATGTCAATTCCTATGGAAAGAACTTAGATACACCAGTGACCTTTGCACAGCTCTTACAGGAAGTAGAAAAGATTGACGGTCTGGAAAGAATCCGGTTCATGACATCCCATCCAAAGGATTTATCCGATGAACTGATTGAAGTAATGAAGAATTCTAAAAAAATCTGCAGACATCTTCATCTGCCGCTTCAGTCCGGCAGCAGCAGAGTGTTAAAAGAAATGAACCGTCACTATGACAAGGAGCATTATCTTGCACTGGTTGAAAAAATCAAAAAAGCAATGCCGGATCTGGCAATTACAACAGATATTATTGTAGGATTTCCGGGAGAAACTGAAGAAGATTTCTTAGAGACCATGGATGTGGTAAGACAGGTAGAGTATGACAGCGCGTTTACTTTTATTTATTCAAAACGTACCGGAACGCCTGCTGCCAAAATGGAAAATCAGATTCCGGAAGATGTGATAAAAGACCGTTTTGACCGGCTGTTAAAACTGGTACAGGATATTTCCGCAAAGAAAGCCGGAGCATTAACCGGAAGCGTGCAGGATGTATTAGTCGAAGAATTAGATGAACAGCAGGAAGGCCTTGTAACCGGAAGATTATCCAATAACTCAGTGGTACATCTGCCGGGTGATGTATCCATGATTGGAACTATCGTACCGGTACATTTAAAAGAATGCAAAGGCTTTTATTATATGGGAGAGGTTGCAGAGTAAATGAACCGTCGTTTTGGAAAAAATGATATCCTGTTGCTGGGAATGCTTGCAGTAGTTATTTTAGTTTTCTATGTTGGAATGACCTCTGCATTACAAAGCGGTGACAGTATTATCATTACGGTAAATGGCAGCGAATATGGCAGATATTCCCTGACAGAAAATAAAGAGATTCCAATTAAAATAGATGGAAAAGTTACTAATATCGTAACGATTGAAAATGGGACTGCCTATATGCTTGAGGCGGACTGCCCGGATCAGTTGTGTATGCATCAGAACGCAATTTCCAAAGATAAAGAATCCATTATCTGTCTGCCAAACCGGGTTGTAGTAACCGTAGAAAGTGAGCAGAAAAATACATTGGATGATGTGGCAGGGTAGGTGAAAGCATGAAGAAAAGTGTAGCATATCTTGGCGTGTTTTTGGCACTGGCCATGATATTAAGTTATGTGGAAGCAATATTGCCCTTTGCCATTGGAATACCGGGAGTAAAGCTTGGACTTTCCAACCTTGTTACGGTGCTGATGCTGTATCTGATTGGCTGGAGAGAGGCTCTTTGTGTATCGGTGCTTCGTATTGTGCTTACCGGAATTTTATTTGGAAATTTGGTCAGCATCTGTTATGGACTTGCCGGCGGATTATTAAGCTTTGTACTTATGTTTATTCTGATTCGGATGAACTGTTTTCATGTAGTTACGGTCAGTATCTGTGGCGGAATCATACATAATATGGGACAGCTTATCGTAGCAGGATTTCTGGTAAGCTCATACTATGTCATTTACTATATGCCGGTTTTATTGATTGCAGGCTTTGTGACGGGTGCCCTGATTGGAATTGTGGCAAAGGAAGTAGGAGGAAGATTATGTATTCATATATCAAAGGCGAATTATCCGAAATAGTGGCAGAGAATCATATTGTCGTTGAAAATGGCGGAATCGGCTATAATATTTATATTCCGGGACAGGTATTATCTCTGCTGCCGGGAGTTGGCGAAGAAGTAAAAATCTATACTTATCTTTGTGTCAGAGAAGATGCATTTATTTTATATGGCTTTCTTACCAGAGATGATTTGAATGTATTTAAATTGCTGATTGGTGTATCTGGAATCGGACCAAAGGGTGCACTGGCAATTCTTTCTGTCATGTCAACGGATGATTTGCGTTTTGCAGTATTGTCTGATGATGCAAAAGCAATTGCAAAAGCTCCGGGTGTTGGAAATAAGACGGCACAGCGGTTGATTATAGAATTAAAAGACAAGCTTAGTTTAGAGGATGCCTTTGAACAGAAATTAAGCCATACACAGGAAGCTGTTTCTGGTAACGGCTTAAAAGGAATCCGCAATGAAGCAGTAGAGGCACTGGTTTCACTGGGTTATTCTTCTACAGAGGCTTTGAAGGTTCTTCGTGATATTGAAATTACGGAAGACAGTTCGGTAGAAGATATTTTAAAACTGGCTTTGAAGCAGATGGCATTCTTATAAGAGGAGCAGAAAATGGAAAAACGTGTAATTTCAACGCAGATGCAGGATGAAGATATCAAAATCGAAAAAACACTGCGTCCGATGACCTTGGATGAATATATTGGTCAGGAGAAAGCAAAAGCAAATCTTAAAGTGTATATAGAGGCTGCAAAACAGCGTGGAGAGTCCTTAGACCATGTATTGTTTTATGGTCCTCCGGGACTTGGTAAGACAACTCTTGCAGGAATTATAGCAAATGAAATGAATGTAAATCTTAGAATTACAAGCGGTCCTGCAATTGAGAAACCTGGCGATTTGGCGGCATTGCTCACAAATCTTAATGAGGGCGATGTACTTTTTATTGACGAAATTCACCGCATTTCTCGTGCGGTAGAGGAAGTTCTTTATCCCTCAATGGAGGATTTTGCGATTGATATTATAACAGGCAAGGGACAGCATCATATCATCTTCCATTGCCAAAATTTACACTTGTTGGTGCGACAACTCGTGCCGGACAGCTTACAGCACCACTTCGTGACCGTTTTGGTGTTGTGCTTAGACTTGAACTTTATACCCCAGAAGAACTCGCACGAATCATAACAAGAAGTGCGTCAATTCTTGGAATAGAAATTGACCCAGATGGAGCATTAGAGATAGCCTCACGCTCAAGAGGTACACCAAGAATAGCTAACAGGCTTTTACGCATTGCTCACTTCCTTTTTTATTTACACTTCATCCTTCACACTGCCT
>ERZ824575.3726-NODE-3726-length-10298-cov-3.267597_pt1 | contig 10298 bp, 4 predicted proteins | sample MGYA00519470_ERZ824575 | MGnify/ENA primary metagenome ERZ824575 (study PRJEB31778, sample SAMEA3449170) | human gut metagenome | biome: human gut; feature: human-associated habitat; material: faeces | place: United Kingdom | collected 2010/2012 ...
AAAGCCCCCCAATAATTGATGTGTCCGGTTTGTTTATCTTTACTCAAAAGAGGCAATGCGGTCTCGATATCTTTCAATATCTGGTCGTATGTCTGCTGTAAGGTTGCCCGGGTCCCGATATAATCCGTGGGATAAACCTCTGTGGAGAGTACGATGCCCAGATCGTTCATATCTGTTGTTGATGGTAATTTAGCGAATACTCTGGCTAAATCGAAATGATACAAGGCGCGCATAGCGTATAGTTCTCCTTTCAATATGTCTACATCCGCACCTTCAAGATTCTCGGCGGCGGCTAATACATTATTAAGGCGAGCTAGACTATTGTAGAATAATTTATAGAAACTATAAACCATCTCATCGTTTTTACCTGTTTGGTAACGATACATGGGGCCGGCATGATTCACCGTGGAGATAGATTGGAAATCCCCACTTCGTAAATCGGCCAGCAATGTGAATTCCGCTCCATACGAGCCTACCTCTGTAGCCTGTTGCTCGTATACGCCATTCACGGCATTTGTCAAATCGGCTACGGAAGAGATTGCGTCTATCGTAGGTAATTGGGTAGATGATGTCTTTTCTAGGACATCATCGCAGGAGGCCGTTAATAAGGCGAACGCTAGACCTACTAAATATATCTTTTTCATATAGATTCTATTTTAATAAATTATAATGTGATGTTTACACCAAAGACAAAGCTTTTAGAGACCGGGGTATCTACCTGGCGATAACCATTCAAGGGAACATCCGGGTCGATGCCTTTTGTCTTTGCCCAGATCATGAACGGATTATTCGCACGGAAGTACACACGCAGATTACTGAATATGTTTTTCAATACCGGTACATTGTATCCCAAGGTGATTTCACGCATACGGATATTGTCAGAAGATACGATGGTACGACTGGAGAAGCGATCCGAGCGATATGGATTCTGGTAGATAGGCTTCGGGTATAAGGCGTTGTCGCCCGGGTTCATCCAATAATTACCCGCTACGCTCTTTTCTAGGTTGAATGAACCTAAACGGAATCCGTCATGATGGAAGAAGTAGTTCGGATAATCGAATATATCGCCACCAAATTGATAGGTAATCAAGAATGAAAGATCGAAATCATATAACCGGAACGTGTTTGTCAAACCTCCCGTTACGTCGGGAATGGCTTTGCCTACGATTCCTTTTTCAGCCTCATCGTACTTGTTCACTACTCCTTTGCTATGATCGTTTGGATCTTTCCAGAATTCTCCTAGTCCTGTATCCGGATTCACGCCTTTCCATTCCGGCAGATAGAAAGTATACATGGATTCTCCCTCTCGGTGCAGATACATATCGCCGTCTCCATATTCGATGTCGTTATGGTTCGGCAATTCCTTGATCGTCGCCTTCTGGAATGTAAGGTTGAAATTCGTGTCCCATGAGAAGTGCTGATTCTTGATGTTTTGGGAATTTACCTCTATCTCGATACCGCTATTGCGTAGCTTACCAAGGTTTTGCCAGTTTTTCTCAAAACCTGTGACGATAGAAGTCGGGATCTCGAATAACAGGTCGGTCGTTGTTTTGTTGTAATATTCTACTGTCAGATTTACTCGGTTGAATAAGTTCCAGTCAAAACCCACATTCATGTTTTTGGACTTCTCCCAACCTAATTCCTCATTTCCTGCTTGATTCCAATAGATGGCGGAAGAGGGGCCATAACCACCAGAGAACGCATATAACGCTTGGTTCGCGTAATATGAGCCCGGCAAGTTTCCATTTGTACCGTAAGAGAAGCGAACTTTTAGATCAGAGAACAATTCATTGTCTTTAAGGAAATTCTCGCCACTGATGCGCCATGCGCCAGATACGGACCAGAAATTCGCCCAGCGATTATCGGTTCCCAAGCGAGAAGAACCATCCCGACGGAAACTGGCAGACAGATAGTATTTATTGTCGTAATTATAGTTGCCGGTAGCCAAGTAGGATACGATTCCGGAGCCAAATACTTCGCTGGATGCGCCATCTGGTTGTCCGTTTCCTAATTCCGGTAACTTGTCGGTTGAGTATTGTTTTGCCGTAGTATAGATGGCTGTCAGTTCGTCTTCTGTTACCTCGAAACCACCTAGGATGTCAAAATTATGAACATCGTTCCATGTATTAGCGTAGCGTAACGTGGAAGAACTTGTTAAATTGCGGTTCTCGTAAGTATAGCGAGATCCCAAGCCGCCTACGGCCTTACCGTCCACGCTGTTGGGAGACCAATACTCAAAGTGTTTCGTATCGATATAGTCGTAACCAAAAATCGTCTTGAACGATAATTGCTTGGAGAATTTTACGCCTAAATCAATGTTAGACATACTACGCATTACACGGGATTTAATCCATTGTTCCTTGCCCAACATTAGATGCGGATTGGAAGCGGCACCCCAGTTTGAGTCGGCGTTGTATGTACCGTCCGGATTCTTTACGGGAGCCGTCGGGTCTGAGGAGTACACCAAGCTCAGTGGAGAAGCAGTACCGATACCTTGATCTTGATTTTGCTGATCACGGAAACCATTTTGGGTAGTGAATGCGATCATTTGCTTAACACCGATAGTCAACCAATTATTTACTTGATGATCTAAATTGATACGACCGGAGAAACGTTCGAAATCGCTACCGATTACGATACCTTCCGCATTATTATAACCAAGACCTACATAGAATTGTGTACGGTCGTTACCTCCGTTTACGGATAATTGATGGTTATGCGTCAAGGCTGTACGGTAAACCTCATCACGCCAATTGGTATCCGTGTTACCCGATGGGTCGTTGAAGAATGCTTCCATGTCGCCTTCCTTGTCAATCAAGGCGTATGCTTGATCACGGTTGCCAGCGAGTCCGTTTAGGATATAATAATTGGAAATCGCTTCTTTTCCGTACAGGAGCAATTCGGAGGCATTCATTGTCTCGTACTGTTTTACAGCCATATTGCTCCAGCCGACCTCGCCATTGTAACTTACTTTCGTCTTGCCTCTTTTTCCGGCTTTGGTCGTAATGATGATAACGCCATTCGCTGCACGAGAGCCGTACAAGGAAGCTGCTGCGGCATCTTTCAACACCGTCATGCTCTCAATATCATCAGGGTTCAAGGAGCTTAGCAAACTGGACTGTTTCCCGTAGTATGCCATATCCGAGTCTGATTTTACAGGCACGCCATCCACGACATATAGAGGAGACTTGGCTGCGCTGATAGAGCCGACACCACGGATATTGATATCACCGGGAGCTCCTGGATCACCAGTGTTGGAGGTTACGCGAACACCGGACATCTTTCCAGAAAGAGCCTTATCCAAGGACTCTTTGGAGCCAGCTACGATATCTTCTGCGTTTACCGCTTTAGCGGATCCCGTGAAAGATGATTTTTTCGCCGTACCATAAGCGACAACCATAACTTCATCCAGCTCTGTCGCCGCCGTATTCAAAACAACTTTCATTACATCTTGGATTGGAGCTTCTTTCGCAACCATTCCGACGTATGAAAATACCAGAGTCTTCGCGGAACCTATGAATAATAGGTTATTTTTTATTATTACTTAGTTTTCGCGGAACCTTGTCATTGCTTGTGATTATTCAGTAACGCTCAAGAAATAACTTGTTACAATTTTCATGCGATCATTTCTTTGCGGATCGGATTGCGAGAAGGCATTGGCTACTTATGCGTAAATAATTGAAAATAAGCGAATAATAATAACGACTATCGGCTACTCAAGTGAATAACTAACGGCTATACCTAGCCGCTAACTAACAGCTTGGGAAGTGAATAACTAATCACTTGAAAAGCCTTTTACGAGTGACTTAATCAACTGTATACCAGATATATTTCGCAAACGCATTTTACTACTCAACTAGCTCTTCAACTAAATTAAAGAAGAACCAGCTATTTCAAGAAAAGACACACTGTGGCTAAAGCCCAAAAAGCAAGTTATATTATACCAGTTAGATTGTCACGGTTATACTATGGGCATGATTTTGAGATGGGAAATAAGAATAAAGAGGAGATATGTTTCTGCACGGAAATAAGGTGTGTCAAGGAAACATCAAAAAAGGATCAAAAGGGCGTTTTTCAAGAAATCACTATAAGGCAATGGATTGCTAAAATTTTCTTTCAAATTTGATGACAAGACATACTTTGGCTCGAAATAAACGATTCTTCCTTACTTTAGTGAGCTAGACAAAGTACTACCGTACCTCATCTAGCTCTGAAAGTCTTTATTTGAATGCAGGATAACCCGGATTCTGAGTCAATTTATCGTTAGATTGATAAGCATCTTGAGATATAGGGAACAATTTCAAATAATCATCTGTCTTTCTCACACAATTTGAAGCAGCCCACATACCTTTGTCATAGACCCCGAAACGGATATCATCCTGGCGGTTGTGCATCTCCCAAGACAATTCGAGGCGACGCTCAAGAAGGATATCATCCAGCGTAACAGTAGCGTAATTGTGATTGGAATCACCAAACGCACGTTCACGGACTTGATTAACCAAGCTTGTGGCCTCAGACGCACTACCACCACTACGAAGCAATGCCTCTGCTTTCATTAAAAGAACATCCGCATAACGGAACACATGGAAGTCATTACCCATAGCGTCTGTCAAAGTCGTTGAGTACGGCCATTTCTGGCAACGTGCGCCATCGTGCTGATTTACCGCTCCCCAAGTTGTTCCATCATATTCCGTACCAGCCAACATAGTAACATCGATCGTATGGTTCAACAAGAAACCATGGTCTGTCTCAATAGGCTCACCGGTCGAGGCATTATACATCTGGCCGATCAAGAATGTAGCTTCCTTACGAGGATCGTCATCAGAGAACAATTTAACATATTCCGGCTGCGCACAAACACCATTCCAAGCAGAAACACCGTTAGAAAGAGCCAACTGATCTTTGTAGTGCAACGTACGGTTCATCAATTGCCAACGATTATCCTTATCCGTATCCGTCTCTGAGAACGGAGCGGCCAAGATCGCCTCACGAGAACTCTCGTTCGTCAAGGAGAAGTTTGTCTTAAAGTCCGGCTCTAATATATAACCCATCGCCATCACCTTGTCGCAACACTCTGCGGCCATCTGGTAAGCATTGTTACAACTTACACCCCAAGCTTCCGCATTCAAATATAATTTAGCCAACAACGTATAAGCTGCACCTTTCGTAAACTTAGCATAACCATTTTCACGACCCGGACAAGTTTCCGCAATCTCTGTCACTTCTTTAATCAACCAATCAAACACGGCCTGGCGAGGTTGGCAAGCCGGAAGTTCCTTATCCGCATAATCAGTAACCAATGGAATATTGCCCCAATCGTCCATCATCTTGTAAATCCAAAAAGCACGGATACCTCGGATTTCAGATGTATATAGAGACATCTGTTCGTCCGATAAGAAATCAGAAGATTCCACTACCTTCAAGTTGGCATTACAAGTACCGATAGCCTCAGAAGCCGTAGACCATGCTCCCTTGATCACAGAAGTCTGCGAAGTCCATGTGTGCATGTAGATCTCACGATACTGACCACCATCATACCAGTCGCCACCCTTACGGGTAGGAGTAACAGCATCAGATCCCGACATCACATCCAGCGCAATAAAATTTCCATCCGCAGGATAATTCTTCAATGTCTTATACACGGTCCCTACCAACACACTGATCTCCGAATCAGTATAACCGAATGAATCCGCAGGGACATTATCGTATACCGTTTCATCCAAGTTCGTACACGCTGGCATAGAAAAAAGGAGAGCCGTACCAGTCAAGAACGATATTATATTTCTTTTTTTCATAACGAATGCATTTAAAATTAGAATGATAAGTTAACACCAAATGTAAATGAACGAGCCTTCGGCATATAGTTACGCGGTTCGATACCCGGTGACAGACCGGCATCCGTATCGCTAGCCTCGCCACGGAAGAGCTCCACTTCCGGATCCAAACCGGAATAGCTTGTGATTACGAACAAGTTCTGAGCAGCTACATAAATACGGGCTTTGTCTAGCCAATCAATCTTCTTCGTATTGAATGTATAACCAATAGACATATTATCCAAACGGGCGAAAGAGGCATTCTCCAAATAATATGAGCTTACACGCGAATTCTCTCTCAGTAACATCAAGTCATCACCTTTCATAGCGTTAGCTCCGGCTACATAGGTATTATTACCATAAGCGGCACGCGGGTTGTTCAACAACTTGCCACCGATCTGCCCACGTAAGAAGAAGCTGGCATCCCAATTCTTCCAAGTGAAGGTATTGTTCCATCCAAATGTCAAATCCGGCTGGGAATCACCTACGTATGTACGGTCATCGTCCGAGATTTGTCCATCCTTATTGACATCTTCCATAATAAACTTACCGTTTTCATCAATGCCGTTACATTTCAACATAAAGAACTGACCGACCGGATAGCCTTCCTCTACCACATGAGAAGTCACGCCGGAAGCACCGCGGATCCACGGATCACCTACATAAACACGGCTTGTTGAAAACAGGTCGTTAGACAACTTCGTGATCTCATTCTTATTGTGAGACAAATTAATAGAAGTATTCCAGTTAAAGCTCTTGTTTCGGATCACGTCTAAGTTCAACATGACCTCGATACCCTTATTGCTCATATCACCAACGTTGGCAGCGATCTTTTTATACACATACGTTGGAGTCGGTACAGCATAGTCATAAAGCATATCGGAAGTCTTCTTACTATAATATTCTACCGTACCGCCCAAGCGACCGTTAAATAACTGGAAGTCTACACCGATATTAAACATAGCAGTTGATTCCCACTTCAAATCCGGGTTCGGGTTCTGCGTGATACGGAAAGAGGTAGATGTACCACCACCGTTATAATAAGTACCATACGGCTGATACAACTCCAAGCTCTTATAAGGCTTCAAACCATCTTGATTACCTGTCACACCATAACCAGCACGCAACTTCAAGTCGTTCAACCAACTGATATCCTGCATAAAGGCCTCTTGAGAAATACCCCAAGCAGCAGATACAGACGGGAACCATCCCCATTTATGATTAGCACCGAACTTAGAAGAACCATCACGACGCATCGTAGCGGTGATCATATATCGCTCATCGTAGCTATAGTGCGCACGAGCAAAGAAAGAGATCAATTTATAGTCATTCTTGCTGGAAGTCACATTACCGATCTTCAAATCGTTACCAGCTTGGATAGAGTTGGCACCCATAGATGCTACAGAGAACTGTGTTGCCAAAGATTCTTGCGACTGATAACCGTTGGTTTCCCAAGAATAACCCAGCAAAGCGTTCAGTTTATGTTTTTCCTCCGCACCGAAAGACTTGTTATAGTCGGCCGTCCATTCCATCAACTCACGATCCCATACGAAGTTGCGTCTCTTGGCATAGCCATTCGAGCTATCACCCAAAGAGTTTCCAGCACCACCACCTAACGCATTGTCGGGACTTTCCCATTGGCTATAATCGCTAGTATAACGACTCTTATATAAGTTCGCCTTTACGTTCAGGCCCTCAATTACTTCAAACTGCACATCGCCTTGTCCATAGAAATAATTATTTTTGAATAATTTGTAGTTTTCATCTTGGGCTTTCACCATGTTACCTTGGTTATAAGCGTTGTCGTTACCCGTAAAATAAGAGCCATCCTCATTGTAAATCGGAACGACCGGAACATTATTGTAAGCAGCGATGAAATAGTCGGCAAACGTAGCTTGCATATCTGTCAAGGTAGCAGCTCCCGTCAAACCAATACGCAAACGATCATTGATAGCTCGTTGCTGGAATTGGAAGCGGAAACTGTGACGCTTCATCCAGTTATCGCGAGCGATACCCTTACGGTCTAAGTAAGTATAAGACGCACGATAGTTACTTTTGGAAGAACCTCCAGACAATGACAAGGCATGATTCTGAGAAATACCCGTACGTAATAAAGCACCGAACCAATCAGTATCAGCGTTATATTTGTCATATTGCGAGATGTCACTACCCAATTGTTTGTTCACATCACGCCATTCGGAAGCATTCAGCATATCCGGTTTGTTAGCAACCTTATCCATTGTCACATAACCATCATAATTAATCTGAGTCTTAGCTCCCGAACCTCTCTTGGTCGTAATCAAGATAACACCACCTGCGGCACGAGAACCATAGATAGCGGCGGAGGAGGCATCCTTCAATACGGAAATAGACTCGATATCTGAAGGAGAAACCGTAGACATATCACCACCGGGAACACCATCGATAACGATCATAGGACCTTGATCGTTTTGCAAGGTAGAAGTACCACGCAAACGAATCTGAGAGCTACGAGTCACATCACCAGAGCCAGAAGTAATCTGCAAACCAGCCACTTTACCTTGTAGCAAATCTGAAGCATCACGATTAACACCCTTGTTGAAGTTTTCCTCGGAGACATTGGCTACAGATCCGGTAATCTCCTTACGAGTCTGCGTACCATAACCGATCGCAACAACCTCACCCAAATTTACTACGGATGGAGCTAATTTAACGTCCACTTTGTTACGTCCTTTAACACCTTCTTCCAAAGTGTTATAACCAATAAAAGAAAATTGAAGAACGGCTTTTCAAGTCGTTAAGCGTTAGAGTGTAATTACCGTCAATATCGGTAATCGTACCATTGGTAGTACCCTTTTCTACAATGTTCGCACCGATGATGGGCTCACCTTGTTCATCTAGTACCATGGTTTAGAATCATGCTACGTATACTTTGTTAATATCAAACATATTCAATATTTTTCCGTAATAAAAAATCAAGCATGGTAGCATCTAGGTATATCAGGTACCATATGAGTATTACACAATAGAGTGAAATAAATCAATCATCAAAACAAAGTATGGATGGTTTTATGTAATGTTTTTTTACATTATCATGGTTTAATTTTAAAAAAGTTATTATATTTGCCTCGAAAATTCTCAATTGTGTTTGTGAATTCAATGATTGTTAACCTAAAAATTAAGTAATTATGCAACGAAAGAAAACATTTGATTCTTTCAGACGCTGTAAGGTAGTGATACTTTCAGTGTTGATGTCTTTTTGCATGACAGCGGCTTTTGCCCAATCTGGCGCTGTTAAAGGAAAAGTTCTAGATGAACTTGGTGAACCCATCATCGGTGCGAACATCGTAGAAAAGGGAACTACCAATGGTACTATCACTGACATGGACGGTAACTACAGCCTTACCGTAAATGATTTAAAAAAGGCTGTTCTTCAAGCATCCTTTATTGGTTATAACACGATCGAAGAGAGTGTTAAAGGACGTAGCACGGTAGAGATTAAGTTATCTCCATCCGTAGTAAACTTAGGAGAGGTCGTGGCGATCGGTTACGGTACGCAGACCCGTAGGGAGATCACAGGATCCGTGGCGAACGTATCCGAAGAAAGTTTTAACAAAGGTATCACACGTGACGCTTCCGACTTGTTGCAAGGCAAGGTAGCTGGTTTGACGATCACTTCCGGCTCCGGTGATGTGACGCGTGGATCTACGATGCGTTTGCGTGGTACATCCACGTTGCAGAACGACCAAGGTCCGTTAATCGTTATCGATGGTATTCCCGGTGGTGATATGTCGACGGTAGCTCCTTCCGATATCGAGTCTATCTCCGTCTTGAAAGATGCCTCCTCCGCCGCTATCTACGGCTCTCGTGCCGCTGGTGGTGTAGTATTGATTACGACCAAGAGAGGTTCTGGCTCCAAGACACAAATCAGCTATGATGGTTATGTTGCCTTTGATCAGATGGCCAATAAGCCCGATTTAATGAATGCGGACGAATGGAGAGGTTACGCAAATAGCAAAGGTCTAGACTATAGCGTATACGACCAATATGGTGCCGACACAGATTGGTTTGATGAACTGACTCGTACCGGAGTTTCTCAGAACCATTCAATCTCTTTGTCTGGTGGTGGTTCTAAGAACAACTATCGTGCGTCCTATACCTATTTGGATCGAAATGGTATCATGCGCGATAACGATATGCAACGCCATAGCTTCCGCTTCCAGTTCCAGCAGCGTGCGATCAATGACCGTTTGCGTATTGGTTTGGCTGGATCTGCTACCTTGACAGACTCACATGTTCCGAATGGTGACAACTTCGTGTTGGCATACAGCATGTTGCCTGTTTACCCAGTTTATAACGCTGATGGTTCTTACTTCACGAAAGTTAATGCGGAGTATGACCAAGGTAATCCTGTTCAAAACCAAAATCTGAACGAGCGAAAAAACAGCAACGTTTATTTTTATGGTGCCGGTGATATCCAATTTGAGATTATAAACGGATTGAACA
>ERZ824575.3727-NODE-3727-length-10296-cov-3.799531_pt1 | contig 10296 bp, 6 predicted proteins | sample MGYA00519470_ERZ824575 | MGnify/ENA primary metagenome ERZ824575 (study PRJEB31778, sample SAMEA3449170) | human gut metagenome | biome: human gut; feature: human-associated habitat; material: faeces | place: United Kingdom | collected 2010/2012 ...
GAAGCAGACGATCCGCCCGATTTCTTATAGAGCCAGTGGGCGGCAATGCCGTACTCGGCCTGCTCATGCATCTCATAGGTTCGAATCTGAATCTCGAGCGGACGAGCCGTGGGACCGATAACCGTCGTGTGGAGCGACTGGTAGTTATTGACCTTGGGCATGGCGATATAGTCTTTAAAGCGACCGGGCATGGGGTGCCACAGCGTATGCACCGCGCCGAGCGTGGAGTAGCAATCGCGCACCGAATGGGTGATGACGCGCAGCGCCACCAGGTCGTAGATCTCGGAGAATTCCTTGCCCTTGCGCTTCATCTTTTGGTAGATGGACCAATAGTGCTTGGAGCGGCCATTAATCTGGAAGCCCTCCAGGCCAATGCGGTTGAGCTCGTCGGTGAGCGTCTTGATGGTCTCGGCCAGATAGCGCTCGCGAACCTCGCGCGACTCAGCCACCATGCGCGCAATGCGCTGGTAGGCATCGGGCTCCAGGTAGAAGAAGGACAGGTCCTCGAGCTCCCACTTAATAGAGCTCATGCCCAGACGGTCGGCCAGGGGCGCATACACGTCCATGGTCTCGCGGGCCTTAAACAGGCGACGGTCCTCGCGCAGAGCTGCAAGGGTGCGCATGTTGTGCAGACGGTCGGCAAGCTTAACGATAATGACGCGGATGTCCTTGGACATGGCGAGGAACATCTTGCGCAGCGTAAGCGCCTGCTTCTCGTCCATGCTATCGACTTCGATGTTGGTGAGCTTGGTCACGCCATCGACGAGCTCGGCCACCGTATCGCCAAACAGACCGGAAACATCGGCGAGCGAGGTCTCGGTATCCTCGACGGTATCGTGCAGCAGCGCGGCGCACACCACATCGCAGTCCATCTTGAGGTCGGCCAGAATGATAGCCACCTCGACGGGATGGTTGATGTACATCTCACCCGAGCGCCGCTTTTGGTTGCAGTGCTTCTCGGCAGCAAAGCAATAGGCCTGCTCCACCTTAGAGAAGTCGTCCTCATTCATATATTTGAGGCACAGGCGCTCCAGCTTGTCGTAGCTGTCCGCCATAATCTCGGGCGGCAGCTCATCGGCATGCTTATAGTGCTCCATCTCCGAGAACGGTTGGAGGGTGGAATCATGGGCGGTACGGGCTGCGGCATCCATCGAGGTCCCCTTCCCCTAGGCCCGCGGTACGATCGGGCGGTTAACTTTGGCTAGCATATCAGAAGCGCACGAATCGAGCGCCCAGCTCCGGAAAGCCGAGAACTCCATGCGCGAGCGCAGACCCTCCAAATAGCGGATTGACCTGCTCAATTGCACACGTCCGGGGTTTTCGGCCATCGCGATGCGACGGGTGTCGTCAAACCCCGAAACGCGACAGAAACCAAGCTCTTCGAAGATCCCCAGGCCGCTTTCCACCGAGCGCTCGTCGACCGGCGTGCGAGCATCGATAGCAAGACACATCTGCGCGATGTCGATATCGCTCGCACTAAACGAATCGTCTCCGGTCTTGCCGCGGTTGGAGCGCCACATAGTCTGCAACGCTCGATAGAGTGTGACGAGCTCGTCGCGCTCGGGCGCGTAGCAGTCGAGCAGGCGCTCGTTAATGCGGGCGTCACGCGACGAATAGAGCAGGTGAATCACGGCGGGTTGTCCATCGCGACCGGCGCGTCCGCTCATCTGGTTAAATTCAATGCTGCCAAACGGCATGTGGTAGAGCACGACATGGCGAATATCGGGCAGGTTCACGCCCTCACCAAAGGCAGAGGTCGAAACGATGCAGCTGAGGCTTCCGTCACGAAACGCTTCCTCGACACGGCGACGATCGGAGCGCGCAAGCCCCGCGTTATAGAACGCGATGCGGGTCGCGCAATCGGGCACCCGCTTGCGCAGCGTCTTGGCAAGCGCCACGGACTGATCACGCGAGTTGACGTAGATGACGGTCTTCTCCCCCGTCGCCACGATTGACACCAGGCGGTTCTCGCGGCTCGCAAGGTCTCGGTCATCCTCGAGCTGCAAGTTCTCGCGCACTGTCTCGTCGACCACCGTACGGGTAATCGGTAGCACGCGGGCGAGCTCGGCCACAACCGGAGCCGTTGCGGTGGCAGTCGCGGCCAGAACGACCGGGTCGCCCAGGGCCTTGAGGATATCGGGCATGTCGAGATAGGCGCTGCGGTCGCCGCCCTTGGCAAGACCGGCATGATGCGCCTCATCGATAACGACAAAACCGATGCGCCCCGAACGCGCAAAGCGGTCGCGGTGAATGGACAGGAACTCGGGCGTCGTGAGCACGATGCCGGTGCGGCCCGAAGCCAAGCCGGCAAACACGTCATCGCGCGCCGCCTCCACGGTCTCGCCGGTCAGCACGCCCACGCCAATGCCGAGCGCGGCCATCGTCGACGAGAGGTGATAGGCCTGGTCGGCAACGAGCGCGCGCAGCGGATAGACAAAGATGCTCGCACGCCCGCGAAGGACCGCCTCGCGCGCGGCATGCACATGGAAGATAAGCGACTTGCCGCGCCCCGTTCCCATAACGGCCAAGACGCTCTGGTGATCGGCCAGGGCGTCGAGCGCCTCGACCTGCGCGCGGTGCGGCTGGTTCGAGCCGATAAAGCTATGGATAAGCGAGCGCGTGAGCTCGGTATAAGAAAGCTGGGCGAGCGTTTGGCGCTTGCGGGACTCCAGACGAAGACCGGCGTCCGCAGGCTCCACGCCGCGGCGAAGCTCACATACCGGGTCGTCAACGCTGGCCGCCGTGGTATCGCGGACCAAGACATCCTTGATCATGAGCTTGGGCTTCACGCGTCCCTGCCAATGCTCGGCCACGGCCTCGAACACCAAGTCGACGGCGCTGTCACAATTGATGAGCCTATCGATCTGCGGCACGCGGAACATGATGGCCGGCACGCTCGCGGCGCCATCGGTCGCCACAAAGCGCATGTGCTCGCCGGTTTTGCCCACCACGGCGCGATCGCACATCGTCACGCCCTCGGCGGCCAGAAGCGGCACCTTATTGCCTTGGCCAAACGGCTCAAGACGGGAGATTTGCTCGATGGTCTCAATATTCAGCTCGGAGAGGTCAACGGTGGCGGCAACCTCGTCGGTGTCCTCAAAGTCCTCGGCGGGAAGCTCCGATAGCACGGCCGAAAGGCGACGGCGGAACTCGTCGAGCTTGGACGCCTCGATGGTCACGCCCACCGCACCCGCATGTCCGCCGCGACGAATCAGCAGATCGGAGCAGCGCTCGACAGCGTCGAACAGGTTGACCTTGCCCACCGAGCGACCTGAACCGCGAGCGATACCGTTTTCGATCGAGAACAGCAGCGCCGGCACGTGATAACGGTTGGTCAGGCGGCTCGCCACGATACCCTTGACGCCCTCGTGCCAGCCCTCGCCACCCACGACGATTGCGCGCCCGCCATCATAGGTCTCCTCGACCTTCGCCATGGCATCGTGCGTAAGCTCGGCCTCGATCTCGCGGCGCTGACGGTTGATCTCCTCGAGCTCGGCCGCCAGCGCGCTTGCCTCGATAGGATCGCGGGCAAGCAGCAGGTCGAGCGCCAGCTTGGGATCGGCCATGCGGCCGGCGGCGTTCAAGCGAGGAATGAGCGAAAACGACAGGCCATCGGCCGTAATGGTAGAAAGGTCGGCCTTGGCAAGTGCGGCAAGCGCGATATAACCGGGGCGGGCCGTCACGCGCATCTGCTGGATGCCCTCGGCGACCAGTGCGCGATTCTCGGGCGTGAGCGGCATCATGTCGGACACGGTGCCCAGCGCCGCGACCTCTATCAGCGAACGCCAATACGACGGCTTGCCCAGACGCTCGCCCAGGACTTGCACCAGCTTGAGCGCCACGCCGGCACCGGCAAGCTCACGCGAAGGACCCTCGTCCTCGAGCTTGGGGTCGGTCAGAGGCACGCCCTGCGGCACCTGGTCGGACGGCTCGTGATGATCCGTGACCACCAAATCGATCCCCAGGCTCTCCAGATAGGAGACCTCTTCCTTGGCGGCAATGCCGTTATCGACGGTCACGATCAGCTGGGGGCGAGCGAGCTCGTTAACGCGGTCGAGCGCCGCTCGCGAAAGACCGTAGCCCTCGTCAAAGCGATGCGGAATAAACGGCGTGACATCGGCGCCAAACGTGCGCAGCGCCTCGATCAACAGGCAGGTCGACGTAATACCGTCAACGTCAAAATCGCCAAAGACCGCGATATGCTCGTGGTTGCGAATAGCATGCTCGACGCGGTCGGCAACGACCGACATGCCTGGGATAATGAGTGGGTCGGCCCAGTCGCGATCGAGCGAAGGCGTCAAAAACAGCTGGCCTTCCTCGATGGATGTAATGCCGTGCGCAACCATAATGCGCGCCACCAGCCCGGGAATGCCCAGGCCAACCGAAAGCTCCTTTTCGAGCTCGGGGTTTTGCTGAGCGACCGCCCAGCGATGCGTCGTCTTAAGCGATGACATAGGCGCCCACCCCCGATAGGGGCAGGTCGCCGCGATACCTCTCACGGTTCATAGCGATGAGTCCTCTGTGTATGCCCGCTTCGGCAGGCAGATCTGTTGAACGGATTTATTATACCGTGCAGCGCGGACGCCAATCGCCGCAGCACGCCGCGGTTTCGGTAAACGATGCCGGTAATAGCCTCGAAATATTCGAGCGTTTCTGACGCACGGACGCATGCGAGCGTCTAGCATATCCATTCAAAACGGATTCACGAACAAAGGGAGTCACAAGCGCATATGAAGCAATGGGTTGGACTGGGCAAATTTCTCGCGAGGCATATGCAGGTCATCGTTCCGATTTGCGTGGCGCTCGGCGTGCTCTTTCCCCACCAGATCGGCGTGCTCAAGCCTATCGTTCCCGCCCTGTTTGCCTTTATGACGTTTCAGGGTGCGCTCAGCAACACCTTCCACCAGGTAACCGAGGTGTTCCGCCATCCCCTGCATCTGATTTTGGCGCTGCTCGTCTCGGCGGTGCTTATCCCTATCGCAGCCTATGCCATGGGATCGTTATTCTTTGGCTCCAATCCCAACCTTGTCTGCGGTATCGTGCTCGAATACAGCGTGCCCGTGGCAGTCACTGCCTTTATGTGGATTAGCATGTTCGGCGGCAACGGCCCGCTCGCGCTCACCATCATCCTGACGTCCTCGGTCATCTCACCTGTGACGATTCCTCTTACGCTCAAGCTCCTGCTGGGCGCCACCGTCTCAATCGACGTGCCGAGCATGATGCAGAATATGGCCTTTATGATCGCCATACCCGCCGTGCTCGGTATCGTCATTAACGAACTCACGCGCGGCTGGGGTCATGAGAAACTCTCCCCCGCGCTTTCGCCCGCCTGCAAGTTCATGATGATGGGCGTCATCGCGTCCAACTCCACCGCCATGAGCGAGTACGTGCTGCACATGAACATGGTACGCCTGGAAGTCGCCCTCTTTATCCTGGCGTTCGCCATCAGTGGCTTTATCATCGGCATCCTGGTCGCACGTGTCCTGCATCTGCCGTATAGCGAGACGACCACCATGTGCTTTACCTGTGGCATGCGCAATATCTCTTCGGGCGCCGTCATCGCCACACAGTATTTTCCCGGCGAGGTCGTGTTCCCCGTCATGTGCGGCACGCTGTTTCAGCAGGTACTCGCCTCGCTTATCGGACATCTCTTTGAACGTCTGACCGGCGAGGAGCGCGCCAAACAGCGCAAGCGGGTCGAGGCCGGGCGCGACGCGATGGCACGCTAAGCAGCACTCTTTTCGCAGGCGCTCGCCTTGCTACGCGAGCGTTTCCAGATGCGCACGCAGGCGCTCAGCATCGGTATCGAGCGTGGTCTCGGCATTGACCTGGGCCAGACGATAGCCCACAAAGTAGGGCGATACCACCCAACGTGGCAGCGCCTTGGCAATGGTCCGACCGCCCAGGTGATAGAAGAACAAGTTGTATGACTCCGCGCGACCACCGTGGTGCTCGTTCAGGATATAGCGCAGGGTCACCTTAATCGCATCGGCAAACAGGTCCGCTTCGGCTTGATCGCGGACGTCATCGCTGGCGGCGATTCCCTGTGGAGCTGAGACGTTGACCTCAAAGAATCCCATGATCGGCTCGGTTGAGATATTGACCGAGATTCTCCCCTGTTGCCAGACATTGATGCCTTCGAAATTGGCGGAAGTCAGCGAAGCATAGCCGTCTTCCTGCTCCAAACCCACAATCTGCATGTGTGGATGGACGAGGCTGCCGCCCGAAAGCGGGCCTTTGTTCTTGTACATGAGCACACTGCGGTACTGTTGGGAATCGATCATCTGCTGCCAACAGCCCAGGGCAAACCGCATCACATGATGCAGCTCATCCGGTTCATAGGTCACCAGGTCGGCGTCGTGATTGGCCGACTCGATCAATACGGTCTGACGGGTGGCTCGCAAGGTCTTGAACTTATTCTCGAGCCAGATGCAGTCACCATCGCGCCGGATGATATTGGCGAGTTCCTCGGTATCGCAAAAGGGGCACGCGGTGCCAGGGCGACGATTATCGTCGGGCTTGCCGCTCGCCTGTTGAACGTCAAATACCAGCGCCACGGGTTATACCTCCAGCGGCACGATCTTGGTGCCATGGAGCTCGGAGACGCCTAGCGCCGCCGCGACCGCGTCGCGATTTGCCGTAGTGATGCCGCCGCCGGGAAGGATGGTCAAACGATCGCCCGCATACTCGATTAAACGAGCCAGGTGATCGAAATTATCCTCGATCGACGTACCGGTCGCACCGCCATGCGTGAGGATGCGCGTAACGCCGCAGTCGGCAAGTGTATCAATCGCATCGAGCTGAGCCTCGGGCGAGAGCTGGTCAAATGCCATGTGGAAGGTGATGTCAAGGGACTCGCGCTTGCACTCCTCGGTCGCGCAGCCCGTAGCCATAACGAGGGCGCCGAGGGTGAGTTCGTCGAGCGCCCAGCCGCCGGCACAGGGCTTGCAGCAGCCAAAGACCAGGCCGTCAACGCCGGCGCTCACAGCAAGGCCCAGGTCCATCTCCATCATGCGCAGCTCGTCCTGGTTGTAATGAAAGTCGCCACCACGCGGACGAATCATGCACATCACTCGCGCGTCATGCTCGTGAGCGCAGCTGACTGTAGCGCTAATAACGCCGGCGGAAGGCGTGGTGCCACCGACGGCGAGGTTGTCACACAGCTCAATGCGCCCCGCACCGGCCTCGATGGCCGCCGGCACTCGCTCAAAGTTCTCGGCACAAAACTCGTAAAGCATAGATAGGCCCCCAAAGACAGCAGATGTTTTCCGACGGGCATTGTCACACATCCCCATGAAGTTGCGGTGGAATAGGGACTGTTTTGGCCTCTGGAGCCCGTATTCAGTCCCTATTTCACCGCAACTCAAATGATCCCTCGGGGACGGAGGAAAACGGATCATTACGGCTGGCTGAAAAATGTTGCCGATGGTGAATGTTGCGCAACAAGATTTTCGAATCCCGATTAACCATGGCAGTATCGTCATTCGAATCCAGAGGAAAGGATTGCCATGTTTAAGAGCATCCAAAAGAGCGGAAGGATCGCGGCAGTCGCCATCGGCCTGATCGCAGCCTTGTCTCCGCTCGCATCCCCTCCTGCAGCATTAGCCGGCGGCAGCGTACCGACGCCTGAACTGGAGAAGTCATATAGCTTTAAGACCAGCAGCGAAAACTCGTATGTCATCAACTATGATTTAGATTCAGGGTATCAATACCTGTTTGACGGCGATGACGAAAACAACCTGAAAATATCCCTCATCAATTTGGACGACGGCAGCACAACCCCCGTTGACATCCCAAAGAAAAGCCTCGATTCGACGAGAGTATCGTGGAATGGCCAGCTGTCTTGGATAGAAGGCTCCGACCTGGTCATCTTCTCTCCTGTAAAGCAAAGTCGTTCAGTCCATTCGCTTGAACCAGGACAATACACTCAGGACTTTGCTCTGATTAGCGAAAACGGAGAAACAGCATGTGTTATACAGCACGATTCCGATGATAACTATTCGTACGCACTTTATGATCTTAAGACTGATAACAAGATGCAGGGCTACCCCAAAGAAAGCGATTGGTCGCGGATAATGCTTTCGAAAGATGGAGACTGTTTTTACGTCGTGACGACCAACGCGGATAAATCCACCGTCACTCTGAAAGTGTTCGACACAAAAACTAGCTCGACCAAATCAAACACTACTCATGTAAATAAAGTAACAGACAGCATCGAAATAAGCTCAACAACCCCACTCCCGGACTCAGAAGGCTTTATTCTTCAAGGTGAGTCTTTTTTGATTAAAGCCGACCGCGACGCCAACCTGAGTACCATATCCGATGATGAGGATCACGCTTTTTCTCTATATGATCACGGGTCATGCGATTACTACCCCGTTTATATTAGCAATAGCTCAAGTGATCTTTCTGAAGAGGATGACGATGATAACTACCTGGACGAGCAAGATACGAGCCTCGGCGTCATCGATTTGCAAAATGGGAACACTATCAGCTCGATTGCCTTCCCCTTTGGCGATGGCTACATCTGCGATATTTCGCATGATGGCGGCGTCTTACTTGGGAATTACTCAAACGATGACAAATCCTCCGCTTGCCTAGTTGACGCAAAAACTGGGGCCAAGAGCGAGTTTAATTCTCATTGGTGCGACCTTTCGTTCATGAAAGGCGATCGCGAGATCTTGGCAACTTACGACGATGATGAAGACCCTGCCACGATCCATGTGAGTATCTATAAGTCGAACATTCCTCATTCGGTACCCGAGGATGTGCTGTACTTTGTCCAGACTCACCTGCCATTTGTTATTGGCGGTGGCGTGGCGATCGTCCTCATCATCGGTGGCGCGATCGTTATCCTTTGCATCCGCAAGAAGCGCGCAAAGACCGCGAACGGTGTGACAGCCGCAGTGCCCAAGCCTCAGCGCAAGCAGCGTCGCCGTCAGAAGCGCGCCCAGCAGAACGTCGTTCCGCCCGCAGCGCCTGCGATGCCGACGGCACCAGCAGCTCCGGCCGAGCCTGCCCGCTTCTGCCGTCACTGCGGAACCCCGCTCGTACCCGAAGCCCAGTTCTGTCCCACATGCGGACAAAAAGTAGACTAGCGAACAAAAACCCAATAGCCCCAACCACCAAGGCCCCGTTCCGGCACATTCTGGAACGGGGCCTTGGTGGTTGGTGCAGGGGTGCTAATTTGGGACGGTCATCGTCGCACGCCCCAATGAAGTTGCGGTGGAATAGGGACTGTTTTGGCCTCTGGAGCCTTCATTTAGTCCCTATTTCACCGCAACTTAAAAAAGGGGCGCTGACCGGGATAGTCAGCGCCCCTTTTGTTGGATTGGCTAGCCTCCGAGGTAAGCTTTGCGGACGTTATCGTCGTGTAGGAGCTCTTGGCCCGTGCCGGTCATGGTAATCTTGCCGGTCTCGAGCACGTAGCCGCGCGTAGCAATCGAAAGCGCCATCTGCGCGTTCTGCTCAACCAGGAGCACCGTGGTGCCGGCCTTGTGCAGATCCTCGACAATCTGGAAGATCTGCTCAATCAGAATCGGCGCCAGGCCCATGGAAGGCTCGTCGAGCATGAGCAGCTTGGGGTTGCTCATAAGGGCGCGGCCCATAACGAGCATCTGCTGCTCGCCGCCCGAAAGGGTGCCGGCGACCTGGCGACGGCGCTCCTTCAGGCGCGGGAACTGCTCGTAGACGCGCTCCAGGCCCGGAGCAACCGTGGACTTGGGCTGTGTATAGGCGCCCATCTCCAGGTTCTCCTCGACCGTCATCTGCAAAAAGGCGCGACGGCCCTCGGGCACCTGTGCCAGGCCCTTGCCCACCAGCTTGTCGGCAGGCGTATGAGTAATGTCCTCGCCCATAAACTTGATGGAGCCGGTCTTGGAACGCAGCAGGCCCGAGACGGTTTTAAGCGTCGTAGACTTACCGGCACCGTTCGCACCGATCAGAGCAACGATCTCACCCTCGTTGACGTTAAAGGAGATGTCCTTGATGGCGTGGATGGCGCCGTACCAGACGTTGATGTTGTAGACGGAAAGCATCGGCTCTGCCATTTAGTTCTCCCCCTTATCCTGCTTGCCCAGATATGCCTCGATAACGGCGTCGTTGTTCTGGATTTCCTCGGCCGTGCCCTTGGCGATGACCTTGCCAAAGTTGAGCACGCAGATACCCTCGCAAATATTCATGACGAGCGACATGTCGTGCTCGATAAGCATGATGGCAATGCCAAAGGTGTCGCGAATCTTGACGATGTTCTCCATGAGTTCCGCGGTCTCGGACGGGTTCATGCCGGCGGCAGGC
>ERZ824575.3732-NODE-3732-length-10292-cov-2.393279_pt1 | contig 10292 bp, 5 predicted proteins | sample MGYA00519470_ERZ824575 | MGnify/ENA primary metagenome ERZ824575 (study PRJEB31778, sample SAMEA3449170) | human gut metagenome | biome: human gut; feature: human-associated habitat; material: faeces | place: United Kingdom | collected 2010/2012 ...
CCGATCTATGGTTGTCCCCATACCGCTCGTCACAAAAGCAAACGAAGCATTCATCTTAGTCAATACTTCTTCCATGGTCGAGAGGTTGGCTTCCCGGATATCCTGAGCCGTAATAACCGATACCGGCACCGGGCTGTCTTTCATCCGCCGGTGTGTTCCCGTTCCGGTGACTACAACCTGACCGATATTGATGTAGCTGTTTTCCAATTGCACAACGACCTGGCTTTCCCCGCTCTTTACCGTAACCGATTTTGGAGCATAACTGACATGAGTCACCCGCAACTCATGGGTTCCTTCGGGCAGATTCCGAAGGATAAACTCTCCTTTAGCATTGGTCGAACAACCCGCAAGACTATGGGCTACCCGGATATTGGCACCATCTACCGGATTCCCGGATTCAACACTCACCACTTTACCGCTGATAGTCGTTTGCGACCATACCTGACCAACGACAAACAACAAAACGATTGTCAGCGCACACCACTTTTTCATTAATGATAGAAAATTAGATATTTAACAATCACATTTCTGACCCCGGAAATGCTTATTTTCTGTATAATTCTGGCAGGTTTCCTGACTTATCCCTGAAAAGCGACCTTCCCATCCTCCATTGGACAGTGGCATAAGAAACTTATCAATTACGGGATTCACAGTAGCGGGCACTATTCCGGATTCTCACCGGATTCCCTTTTATGTAACGGATGAAATCTATTACATCACCAAAATTGCAACAAAGGTAGAAAAAATTAAAAAAATCTCCTGCAACAAACCGGGAAATTATTCAATGAACTACCGGGAAACGCCCAGGAAGCCTACGACTCAGGAACGACAGCCGAACCGAATCCGGTCTTGTTAAAAGCGAAACACCGGTAAAAAAAGAGATGGTGTTTTATATTATTCTCCTATTACTTTGGGCACGTGTTTGCTATTTTATTTGCATGTGTTATTTTTGTAGTTATGAAATGGTTATTATGAAAAATTTATTTAGAACAGTCAGCGTGATTGCTTTAGCCGGCTGGTTTTTAGCGTGTTCAGAGAAAAAGAGTGAACCGTGTTACGAAATTATTCCTGCCCCGCTGGAAATCCGGGAGAATTTTTCAGGCGGGGAATTCGTGTTGGATGATGGCGTGTGTATTGTTTACCCGGGAGAGAACGAGGCAATGCGTCACAACGCTTTGTTTCTGGCGGATTACCTGAAAGCGGCTACCGGACGGGATTACCGGGTGGAAACCGGTTCGCGCGGGAAGAAAAATGTAACGTTACAATTAGATTCGAGTATTAAAAATCCGGAAGGGTACCGTGTGAATGTGTCTGCCAGCGGAGTAGTGATTGCCGGGGCAAGTGAGGCAGGCGTATTCTATGGCATACAAACGTTGCGCAAGGCTATCCCTGTAAAGGCGAACAGTGTTCCCGTATTAACCGCTGTCGGGATAGAAGACGAGCCGCGTTTCGGTTACCGGGGGGGACATCTCGATGTGTGCCGCCATTTTTTCACGGTAGACGAGGTGAAGAAGTTTATCGATATGATGGTTTTGCATAACATGAACCGATTACATTGGCATATTACCGACGACCAGGGATGGCGCATCGAGATAAAGAAATATCCTGAGTTGACAACAGTAAGTTCCCGTCGCACGGAAACGGTGATCGGGCATAATAGCGGTAAATATGACGGTAAGCCGTATGGCGGTTTTTACACGCAGGAGCAAGCACGGGAAATAGTGGACTATGCCGCCGAACGCTATATTACCGTGATCCCCGAGGTCGATTTGCCGGGACATATGCAGGCGGCATTGGCCGCGTATCCGTATTTGGGGTGTACCGGAGGTCCGTACGAAGTGTGGAGAATGTGGGGTGTGTCCGAAGAAGTGCTTTGTGCAGGGAACGACAGCGTGTTGACTTTTATCGATGACGTATTGACAGAAATTATGGAGATTTTTCCTTCCGAGTACATTCACGTAGGAGGAGACGAGTGCCCCAAGGTGAGATGGGAAAAATGCCCGAAATGTCAAGCCCGTATCAAAGCATTGGGTATCAAAGGTGACGACAGGCACACGAAGGAGGAATATTTGCAGAGTTTTATTATTTGCCACGCGGAGAAATTTTTAAATGAACACGGGCGCCGGATGATCGGCTGGGACGAAACACTGGAGGGCGGTTTGGCCCCGAATGCCACGGTGATGTCCTGGCGCGGGGAAGGTGGAGGTATCGAAGCCGCACGCCAACATCATGATGTGATCATGACTCCGGACACTTACTTGTATTTCAATCATTACCAGAGCAAGGATACCGAGGAAGAACCGGAAGCGAATGGAGGTTACTCCCCGCTAGCACACGTGTATGGTTACGAACCCATACCTTCAATGCTCACTTCTGACGAGCAGAAGTTTATCAAAGGCGTGCAGGCGAACCATTGGACGGAATATATCACCACTTTCCCGCAATTACAATACATGGCTTTACCGCGCTGGGCGGCTCTTTGCGAAATTCAGTGGAGCCAACCGGAGAAGAAAGATTACGCTGATTTTCTAGAACGATTGTTGCGGCTGACTCGTTTGTACGATGCCCTGGGATATAATTACGCGAAGCATATATTCGATGTGACGGCAGATTATCGCGTTAACACGAAAAACGGGACGGTGGATATTTTCACGGGCACGATTGACGACGCACCGATTCATTATACGCTGGACGGGACAGAACCCACGGTTCAGTCGCCGGTGACGGCGGGGGTGTTGTCTGTCAGTCAAAGCGGAACGTTTCGGGCGATGGCGGTGCGTCCCTCAGGAAACAGCCGCGTAGTGACGGAAAAGATCACTTTCGGCAAATCGACTTGCAAGCCGATAGTCGCTAACCAGCCCATAAACGAGCAGTACAAGTTCAACGGAATCACGACTCTTGTCGATGGTTTGCAGGGGAATGGCAATTATAAAACGGGGCGTTGGATCGCTTTCCGGGGTAATGATATGGATGTGACGATCGATTTATGCCGGGTTGAGGAAATCTCTTCCGTGACATTTCACAATTGCGTAGAAAAAGGGGATTGGATATTCGACGTGCGTTCCGTGGCCATAGAGGTTTCGGAGGACGGGAAAAATTTTGAGCGCGTGTTTTTCGGGGAATACCCGGAGATGCAGGAATCCGACCGTAACGGATTGTACGTGCATAAGCAGACATTTGCCCCGGTGAAAGCCCGTTACATGCGGATTATGGCTTCTCCCGAGAATGTAATGCCCGATTGGCATCCCGGGAAAGGTTACCCGGCGTTTTTGTTTGTGGATGAAATAGTAGTGAATTAAAGAAAGATTCGGAAGATATGTCGTTTGTACGGAATCTGTTTTTCAGCGTGTTCCTGGGTGTCTGGGGAACATTGTCGGCACAGGAGGAAAGGGTGATTCCTGTCCCGAGGGAAGTACTCCCGGGAACAGGAGAGTTCCGTATATCGGAAGTTACGGCATGGCACACCAATCTGAGTGGAGCGGAGAAGGAAAGTTTAGTCAATTACGCGGCAGCGGAGTTATCTACGGGGAGACAAGAATGGCACGGAAAAGATCATACGGGCAAGGATGTCGTATTTTTTCAAAAAATATCCGATGCGGGCATTCATCCCGAAGGGTATGTTTTGGAAGTTAAACCGGAAATAGTGATGGTATCGGCCTCTACCGCAACCGGTTTGTTTTACGGTTTGCAGTCATTGCTGCAATTGATGAAGCCGGATAAACGGGGAGGCTGGACAGTTCCGGCGGTGACGGTTAAAGACTCCCCGCGGTTCGGGTACCGCGGATTCATGATAGACGTTTCGCGTCATTTCCGCCCGAAGGAGTTTGTCAAGAAGCAGATAGACGCTATGGCCCGTTATAAGTTGAACCGCTTGCATTTGCATTTGACGGATGCCGCCGGTTGGCGTATCGAGATCAAAAAATACCCGAGGCTCACAAGTTTTGCAGCGTGGCGCCCGGAAGCGGAATGGAAGAAATGGTGGAATACTGCCGATGGACGCAAGTATTGCGAGCGGGAGGATCCTGCCGCTCAAGGCGGGTATTACACGCAGGAGGATATCCGGGAGCTGGTGCGTTACGCGGCGGAACGCCATATCACGATAATTCCTGAGATAGAGATGCCTGCCCATTCGGAAGAGGTATTGGCGGCTTATCCCGGTTTATCGTGTGCGGGTGAACCTTATAAGGGGTCTGATTTTTGCGTGGGTAACGAGGAAACGTTTACTTTTCTGGAAAATGTACTTACCGAGGTGATGGCGCTTTTCCCGTCGGAATATATTCACATCGGGGGCGATGAGGCTGGCAAACAGGCATGGAAGAGTTGTCCGAAATGCCGGCGGCGGATGGCGGACGAGGAGTTGAAGAACGAGGATGAATTACAGAGTTATCTGATTTGCCGTGTGGAGAAGTTTTTGAACGGCCACGGGCGTAAGTTGTTGGGATGGGACGAGATCATGGAAGGCGGGTTGGCTCCGAATGCCACGGTGATGGTGTGGCGGGGCGAGGAAGGCGGAGTAAGGGCCGTGAAAGCCGGGCATCGTGTCGTGATGACTCCCGGAAAATTTTGTTATCTGGATAGTTACCAGGATGCACCGCAGTTTCAGCCGGAAGCAAGCGGGGGGTATTTGCCACTGGCTAACGTGTATTCGTATGACCCGGCATCTCCCGCGTTCACAGAGGAAGAGGCGAAATTGATTTATGGCGTGCAGGGCAATTTGTGGGCGGAGTATATCCCTACCGATGAACATTACGAATATATGGCTTATCCCCGTTTGTTGGCTATCGCTGAAGTGGCGTGGAGTGAACCTGCCAACAAGTCATATCCTGATTTTCGCAGGCGGGTATGCCGGGAGATCGGATGGTTGCGTGACCGGGGGTACCATCCTTTTCCCCTGGAGCAAGAGTTAGGGGAACGTCCCGAAGCAAAGGAAAAGGTCGTTCATTTGGCATTGGGGAAACCGGTGGTGTACAATGCTCCTTATAACGAACATTACAAAGCGCAGGGGGATAAGACCCTGACGGATGGCATCCGCGGGGGATGGACGTATTCCGATGGCGCGTGGCAGGGGTTTATATCGCGGGACCGCCTCGATGTAACTATCGACCTGGGGAAGGCCATTTGCATAACTTCCGTGGAGGCAACTTTTATTCAAATGGTGAATCCCGAGGTGTTTTTACCATGCGAAGTGATCGTTTCTTTCTCGACAGACGGGAAGAATTTCGTGGAAGCGAAGCGAGAGGAATACAAGGTATCGAAAGAAAAACCGGTCTGCTTTGGAAACTTCGGTTGGACAGGATGTGCCTCGACCCGTTACGTGCGTTACCAGGCCCGTTCGGACAAGGATTTACGCGGTTGGTTGTTCACGGACGAAATCATCGTGAAGTAAAAATGATAATGTATGGATGAAAACGATATTTTGCTCGTGAAACGGTTAAAGAACCGGGAAGAGAAAGCTTATGTTTTCTTGTTCGAGCAATATTATAACCGTTTGTATCGTTTCGCTGCCAATTATTTACGCGATCCCAAGGCTGCTCATGATATCGTACAGGATTTGTTCATGGATCTTCTCGAAAAAAGCGAGGTACTGAATATAACGACTTCGGTAAAAGCCTATTTGTTTGTGATGGTAAGGAATCGTTGTTTGAATTTCCTCCGGAATTTGAAAATCAAAGACTCGTATATACAGAATGTACTGGAAGCCCATTTGTATTCGGATACCGTAGACGCGATCGATGAAGGCTCCGTGTTGGATGAGTTGCAGGTCATTGTCGATAAGATGCCCCCGGGGATGAAAGAGGTTTTTCGTTTACGTGTCACGGAGGATTACAAATTTAAGGAGATTGCCGAGAAATTAGGAATCTCGGAAAATAGTGCCAAGGTTCAAATGAATGGAGCAATCCGGATGATCCGGGAAAAACTGCCTTACCTGAAAGACCGTCTATTGTTATTTGCTTTATTTTAAATCTTTTCCCCAAAAAGTAATATTTTGTCTTAACTTTTTTCCTTTTTGAGGTGTCTTAATAGAAATTATATCTAAAAATAATGAAAAAGGGGAAAGACGAATCTTTGGAATGGACGCTAATCAAGAAGAGTCTTACTGAAGATTTGACACAAGAAGAACAGGAGCAACTGAATGCCTGGTTGGACACTCTCCCGGAGCATCGGGCTTTTTACAACCGGATTTCCAAGTTCGACCGTACGGAAGGTATCGGGGGATTGCCGGAGGAAATATATCGGCATGACCTGAACCGGTACATAGATAAATCCGACAAAATAAGCGGAAAAACAATAAACGACGTCTGGTATATCTCACCCGCTACGCGGCGATATTTATCGTGTTGTTGGGTGTGGGATTGTATTTCCGGTACACGAACGGTTTGCAGGAGATGATGCCTGATAATATGTCCGCTATTACTCAGGTCTTACCGGGACAGGCTGCCGTAACCTTGCGGCTGAGCCATGGTGAACAGATCGTACTGGATTCTATTTTGACAAAACAAACGGTCGGTAAAGATGGCGTGGCGATTCGTGTAGAAGAGGGTGTACTGCGATACGATGTGGAGGTTAATAATGATGGAAAATCTAGTTACAACGAGTTGGTTGTGCCACCTTCGGGAGAGTATATCGTCGTGCTGGCTGACGGGACAAAAGTATTTTTGAATTCGGCTTCCCGGTTATCGTATCCGATTGTATTCACGGGCAGTGAACGGCGAGTGAAGTTAACGGGAGAAGCTTATTTTGAAGTTGCCCGGGACGAGTGCCCTTTTATTGTAGAAACCTCACTGGAAGAAGTGAAAGTCTTCGGGACTGAATTTAACGTGATGGCTTACGAGGATGAGAATGTAGTGCAGACCACTCTGGTGAAAGGTTCTGTTGGGGTACAGGTAAAAGGTAGTGAGGATTCCGGTTTCCGGAAAATCAAGCCGGGTGAACTGTTCTCTTTGAACCGGGAAACGGGAAAGGCAGAAGTCACCCAAACGGACGTATTTTCCCATGTGGCCTGGAAGGAGGGACTTTTTGTTTCCCGAAACGATGATTTAGAGACTATATTGAGGAAAGTTTCCCGTTGGTTTGACGTGGAAATTTTCTACCAGACTCCGGAATTGAAACACAAACGTTTTTTCGGTATTATGAAGCGGCAGACGAATTTACAAGAGGTGCTCGAGGTAATCGCAGAAGCCGGAGATGTGCATTTTAGCGTGAACAACCGGACTGTCACGGTGAGTGAACGAAAATAAGAGCAGGAGTTGTTTGCCGCAACTCCTGCTCAGAATAATCAACCGGGAATAGGTATTAGCGAATGGCTATTCCCCATATGTTTTATTTTAAATACAAAGTTATGAAAAAAAATCAGTGGTTTATCCCAATCCGGGGAAATCGTTTACGAAAATTATGGCTTATGGCAAGACTTTTATTTGTCTTTGTATTTGCAAATCTGCTACATGTGTCGGCAACAGCCTATTCCCAGAATAGAACGGTGACACTTCAGATGAAGGAAGCGACTTTGGAAGAAGTGGTGCAAGCGTTGAAATTACAAACAGATTACGGATTCTTTTATAATATTGACAATGCCGAAAGCCAAAAGGTGAAGGGATTGGATGTTGACGTGCGGGAAGTTGCCGTGGAGGAGGTATTAGACCATATTTTGAGGAAAACGAATCTGACTTACACGGTCGTGAACAACGTGGTCATTATCAAATCGAAAAATCAGGTAGCGGACGAGAAGAAGATGATCACAGTAAAAGGAAAAGTGGTGGATAAAGAGAATATTCCTCTGCCGGGAGTGACGGTTAAGGTAGTAGGAACAAACATGGGGATAGCCACGGATTTGGATGGTTTGTTTTCATTACAGTTGCCCGAGGGAAAGTATTCGTTAGAGTTTTCGTTTGTCGGTTTTAAGACGGTTACCTTCCAGGCAGAAGAGGGGAAAGAAATGAATATTACTTTGGAAGAAGAGGTGAAGGAAATGGATGAAGTCGTGGTTACCGGTTATTTTACTAAATCGAAAAGTAGTTATACCGGTGCCGTGAAGACAATGAAAGCCAATGAATTGAAGGCAGTTTCAGGTACTAACATCATTGCGGCTATCAGTGCGTTGACTCCCGGTTTGAACTTGGTGGAAAGGAGTGATCTCGGTTCCAACCCGAATCATGTCCCGGAACTGTTGTTAAGAGGAATGGGATCTTTTTCTTCCAGCAACAACAGCCAGGTAAATCAGCCAACGATCATGCTGGATGGGGTCGAGATCAGTATGGAAGAATTGTATGACTTGGATATAAATGAAATAGAAAGTATTGCCGTGCTCAAGGATGCTTCGGCGACCGCTCTTTACGGTAGCCGTGCAGCCAATGGAGTGATCGTGATCGAACGTAAAAAACTGGCAGAAGGCAACATGCGTGTCAGTTATAATTTTACAGCAAACGTGCAGTTCCCTTACCTGAAAGACTATGACGTGCTGAACGCCGCAGAGAAATTGGAATACGAGCGTTTATCCGGTCTTTACACGGCCGAGCAAAATCAATACGGTGATCTTGATCTCAACAAAGAGCAATACCGGTTGGATGAATTGTATAACAAGTATTATCAGGAAATTGCCCGCGGAGTTGATTCCGATTGGCTATCTCAACCGGCACGGGTGGCGTTCTCTCATGATCACTCTTTGCGTCTTTACGGGGGAGCTTCTTCGATCCGTTATGAGCTGTCGGGACGTTTTAATAATACGCAAGGGGTGATGAAAGACGATTACCGCCGTCGTTACGCTCTCGGTTTCAAGCTGGAATACCATTTGCCTAACCGGTTGACTTTTTCTAACCGCACTACTTACAACGAAGTGGATACAAAAGACACCCCTTACGGGAGTTTTAGTAACTGGGTAAATCAAAATCCTTATGACCGGATATATGACGAATTCGGGAACCCGAACCGCAATATGTCGTGGAATAACGATAATCCTATGGTAGAAGCGAAATTAGGTAATTACAGTATCGACGGGACAAAGACCCTTAGTAACACGACCGATGTGCGTTGGGATATCAATGAACAGTTCAGGATTACGGGTAATTTTAATATCTCTGTCAGTGAGGGACGGGGAGAATCCTATTTGTCGCCCGATTCGCAGGAATTTGATGAAGAAGATGATATCACGAAAAAGGGAAGTCTGGCAAAGACGGATAACAGGGATGTCAGTTGGTCGGGGACATTGAATGTCGCTTACAATAAACTTACCGACAATAACAGTTTGATCAGTGTCATTGCCGGCACGGAAATACGTAAGGAGAAAAGCGAATCGTCCGAGTTGAAAGTAGTCGGTTTTTATAATGACGAGTTGAATTTCGTGGGCCACGCAACAGGTTATCCTACCGGTCAGCCTTCCGGTTCGCAAGATCTTAGTTCCGAGGTCGGATTCTTCGCTAATGCCAACTACATGTATAACAACCGTTATTATGCCGATTTCGTGTATCGTCTTTCCGGTTCTTCGAAATTCGGCGCCAACGAGCGTTTCGGTCAATTCTGGTCGGGAGGTCTCGGTTGGAATTTGCATAATGAAAATTTCTTACAATCGGATATCTTGAATTTGCTGAAAGTACGGGGTAGCGCAGGATACACAGGAAATGTAAATTTCGAGCCCTTCCAGTCTGTCACGATGTATCAGTATGACAATACGTTGGAGTATCTTCACGGGATTGGCGCCGTTCCCAGGACAATCGGTAACGATGATTTGAAATGGGAGCGCGAGTTCTCTTATAATATCGGCGCTGATCTCTCCCTTTTTGACCAACGATTCAACGCAACTTTCGATTATTATCTGAAGCGGACGAAAGACCTCGTGCTGGATGCCAGTATCGCACCTTCAACGGGTGTTATTTCCGGGAAACAGAATATAGGGGAAATGGAGAACAAAGGATTTGAATTTTCTATTGACGGTATGCCTATCAGGAATAAAGATTTCTGGTGGCAAGTGGCGATGACCGGCTCGACGAATAAAAACCGGATACTGAAGATCAGTAACGCTTTGAAACGTCAGAACGAGGAGAATAATAACCAGAAACCTTCGTCGGATACCCCTGCCCCGTTGGCACAATATGAAGTAGGAGAGTCGACGACCGCCATAAAAGTCGTTCGTTCGGCAGGAATCGACCCGGCCACCGGTAATGAAGTGTATATCAAACTAGACGGTTCCCGGACTTTCGAGTATTCCGTTGATGATAAGGTCGTTGTCGGCGATACGGAACCCAAATTCCAAGGGACCGTGTCTACAAACTTATACTACAAAGGATTCAGTTTGTATTTGT
>ERZ824575.3740-NODE-3740-length-10283-cov-2.316289_pt1 | contig 10283 bp, 19 predicted proteins | sample MGYA00519470_ERZ824575 | MGnify/ENA primary metagenome ERZ824575 (study PRJEB31778, sample SAMEA3449170) | human gut metagenome | biome: human gut; feature: human-associated habitat; material: faeces | place: United Kingdom | collected 2010/2012 ...
TTCAATGTAATCAACAAGTTCCCTTGCTAATATTCCATACTTTAAATACACTTCATCAGCAGACTTTGCACCGTCATTTGCAATTAAAAGCATTGTCTTATGAGCGATAGCACCAATATCAGAAATCAATCTGTTTTCTGTTCCTTCCATTTTTGTTATAGATACCTGTCCGTCTTTTGTTTCAACACTTAACATTTTTCATCCTCCAATAAATTCTAAATTTTCTCCGGCAATGGCATCCATCCAAGGACTTCGGCATCCACAAGGTTGTTATATACATCGTCTGGATTGAAATGTCTGTACTCCCACCAACCTTGAGGTATAATGTAACAATCCTCATTCTCATCGTATTCTCCATCAATATCTTCCCAATCCAATATGCTGTCATTCTCCAACATTGTTCCGTCTTCATATATTGCCGTTGTAATATGCGATTCTTCTCGGTTCTTGTACTTATAACAAATAAGGACTTCCACCTCACATTCTGGCAATCTGTCGGTTATCCATTTCTGTTCCATGTCTTACCTCCGCTAAAATTCTAATTTACATAAAATATTTCAGCCATTTTCATTCTGTTTTCATAATCTTCATTGGCTTTCTTAATATCCTGTGCACGGCAGATTGCTACATAATCTCTCAAATTATGTAAAGCAAGTCGCTTTGCCTTACTTGGGTTTGGACTTTTTCCGCTCACAATATCATTTAAACCCTGACGTGACAGTTCTGTTATCCTACACATCTCTTCTACCGAAACGCCGAATTTATTTACAAATTCTTTCGTTTTCATATTGTTTTTATCCTTTCTCTTTACATATTTGCTACATTTTGTAAATTCTAATTTAACTGCTTATCGCCTTTCCAAACTGCATGCTGTCTGCACCATTCTTTATCGCCCTGCGTACACGGTACGTCCATTCGTGCCTCATATCTGCAAAATTCACACGGTAAATGTTCCTCAGTGAGTAATCTCTTGATATCTGCTTTTGCTGCTGCAAGCTCTCTTTTATATTTTTTTGTGTTTTTACGCATGATTTGTGCCTCCCATCTTCGCTACATACTGTCCGTATGTCATACCGGCTTCCCTTGCCTTTACCGCTATATCAACGACTGCTGCATTCAGCTTTTTAATGTGTGCGCCTTTTCTGCGTTTTTTGCTCATTTCAAGCTGACTCTTCTTTCTGCATTCGTCACTGCAATATCTGCGGTCATTTTTTGTGCTGTTAAATTCTTTCCCACAATATTTACATTTCTTTTGCATGATTCCACCTCACTTATTCAGAACCTTCCGCATGGATGTCTTTTTACTGATGACTTCCAATGTGTCCTTACTCTCGTATACGACCATCCAGTTTTCCGGTCTTAGTTTGTGTGCAGAAATGATCACTTTCTGTGTTCTTGTCGGTTTACTTGGCTGTTTCATATTTCTCCTTTCTTCCGGAAGCCCCAGCTACGCTTCCGGAAATCCTCTGTCGACAGTTACTGTGATATATTATTCAAAAGTTGGAAAATCCCATTTTTTATAGACAAGCCCATCTTCTGACCAGTCCGGATACTGCTGCATAAGATGCTCTTTCATGATCTCTAACATTTCCGGCCGGAGTCCTAAGTTGCCGTTGTCCAGCAATCCATGGTGATAGCGGCAGCCAAGCACACCATTTTCCTCAATGCCTAGTCCGCCCTGGCTTTTATTTATGTAATGCATGATGTCCGGTATCCCTAAAAGCATTTCTGATCTGCACTTGTCCATGTGGTACTGCATTTTACAGAACAGGCACTCATTACCATCCCTTTCTGCAATCAGTTCACAGGTTTCTTTTGGAAAATTGTAGTTGACCTTATTTTTTTTGCTTTTTTTCATCTCTTCACCGCCTGCTGCATCCGCTCAAATATTTTATTGTATTTTCTTTTTCTCCACGGCTTCGGTATCCTCACCCATGCCGCCCATAAGAAAAGCCTGATCCTAAACATCATCCTCATCGGCATCTCCTTTGACCAGCTCCTGTAATGTATCTTTTAAATATTCAACACGATCTAATATGGTTGCCAGCATTCCCTGTGGTATCGTATATTCCCAGTCATTTAGAGTTAAGCGGATAGCTTCAACTGTTCTCTTGGCATCCTCAATGATCTGCTGGTCTGTTTTCTTCTCCGGCATATACTCCGGATGGTTCTCGATCTCGTCCTGTCCCGGGATCTGCTCATTGGTATCCTGCTGCACATCCGGCTTTTCTTCCGGTACATCCTCTTCAACTGGTTTTGGATCAGGCGCTGGAATCTCCGGATTTACATCATTCAATGTCATTTCCGGTTTCTTTGGAACGATAACCTTACTTTCTTTTCTTGGTGCCGCCTTTGGTTGTACCGGTGCAACTGCTGCATTTTTCTCTGCCGGAAGTTTTTCACCGTAAAGGCTCACCCATGCATTTCTCCATGTGTCTGTATCTGGCAGCATTTTCTTAAGTGCATCCTCTAATTCCTGCTTTGTGTAGGTTTCATTTGCAGAGGAATCCCTGATATTGATCAGTTTTACCGTGTCCTCTTCCGCTTTCATGCTCAACATGCATCTGCCGGCTCCCGGAATCCGCACAATATACATCGCTTTTTCATCCAGTATCAGATTCTCGATAAAGCGTTTCCCTGACTCTCCGTTCTTTACTGCTGATTCCCACAGTCTCTTGTAGACTTCCGGTGCGTCCTTTCCAAGTTGGTACACGGCTTTTTCAAGATTTGTGTTAAATGACTGCTGCACGCTGTCCTTTTCTTCCAGCATGACCTCGATATCTGTCGTTTTTTTCTCTTCGTCTACTTCGTCCTTGATCTGTTGGATCTCTGCTTTGCTATAATCCGGTGTCAGCACATTATTGACATCTTCCGGGAGCAGAAGCATAATTGATAATTTTGCGTACCCGAATCCCTGATATTCTGCTTTCAGCTCCGGCGCATATCCGCCCTCTGAGAACTTATCATTGATGTTCATGAACCTGCTTACCTGTGTCTTGTCAAGACCATACTCTGCACGTGCAAAATCTACTACATTGTCATACTGGCTTTCCGCTAAAATACTGGTATCCCGTGCCACTTTTAACAAATATCCAATACGCACAAATCCCTCTGCGGTTTTCTTAAGTTCTGTATCCAGTTCCTGCTTATATTCCTGATATGATCTGTATCCTATTACCTGTTCCATTGTTCTCCTCCTATACAACTTCCATGAAATCGTTTTCCAGTGCGTCCGCAAGCAGTGTTCCCTGCAGCCTGCCGTGCCAGATCAGTTTCTTTTCTTCTCTTAACTGCTTATATCCATCTTTTCTTGCCTTGTCGCTCTTTTCTGCCAGCTTCTTATCTTTCGCAGACAGATTTTTCTTTACCCACTGCTGCCATTTTTTCAAAAACGGCATTGCATCATCCAGATCCTTATAAGCTTCATTCAGCACTGATTTTTTCTGTCTTATATTTCCTCCCGGCTCTATCTCCAGTGTGTACCACGGCACATCCGGCTTATCTGTCCTCCGCAGGAATAACAGATATGTCTCCCTGATGTCCATCCGCTGGAAATAAATGTCACATGTATGGATGCAGTGTTTTAAAACAATGCCTTCCTCGAAAATGTCCTTAATACTTCCCGGCGATACGATGCAGTATCTTCCGTCACTGTATTCATATTTTTTCAGTTCCCCTGATTCCAGCAGTTTCTTTGCATTTTTGAATTTCTTTTCCTTTTCCCGGATCTCTTTTACTGAATCCTTAAGAGATATCCTCGCCACCAGTTCATTGTGTGCCACTGTGAGGTCTTTCGGTTTTAAAAGCAGTTCTACCGTGCAGTCCATTTTCATTTTCTGCATCATGTCCACATAATCGCACCAGTCACTCCACAGGTAACACATATTCTCTTTTCTTCCAAGTGATCTTCTGTACTCCTGCTGCTTTCTCAGGTAGTTGCAGACTTTATGCATGGACAGATATTGAAAAGGATTTTTGCGTTTTGTGTCTTCCGGGTAGATGTCTGCCTCGCATAAGGTCATGATGTCCTCATCCTGGTATACGGTGTTGTTTCTCTTTTCTTCCTGCAGCCACCTCAAAATCTTTCCGTCCCCATTTATATCCTTTAGTCTTTTTAATCTCCCCTTATCAATGCAGAGCATCTTTCCAAGTTCATGTGCATTGATATTTTTCTCTGTATTTTTATATCCCCAATCATTGAGGAAATACCTTCCCAGCATCGTGAGTCCTGCTTTCATGCACATCTCTATCAGAGGCCTTTCTTTTTCTTTCTTCAGATAACGCCCGATATCTTCCACGCATCCACTTTTTACTGCGATAGGATAGGATGTCCTGGAGTGTCTGAATACGTTTGAAAGATTTCTTGCATACACCATGCTGCCGTCAGACGGAACACAATACAAATCTGTTTCATGCCAGCACATTTTTCTTCTTTTATATTCTCCGTACTCGTATACCTCTACCACACCCGCGCTCACAATCTGCCGGTGTGTCTCTGATTCCCAGAAGTCACACTTTATTACACCCAGTGTATTCACTTTGTCTGTTCTTCCTGCTATAAACCTCCGCTGGATGAGCCCATCTTTATAACGCTGGATGCATGTAAACGCCCTGCACTGCACATGTACATCATTTTTCTTTTTTGCACGCGAAACATAATTTATAATTCTATGGCATACCGGGCATTTTCCCGGCATATTATGTTTTGGTTTTACGTCAAGCTGTACCGTTTTCAGGCAGGATGTGCAGTACCCGGTCTTCGCACCGGCGCCTTTATAGTAAATAAAATTACTTCCGTCAAAGCCGTTATGCTCATACCAGTCCCTAAAGCCTTTCGGTGGCTCGCCCACAGGCTTCATCACTTCATCCCACTTATCTGTCAATTTCCTGATCCGCTCATCTTCCCTTCTTTTTTTGCACCCCTGCTGCCATTCCATGATCCCGGCACTTCCTGTATTTACTGTCTTTAACAGTTTTCTTACTGTGTACTTTCCACCTTTGTTGAAATACATATAAAAATCATATTCTATTCTGCCCGTATACCATTCTTCCAGGTTCATGATCATTGCTGTCCGCCACTTATAGGTTCCATCATCCTGTCTTTCTCTTGTGGTATAAGTTTCTCCTTCATAGTTGATGAAAATATCCCATTTTGGTACTAGGATGTTCTTATCCAGATCCTCCCTCGTGCAAATGGAGACTTTTAATATTCCATCGAGCTGCTGGCATCTCGCTGCAAGCCAATATCTGTATTTATGCTGTTTACCGTTCCAGTCATTTTTCCTTCCCGGCATCCGTAATGCCTCTATCATACTTTTTGTTGCGTTCAGCGTCCGCAGATTTTCCAGTTCTTTTTTATTCATCGTGTACCGCCTTTCCGTCTACACCATAAAAAACATCTTCCTCGAAACCATCTATCCCGATCTCATATACACCGGCATCTGTTATCTCTCCGGCTCTGTTATCTTTTGCTATGTAAAGCAGATCACCTTTCTTTCCTCTGGCTTTCGGATGTTTTCCTCTCACGATCACATGCCCTGATCCTGCTGCATCCCCGGTTTCTTCACGTACAACTGACGCCATCTTCGCTTTTGGATGTCTGGACATCCAGATAAGACCTCTCATGTACATCTCTGTTTTTGACAGTTCTCTCATGAGCGTGATCTCCGGTGCAGATATCCTGCTGTTCACTCCGTCCTCGTCAATATTGCCACCAAGTTCCACCAGAAAATAGCGGTCATCCGATTTGTTATAATAACTCAATACCCCCAGTGGATCGTCTGTTGCATGGAATCCGTCTGCACCGCAGTGTGCATTTTCTTCTGTATATTTCACTCCCTGCTCATACTGGAACGTTCCTTTTCCCATTGTGCAGGTAAGATTGCTGTTAAATCCTTTATATGCAAGCATCTTTCTACTCTCCCAAATAATACTTTCTGGCTATTTTCCTGACTTCCATTCTGCTTGGAATGCCGATGTAAAGCGGTCCGTTGAAATTTTCCAGTCTTCCGTTATGTTTTACTTTTGTGATCTTAAGTATCTCAGCACTTACCTGTACTTTGTTCTCGAAAGAGTACTGGATCAGTTTTGCCATGTATTCTTTCAGGTATTTTCCCTTTTTCCTGACTGCTGCACAGAATGCTTTATCTTCCGCGCATTCCTCTATCACAGTGTCTTTCCAGTCTGACATGATCCCATCAATGCCCAGTGCCTTGCTCTCAACTGTAATCTTTCCCTGCGCCGCCATCAGGGCACTTGCCAGCTCCGGCACAATGCCGTCTGCATAATCTTCTGCGTCTTCTGCATCCAGACCATTCTCCACCGCCAAAATCTTAAGGCTCTCCAGGTCTCCCTCTGCCTTTAATCCTTCCGCGGTCATGTTTAGTTCTTCCACGGAATCAAATTCTCCAAATCTTTCAAATAATGCCATAATTTATCTCTCCTTCATCTTGATCTCTTGCCACAAACTCTCGGTATAAGCGTTTCTTTGGTTCAACAAAATTCTGACCAGATTTCCCTGCATTAGCCTGTCCAGTTCCTGCCACTTATCCCGGTTTTTTATCTCGTGACCGTCCGACCTCGTCCAGTCGTTCTGTTTCCAACGTTTCACATACTCTGTGTCCTCATATCCGCTGTACAGGTACTTCGATTCTGTATACACGGTCAAAATACATTTTTCTTTCATCCGGTGCAGTGCCATGATCAGGGCTTCCAGTGTCGATCGGTTCTCATTCATCTGTTGCACCGGTACAACTTCCCTTATCACCGCCGGGTACTTGCTGTTTTCTTTGTAATATTCCAGCGCATATCCTATATGTCCGTCCTGCTGCCATCTGCCCCTGATCCCGGTCACTATGTAAATGCTCACTTCTTTCATCCGCTGTCGCCTCTTTCCAATGGTTTTATCCTTATCTCCGTGTAACGCAGATAAGATAAGCCCGTGTATTTATTAACTCCGCACACCACGCTTTCCGGATCAATGTAATATCCCGGTGTCGGCTCTGGTCCATTTTTTATGATTTTTCTGACCGTCCATCTGTAGTACTTTTTTCGTTCCGGTTCTTTTGTTACCAGATTTTTTGAACATGAATATGTGGAACACTCTTTTTTCTCCTCCGGTGAGAATAGCGATAACTGCTCGTATCCATCCTCATTTTCGTCCGGCAGTGGCTTTGTTATATAATTTGCCAGACGACGGAAATCTCCATCCTCATACAGTGGTGTGAAATTCACATACCCGTGTTTCTTCCAATACCTCTGGATCAGTTCATCTGTTGCCGGCTCTCCGCGTATCTTATTCACTACAATGTGGATATGTATTCCGCCTTTTTTTCCTATCTCGATACGCATGATCCATAAAAGCTGTTTCCCCCTCTTTTTGTACGCCCTTCTCATGTTCTGCCAGAAATTAGTCATTATCTTTTTTATCTCCTGCAATGACATCCTTGTGCCCTCTGGGAAAGTCAGTGTTGTCCAGAGATCTCCTTCGTAGAAATTCCATCTGATCTTTCTCCATACTTCTCTCTCTTTCTTCCACTGGTTCTGTTTTTTAATCTGCTCCGGGGTAGCTTTCTTCTTTTTCTGTCTCTTCTCTCCCTTCGCTCCGTATTTCCCCTCCCATTTGTACTCAATGTCATTGCTGTTTAAAAACTCATATGTGTCCTTCCAATACATGTCTACCTCTAAATGTTTCTAAGTTTAATATACTTATATTGTTAAATAGACCGGGGCAAAAATCCCCGTTTTCCTTGCATTTTCAGGCTTTTTGTGGTAATATAAATATAGAGTTATACGTTCCCAACGTTTTTACTCACAGGGTTAAGAAAGTGCTAGTTTCTTAACCCCTTTTTTTATTTACCAATGCCATGACATCCTCATATGTCATCCTCTGCATGTCAAAGCCTCTCTTAATGCTCTCAAATCCTGCCTTAATGCATTTCTCTTCATCAAACAATCCTTCTACCGGTTCGTCTCCCTGTCTGTCCCCAAAAAGTTCTATTTTAAAATCCTCTGGGGCTTCTATAAACAGTGCTACCGTCCCGGCGATTTCCCGGACCATCTTTGCTTCTATGTATTCCTTCCGGTTAAAATGATGTCTGAATACGTCAGCCTGGAGCCTGAGCTTTTTAACTAGGTCTGTATCCTTTATCATCTGTTCTCTTTCCTCCAAATGCCTCTCTGACTTTTTCTTCTGAAAACATTTCAAACAGCCTGTCCTCTGCTTCTTTATCCAATTCGATGAAAGTTGATACAAAGACTGTGTTGATAAAACACCACTTCGCCCTGCTGTAATCCCCTGCATCCATGCATTGTTCAAATTTTTCCGGCTGTCTATACAGCTTGTCCACTGTTTCATTTACTGTCAGCATGGAACACCTCCGTTCTCATAATTATTCTGAAATTATATAGTTTGTGTGGATCAAGTTTGTCTCTCATTTCTTCATACATGGTCTGAAATTCTGTCTGTGTGATCGCACCTGTCCCCCGGATGAACATCAACATTCCGGCAAGCTGCTCCCTGCTTCTTTCCAAAAGTTCTGCTTTTATTTCATCGTCTTCTCTGGATTTTCTTAATTCATCTGTTGTCACGGAAAACCAGCGTTCATATTCGCTTATTAAAAAGCTTTTTACTTTCTCTTTTCCCATACTCCCTACCTCGTGCAAAAATAATGGTCTCCTACTTTCTTCCACCGTGTTCCATACTCTCCGTAATCTCCGGCGGTGAAATAAAATAACTCTGGATAGCTCCGCTCCTTTAATTCCTGCTGTACTGCTGTTATTGTCTCTTCTGACGGTTCAATCACATTGTCCATCGCACCATTCGTGAAAGATGAAAACTGGTTGTACTGTGCGATCACATCCTCTATCGTGTTTGGCCAGTCTTTATCGTCCACCCGGTTTAAAATGACATCCACGACCATTTTCTTTCCTTCCAGACTCTGATTCCCGGCTTCCGCCTCTACGCATACTGCAAGCAGTTCCTGACTGTCGTAATAAATCTCTTCTTTTGCCTCGTCAGAACATTTGTTCTTTTCTTCCTGCATCTGTGCTACAGTTTCCCGCACTCCCGGTGCTTGTGCTTCAATATGTACTGACTGTGTGAGCAATACTGCTCCTGCTACTGCTGCCACTAACTTTTTCATCTGATTCTCCTTACTGTGGGTTCGCAATTCTCCATTTATCAAATTCTTCTGTATCGAAAATGATCGGGCTGTTCGTTTTTGTTGCGTCAATCTTTCTCGCAAACTTCTGACCTCTTGTGCGATACGCTTTAAACAGGTATTCCCTCGGAAATCCCATTTTTTGAAGTTCTGACAGCCTCATAACTGGTTTTTTATAAGTCATATCTCCGCTCCTTTCAAACCGTGACAATTTGTCACAGTTTCATTAATGCTGCATCTGCAATTCTCTCTTTTCTTCTCTGTCTCTCTGCTGGCACACTGCCGCCATTCCTTCACCGTATCCGAGGAGACGGTTCTTTTCATTTTCCGAAAGTTTTGGAATGACATCTGCTAATGTTTTTAAAATCTGCTGTTCTCTTTCTGACATAGACTATTCCTCCTTATATACTCTCTGTGTTGATTTCCAATACCACCTGCTCTATAATTTTCTTAGGTGTTCCAGCATCTAAGAAAATATAGATAGGAGATGTTTTTATGTGGGCTATAAATAGTCCGATTGGTCTTATTCGTATCTACCTTGACAAATCTTCCGGTCAATATTGTCTGGAATTTTCTGGTGATGTTTTCAGCTGCTATAATGATCCGGCCGGAGCTGCTGATGATGTCGCCGGATTTGTCACTGGATATGTCCCTTATGATTCGCTGTGTGGTTCATTTGATCCGCCGACCGAGCTTTCCGAATGGTCTTCTTTTAGATAATGTTCTTCTATCCATTCGTGAAACTTTTCATACTCCAACAGGACTGCTTCGGCTATTTCTGTTGGAGTATTCTCCACGACAATTGATGCACTCACGTTTCCAAGTTCTCCGAAGTCTCTCTTCTCAAGCTTTCTCTTCCACAATTTTTTCCACCTTCTTCCAAAATTCTTCAAATGCTTCATAGATTTTTTCTTTCTGCTCTTTTTCTGTATTTACACTAATATTTGCCTGTACATATCCGTTAGCATCTGTCTGAATTTGTTTTATTCTGCGTTCCTGCATTTTCTTCTTCTCCTTTCTTATGTGCTTGGTTTGTTTGTTTCTGTGTGTTACAATTCCCTTACAGGACGTTTTAATGTCTGAGTATAAACACGAAAGAAGGTATTTTATGCCATCTCCCTT
>ERZ824575.3744-NODE-3744-length-10263-cov-6.556328_pt1 | contig 10263 bp, 6 predicted proteins | sample MGYA00519470_ERZ824575 | MGnify/ENA primary metagenome ERZ824575 (study PRJEB31778, sample SAMEA3449170) | human gut metagenome | biome: human gut; feature: human-associated habitat; material: faeces | place: United Kingdom | collected 2010/2012 ...
GTGCCCGAAAAAATCTTCGCGCTGCTCGCTTGCTCGATTTTTTCGACCGCTGCGGGTGCTCCGCCTCGCTGCATCCGCCACTGGCGGCGCTCGGCTCCGCACCCCCTACCCCTCCCCCGTGGCGGGGGAGGGGCCGTCTATCCAAATAGCTGCTTATCCAACCCATAGGCTCGGCAGCGTGACTTCCTGCTATCGGTTTGCAGGTACCCCCACATAACATAAAATGCGCTGCAGGCCCCTTGAAAGCGTATCTGCGGCACCGTACGGGCTGTCACCTTTTGGTGACTCAGCGACGCCGAAGGCGAAAGGAAACTTTGGCATAATTTGTGTCGACAATCCCTCCGTCACGGCTGCGCCGTGCCACCTCCCCTTACACAGGGGAGGCTTTAGGGGGGCAGGCGAACAGCTTAGACCTTTGTAAAAGGCTTTCGCCGCCGATAGGCGACCACAATCTTAGCTTGAACACTTTTTGCTTACTTCTCCTCAAGGAAAAGTAAGCCCCTGCCCCCTCATTGCAAAAACTTTTCCCCCGTGGTATAATATAAAATCGACTTAATGGCAAAGGAGGGACTCCCATGGATGTCCGCGTCGGCGATATTCTGCTGATGAAGAAAAAGCACCCCTGCGGCGGGGAGGAATTCACCGTCACCCGCAGCGGCATGGATTTTAAGCTGGTATGCCGCACCTGCGGCCGGGAGATCATGATCCCCCGTGCCAAGGCCGAACGCCATATCAAAAAAATCACCCACCCGGAGGAGCAGTAGTGGTGCCTTATGCCACTAAATTCGCATAAGGAGTTTTTGCCATGCTCGAAGGACTTTTGGCGGCGCACCGCCGCTACGATGAACTTTCCGCCCAGCTTTCCCAGCCCGATGCCGCGTCGGATATCGGCCGCTACCGGGCCTTGATGAAGGAATATAAGGAGCTGGAGCCGCTCTCCCGCCAGTACCTGGCGCTGGCCGCTGCCGAGGAAGCGCTGGCCGAAGCCAAGGAGCTGCTCTATTCCCACGATGCCGAGCTTTCGGCTATGGCCGCCGAGCAAAAAGCGGAAGCTGAGGAGGAGATCACCCGCCTGACCGAGGAAGCCCGGCTGATGCTGCTGCCCCATGACCTGCGGGATGACCGCAGCGTCATTATGGAGCTGCGTGCCGGCACCGGCGGGGAGGAGGCCGCTCTTTTTGCGGCAGACCTGTACCGCATGTACAATCTGTATGCGGCGGCCCGCGGCTGGCAGGTGGAGCTGATGAACGCGGGTGAAACGGAACTGGGCGGCTACCGGGAGATCGTTTTCTCCATCGAGGGGGAAAAGGTTTTCTCCCGCTTAAAGTTTGAAAGCGGCATCCACCGGGTGCAGCGGGTGCCCGTCACCGATAGCCAGGGCAAGATACAGACCTCCGCCGTGACCGTAGCGGTGCTGCCGGAGGCCGATGAGGTGGAAATTCACATCGACCCCAAGGACCTCAAAATTGATACCTTCCGTTCCAGCGGGGCGGGCGGCCAGCACATCAATAAAACCGAGTCCGCCATCCGCATCACCCACCTGCCCACCGGGCTGGTGGTGGAATGCCAGGACGAGCGAAGCCAGTATAAAAATAAAGACCGCGCCATGAAGATCCTGCGCAGCCGCCTGCTGGAGCAGGCCGAGCAGGCTCAGAACGATTCCATCGCCGCCGACCGCCGCCGCCAGGTCGGTTCCGGCGACCGCAGCGGGCGCATCCGCACCTATAATTTTCCCCAGAACCGGGTCAGCGATCACCGCATCGAGCTGACGCTGTACCGACTGGATGCCGTGATGAACGGCGACCTTGACCTGCTCATCGAGCCGCTGCTGGCGCACGAGCAGGCCGAAAAACTGCAGAACAGGGAGTATCCCGAATTATGATGAAAACCGAACTCATCCGAATATATGACCCCGCTGAGGACGCCGAGGGCGTGCTGCGCGCCGGGGATATCCTCGCGCACGGCGGACTGGTCGCCATTCCCACCGAAACGGTGTACGGCCTGGCCGCCAATGCCTATGATGAAGCGGCCGTCAAGGCGGTGTACGCCGCCAAGGGCCGCCCCAGCGATAACCCTATGATCGTCCACATCGCGGAGCTTTCCGCCCTGCCGGAGCTGGTGACCGCCATCCCGGAAAACGCCAAAATTCTGGCGGAGGCCTTTTGGCCCGGTCCCCTCACCATGGTGCTGCCCCGCTCGTCCAAGATCCCCCTGACCACCACCGGCGGCCTGGAAACTGTTGCTATCCGGATGCCCAGTCACCCGGTGGCCCGTGCCGTCATCCGGGCGGCAGGTGTGCCGCTGGCTGCCCCCAGCGCCAACCGCAGCGGCAGCCCCAGCCCCACCACCTTCCGCCACTGTGTGGATGACCTGTGGGGCCTGGTGGATGCCATTGTGGAAAGCGATGACTGCACCGTCGGGGTGGAATCCACCGTTCTCTGCTTCCTGCCGGATGGTACCCCGCAGGTGCTGCGCCCCGGCGCTGTCACCCCGGAGGAGATCCAGCGGCGGTGCGGATGCGTCTCGGTCGCCGAGGCCGTCCTACATATGCTCCCGCAGGATGCCGCGGCCCCCAGCCCCGGCATGAAATATAAACACTACGCCCCTGCCGCCACCCTTACGCTGCTGTGCGGCAGCCGGGAGGACTACGCCGCCCGGGTGAACGAATACTACGAGACCCTGCAGCGGGCAGGGGAGGAGGACGGCTTCTACGCCATGTGCTTCGATGAGGATGTTTCCCTGCTGGAGGCTCCCACCATCAGCTACGGCGTGGCCTACGATTATCCCTCCCAGGCACAGAACCTCTTTGATGTGCTGCGGCAGCTGGATAAGCTGCAGGCCACCGAGGTGTATGTCCACGCCCCGGAACCGGAAGAGATGGGCCTTGCCGTCTACAACCGCCTGCTGCGCGCCGCCGCTTTCCGGGTGGTCCACCTCTGATTATTTGCTTTGCCCCGCTGCCGTCGGCGGGACGCCCGCAGGGCAAACCGCCTGCGGCGGTTTCGGCGGCTGAGCCGCCGGCTCCGGCTGCGCCGGAGCGCCCTGCGGGCGCCCGTCTTGGCAGCCACCGGCTTCTTCCTACCCCAACCAGAACCGAGGTGATCCCATGCTCCGCATCGGCCTGACCGGCCCCACCGGCAGCGGTAAATCCACCGTTACCGCCCTTATGCGCCGCTGGGGCGGCATCGAGATTTTGGATGCCGATACCATCGCCCACGGGGTGAATAACAGCCCCGCCTGCACCGCGGCCATCGCGGCGGCCTTCCCCGGCACCCGCCTGCCGGATGGCACCATCGACCGCAAGGCACTGGGCGCCATTGTTTTCTCCCGGCCGGAGGAACTGAGCCGCCTGGTCGGCATCACCTTTCCGCTTATCCTGGCGGAGTGCGAAGCCCGCATGGATGCCGCTGAAGCGGCCGGCTGCCGCGCCTGCGTGCTGGACGCCCCCACCCTGTTTGAAAGCGGCGGCGATAAACTCTGCGATGTTATTGTCAGCGTGGTGACCCCGCGGGAGGAGCGCCTGCGCCGGGTGCTGGAACGGGACGGCATCACCAGGGAAGCCGCCGAAGCCCGTATGAGCAACCAACACGAGGACGAGTATTACACCCGCCGCTCCCACTTTGTCATCACAAATTCGTCGGATCTTGCCCACCTGGAAAAAGAGGTGGAGCGCTGCCGCCGGTTTTTGTGCCTATAAATCCATAAAATTATCAAAAAACCGAAAGGAGTAAAATACCCATGAGTGAAAAAACCAAGGGCGAGCAGCTGCGCGAGGAGCTGCTGATGAACCCCAAGAATCTCACCGAGACCATGTCCGAGGAAGAACTGAAGGCTGCTTACGATTTTTGCGAGGGCTACAAGGCCTTCCTGGATGCCGCCAAGACTGAGCGCGAGGCTGTTACCACTGCCGTAGCCATGCTGGAAAAGGCCGGCTATGTCCCCTTTGACCACGCCAAGCAGTACAAGGCAGGGGATAAGGTCTACCTCAATAACCGCGGCAAGGCCCTCATCGCCGCTACCCTCGGCCGCCGCAGCGTCGCCGAAGGCGTCCGCATCGGTGTGGCTCATATCGACAGCCCCCGTCTGGACCTCAAGCCCCGGCCCCTGTATGAGGAGGGCGAGCAGTGCTTCCTCAAGACCCACTACTACGGCGGCATCAAGAAGTACCAGTGGACCGCCATCCCGCTGGCCCTGCACGGCACCATCATCCGCAAGGATGGCTCCAGCCTGTCCGTAGCCATCGGCGAAGAAGAGGGCGATCCCGTATTCTGCGTCACCGATCTGCTGCCGCATCTCGCCGCCGACCAGATGCGCAAGACCCTGGCCGAAGGCATCGAGGGCGAAAAGCTCAATATCCTCATCGGCAGCGCCGCTCTGCGGGATGACACCGGCGCCGAGAAGGTCAAGGTCGCCATTGCCAAGCTGCTGTTCGAAAAATACGGCATCGTGGAAGAGGACTTCCTCTCCGCCGAGCTGTGCGCCGTTCCCGCCTTCAAGGCCCGGGATCTCGGCCTCGATCGCTCCATGATCGGCGCCTACGGCCACGATGACCGCGTCTGCGCCTATCCCATCCTCATGGCGGAGATCGATGAGAAATCCCCCGAGTATACCTCCGTTACCATTCTGGCGGATAAAGAGGAAACCGGCAGCAACGGCCCCACCGGCATGAACTCCTACTTTCTCAAGGATTTCATTGAGGATCTGGCCGATATGGCCGGCTGCAAGGTGCGCCATGTGGCCGCTAACAGCCACTGCTTCAGCGCCGATGTCAACGCCGCCTTCGATTCCATTTACGGCGAGGTGCATGAACGCCGCAATGCCAGCTACATCAATTACGGCGTCGTGGTGACCAAGTACACCGGTGCCCGCGGCAAGGCCGGCACCAATGACGCCACCGCTGAGATGATGGGCTTCGCCCGCCGTATTCTGGATGCCGAGCATGTTGGCTGGCAGACCGGCGAGCTGGGCAAGGTAGATCAGGGCGGCGGCGGCACCGTTGCCATGTATGTCTCCCAGCACAATATCGATACCGTCGATCTGGGCGTTCCGGTGCTTTCCATGCACGCCCCGTTCGAGGTCGTCGCCAAGGCCGATGTCTACATGACCTATCGTGCCATGCGTGCCTTCTACAAGTAATTTCCCCTCTGCGTCATCACGCTCCGGGCCTGTCCCATTTATGGGATAGCGTCCGGGGCGTTTCGCCGTCTTTCGGGGCGTTTCTGGTCAAAATTTCCGTCACTAAAATTTCACCATTTTTTTTGGAATTTCTGCTTGACAAGGCCCCATTTCGGGACTACAATAATATACTGTATCATAATGGCTTTTTATGACTAAACGGTATTGTCAAGTGTGCATAAGTCACGATAATACTCTCGTGATACTGTGCATAATCAACAAATATTTATGCAGTCATTGATGTCCAAGTGATGGCGAAAAAATGATGGAATGGAGTGGAACATCGGATGGTAAACACCAAACCCGTAAAACTGGGCAAAAATATCCGCCAGAGCTTTGCCCACATCGATGAAGTGGCCGAGATGCCGAACCTCATCGAAGTACAGAAAAATTCCTATCAGTGGTTCCTGGATGAGGGTCTTCGGGCCGTATTCAAGGACATCTCCTCGATCACCGACTATCAGGGCAATCTGCAGCTGGATTTCATTGATTTTACGCTGGATGACAAACCAAAGTACCCCCTGCTGGAGTGCAAGGAGCGGGATGTAAACTATGCCGCCCCCCTGCGCGTGCGCGCCAGGCTCATCAACAAGGTCACCGGCGAGATCAAGGAATCCGACATCTACATGGGAGATTTCCCCCTGATGACCGATGCCGGTACCTTCATCATCAATGGTGCCGAGCGTGTCATCGTTTCCCAGCTGGTGCGTTCTCCCGGTGTCTATTATGGCATGCACCACGATCCCGCCGGCAAAAAACTGTTTGATTCCACCGTGATCCCCAACCGCGGTGCCTGGCTGGAGTATGATACCGACTCCGCCGATGTGTTCAGCGTCCGCATCGATAAAAACCGCAAGCTGCCCATCACCACCTTTATCCGGTCGCTGCTGCGCCTGCGGGATGATGTCACCGTCGAGCAGATCAATGCCGATGTGAATAACGCCCTGACCGACCTGCGCGGCACCGATGAGGAGATCTACGAGGTGTTTGGCCGCTATGCCTACCTGGTAAAGACCGCCGAAAGCAAGGATGCCGAAATGCTGGGCGATGAGGCCCTGCTGGAGGTTTACCGCAAGCTGCGTCCCGGTGAGCCCCCCACCATCGAATCGGCCGTGAAGCACCTCGCTCAGCTGCTGTTCGATCCCCGCCGCTATGATCTTTCCCGGGTGGGCCGCTACAAGTACAACAAAAAGCTCTCCCTGGTGCCCCGCATCACCGGCCAGGTGCTTTCCCGCCCTGTGGCCGATCCCCGCACCGGTGAGATCCTCTTTGAGGCCGGCGCCCTGCTGAGCCGCGACGACGCCCGCCTGCTGGAGTCCCACGGCGTTGATACCGTCTGGATCACCACGCAGGGCCTGACCCCCGCCGGCCTGCAGATGGCCGAGGACGATGGGGTGGAGGAGCTGAAGATCTTCTCCAACGGCATGGTGGATATGGCCGACTTTACCGACTACACCGCCGAAGAGCTGAAGGCCATGGGCATCCGGGAAAGAGTGCGCTTTGCCGTCCTTTCCGAGATCCTGGATATGGGCCTTTCCCGCGAGGAAATGGCCGAAGAGCTGACCCGCCGCGCCGATGAGCTGGTCCCCAAGAACATCCGCAAATTTGATATTTACGCCTCCATCAACTATATGTGCGGCCTCCGGTACGATCTCGGCACCACCGATGATATCGACCACCTGGGCAACCGCCGCATCCGCAGCGTGGGTGAGCTGCTGCAGAACCAGTTCCGCATCGGCTTTGCCCGCATGGAACGCGTCATCCGGGAGAGAATGACCACCCAGGCCCAGGATATCGAGTCCATCACCCTGCAGGCCATCATCAATAGCCGCCCCGTTATGGCAGCAGTCAAGGAATTCTTTGGTTCCTCCCCCTTGAGCCAGTTCATGGACCAGACCAACCCCCTGGCCGAGTTGACCCACAAGCGCCGTCTTTCCGCCCTGGGCCCCGGCGGCCTCAGTCGTGACCGTGCCGGATTTGAGGTCCGCGATGTGCATTACAGCCACTACGGCCGCATGTGCCCCATCGAGACCCCTGAAGGCCCCAACATTGGTCTGATCTCGTACCTTGCCACCTTTGCCCGCATCAATGAGTACGGCTTTGTGGAGGCCCCCTACCGTCCCGTGGATAAGGCTACCGGCAAGGTGCTGGATACCGTCCAGTATATGACCGCCGATGTGGAAGATGAATACATCGTGGCGCAGGCCAATGAGCCGCTGGATGAAAACGGCCATTTTGTCAACGAAAAGGTTTCCGTCCGGTACCGCGACAGCGTCCAGGAGGTCCCCCGCGACAAGGTGGACTACATGGATGTTTCCCCCAAGATGGTGGTTTCCGTTGCCACCGCTATGATCCCCTTCCTGGAGAACGACGATGCCAACCGTGCCCTGATGGGCGCCAACATGCAGCGTCAGGCCGTCCCGCTCATCAAGACCGAGTCCCCCTATGTCGGCACCGGTATGGAGTACAAGGCGGCCCACGACTGCGGCGTAGTAGTGGTTGCCAAGGAAGACGGACATGTAAGCTATGTCGATGCTGATCGCATCATTGTGACCGATGCGGAAGGCGTGGAGCATGAATATGAGCTGGTAAAGATGCTGCGTTCCAACCAGGGCACCTGCATCAACCAGCGGCCCATTGTGGTAAAGGGCGAGGAAGTGAAGAAGGGCGATGTGCTGGCCGACGGCCCCGCCACCGCCAACGGCGAGGTTTCGCTGGGCAGGAATATGCTCATCGGCTTTATGACCTGGGAGGGCTACAACTACGAGGACGCCGTTCTCATCAACGAAAAGCTGGTGCGGGACGACCTGTTCACCTCCATCCACATCGAGGAATATGAGACCGAAGCCCGTGATACCAAGCTGGGCCCGGAGGAGATCACCCGTGAGATCCCAAATGTCGGCGATGATATGCTGGGCGCTCTGGATGAGCGAGGCATCATCCATGTCGGCGCCGAGGTACACTCCGGCGATATCCTTGTCGGTAAGGTGACCCCCAAGGGCGAGACCGAGCTGAACGCCGAGGAACGCCTGCTGCGCGCCATCTTTGGCGAGAAGGCGAGAGAGGTGCGCGATACCTCGCTGAAGGTGCCGCACGGCGAGTACGGCATCGTGGTGGACATCAAGGTGTTCACCCCAGAAAACAGCGACGAGCTTTCCCCCGGCGTCAATGAGGTGGTAAGAGTTTACATCGCCCAGAAGAGAAAGATCTCCGTCGGCGATAAGATGGCCGGCCGCCACGGCAATAAGGGCGTAGTTTCCCGCATTCTGCCGCCGGAGGATATGCCCTTCCTGGAGGACGGCACCCCGCTGGATATCGTGCTAAACCCCCTGGGCGTTCCTTCCCGTATGAACATCGGCCAGGTGCTGGAGGTGCACCTGGGCATGGCCGCCAGCCGCCTGGGCTGGCATGTGATGACCCCAGTCTTCGACGGCGCCCACGAAGAGGATATCCGGGAGTGCTTCCGGATGGCCGGGCTGCCTGAGGACGGCAAGAGCGTCGTCTATGATGGCCGTACCGGTGAGAAATTTGATAACCGTGTTACCGTCGGCTATATGTACTACCTCAAGCTGCATCACCTGGTTGATGATAAGATCCATGCCCGTTCCGTTGGCCCGTACAGCCTGGTCACCCAGCAGCCCCTGGGTGGTAAGGCGCAGTTCGGCGGCCAGCGCTTTGGTGAGATGGAGGTTTGGGCGCTGGAGGCTTACGGCGCTGCCTACACCCTGCAGGAGATCCTAACCGTGAAATCCGATGATGTGGTGGGCCGTGTGAAGGCGTTTGAGTCCATTGTGAAGGGCCAGAACATTCCGGCGCCCGGCATCCCCGAGGCGTTCCGCGTAATGGTGAAGGAGCTGCAGTCCCTGGGCCTGGATGTCAAGATCCTGGATAAGGACAACGAGGAGATCGACATCAAGCAGACCTACGATGAGGACGAGAACATGCCCATGGCCAGCGACTACTACGATGAAAGCGATGTAGCCGTGGATTCCGAGATCGAGGACAACTACACCATGGAAAACCCCGATGAGGACAGCGATTCCTATGACGATGCCGACTTTGACGGCAGCGAAGATGAGGACGACGACGGATTTGATTTTTAATGATGGAGGGGAAGAACTTTGGATAATAAATCTTTTGAATCGATCAAGATCGGGCTGGCTTCCCCCGATGCCATTCGCTCCTGGAGCTACGGCGAAGTAAAAAAGCCTGAGACCATCAACTACCGCACCCTAAAGCCGGAGCGCGACGGCCTGTTCTGCGAGCGCATTTTTGGACCCACTAAGGACTGGGAATGCTACTGCGGCAAGTATAAGCGTATCCGCTTTAAGGGCAAGATCTGCGAGCGCTGCGGCGTGGAAGTGACCCGCGCCAAGGTGCGCCGCGAACGGATGGGCCACATTGAGCTGGCTGCGCCCGTTTCCCACATCTGGTACTTTAAGGGCACCAGCAGCCGCATGGGCCTGCTGCTGAACTTGAGCCCCCGTGTGCTGGAAAAGGTGCTGTATTTCGCATCCTATATCGTCATCGATCCCGGCAACACCAAGCTGAAGAAGTACGCCTTGCTGAGTGAGCGGGAGTATAACGAGTACCGGGAAGCCTATGAGGATGAATTTGATGCCGGTATGGGCGCCGAGGCGGTAAAGAAGCTGCTGCAGCAGCTGGATATTGAGGCGCTCTCGGTTGAGATTAAGGAAGAGCTGGAGAAGGCCACCGGCCAGAAGAAGGCGAAGCTGCTCAAGCGCCTGGATGTGGTGGAAGCGTTCCGCACCAGCGGCAACAAGCCAGAGTGGATGATCCTGGATGTATTGCCTGTCATCCCTCCCGATATCCGCCCCATGGTACAGCTGGATGGCGGCCGCTTTGCCACCAGCGACCTCAATGACCTGTATCGCCGGGTCATCAACCGCAACAACCGCTTGAAGAAGCTGCTGGAGCTGGACGCCCCCGATATCATCGTCCGCAACGAGAAGCGCATGCTGCAGGAGGCGGTGGACGCCCTGATCGACAACGGCCGCCGCGGTCGTCCTGTTACCGGCGCCAACAACCGCGCCCTCAAGTCCCTGAGCGATATGCTCAAGGGCAAGC
>ERZ824575.3753-NODE-3753-length-10240-cov-2.879431_pt1 | contig 10240 bp, 9 predicted proteins | sample MGYA00519470_ERZ824575 | MGnify/ENA primary metagenome ERZ824575 (study PRJEB31778, sample SAMEA3449170) | human gut metagenome | biome: human gut; feature: human-associated habitat; material: faeces | place: United Kingdom | collected 2010/2012 ...
CGACGCTCGTCCGCGTCGGCACCGCCATTTTTGGCGCAAGAAATTATAACAAGGTCTGACAGACAGATTTATTTGGAGGATATCAGAGTTATGGGATTCATGGATGAACTGAAGAAATTGGCGAAGCCCTACACCGAGGACGAAGACGATTTCGATGAATTTGACGACGACGCCCGTCCCAGCCGCCCCAGCCGCTCGTCGACCGCGCCGAAGCCCTCGTATTCCGGCTTTGATCTCGATAACGACGATCTGTCTTCTTCCGGCAGCAGCTCCAATACCGGCCGGCGCACGCTCGGCGGCAGCAATGCCTCGAACGGCAAGGTCGTAAATATTCACACCACGGCCCAGATGCAGGTCGTGCTCGTCAAGCCCGACCGGTTCGACAACGTCTCCGACATCGCCGAGCATCTGCGCAGCAAGCATGCCGTGGTTCTGAATCTGGAATCCACGAATAAGGATGTTGCAAGACGGCTGGTCGACTTCCTGTCCGGCTGTGCCTATGCGCTCGACGGCAAGATCAAAAAGATCGCCATCAGCACCTACATCATCACGCCGTACAACGTCGACTTCGTCGGCGACAATCTGATGGACGAATTGGAAAACAACGGCGTCTATCTCTAATCGTACAAGGGGGCAGCGTCCATGTTCACACCGCAGGAAATTCAGGAGCAAACCTTCTCCAAGGCCGTCTTCGGCGGCTATGATATGCAGCAGGTCGACGATTTTCTCGAACCGCTGACCGACGACTACATCACGCTCTATAAGGAAAATTCCGTGCTCAAGGCCAAGATGAAGATCCTGGTCGAAAAGCTGGAGGAATACCGCGCGCAGGAGACGAAGCAGTCCACTGCCGCAGCCGATGCAGAGGCCAAAAGCGCCCAGCTGCTCAAGGAAACGCAGGCGCGGTGCGCCGCCATGCTGCAGAACGCGGAGGTCAACGCGCAGACCAATGCGCAGGTCAACGCCGCGAACGTGCAGCTTGCGCAGCTCAATCAGCAGCTGCACGCCGAGCAGGAGCGGCTGGATTACGCCAAGCAGACCGCGCTGAATTTCATCTCCGTGGTCGAGCGCGACATTCAGGGCCATCTGGAGCTGCTTGAAACGCTCAAGGCTCGCGATCTGACGCGCGAAGCCGCGCCTGAGCAGCCGCAGCCTGCGCATGAAAAGCCCTACGACTGGCAGGCAGAGCAGCCCGCAGCGCCCGCTCCCGCTCCCAGTGAGGACGCAGAGAAAATCGCGACGGAGATCTCCGACAACCTTGAAAAGCTGATCGGCAGCGACAGCGGAGCCGAAACGAAGACCGCCTCCGCGCCCGCACTGTCCAAGCAAAGCGCACGCCCCATGCACCCCGAAAGCGCGACGATCAAATTTGAAGATCTCAAATTTGGCCGCAATTACGACCCGACATCATCGAAGTAAGCCGTGCAAAACTCCCCCACCCGCGGTGGGGGAGTTTTCTATCCTTCGCTGTGCAGTGCCGCCAGCAGCGCGTTCAGGCGCAGCTCTTCGTCCGTGCGGCGGAGATAGACACGCCCGCTCAGCCTTTCCGCGAACAGCGCCTCCGGCGCTGCTTCTCCTGCGGCCAGCATCCGCTTTTTTGCGGGCGGGAGCGTCTTGATCAGCGCTTCCAGCCGTGCAGCGGCTGCGTGATCCTCCGCCTGATAGAGTGCGGCGAGGGCTTCGGGCGGGTGGGCACGCGTGTATTTTGCGCAGGCCGCGCCGCCGGACGCGTGCTGCCGCAGGCGCTTTTCCATGTCGGCAGCAATGCCGGTATACAGACTCCCGCCCCGGCAGCGGAGCATATAGACGAAATACATTACAGCTCCGTCAGCGCGTTCGCGATCGCGGCGAAGCCCGGAATATCCAGCGTCTCCCCGCGCACCGTGGGCGCAAAGCCGCAATCTTCGATCACGGCGGCAAGCGCGGGCTTGTCAAACTGCGAAAGCCCGGATGAAAGCGCGTTCAGAAGCGTCTTCCTGCGCTGGGCGAACGCTGCGCGGACGACCTTGAAGAACATGGTCTCGCTTTTGATCTCGCAGACCGGCTCTTTCCGCATGGTGAGCTTTAAAACCGCGCTCGTGACCTTCGGCTGCGGGATGAAGCAGCTTGCCGGTACGTCGAACAGCAGCTCCGGCTCGGCGTAATACTGGCAGAAGACGCTGAACGCGCCGTAATCGCCCTTGCCTGCGGGCGAGCAGATGCGCTGCGCGACCTCCTTCTGCACCATGACGGTCACGGCCTCGAACGCACGGCTCTCCAGAAGCGCTGCCAGCACGGGCGTGGTGATATAATATGGCAGATTCGCGCAGGCCATTGGGCGCAGGCCCGCGAATTCCTCCTGTACCAGCGCGGAAATGTCCGTTTTCAGAATGTCGCCGAAGATGATTTCCAGATTTTCATTGCCCGCCATCGTCTCGGCCAGCACGGGCTGGAGCGTCCGGTCGACCTCGACCGCGACGACCTTTTTCGCGTACCGGCACAGCTGCTGCGTCAGCGGCCCGATGCCGGGGCCGACCTCCAATACGCCGCACGTCTCGTCCACGCCGGATTCCAGCACGATGTTCTGCGGCACCCAGCTCTGCGTCAGGAAATTCTGCCCCTTGGCCTTGGAAAAATGGAATCCGTGCCGCGCGAGCAGCGCCTTGATCTCGTTGATATTACAAAGGTCCATAGTCGGCCTCCCTGTCTGATTCTGAGGCTATGATACCAGAAAAAAAGCCGGTTTGCAACGCATTTCCGTGTCCGCGGGGGATTGACAGAACCCCGGAAACGTGCTATTGTAGCATCCAGAAAAGGCTGAGACGAAGACACGTCCCGGCACCGGCAGCGCATCACAGAGAGAGGCTCATATGCTGCAAGAGCCTTTGCGCGGCCCGCCCGGATACCGCTTCTGAGCCGCGGCGCGGAAATGCGCCGCCGGGTTCTCCCGTTACAGAGACACAAAGCGACGGATGTTTTTTCGTCCGTAAGCAGGGTGGAACCGTGGAGCGTACAGCGCCTCACCCCTGAAACGACAGGGGTAAGGCGTTTTTGTTTTGCCCCAAATCAATTTAGGAGGCAGAAAACCATGTCCGAAAACAATGAATTCTCGTTTGAAAACCCGCAGTACCGCAAAACGTACTGGCACACCTGTTCCCACGTCATGGCGCAGGCCGTCAAGCGCCTGTGGCCGGAGGTCAAGCTGGCCATCGGCCCGTCCATCGACAACGGCTTCTATTATGACTTCGACGCTCCGTTCAACTTCACGCAGGAAAATCTCGACGCCATCGAGGCCGAGATGCGCAAGATCTGCAAGGAAAAGCTGAAGCTCGAGCGCTTTGAGCTGCCGCGCGAGGAAGCCATCAAATATATGCAGGAAAAGGACGAGCCGTATAAGGTCGAGCTGATCAACGACCTGCCCGAAGACGCGCACATCTCGTTCTACACGCAGGGCGAGTTCACCGACCTCTGCGCAGGCCCGCATCTGGACTCCACCGGCCGCATCAAGGGCAACGCCATTAAGCTCACGCAGTGCTGCGGCGCATACTGGCGCGGCGACTCCAAGCGCAAGATGCTGCAGAGAATCTACGCCGTCGCATTCCCGAAGAAGGAAGAGCTTGACCAGTATCTGGCCGAGCAGGCAGAAGCCCTCAAGCGCGACCATAACAAGCTGGGCCGCGAACTGGAATACTTCACGACGGTCGACTGCATCGGCCAGGGCCTTCCCATTCTGCTGCCGAAGGGTGCGCGCGTCATTCAGCTGCTGCAGCGCTGGGTCGAGGATGTCGAGCAGGCGCACGGATACCTGCTGACCAAGACGCCGCTCATGGCCAAGCGTGAGCTTTACAAGATCTCCGGCCACTGGGATCACTATCTCGACGGTATGTTTGTCCTCGGCGACCCGCAGGATGAGACGAAGGAATGCTTCGCCCTGCGTCCGATGACCTGCCCGTTCCAGTATCAGGTCTATCTGAACCGCGGCCGCAGCTACCGCGATCTGCCGATGCGCCTCGGCGAAACGTCCACGCTGTTCCGCAACGAGGACTCCGGCGAAATGCACGGCCTCATCCGTGTGCGTCAGTTTACGATCTCCGAGGGCCATCTGGTGCTCCGCCCGGATCAGCTGGAGGATGAATTCCGTGACTGCCTCGATCTTGCCAAGTATTGCCTCAGTACAGTCGGCCTGCTTGACAAGTGCACGTTCCGCTTCTCCCAGTGGGATCCCGCGAACCCGAACAACAAGTACGAGGGCACGAAGGAGCAGTGGGATCACGCCCAGAGCGTGATGGAGCGCATCCTCAAGGATCTCGACGTCGACTACACCGTCGGCATCGACGAGGCCGCATTCTACGGCCCGAAGCTCGACATCCAGTATAAGAACGTCTACGGCAAGGAGGACACCCTCGTCACCATCCAGATCGACATGCTGCTGGCGGAGCGCTTCGGCATGTACTACACGGATGAAAACGGCGAGAAGAAGCTGCCGTATATCATCCACAGAACGAGCCTTGGCTGCTACGAGCGCACGCTGGCCTACCTGATTGAGACATACGCCGGTGCGCTGCCCACGTGGATGGCGCCGGAGCAGGTCCGCTTCCTGCCGGTCACGGACCGCGCCGTTGACTACTGCAAGGAGCAGGCCGCAAAGCTCACCGCGCAGGGCTACCGCGTGACGGTCGACACCCGCAGCGAGAAGATCGGCAAGAAGATCCGCGACGCGCAGATGGAGAAGATCCCTTATATGCTCGTCGTCGGCGACCGCGACATCGAAGCCGGTACCGTCTCCCCGCGTCACCGCGCGGACGGCGATCTCGGCGCGATGAGCGTGGACGAGTTCTCCGCCCTGCTCAAGCGCGTTGTGGACAACAAGGAGCAGAAGTAAACCGATCTTTTTGGAAAAACAGTCACTCGTCAGAGTGACTGTTTTTTTGCCTTGGATTTAGCCAAAATGACGGACGGTGAAGGAAAACTTGCATAAATTCGAATAAGGTGCATGAAAAATTTACATATGAAGAAAAAGTAAAAATTTGTCGTCACCAAAAAATTTGTGTGAAATAACGGAACGAGCGGAAAAAGAAAGGGCTAAGAAAAATGGATTCCGCCTTAATTTTGTACGAATAGCCAAAAGTGCAAAAGTATCTTGCAATAAAACTTGCAATAAGTTATAATGGCTATGCCTCAAAGAGGTACATTGGCCGTTTTGCAAAACGAAGAAGCGCCGGCCGACGCTCGTGCACAACATTGGACAACGTTGTGCAGAATGTCCCCGACCGGCGGTAACGTTGCCGAAACGGTAAAACAAAAAGGAGATTGCGTATGAAAAAGTTCTTAGCCCTCATCCTGTCCGTCGCTATGATCTTCGCTCTTGTTGCCTGCGGCAGCAAGGAAGGTGATACCCCCAACACCGACGGCGACACCCAGCAGACCGATACCCCCGCCGCTCCCGTTGACATCGTCATCGCCACCGGCGGCACCACCGGTACTTACTATGCCGTTGGTAACGCGCTCGTCACCACCATCGGCGACAAGCTGAGCCTGTCCAAGCTCACCGCTGTCGACTCCGGCGCCTCCAAGGCGAACGTCCAGCTCGTCACCGCCAACCAGGCCCAGATGTCCATCCTGCAGTCCGACGTTCTGAACTATGCTCACAACGGCTCCGGCGGTGAGACCATGTTCGACGGCGCTGCCGACAAGAACTCCCTGTGGGTCGCGGGCGTTTACAACGAGACCGTCCAGCTCGTCACCGCTCCCTCCATCACCAGCATTGAAGACCTCAAGGGCAAGACCGTCTGCGTCGGCGACGTCGGCTCCGGTACCGCTCTGAACGCGGCTCAGGTCCTCGAGGCCTATGGCATGACCTTCGACGATATCAAGGTCATGTACGACTCCTTCTCCGGCGGCGCTGAGGCCCTCAAGAACGGCCAGTGCGAAGCGGCTTTCACCGTTTCCGGCGCCCCCACCCCCGCTCTGACCGACCTCGCCACCGCCTACAACTTCAATATGCCCTCCCTCAGCGATGAGGCGGTCTCCTATCTGACTACCAACTATCCCTTCCTGGTCCAGGATAACCTGCCCGCCAACACCTACACCTGCGTTGCGGACGAGACCGTCTGCGTCGCCGTCAAGGCCGTCTTCACCGCCTCCAAGGACCTCAGCGAGGATGTCGTCTATGAGATCACCAAGGCCATGTTCGACAGCCAGAGCGAGCTCGCCGGTGCTCAGGCCAAGTTCGGCTTCCTGAGCCCCGAGGGTGCTGTTGCCGGCTCCTTCGACCTGCATCCCGGCGCCGAGAAGTACTACAAGGAGATCGGCGTTCTGTAAGAACACCCGATCCTGAAAGAGTGCGAAAGTGCAACTGCGACAACGCATAAGCATGGCCGCTGCAATAGTCTTGATTATTGCAGCGGCCTCCCTCTTGATTCCCCGCGCCGGCTATTACCTGACGCTCCGCAATAAGGACAGCGGCGAGCTCTATGCGCGCTACCGCATGGACGAGGGGGATCGCTTTTCCATTACCTTTAAGCATTCCGTCAACCAATATCCGCTGACGGACACCTTTGAGATCAGTGAAGGAAAGATCTATGCCGAGGAGTGTAAGTATTATGCTTACGGCGCCGGCGTGCAGGTGGAGCTGAATCCCGGAGAGGAGCTCAGCTATACCGACGACGGAGCCATGCTCATCACCGGCATACATCAGGATAGAACCGGAGTCTGCTATGCCGTGGCCACCGTTTACGACTTCTTTTTGAAGGTAAAGGACGGTCCGGATATCAGTCTGCGTGATTTGTGTGGAAGAAATTCGCTGGTGACGCTCAATTATGAGTTCTTCCTCTATTGACGTCACAGTGTTCACCAATAAAAAGGAGGAGAAAAACACCAATGACTGACGCTGAAAAGAAAGTCTTGGACGAAGAGGTCGTCGTTGAAAGCGTAGACGTTGAAGTCGGTACGATGGAAGACGTTGACGCGATCATGAAAAAGTTTGACCGCGAGTCCAACACCCGTGTCTGGGAGGGCACGCCGAAGAAGATCCTGCGCTATGTGCTGGCCGCCTTTATGCTCTTTATGGTCTACATGAACCTGTGGGCCACCTGGAGCGGCCAGATCCGCCGCTGCCTGTTCGTCGGCTTTGTGATCCTGTTCACATTCTTTATCTACCCCGTGAAGAAGGGCAATGTAAAGCCCAACTCCATGCCGTGGTACGATATCCTGCTCGCTGTCGCGGGCTGTATTCCCTATTTCTACTATGTTGCCAACTTCAAGAGGATTGTGGCGATGGGCATCGCCATCGGCCAGACCGAGGTCATCCTTGGCATCATCGGCACGTTGGTGCTCGCGGAGTGCTGCCGCCGCGCGGTGGGCCTTCCCATTCTGATCGTGGCGGGCTGCTTCGTGCTCTACGCCTTCATCGGCCGCGGCATGAGCCTGGACCTGGTGGTCTACAACATCTTCTATACCACCAACGGCATCATCGGTACGCCGATCTCCGTCTGCTCGACCTACATTGCGCTGTTCCTGCTGTTCGGCGCGTTCCTTGAGGCGACCGGTGTCGCCAACTTCTTCATCGACTGCGCGAACGCGCTGGTCGGCTGGGCGTCCGGCGGTCCCGCGAAGGTCGCGGTCGTCTCCTCCGCCCTGTGCGGCATGGTCTCCGGTTCCTCCGTCGGCAACACCGTTACCACCGGTTCCGTGACCATCCCGATGATGAAGAGGACCGGCTATCCCCCCGAGTTTGCCGGCGCGGTCGAGGCTGCGTCCTCCACCGGCGGCCAGATCATGCCCCCCATCATGGGCGCTGCGGCGTTCATCATGGCGGAAATGACCGGCTATGAGTATGCCGACATCATCGTCCGTGCGATCCTGCCGGCGTTCCTCTACTTCCTCGGCATCTTCCTCGGCGTCCACTTCAAGGCGAAGAAGCTCGGCCTCGTCGGCCTCAAGCGTGAGGAGCTGCCCAAGTGGAAGCTCCTGCTGCCGAAAATCTATCTGCTCCTGCCCCTGATCGTCCTGACCTGGATGGTCGTCGCCGGTCAGACCATGGCCAAGAGCGCCATCTACGGCACCATCGTTGCCATCGTGGTCGGTATCATCAATAAGGATGACCGCATGACCCCGAGCAAGTTCGTCAACGGCCTTGAAAACGGCGGCAAGAACTGCCTGTCCATCGGCATCGCCTGCGGCATCGCCGGCATCATCTCCGTGTGCATCACGATGACCGGTCTCGGCGGCAAGCTGATCACCTATGTGGTCAAGCTCTCCGGTGGCAACCTGTTCATCGCCCTGTTCCTCACGATGATCTGCTGCATCATCCTCGGCATGGGCGTTCCCACCACGGCGAACTACATCATCATGGCCTCCACCTGCGCGCCCATCCTCATCAACGGTATGAATATGCACATTCTGGCTGCCAATATGTTCGTGTTCTACTTCGGCATCGTCGCCGACATCACGCCTCCCGTTGCGCTCGCCGCTTATGCTGGCGCCGCCATCGCCAAGGCGCCCCCGATGAAGACCGCGCTCAACGCCACCCGTTTGGCGATCGCCGCGTTCATCATCCCCTACATCTTCGCTTATAACAATGCGATGATCTTCGTCGGCGATGTCACCTTCTTCGGCGTTGCCTCCATCGTTATCTCCGCGACGCTCGGCATGGCCTCCATCGCCTCCGGCTTCATGGGCTATCTGATCCACGACCTGAAGTGGTACTCCCGTATCGCGCTGATCGCCGGCGGTCTGCTGATGGTCATCCCCGGTACGGTCACCGACCTCGCCGGCCTCGCCATTCTGATCGTTATCCTGCTCATCCAGAGGGCTGAGAACAAGAAGGAGAAAAAGGCTGCGGTCTGATCTCCCGAAAACACGAGAAAATAAAGAGACGCTTCGGGGTTCTACTGGTAAAGCCCACGACTTCAAATGTTAAATTTAGAGGCAGTTACCAGAAAAACGACCCGAACTGACACAATTCAATAGGCGAAAAAGGCACGATTTGATGTAATTTTCAAATCGTGCCTTTTTTCATGCCCGCAGGAGGTGAAAAAATGGCACAGGAAGCCCTTATAATGGACTATTTTTATGGCGATGAATCCGAGCAATTCAGCTATTTTCGCATCCCTCGTCTGCTGATTACGAGCCCGCGCTTCAAGGGGCTATCGACAGACGCGAAGCTGCTCTATGGTATGCTGCTTGACCGTATGAGCCTGTCTGCAAAGAACGGCTGGTACGACGAGCAAAGCCGCGTCTACATCTACTACACCGCGGATGAGATTAGGACAGACATGGGCTGCGGTAACGATAAGGCGCTCAAGCTGCTCTCCGAGTTGGATACGAAGAAGGGCGTTGGCCTGATCGAACGAATCAAACAGGGACAGGGTAAGCCGACGAAAATATATGTCAAGCGCTTTACGACACGGGAGCTTCCGGCAGACACCGCCGAGCCATCCCCGCAATGTCCTGATACCGGCAGAGGTGCAGACCTCGATTTTTCCGATTTCCAGACCTCGGAAAAGTCGATGTCAAGACCTCGACAAACCCGATGTGCAGACCTCGGAAAAGCCGATGCAAGTTATCCTAATAGAAATAAACCTGAGTTTAGTTATCCTAATCCATCTATCCGGTCCCGCGAAATGGAGATGGAGCGATGCGAGTGCAGAAAAGAAGTCATGGAGCAGATCAACTACGTTGACCTACAGAAAAGCTATCCGTATGACGATGTGGACTGCCTGTTGGAGCTGATTGTTGATACGCTTTGCAGCACTGCGGCGACCATGCGTATCGGCGGAGACATTCTTCCAGCGAGCGCTGTCAAGGAGCGATACCGGCAACTTGACGCCGAACACATCAGGTACGTCATCGACGGCCTGCGCCAGACGACCACGCAAATCCGAAACATAAGGGCTTATCTGCTCACGACGCTTTACAATGCGCCGCTGACGATGGGCCCTTATTATTCTGCCGCTGTGCGGCATGACACTGGTTAGAAATGTGTCCCACGGTGGGACGCATTTTTAGCATAAATCAAAAAACTTGGAGGTATTGAAATGGCAAATGAAACCAGCAAAACCACATCCCCCGGCAACGCATCCCCTACGCCCCAGCAGATCCCTCTCGCGCAGATACGCGATCTCCCCGGCATCGTGAACATCCGCACCTATACGCCAAAGGACTTAGGCGGCCTTGTCAGCAGTATCCAGTCGGTCGGCGTCCGTGAGCCGATCATCGTCCGCCGCAGCGAGGACGGAATGTATCAGCTTTTGGCAGGTCA
>ERZ824575.3757-NODE-3757-length-10236-cov-2.724585_pt1 | contig 10236 bp, 7 predicted proteins | sample MGYA00519470_ERZ824575 | MGnify/ENA primary metagenome ERZ824575 (study PRJEB31778, sample SAMEA3449170) | human gut metagenome | biome: human gut; feature: human-associated habitat; material: faeces | place: United Kingdom | collected 2010/2012 ...
GCAGCCAGTCATGCGGCGCAGCAATCACGGCTGGAAGAGAAAAAGCGGCTGGAGCAGGAAAAGAAAGAGGCTCGTGATGCCGCTGCCCGCCAGTGCGAAGTCGAGAAAGCGGCAAAGGCCGCAGAGCAGGAGGTGTCCTGCTGAGTTACCCTTGTCAAGCCGAGACGGTCTGAACGGAGACTGTCAGCTTTCCATAAGGGGGACGGGGTCTAAGCCGCCCCTCCCACCTTCCTCAAAAATCCAAGGCGAACGCCTTTTTAGATAGAGAGAAGATCACACGACCCCGCGCCCTCCGAATTTCGCCCCGCAGAGGGCGCAGCGCGGGGCGCGTGGGAGAACAAAGAAGAAAGGAAGAAAACGGAATGAAAAAGAGAATTGTATCATTCCTGATGGCGCTGGTGATGGCAGTCTCGCTGCTGCCGGTCAGCGCCTTTGCTGTGGATGGGGCTTATACCGTGGCAAAGGACGCAAAATCACCTGTCGGCACCTTTGCGGAGGATAAGGATAAATCCGCAGGCACAGGCGGGGATGGCCCGAACAATTTGTCTGTGCCTGCCGAATATGAGATCGTTGCAAGCTATCCGGCGGGATATACAGAAAACATTTCGTCTGACACTTATGTTGTCCGAGTTCCGCTTGGAACTTCTTCAATAAAAGGAATAAAGGCTAATTTTGAAATCGAAAGTGCAGAATGTTATGACCATGATTGGAATGTTGACCCCGATGGTGATAACTTTGAATTTATTGATAGCTATGACCTTGCGCTTCATGCTACCTGTATAGAGCCTGATCCTACAGTATACATTCCATGGGAAAAAGCTAATCTTTATGAGTTCCGTGGTGCTACATATAGCGGTAAAGACTGGGAAAATGACAGCATTTTGGTGTTTTACTTTTTAGCCGATCCAGATTCCGGGGCTGAAATTGACAAGACCGCGCTTACCGATCTGCTGGCGACCGTAGCCGATGGAAACACCAACTACTACCAGTCCAATGACCGCTGGAACGGCAAGACGGCCAGTAAGACAGGCTTCTGGGCGGAGTTCACGGCGGCCACCGGCCCTCGCACCAAGGCTCAAAAGGTGCTGGAAACGGCAACAAATGAGGAGCAGATCACGACCGCTGCCGCTGACCTCACCTCCGCCATCGCCAACCTGATCCCCGCTGGCCGGGCCAACACCACGCTGCTGTACGAGGAACTGCAAAAGAGTTTCACTGCGGAGGACTACAGCGCCAAGTCCTGGGCGGCCTATCAGACCGTCCGCGACAAGGCCGAGGCCCTGATGGCTACGATGTTCGACGCGGAGGGCAACCCCACCGATGACAACAAGGCCGCCGCGCAGGAGAGCATCGAGACGCTGGCGGCGGAGCTGGAGACGGCCCGCAAGGCGCTGGATAAAAACGAATCCAGCGACGGCAAGGACGCCGCCCAGTACGAAATCAAGGAGATCCAGTGCTATTATGACCGCTATGCCAACGCTGACCTGAGCGGCTATACGGCAGAGAGCATTGAAACGCTGCGGGCAGCACTGACACAGGCAAAGAAGCTGGCGGATGAGCTTGTGGTCGATACCATGGGCAGCAAAGACGGCATTCAACTCGGCCAAGCCCTGCGTGCACTGCGCAAGGCCATCTACGCACTGGAAACGATCTCTCAGGATAAGATCAGCGTAAAGGTATCCGTGCTGGATTCCTTTGACACCGCTTTCCAGCGCGTGGGCGAGTATGCCACAATTTACAACAAGAATACCTATACCGGCACCATGACACTGGACGCCAATGCCAGCGCCTACGATCTGCTGAACAGCAACGGCTGGCTGAAGCGCTATAACGTCGATTCTGTAGCGTTGGTATTTTTGAACGGCGAGTTGGTGAAGGGCAACGATACATACAGTGATCTGGGCAGCGGCGGCGAATACAGCACGCTTCCCTCCATCAAACTCCATGACAAGGACGAACTGACGCTGGTGTGGATGTATCCCAAGCAGATCGAGTATTCCAGTCAGGTGGGCACCTATCCTGCGCTGTTTATGGATATTCGTGACTGGTTCCGTTACAGCACCGTTTCCGCCCCCGTGGAGGTGGAGGCGGGCCAGCCGTTCACCATCACTGTGACCTCTAAGGCGGCGCTGCCGTACTTCGATGCCAACACCAGTGCCGTGGTAGGTGCAGGAGTCTACCGCAGTAACGCGGCGGAGAGCGCCGAGGCTGCCGCTGCCAGTTATCTGGGCGTGAACACCTACGCCGTGACGGACGAGAGCGGCAAGGCCACCCTGACCCTGTACAACGAGGGCTATGTGCTGCTGAATGCGTTCCGTCTGGATGATGAGGGCCGCTACACCGTGGGCGCCTCCGTGCTGGTACACGTCACCGCCGCCAGCGATCTGGACGCCGTGAAGCAGCAGCTCCGCACGGAGCTGGACGCCGTGTACAACGACGAGCAGCACCCCGAGAGCGTGTTCACCGCCGCCAACTGGCAGAAGGTGCAGGACGCCTACAACACCGCCGTGGCGGCTATCGACGCGGCAAAGACCTCCGGCGAGGCGGGCGATGCCCAGCAGAAGGCCATCCAGACCATCAAGGGCCTGCAAAGCAGCGCTGACTATAACAACAAGAGCAATCTGGCGCAGTTCCGCCGCCTGCTGGGCCAGCTGCCCGACGATGTGACCAAGCTGGACGCCACGGCTTCCGACACGGTGGCGCAGCTCAAGAGCAGCTACGAGGCCATGACGGTCTATCAGCGGGGCCAGCTGACGGGCCGCGAGCAGAAGAAGTACGACGCCATCGCCAACGCGGAGCTGGCCCCTGCCGTGTCCCGCAAGCTGACGTTCCGGCAGGACTACAGCAGCGTGCCCGCAGCCGATCAGGCGGCGCTGGCGGACATGATCGCCTATCTGCAAAACAATACCCGCGCGGACGACAAGTACACGCCGGAGATCGGCGGCAATATGCAGGCGCAGCTGTTCTCCTTCAACACCACCCGCAGCGCCAACTACGGCACGGCTTATGACCGGATCACCGAGGCCGCGTCCCTGACGCAGAACATCGTGGCCTGCGTGAATCCCGACTACGCCGCGTACCTCCTGTGCCGCGATGCAGCCATCAGCGCGGGCAAAAAGGACGGCCCCGGTGTCATCACCGGCACGGGCTGGCACATTTCCGACGCCAGCATGACCATGTATGTGCCGGATGAAAACAGCAGCAACACCACCCGCGTGCTGGGCCACATGACCTATACGGTCAACGGCACCCAGTACGCCGTCAAGAGCGTCACGGTCAGCGGTCTGGAGACGGACACCACCAGCCGGAACGCCACGTTCTACGACACCAGCAGCTACAGAGGACGCTTTCCCACCCAGTGCAATCAGGTGATCCCCGACACGTTCCTGCAATTCACCACGGGCTTTGACGATGTGACCGTTACCGTCATCTGGGCTCCTGTCGGCGGCGACACGCAGGCTGCCAAGGACACCGCCATCAGCCGCCTGAACACCGTGAAGAACGGCCTGACCGGCGACGGCGTACAGGCTGCCTATGACGCGGGCGTGAAGGCCATTCAGGCCGCCTCTACCGCCGCCGAGGTGGACAAGGCGTATCAGGCCGCCGTGGTGGCCATGCGCAAGGCTGCCGACTACGGCAAGGTGCAGGTCATCGTGGAAAACACCACCTTCACCAAAGATATGTGGCCTAACGGAAAGAAATTCTGGGACGGCGTTGCGGTGAACGATGAGGTCGCTCTGACCGCCGACAGCACCATGATGTCCTGCATCGTGGCCGCCCTGGAGGAAAACGGGTATACGCAGGTCGGTGCGGACAGCAACTACATCTCCTCCATCACTGTGGGCGACCAGCCGCTGGCTGAGTTTGACGGCGGCCAGCAGTCCGGCTGGATGGGCACGCTGAACGACTGGTTCACCAACTTCGGCTTCACGGAGTTCACCGTGGAGAACGGCTCGCTGAGCAACGGCGACGTGATCCGCATCATGTATACCCGCGAGGGCCTGGGCGCCGATCTGGGCGGTACCTGGGACAACAGCGACACCACCATAAAGGCGCTGGAGATCCAGGGCGGCAAGCTGCTGACCAGGTTCGCCCCCGGCGAGGCCGGTAACACCTACGAGTACACGCTGGCCATCGACGGCGAGAGCGCCGACCTGAAGCTGACGCCCACCGCCGCCAACAAGAACTATCTGACGAAGATCTTCCTGAACGAGAAGGTCACCTCCGATGAGGAGGGCGGCAGCTTCTTCAAGCGGACGCAGATGATCCCCGTTGCGGCGGGCGACACCATCTATGTGGGCTGCGGCGAGTACGCATGGCCCAGCATGAACAAGCAGGAGACGGAAGCCCGCGAGTATCAGGGTACATGGTATGTGCTGCACGTTGTCAACGCCAGCGCGGGCGCGGACTATGTGGACGATCTGATCGACGCGCTGCCCGCTGCTTCCGATGTGAGCTACGACAACTACCAGCAGTACGGCGATGCCGCAGATGTGGCCCGCAAGGCGTATGAGGATCTGGACAAGGCCGAGCAGGGCAAGGTCGATGCATCGAAGCTGGAAAAGCTGGAGGATGCGATCAAGGGCTTCCGCGCCATTGACGATGTCAGGGCACAGATCGATGCGCTGCCCGATGCGGATAGGCTGACCACTGCGGAGCGGGAGGCCGCCAAGTCCGCGCAAAAAGCCTACAACGCGCTGACGGCAGAGCAGAGGGACTATCTGACCGGTGCACAGCTGGAGAAGATCACAGCCATTGCCACGGCTTTGACTGCCATGGATGCCAAGCACAGCTCCGGCAGCGGCTCCGCCTACACCGGCGGCCACACCTTTACCACCGATCTGGAGCCGGGAAGCATCACGGGCGTATTTGTGGACGGAAAGAAGCTCGACAGCCGCTACTACACCGTGTCCGGCAGTGACGTGACGCTGACGGCGGACTATCTCAAGACCCTGCGCAGCGGCAAACATACGGTGAAGATCGAAAACGCCGCTAAGGTGGCCACCGGCTCCTTTACCTTGAGCGGCAGCGGTGCGGTGCAGTCCAGTCGCACCGGTGATCCCGGCGTTGCCATCTACTTTGCCGTGGGCGCTGTGAGCTTCCTTGGCTCCGCCGCATGGCTCCGCAAGCGCAAGGAAACCTGATCACAATACTTTCTCTGTATCATCTCTATATGGCAGCAGCGGAGGCGCATCGCGCCTCCGCTGCTGCCGCCTTTTTTCGGCAGCGTATGTCGAAATGTGTCTCAACTTGAGACGTCTTTTCTCTCCTATGTCACTGCGAAAATTGTAGAATTGGAAAACATTTTGCAACTTCTCCACTACTTTTCGGGAAAATTTCGGGTTTTGCCGTTCCTGTCCGTGATAGCTACATCAGAACGAAAGGCAGCAGGAGAACGACTATGAAACTCACAGATTTTTACGCCTACACGGAGCAGACCTTTGACTCCTTCTGCAAGCAGGTCATCCGCAACAAGCGTACCGATGCCCTACGGGAGCTGGCGTACCACGCAAAGAACGAGACAGTGTTTTCGGCACTTACACCTGTGGAGATGGCGCGGCTGTCCATGGTTGATCGTATCCCCGAAGATACGGTAGCGTTCCACATCTGAGGCTACACCGTGACGGTAGAGAACGCCGCACTGGGACAGGCTATCGCCGTCCTACCGGTACGTCTGTGGGATGTGGCGCTGCTGTACTACTTCGCAGGCATGAGCGACCCGCAGATCGGTCAGTTGCTTCGGCTCAAGCCGGACACGGTGCAGCACCGCAGAACAGCGTCGTTGGCCAAACCGCGGAAGCTGCTGGGAGGTTCGTATGGACAATAAGATTTCCTATCAGACCATTCTTGCAACCAAGGCCGGTGATTCTATCGCCATGGAGCAGGTGCTGCGCCACTACGACAGCTACATAACCATGTGTGCCCAGCGAACCATGACCGATGAGTATGGCAACCACCGCGTGGCCGCGGATATGGAGCTGAAAGGCCGTCTGCAAAGCAAGCTGATGTTGCAGATCATCTACAAATTTGACCCGACCCGCCTGCCCGAAGACGAGGTCATTGAAACGGATTAGTGTTGCTGATCCGTGAGAGGGCATAGTGTGCTGCGCCTTCTCACGGGCTGGCAACAGTCCGGCTATATGCCATTCTAAAACTGAATAGGGCTGTTTGGGTACATTCCCGAAGCAACGAGCCGGTGAGAGGCGCGCCAAGATCGTCCACAGGGACGGGAGCGAGAGACGCCATCGTCACATGGCGGCACTGTTGCAGTGCCGCCGCCACGACTTGCGGAGGGGTAAGATACTTGCGTTGGCTATGCTTCACCGCGTAGGACGCCCCGCCATCAGAATGGAGGGAGGCCATGACCTATGAGACAGTTGCCGCTGTCGCCCATTCCGCCGCTGAAAAATAAAAACGTAAGATAAAACGGTTGTGTATACAGGCAGTGAACTGCCTGTATACACAACCGTTTTAGCGGTTAAGATTTTGATGAAGTTTATGTTGATTTGGGGGTAACACAATGCTTCATGAAACAAATGAGCAGCAGATCGGCGCGGCGACTTATGTGATCGAGCGCGTATTTACGGGCACAAAAACCATTCAGGAAGTGGTAACAGAGGAAATCATTTTCACCGGCAAACAGGCCGCAAATTTTGACCAGCAGGACAGCCGTATGGTATAATGGAACCGTAAATGAGTGGTTCCGGAAAGGAGGAACAATGAGGAACCACGTTCAGCTTGCAGACGCTTATTACCGCCTTTCCGATGAGGAACGGAAGTATGGCGAATCTGCCAGCATTACCAACCAGCGTACCATTGTGCGGGAATACTGCGAAAAACACGGCATCATTCTGGTGGAAGAATTTGCGGATGATGGCTATTCCGGCGGCAACTTCGAGCGTCCCGGCTTTCGCGCCATGCTGGAGCATCTGAAAACCGGTAAGGTCAACATGGTCATTACCAAAGATCTATCCCGGCTGGGCCGTGACATGACGGAATCCAGCCACTATGCGGAGCGCTATTTTCCCGAACACGGCATCCGTTATCTGGCACCCGGCAGCAACTTTGATTCCGAGGAAGATAACCTGATGGCACCGTTCCAGTTCGCCATGAACGATGTCTACCTGCGGGATACGTCCCGTAAGGTCAAGCAGACGCTGAACACCAAGCGCAACAACGGCAAGTATGTGGCCTGTCCACCCTATGGCTACCGCAAGGCGGAGCGCACCACCGATCAGCTTGTACCGGATGAGAATACCGCGCCGGTGGTCAAGATGATCTTTGACATGGCTGCCTCCGGTCAGTCCTGCCGCAGCATCGCCATACGGCTTAACGAGGCGTGTATCATGCCGCCGCTGAAGTACCGTGTGGAGTGCCGCGACAACTTCACCGAGCGCGGCGCACAGCGGATGTCCGACCTGTGGAACTACACCACCGTGAAGCGTATCCTGCGCAATCGGGTCTACTTGGGACACACGCTGCTGGGCAAGAGCCGCAAGGTCAGCGTGAAGTCCAAGAAGAAGGTCAAAGTACCGGAGGAGGAATGGGTGTTCACGAAGAACACCCACGAGGCTCTGGTGTCTCAGGAAAAATTCGATTTGGCTGCCCACTTTATGGGCGAAAACACCAAGGCGAACGGGGCAAACCCCGCGTTCCGCCACAGCATCTTTGGAGGTATCGCCTACTGTGCCTGCTGCGGTGCGGCAATGTGTTCCGGCGGCTCCGTCTACAACGGCGAACGGGCGAAATACTGGTATCTGGTATGCAACAACCTGAGTTCCAGAACGCAGACCCGCTGCATGCATGGGGCGCGTATCCGCTACGATGACCTGATGGAAGTCGTTCGTTGTGACCTCAATAAGCTGCTGTCCTTTGACGAGAGTACGATCCGCGCTATTACGGAGAACGCCATCGAGCAGGCCAACGCCTCCTTGGGTGGCGAAGATCCCGCTGTACAGATCGAGAACATCGACAAGCAGACCACCCGCCTCAAGAAGATGATCGAGCGATCCTACCGCGACAACATCGCAGGGGCACTCAGCGATGACATTCAGGAGGAGATGGTCAAAAAGTTCAGCAGGGAGATCGAGGAACTGACTGTACGCCGCAAGAAACTGGTGGAGGGTGAAACCACAGCGAAGGAGATACGCAGCGCCTACGGGCTGTTCTTTGACCTTGCCAAACGGTATGCCTATGTAGAAACGTTGGATAGAGATATATTGCACACGTTCATCGACCGTATTGAGATCGGTGAAAAGATACTGCCGGAGGGCAGAAAAGTTGCTGGGCCGCGTACCCCGTACCGGCAGAGCATCCGCATCTTCTACCGCTTTATCGGGGAAGTATCGGGAGACGACCTGCGTCAAGTGCAGGCGAATAGAGATCGTGAAGAGGCCGCTTCTGTGGCAGGAATGTGAAGAATGTCCGCAACAGAGATACACTTGTTTCAAACAAGATGTTTCCACCTCAAAAACTGGTTTTTCCGGGAAAGGCGATTTTCCCTGTATTTAAGCCAAAAATCTAGGGTCGGAAAAATTCTTTGAGGTGGATACACATCTTCCTCGGAGGCGGCCTCCATCTTAAACTTATCCATAGCGGCCTTGGCCTCGGGGATGTTCAGCTTGTTGGTGTTCTTGCTGGACATATCGAAAATCTCCTTTCATATTGTTGAGCGATAAGCTCTGATTGGGTATCGCAGTCATAGCTTTTCCTGCCGCCGCGTGAATATGCGATTTTGCAGATGGTAATATCTGCTGCTGCCGCACCGGCATTTCGTGGCGAAAAAATATACATTTCAGGGAGCAGCCGTGCCGCTTCCGCAAAACGTGCTATACTGTCGAAAACGGAGAGACACGGCGCACCGCGCCGGAAACCACAGACACGATAACAGGAGGGAACTATGGGATTATTCAGCAATAACAAGAAGCTCTGCCCCATCTGCGGCAGCCCGACGCCGCGCCTGCTGGCCACCAAGGTGGCGGACATGCCCTTGTGCAAGGCGTGTGCCGACAAGGTCGACCTGCCCGGCGGTGCGCTGGATCGCATGTCGCTGGAGCAGTTTCAGCAGTACATCGCCTATTACGATGACAACAAGGCGCTGCGCGACCAGTTCCGGGAGACGAAGCGCATGAGCTTCGGCTTCCTCAGCGGCGACCTGCTGGTGGACGAGGAGCACCGTCTGCTGCGTCTGAAGGGCTACGACGGTGCGCTGGTATTCCCGGCGGCGGCGCTGAAATCCTTCCGCTTCATGGAGGACGGCAAAACGCTGTTCGAGGGCAAGCCCGACGGCCTGCACTGCTTCCACAGCGATGTGCCGGAGCGGGCCCGCGCCCTGCAGCCCCGCATCGAGCGGTTCCTGATCCAGAAGGAGGAGCACGAGCGCATGGAGCGGATGGAGCGCATGCTCGACCGGCGGGAGCGCCGTTCCGGCGAGCCGGATGACCACCGGCCCGACATCCCTGCGCCGCGGTTTGACGTGCAGGCGCCGGTGCAGAGGTTTGGCGTGGAGGTAACGCTGGACGACCCCTATTGGAAGTCCTTCCGGGATGAGCTGAACGCACCGGATTTCAACAGCTTCGATCCCAGCGTCGACGACTATCTGTGCGATTACGACAACAAGGTCAGCGAGCTGCATGACATGGCCTTTGCGCTGGCACGGGTCATGAACCCCGCCGCTCGGGAGATCTGGGACAACGATGCCGCTGCCGCCCCGGCGCAGGCCGCCGCACCGGTACAGGCCGCCGCACCCGCCGTGGACACGGTGGCGGAGCTGCAGAAGTACAAGATGCTGCTGGACACCGGCGTGCTGACCGAGGAGGAATTCGCCGCCAAGAAAAAGCAGCTGCTGGGGATCTGATATGAAGAAAAGACGTTTTTTTGCGCTGCTTCTGGCGCTGATGATGGTCCTGAGCCTGACGGCCTGCGGCGATGAGCCGCTGGACGCGCCCGATGGCGCGGCAGACGGCAGCTGGGCGGTATACTGGTACCTCTGCGGCAGTGATCTGGAGTCGGAGGGCGGCTTTGCCACCGACGATCTCGGTGAGCTGCTGGAGGTGGAGCTGCCGGAGAATGTGACCGTGGTCATTGAGACCGGCGGCGCGGCAGAGTGGTGGAACGAGACGGTGGACGCCTCGGTGCTGCAGCGCTATGTGTACAGCAGCGACGGGTTGGCGCTGGTGGACGAGCAGCCCTCCGCCAGCATGGGCGACAGCGAGACGCTGGCGGACTTCCTGCGCT
>ERZ824575.3759-NODE-3759-length-10231-cov-2.738109_pt1 | contig 10231 bp, 9 predicted proteins | sample MGYA00519470_ERZ824575 | MGnify/ENA primary metagenome ERZ824575 (study PRJEB31778, sample SAMEA3449170) | human gut metagenome | biome: human gut; feature: human-associated habitat; material: faeces | place: United Kingdom | collected 2010/2012 ...
TACGGCCGAACTCGCCCGTCTTGACGGGCAGCGCGATTATGTATTCCGTAGTTTTACTACTCAGTTGAAACTTTATCAGACTTCTTTCGACGCTGATCAGGTAAAGGCCGCCGAGGCACTGCTGGCATTGGTTGATAAGTATGGCCGGAATATCCCGGCGATGCCTTACCGTCAGGAAACCGGCGCCATCAAGAATCTGCTGCAGGACCTGGAGCTTGAAGCCAGTGCTGCCCATATCCAGACGCTGTTTGCCGGGCATTGGGTGAGTGCTCTTCGTACGGCTAACGAACAATTCGAGCAGACTATGCTCACCCGCTCGGACGCCAGCTCAGAAGCCGCTGCGGGCACAGCCAAAGCAGCCCGCGAGGCTGTCCAGACGGCTTTCGAAAAGCTGTGCGAAATGGTCAATGCTCTTGCTGTGGTCAACGGACCGACTGACTACAAGCACATCATCGACCGCATCAACCAGCTGGTCAGCGAATCGCACAACGTGACCGCCCGTCGCCGTTCCCGTAAGAAGTCCGACGAGGCTACCGACCCCGATTCTCCTGATTCCTCCGCCGATGCTTCGGACACTCCGGATTCGTTGCCCGTGGAAGAATAATTTTATTAACCTTTCCCGGTCTGCTTCCCGCAGACCGGGAAATTTTTTTGATATGTTAAGTGGTATGTGATGGATAATTTGAAAAACCGGACAATTTCAGGGATGATGTGGACGGCAGTGGAGCGATTCGGGAGGATGGGGATTTTGTTTGTGGGGAATTTGATATTGGCCCGTTTGCTTACTCCGGATGATTTTGGGAGTATTGGAATGCTGACGGTATTTATTGCTATTGCCAATACATTTGTGGATAGTGGTTTCGGGGCTGCTTTAATTCAAAGGAAAGAACCGACTCAGAAGGATTATTCGACTATCTTTTATTGGAATTTGCTGGTTGCAGTGGTGTTGTTTTTCGGATTTTATCTGTGTGCGCCGTTAATTGCTGATTTTTATCATTTACCATCTTTGGCTGCAATTCTGAAAGTGCAGAGTTTTGTGTTGATACTAAATGCTTTCTCAATAATTCAATTGAATCAACTTACGAAACAATTGGAATTTAGAGCATTAGCAAAGATTCATCTGACGGCTTCATTTATCGGTGTTGTTCTTGGAGTAGGAACAGCTTATGCAGGGTGGGGAGTATGGAGTTTGGTGGTTTTGAATTTATCGAATGCTTTTTTTGTCAATGTGATTGTTTGGTTGATGACAAGATGGAAACCAGCCTTTTGTTTTTCGTGGATATCTTTCAAAAGTTTATTTAATTATGGAAGTTTGATTCTATTGTCCAGTCTTATTGAGACTGTTTATACAAACCTTCAGCTATTGATTGTGGGGCGCATGTTTGCTGCGAAGACGCTGGGTTTCTTTACCCAGGCAAAAAAAATGGAAGAAGTACCGATCATGGGATTGGCTAATGTGGTTAATCAGGTTTCTTTTTCAGTTTATTCCCGTATACAAGACGATAAACAACGTTTTATAAATGGATTGAGGCAAAGCATTCAAACCCTGACGTTTTTGAGTTTTCCTTTGATTGTATTGCTTATAATCATAGCACCTTCTTTGTTTAAATTTTTGTTGACTGATAAATGGAGTGTTGCAGTTCCGTTTTTTCAGATACTTTGTGCCGCCGATATGATTTCTGTAATCAATTCATTGAATGTAAGTGCAATCAAGGCAACAGGAAAAAGTAATGTGAATCTGACTGCAAATCTGATAAAAAAATCAATCGGTATATCGTTGATTATAGGAGGAGTGTTGCTTGGTGGTATGTGGGGATTGTTGTGGGCTTTGGTATTGGATAGCTTTGTTCATTATTTAATCAATGCTTTTTTTGTTTCTAAAGTTATCGAATACAGTATAATAAATCAAATCAAAATCGTTTTGCCGCAATATTTGTTGGCTTTGTCTGTTGGAGTATTCATATATGGAGTTTCGTCTTTTTTTTCCTGTAATTATTTGATTAAAATGGTTGGGCAATGTGTGTTGTACTTTGCTGTTTATTTGTTTTTTGCTTATCTGATGAAGTTGAAAGCTTATTGTGTTTGGAGGAATTTGGTAAAAGATTGGTTAAAGAACAGAAATCTTTGACAGATTAGTTTGTTGTGTATATAAATTGGTTTATGTTATGATGAAAGAAGCATTGAAATCGCTTTTAAAAAAAGCATTTATTGATCGTTACCGTAATGCATATTTGAAAGGTATAAAAAAATTGCTCCCTTCGGATAGACGGAAAAGACTGACTGCTTGTGAAAAGAGAGAAGTCAGGAATTTGTGGGGTAAGTTAGGATGTAAAGTGGATCTGTCTTATCCGGAGGTGTTTAAGACAGAAAGTCATTATGACAAGCGTTTTGTACCGGAAGATATTTATGTCGGTTATTTGCTTCCTTCGTTAAATCCACGAATGGATGCTCATTCATTTGTAAATAAAGGTCTTTATGATGTCCTTTTCAAGGAAATACCCCATCCGAGGTGTATTCTTAAGAATATTATGGGAGTATATTGGTGTGGGGAAAAAATGCTTTCTTGGGGCGAAGCTGTTGAATTATTGGAAAAGCAAGATGAATTTGTCATAAAACCTTCCATTGATTCTTATGGTGGAAGTAATGTAAGAAAAATAGATTTTAAGGGATTGGATAATGGGGAAAAAGCGAAGCAAATCAAGGAATTATTGTTGCAGTATAATATTAATTTTGTAGTACAGGAAGTTGTGAAACAACATAAAGAGACCGCTTGTTTTAATCCGGAATCCTTGAATACTTTTCGAATCTGTTCTTTATTTTTAAATGGAAAATTGAGTATTTTAACTCGTCTGTTGCGTTGTGGACAAAATGGTTCCATGGTAGATAATGGCTTTGCAGGGGGAATTATGATTCCTATATATGCTGACGGTAGATTGGCCAAACAAGGATTGGATCATGTTTTTAAACGTTATGAAAAGAGTTCCAACGGGATTGTATTTGAGGGAAGATGTATAGAAAATTATCCTAAATTGGAACATTTTATTGAGAAATATTATAAATTATTTCCTACATGTAGCTTAATTGCCTGGGATTTAGCCATTGACGAAACCGGAGAACCTTTGATGATTGAAGTGAATTTGGCTTCTCCGGGAATTACGGAAGAGCAGGTATCTATCGGACCATTTTTTGGTGATCGGACAGAAGAAGTTATTGATTATGTGAAAAATCATCCGGGGAAAGTATATTTATCACTTTAATTTACAGTTTATGCAGGCGTTGATATTAGCGGCGGGATGTGGCAAGAGGCTGCGTCCCTTGACGGACTATGTACCTAAATCTTTGGTAGAGGTAAATGGTATCCCTTTGTTGGTGAATGCTTTGGAATGTTTGTCGGGAAGAGGTATCGGGGAAGTGCTGCTTGTGGTGGGCGACAAAAAGGAGATGATAGTAGACCGTTTGGGTTTTAGATATAAGGAAATGCGGATTGTTTATATTGATAATCCGCTTTATCTGGAGACGAACAATATTTATTCGTTTTGGTTGGCGAGGCCTTATGTGCATGATGATGTGGTGATGCTGGAGTGTGATTTGTTTTACCAACGTTCATTGGTGGACCGGGTTTTTGATGGTGATGGGGAGTGCCGTATTCTGGTGAGCCCTTTTAACAGGGAGGTGATGGATGGGACGGTGGTGACGGTAGACGGAGGGAATCAGGTGAAGTCGTTGACGATAAAACGGGAACAGGGGGCCGGCTTTGATTATTCGGACAAGTTCAAGACAGTGAATATTTACTGGTTCAATAAGGATTTTATTTTGAATAAGTTGTTTCCTTTTGTGGAGACATACGTGAAACAACAGAGTGTGAACAGTTATTATGAGTTGGTTTTGGGTGGGTTGATCTATTGGGGTAACAGCGATATCCGGGCAGTATGTGTAGATGAGGTGGAGTGGTGTGAAATCGATGATATGGAGGATTTGAAGAAAGCAGAAAAGAAATTATGGATACACGAAAAATCATGATATTATCCCGGCCCGATTATATATCCTGGGATGATATTACCGATTTGTTGCATCGTGCCTTTGCTTGCCATTTACAAAACGGGTTGACTTATTCAGCTTGTACACAGACAGCAGAATATACCGAGAAAAGGGTAGGTAATGGTATTTGTATAGTCGCGTTGCTGGAGGATAAGCTGGTTGGTACTGCGACATTGCATTTTAAAGGGAAGAGTGCCCATCTTACACAAGTGGCTACCGATCCGGATTACCGTCGGTATAGAATTGGCAGGCAATTGCAGGATTATATTTTTGAATATTGTAAGGCGGAAAATGTCGGCAGTTTGACATGCGATACAGCTATAAATGCAAAGAAGGTTGTGGATTGGTATCTGAAATCCGGATGGCAGAAAGTGGGGTTACGGTCATATATTACGACTAACTATTACAGTGTGGTTTTAAGAAAGCCTGTCTGCGGGCGGAGGTATTATGTTTGGGAAGCGGGGATGTGTTTTAATGTTTTGTCGGTTTTTTGCCATTTGACGAAAAAAGAGAATGGGGAAGTGAGGAAATGGATACGTCCGGTTTATGATGTATATAAATTAATTAAGAAGTAGTTTTTTCAGCATGGTTATGAGAGAAATCGGTTTTGAGGAGCGTAAGAAATTGCAACTTGATATATTGGCTGATGTAGCGTCTTTTTGCGAACGGAATCATATTACTTATTTCCTGTCCAGTGGCACTTTAATAGGAGCTATTCGGCACCAGGGGTATATACCTTGGGATGATGACATTGATATTATGATACCGCGACCTGATTATGAAAGGTTTGCAAAAGAATATTGTTCAGAGGTATATGAGTTTATGGATATGAATAAAGATAAAGATTTTCCTTATGTTTTAGGGAAAGTTTGGGATATTAGAACTCAGCAAAAAGAAGAAAGGATAAATTATAACCTTTTGGGAGTTAATATTGATATTTTTCCTTTAGATGGTTTATCCGGAAATTTCTTTCTGCAAAAATTGCATTTATTTATAATAGGATTATTGACGAATGTTCGTAGGTATAAACGAATTGTTTTAAAGGATGTTATGACAAAATGGAAAAAGTTCTGTTTTGTGTTATTCAAATTTTTTCTACTTGTTATTTCTTATAAATTGCTTGCTAATGCAATTTATTTTTTTCAAAAACGGTATCAATGGAGTTCTGCTGTTTATGTTTCAAGCTTAGCTAGTACAACAGAACGACTTATTGGAAAAAAAGAATGGTTTGAAAAACCAATTCAAAGTACTTTTGAAAAATATACTTTTTTTATTCCTAATGGTTATGCAAATTGGCTGACTTTGGTTTATGGAGATTATATGAAATTGCCACCAGAAGAAAAAAGATTACCTCATCATGTTGTAAAAGCATATTGGAGAGATTAATATTTCTGTGATTAATTCATTGTCGGCTATTGGATGTATAGTTATTTGTTGTTATTTGCAATTTGGACGGTATTATGCTTTGTTTTTGATTTTACAAAGAATAATAGAATACCTTTCATTTATTTTTTGTTATGCATTATTTGTTTTGTTGGTTTTAGGGGAAGTGCCGGAATAGATTCTCCTGCTTATATAGATTTTTGGGAAAACAATACAGATACATTCTGGAATTGGGAAGGGGTAGAAAAAGGATATAATGAGTTTGGATTTTATTATTTGTCGGTCATTTTGAAAAGTATAGTTGCTAATATTGATTTCTATTTCTTTTCTGTATCGGCTCTGACTATCTATTTTCTTTATAAAGCGATAGATTACTTTTGTGTTTATCCTTTTCTTGGTTTTTTGGTTTATATTTCCCGTTTTCTGTTTTTCAGAGATATGAATCAAATGAGATCTGCAATTGCAATTGCTATGATTATTTATTCATTGAAATTTTTAGTTACCCATAAATATTTTCGTTATTGGATTGTTTCGTTGTTTGCATTTTTAATGCATTATAGTGTTATTGTTGCAGGTATATCACGTTTTTTTCATGTGAAATTATCTTTTCGGAAAATGTTATATGTATTATTGTTTTCATTTATAGGCGGAGGGCTTATTGGTATTATTTTTAAACCTTTAATTGTACAAATAGATTCGATTAAGTTATTGACTTATTTGAATGTGGATGATTTAGGTCTTAAAAATCCAATGATATATTTTCAGATAGTATTATGTTTGTTGTTTTTTGGTTTTGAAAATCAAATATCTTCTTTTCAAAAGGGATATAATATTATCAGGAATGCTTATTTGTTTTCAACGGTTACCTTATTATTAACAGCTAATTTGGGAATAATAGGAGGACGTTTGGCAACTATTTTTGCAACTTGTGAAATTTTTATAGTCCCGGCTTTGGCTCGTATAATATCTCCTAAATTATTAGGATATATTCTTGCAGTAGTGATGCTTACTATGATTTTTTATTTGAATTACAGAAGGATGTTATTAGATTATGATAGGTGGTATTATCTATTCTAAATATTATTGCTTATGAAAGTAGCTTATATTGTACCTTCTTTACAGGCAACAGGGCCAATTATTGTAGTAAATAATTTAGTTCGTTATTTAAAAGACATTGTTGAAAAAGTTGATGTGTACTATTTTGATGAGTTACCTGCAATGCAATTTGATTGCCGGACAATTCAGATACGAATGGGAGAAAAAATAGATTTTGATGCATATGATATTATTCATAGTCATTGTTTAAGACCAGACAAATACCTTGTTAAATGGAAGAAATACATTCATAAGGCCAAAATAGTTACGACAATACATCAAGATACTTTTCAAAGTCTGAAATTCCAATACAATTGTTTGCTTGCATATGGTGTGACTGAATATTGGAACAGATTGCAGAAAAAATTTGATGGAATAATATCTATATCTAATCAACTGCGGGATATTTATAATTCGAAAGTAGGTAACAAAATACAAACGATTTACAATGGTACCTATATTCATATTGATGATTCTAAAATGAATGTTGATGTTGTCGGAAAAATTCAACAATACCGGCATTCAGGGTTTAAAATATTGGGCACTTATGCGTTGATAGTAAAGCGTAAGGGAATAAATCAAATTCTTGATGCGCTTCCATTTTTATCGGACTATGCTATGATTATAATAGGTAGCGGTCCTTATGTAAGTGAGTTGAAACAACAAGTAGAACGTTTACATTTGGAAAACCGGGTTTGTTTTATTCCCCATTTAGATGAACCGTATAATTATTTATCTTTATTTGATGTATATACAATGACTTCTTATTCGGAAGGTTTTGGTTTGGCAATGGTTGAAGCTGCAATGGCTGGAAAATCAATTGTATGTTCGGATTTACTTTCTTTCCATGAAATATTTACAGATAGAGAAGTTTCCTTTTTTGAATTAGATAATACGAAGTCTTTAATAAATGCAGTAGAGAATGCATATATACATAAAGAGGAGAAAGGACATCTTGCCTGTTTAAAAGCTACCCTTAATTATACAGCCCGGAATATGGCTAAAAACCATTTGTTGTATTATCAAAAACTGATATAAGAAGTTTAAAGTAGAATTGGAATCGTTTTTTTTGAATGTAAAATCTGGAAATTTTTTGTGTTAAAATGAAATCATTAAAATAATAATTATGTCTGTTTTTGGAGGTAAGATCTTACTGATTACCGGAGGAACGGGTTCTTTCGGTAATGCCGTGTTGCGTCGTTTTCTTGATAGTGACATCAGGGAAATCCGCATATTTTCGAGAGATGAAAAGAAACAGGATGATATGCGACATGCATTGCAAAATCCAAAGGTGAAATTTTATATCGGGGATGTGCGAAATAAGGAGTCGGTTGATGTTGCAATGAAAGGAGTAAATTATGTGTTCAGTGCAGCGGCATTGAAGCAGGTTCCTTCATGTGAGTTTTTTCCGATAGAAGCAGTAAAAACCAATATACAGGGAACGGAGAATGTGCTTAATTCTGCAATAGAGCATGGCGTGGAAAGCGTTGTGGTATTGTCTACGGATAAAGCGGCTTATCCTATCAATGCTATGGGTATGAGCAAGGCGTTAATGGAGAAAGTGGCCGTGGCAAAGGGGCGTGAACTCGGAGAGGGAGCTAAGACTACAATTTGTTGTACACGTTATGGTAATGTGATGGCAAGCCGTGGCTCGGTAATTCCGTTATGGGGGGAACAAATGCAGGAAGGGAAGCCGATAACAATTACGGATCCGGAAATGACTCGTTTTATGATGACGCTGGATGATGCGGTGGATTTGGTGGTGTATGCCTTTACGCATGCGCATAACGGAGATTTGTTTGTACAAAAGGCTCCGGCTGCAACTTTACACACATTGGCGGAAGCATTGAAAGAGATTTACGGTCAGAAGAATCCGGAATATTTGAATCCGGAAGTGAAGGTTATAGGGACACGGCATGGCGAAAAGTTATATGAAACGCTGGTTACCCGTGAGGAGATGGTAAGGGCGATGGATATGGGTGAGTATTACCGTATTCCCTGTGATACACGTGATTTGAATTATGATAAATATTTTACGAAGGGGAGCGAAGAAATATCAAAATTGGAGGATTATCATAGTCATAATACTCGTCGTTTGGATGTAGCGGAGATGAAAGAGTTGTTGTTGAAGTTGCGGTTTATACGTGAAGATATGGGATTGGAACAGCGGACTAAAGCGCGTGATATTCGTAGTGAATAATGGCTAAAAGGAAAAATCATGTTGAAAGTAATGACTATAATCGGTACTCGTCCCGAAATTATTAAACTGAGTCGGGTGATGGCGGAACTGGATAAATATACAGATCATGTGATTGTCCATACCGGTCAGAATTATGATTATGAGTTGAATGAGATATTTTTCCAGGAATTGCATATCCGTAAGCCGGATTATTTTTTAGATGCAGCAGGAAAAAATGCAGCGGAGACTATTGCCCGTGTTATTCAGAAATCGGATGAATTGATGGAGAAAGTCAAACCGGATGCCCTACTGCTTTATGGGGATACAAACAGTTGTATTTCTGTTATTTCTGCGAAACGGAAAAAAATACCTGTTTTTCACATGGAGGCCGGAAACCGTTGTTTTGACCAACGGGTACCTGAGGAGATTAACCGTAAAATTGTAGATCATTTGAGCGATATCAATATGCCTCTTTCAGAGCATGCACGTCGTTATCTGCTGGCCGAAGGATTACGTCCGGAGACAGTAATAAAAACGGGGTCTCCGATGACAGAAGTATTGGCTTATCATTCAGAGGAGATAGAAAAAAATGATATTTTAGAGAGAGAAGGGTTGCAGAAAGGAGAATATTTTATCGTGAGTACCCATCGGGAGGAAAATGTGGATTCGGAGCAGAATTTTGCCGATTTGCTGGATTCTTTGAATGCGATTGTGGATAAATATCATAAGAAAGTGATTGTTTCGACTCATCCTCGCACACGTAAAAAGTTGGAAGCAATCGGTTTTGTGAATGCGAATCCGATGATTGAGTTTATGAAACCATTCGGTTTTATGGAATATGTGAAGTTACAACAGAACGCTTTTTGTGTGATTTCGGATAGCGGTACGATTACTGAGGAGTCTTCTATTTTACATTTTCCGGCTATCACTATCCGACAGGCTCATGAACGTCCGGAAGGGATGGATGAGGGGACGTTGGTGATGACCGGTTTAAAAAGCGGCCGGATATTGGATTCGATTGATGTGGTGGTTTCTCAGTTTGCCGGACATGCAGAGGCTATTCATTCCATTCCTGATTACGCCGCGGATAATGTTTCCAAAAAAGTAGTCCGCATTATTTTGTCTTATACGGATTATATCAACCGTACCGTTTGGCATAAATTCAATTGATTTTTTCATGGATAAAATTAAAGTGCTAGTGCTGGGAGCAACTGGCATGGCAGGACATGTCGTGTATTTTTATTTGCAAAGTACAGGGAAATACAAAATGACGAATGCCGTTTTCCGGAGTAAATTGACGGATGACAGCATTGTGCTGGATGTAACAGATTTCCGGGCGGTAGAGAATATGCTGCGGATGGAAAAACCTGATGTGGTTGTCAATTGTGTTGGGGTACTGGTGAAAGGTTCCAGGGAACATCCGGATAATGCCATACTATTGAATGCTTATTTTCCTCATTTTTTGGAACGGGTGACGGGAGATACCCATATCCGTTTGATTCATATCAGTACGGATTGTGTATTTTCCGGTTTGAA
>ERZ824575.3760-NODE-3760-length-10228-cov-12.712966_pt1 | contig 10228 bp, 9 predicted proteins | sample MGYA00519470_ERZ824575 | MGnify/ENA primary metagenome ERZ824575 (study PRJEB31778, sample SAMEA3449170) | human gut metagenome | biome: human gut; feature: human-associated habitat; material: faeces | place: United Kingdom | collected 2010/2012 ...
TGAGCGATCTCATTCTGGACGTGAACCATGCGTTGAACGACGCGCCGGATACGGCGTTTCACTTCCTCACACGGATGAAGTGAGCATTTTTTACATTACATTATAAGGAGGAGCGGCATGAAGAGGACCCGAACACTTCGCATCTGGGGAGGCTTTTGGCTGCTCCTCCTGCTTTTATTCACATTTCTGATTTGGAACATCTTCGCGGGAAGCGTTTCTCTTTCCGCGTCTGAGATATGGCGGATCCTGCTGGGCGGCGATGTGGGCTTTACACAGAGCCAGATCATCGTGAAGATCCGTCTGCCCCGGCTTCTGTCGGCGCTGATCCTGGGCGGGGCGCTGTCCCTGTCCGGCTATCTGCTGCAAACCTTTTTCCACAATCCCATTGCCGGCCCCTTCGTGCTGGGTATCTCCTCCGGTGCAAAGATGACGGTATGCGTGGCCATGCTGGCGCTGCTGAGCCGGGGCAAGACCACCTCCTCCGCCATTCTCATTGCGGCGGCCTTCGTGGGCGCCATGGTGTCCATGGGCTTCGTGCTGCTGATCTCCCAGCGGGTCAAGCGCATGAGCCTGCTGGTGGTCTGCGGCGTGATGATCGGCTATATCTGCTCGGCGCTCACGGATTTTCTCGTGACCTTTGCCGACGATTCCAGCATCGTGAATCTGCACAACTGGTCTCTCGGCTCCTTCTCCGGCATGAGCTGGGACAACGTAAAGACTATGGCCGTTGTCTGCGGCATCACGCTGCTGCTGACCTTCCTGCTTTCCAAGCCCATCCGGGCGTACCAGTTGGGCGAGGTCTACGCCCAGAATATGGGCGTCCCCCTGCGGGCCTTCCGGACGGCGCTGATCCTGTTGTCCAGTGTGCTGTCCGCCTGCGTCACGGCCTTTGCCGGCCCCATCTCCTTTGTTGGCATCGCAGTGCCGCACCTGATGAAGTCCCTGTTCAAATCGGCGGAGCCGCTGTGTATGATCCCGGCCTGCTTTTTAGGCGGCGGCGTGTTCTGCCTGTTCTGCGACCTCATCGCCCGCACCGCCTTTGCCCCCACAGAGGTGAGCATCAGCTCCGTCACGGCGGTATTCGGCGCACCCATCGTGATCTACATGATGATCCACAGAAAGGCGGCGTGAGTATGGCATATCTGGAAACAAAAGACCTGACCGTGGGCTACCACGGCAAGCCGCTGATCGAGGACATCGCCCTCCATGTGCAGCGGGGCAAGATCGTGACTCTCATCGGCCCCAACGGGTCGGGAAAATCCACTATATTGAAAACCATTATCGGCCAGCTCTCCAAGGTGTCCGGCACGGTGTTTCTGGACGGCAAGGCCATGGAGGCGCGCAGCCGCAACGAGATCGCCCGGCGCATGGCCATTTTGATGACCGCCCGCATGGAGCCGGAGCTGATGACCTGCCGGGACGTGGTGAGCAGCGGCCGCTATCCCTATACGGGGCGGCTGGGTATCCTGCAGCCGGAGGATCAGGCCATCGTGGAGCGCTCTCTGGCGCAGGTAGGCGGTATGGAGTTTGCCGACCGCCCCTTCTCCGCCATCAGCGACGGACAGCGCCAGCGGATCCTGCTGGCCCGGGCCCTGTGTCAGGAGCCGGAGATCATCGTACTGGACGAGCCCACCAGCTTTCTGGACATCCGCTATAAGCTGGAGCTTTTGACGGTGCTCAAGCGCATGGTGCGGGAGAATCATCTGGCGGTACTGCTGTCGCTCCACGAGCTGGAGCTGGCCGAGCGCATCTCCGACACCGTGGTGTGCGTGGCGGGCGACCGGATCGACCGCATCGGCCCGCCGGAGGAGATCTTTACGCGGGCGTATATCGCAAAGCTGTACAAAATGGAGCATGGGAAGTACGACCCCTGCTTCGACAGTCTGGAATTTGTGCCGTAAGGAGTACCGACATGGAAAAACAGAGTGTTTTTTACGCCGTCAGCGTGGGTCCCGGCGACCCGGAGCTGCTGACCCGGCAGGCCTGCCGGGTGCTGGAGGCGTGTGACGTTATTGCGGCTCCCCGGATGAAGTCCGGGCGGATGCTGGCGCTGGACATCGCCGCCGGGGCGGTGGATATGCGGGGAAAGACCATTTTGCCGCTGGATTTTACCATGGAGCGAAGTGAGGCGGTACGCGAGGATAGCTACCGCACGGCGGTAGCCGCTATCAAAGCAGAGCTGTCGGTGGGACGGGATGTGGCCATGGTGAATCTGGGCGACGTATCCGTGTACGCCACGGCGTACTATATTTTAGAGCGCATCCGCTCTGACGGGTTTGAGACGGTGATGTGTCCCGGTGTCACCAGCTTCTGCGCCGTGGCGGCGCGGCTGGGGCGCAGTCTCACCCGCATGGAGGAGCCCCTCCATATCCTGCCGGGGAGCATGGACATAGACAGTGCGCTCACGCTGGAGGGAACGAAGGTGCTGATGAAGTCCGGGAGAGCCATCCACGAGACGGTGGACGCGCTGGAAAGGCACGGTCTTGCAGCACGTGCCGGGATGGTGGCGGACTGCGGGCTGGAGACGGAGCAGGTCTATACCGACCTGCGGCAGCTGCCGGAGGAGATCAGCTATTTTGCCACCATTGTGGCGGATTGAGAGGACGCTATGCAGAGACGAGTGCCCCGGCTGGTGCTTGCCGGAACCAACAGCGGCTGCGGCAAGACCACCGTTACCTGCGCCGTGCTGCAATCGCTGGTGCGGCGGGGACTGCGGGTAGGGGCGGCGAAATGCGGCCCGGATTATATCGACCCCATGTTCCACAGCCATGTTATCGGCGCGAAAAGCTCTAATCTCGACCCGTTCTTTTTTGACCGCGACACCATGCGCTATCTGCTGGCTCACAACGGTCAGGACTGCGATGTGACGGTCATTGAGGGGGTCATGGGCTATTATGACGGTCTGGGGCTGACATCCACCCGCGCCAGCACCTATGAGGCGGCGCGGGAAACGGAAAGCCCCGTGGTGCTGGTGGTGAACGCACGGGGGGCGGCGTTGTCCGTTGTGGCGGCGGTGCAGGGCTTTCTGGACTTCGCGCCGGACAACAACGTGCAGGGCGTCATTCTGAACGGGTGCAGTGCCATGAGCTACGGCGCGCTGGCCCGGGAGCTGGAAAGCCGGCTTGGCGTCCGCGCCTGCGGCTATCTGCCCCGGCTGCCGGAGTGCGCGCTGGAGAGCCGCCATCTGGGGCTGGTGACAGCGGACGAGGTGGCGGATCTGCAAGAGAAGCTGCGGCAGCTGGCGGAGGCGGCGGAAAAGACGCTGGAGCTGGACGCGCTGCTGGAGATCGCCCACAATGCGCCGGTGCTGGACTTCACGCCGCCGGTATTGCCGGAAAAGGGCGCGCCGGTGCGGATCGGCGTGGCCCGCGACCGGGCGTTCTGCTTTTACTATGAGGACAGCCTCGACCTGCTGCGGCAGCTGGGCGCGGAGCTGGTGCCCTTCAGCCCCCTGACGGATGAACGGCTTCCCAACGGCGTACAGGGGCTGTACTTAGGCGGCGGCTACCCGGAGCTTTACGCGGCGCAGTTGGAGGAAAACCACGCCCTGCGCAGGCAAATCCGAGACGCTGTACACACGGGGATGCCCTGTATCGCTGAGTGCGGCGGCTTCATGTATCTGACACAGGCCATCGCAGGCCGCGCCATGGTGGGTGCGCTGCCGGGGGACTGCTTTGATACGGGGAGGCTGACCCGGTTCGGCTATATCACCGCCACGGCCCGGGAGGACAATCTCCTCTGCCGCGCCGGAGAGCAGGTACCCATGCATGAATTCCACCACTGGGACACCCCACAGCCCGGCGGCGCTTTTCTGGCGGAAAAGCCCTCCGGCAAGCAGTGGCGCTGTGCGTATGCCACGGATACGCTGTACGCTGGTTTCCCTCACTTCCATTTTTACGCCAAGCCCGTCATGGCACAGCGCTTTTTGGCGGCTTGCAGAAAGGAGACGCTATGATGGAGCAAATGAAGCCTATGGACATTGAGAAGCGCAGCTTCGCCATCATCACAGAGCTGCTGGGCGACCGGCGGCTGGACCCGGAAAACGAGCTGGTCATCAAACGGGTCATCCACACCACGGCGGATTTTGACTATGTGGACAATCTGGCCTTTTCCGGCCACGCGGTGCAAAAGGCCATCGCCGCTCTGCGGGCGGGCTGCGACATCGTGACCGATACCCAGATGGTCAAGGCCGGGATCAATAAGACGATCCTCGCCTCGCTGGGCGGAGAGGTACACTGCTTCATGTCGGACGCGGACGTGGCGGCGGAGGCTAAGGAGCGGGGCGTGACCCGTGCCTTTGTATCCATGGAGCGGGCAGCAGCCCTGCCCAAGCCCTGCATCTTCGCCATCGGCAACGCCCCTACGGCACTTTTTTCGCTGGAGGAGCTGATGGAGGCAGACAAGCTCCGTCCCGCCCTCATCATCGGGGTACCGGTGGGCTTTGTGAATGTGGTGGAAAGCAAGGAGCGCATCATCGAGGCCGCTGCCGCGCCCTACATCGTGTCCCGGGGCCGCAAGGGCGGCAGCAACGTGGCGGCGGCCATCTGCAACGCCATGCTCTACCAGATCAGGCGGTAGGTTATGAAGGAATTTATCATACGGGACGGAAAAAAGCTCCGTCTGGGCTACACCACCGGCTCCTGTGCCGCGGCGGCGGCCAAGGCCGCCGCATGGATGCTGCTGAGCGGCAGCAAAAAGGAGTCCATCCGCCTGCTGACACCCAAGGGCATGGAGCTGGCATTGGCGGTGGAGGACATCTATCTGTCCCCGGACTGTGTGCGCTGCGCCATCCGGAAGGACAGCGGTGATGACCCGGATATCACCCGTGACACCCTGATCTATGCCGAGGTGCGGAAAACAGAGACTGTTGGTATTGTCATCGACGGCGGACAGGGCGTGGGCCGGGTAACCAAGCCGGGTCTTGACCAGCCGGTGGGTGCGGCGGCCATCAACTCTGTACCCCGCCGGATGATTCAGGAGAATGTGGAGGAGGTCTGCGTCCTGTTCGGATACATCGGCGGCCTGTATGTGGTAATCTCCGCTCCCGATGGAGAGACGCTGGCGAAAAAGACCTTCAATCCCCGGTTGGGCATTGAGGGCGGCATCTCTATCTTAGGCACCACGGGGATCGTAGAGCCTATGAGCGAGCAGGCGCTGGTGGACACCATCCATGTAGAGCTGCGGCAGCGGCGGGAGGGCGGCGCGGATTATGTACTGCTTGCCCCCGGCAACTACGGCGTAGACTATATCAAGGGCGCCATGGGTATCGACCCCGCCACGGCGGTGATGACCTCCAACTTCATCGGCGACGCGCTGGAGATATGCCGGGAGCTGGGCTTCCGAGGGGTACTGCTCATCGGTCATATCGGCAAGCTGGTAAAGCTGGCGGGCGGTATGTGGAACACCCACTCCCGCTACGGCGACTGCCGCATGGACATCCTGACGGCCTGTGCCGCCGCAGAGGGGCTGCACGGCGGTGCGGCGGCGGAGATGCTCTGCTGCGCCACCTGTGACGACGCCCTGCGGCTGTTGAAGGAGCAGGGACTTTATGACGCAGTGCTGCACCGGCTGGCCGGGCGCATTGACGACATGATGCACTATAAATGCAGTGATATAGAGACGGGAGCCATCCTCTTTTCCAAGGAATATGGCTATCTCTGTGAGACAAAGGACGCAGCGGCACTGCTGCGCCGGATAAAGGAGGACTGACAATGGTACATTTTGTGGGAGCGGGCAGCGGCGCTGCCGACCTTATTACCGTCCGTGGCGCCAAGCTGCTGGGCGAGGCCGACGTGGTGATCTACGCAGGGTCTTTGGTGAATCCGGCGCTGCTGGACTATACCAAGCCCGGCTGTGAGATCCACGACAGCGCCAAGCTGACGCTGGAAGAGGTCATCGCCCTCATCGAGAAGGCGGAGGCGGAGGGAAAGACCACGGTGCGTCTGCACACGGGGGATTCCAGCATCTATGGTGCGGTGCGGGAGCAGTTCGACGAGCTGGAAAAGCGGGACATTGGCTACGATGTCTGCCCCGGCGTCAGCGCCTTCTGCGGCGCAGCGTCCGCGCTGCGGGCGGAGTACACCCTGCCCGATGTGAGCCAGACCGTCATCATCACCCGCGCCCCGGGCCGCACCCCGGTGCCGGAGCGGGAGTCCATCCGCTCGCTGGCGGCCCATCAGGCCACCATGGTGCTGTTTCTCAGTACCTCACTGACCGAACTGCTGCAAGATGAGCTGCTGGCGGGAGGCTATACCGCTGACACCCCGGCGGCAGTGGTCTACAAGGCCACTTGGCCGGAGGAGCATATCTTCCGCTGCACGGTGGGGACGCTCCACGAGACGGTGACAGGCAACGGCCTGACCAAGACCTCGCTGATCGTGGTGGGCAACTGTCTGGGTGACACCTATCTGCGCTCGCTGCTGTATCACCCCAACTTTACAACGGAGTTCCGCAAGGGGGCGCAATGAGAGCCGCCCTGTTCACTTTCAGCCGCGGTGGCTGCGCCACGGCGCGGCGGATACTGGCGGCGCTGCCGGAGGAGGCATGGATGTGCTATACCATGCCGCGTTTTGAAGAGCCGGGCTTCCTGCCGCTGGATAAGGCGGTATATGGCGCGTGCTTTTCCTCCATGGACGCACTGATCTTCGTGGGGGCCTGCGGCATCGCCGTGCGGGAGATCGCCCCCTATGTGCAGAGCAAAAAAACCGACCCGGCGGTGGTTTGCATCGACGAGACGGGGCGGTTTGTGATCCCCCTGCTCTCCGGCCATATCGGCGGCGCCAACGTGCTGGCGGAGAAGCTGGCGGAGAAGCTGGGCGCCACGGCGGTAGTCACCACCGCCACCGATGTCCGCGGCAAATTTTCTGTGGACGCATGGGCTGCCCGACACGGCTGCGTCATCTCTGACATGGGGCTTGCCAAGGCGGTTTCGGCGGCGATCTTAGAGGAGGATATCCCCCTTTGCAGCCAGTTTTCTCTGCCCGCCCCCCTGCCGGAGGGTACGTTTGCCGGGGAGAGCGGCCCGCTGGGCGTCTTCATTGGCTGGCGTACAAAGGCACACTTCGCCCGCACCCTGCGGCTTATCCCTCGCGTACTGCGGGTAGGTGTAGGCTGCCGGCGGGGCATCTCCGCCGAGGCGGTGGTGCGTGCGGTGCAGACAGTGTTCGCGGAAAATGGGCTGGATACGGCGGCCATCTGCGGCGTCTGTTCCATCGACCTGAAGCAGGACGAGGCAGGCCTGCTGGCCGCCTGTGAGAAAAACAACTGGCCGGTGCATTTTTACACGGCGCAGCAGCTGCGGGATGTGGCGGGTGACTTCACTCCCTCCGACTTCGTCCGTTCCGTTACCGGCGTAGACAATGTCTGTGAGCGGGCGGCGCTGCTGGATGCCGAAAAACTGATCGTACAAAAAACAGCGCGGGACGGTGTGACCGTCGCCGTCGCGGCGGAGCATTGGGAGGTGCGCTTTGGGTAAGGTAATTGTAGTAGGTATCGGGCCGGGCAGCTATGAGGATATGACCATTCGGGCGGATACCGCCCTGCGGGCGTGTGACGCCATCGTAGGCTACCCGGTGTATGTGGATCTGGTGCGGGATCGCTATCCCGGCAAGGAGTTCCACTCCACCCCCATGACACGGGAGACTGAGCGCTGCCAGCTGGTGCTGGAGCTGGCGCGCAGCGGTAAGACCGTCGCCATGGTCTGCTCCGGTGACAGCGGCATCTACGGCATGGCGGCGCTGGTCTATGAGCTGCGGGGCGAGGCGCAGGAGCCTGAAATTCAGGTGGTGCCTGGTCTGACGGCGGCTTGCAGCGCCGCAGCGGTGCTGGGTGCGCCGCTGACCCACGACTTCGCGGTCATCAGCCTCAGCGATCGGCTGACGCCGTGGGAAACCATCGAAAAGCGGCTGGACTGCGCGGCGGCGGCGGATCTGACCATCGCCCTGTACAACCCCGCCAGCCACGGCAGACCCGACCACCTGAAGCGGGCCTGCGATATCCTGCTGCGCCGTCTGCCGGGAGAGCGGCTGTGCGGCATCGTGCGCAATATTGGCCGTGAGGGGCAGAGCAGCCGCATCCTGACGCTGGCAGAGCTGCGGGAGGTGAAGGTGGATATGTTCTGCACCGTGCTGATCGGCAGCGCCGCCGTCAAAACGGTGGCCGGTCAACTGGTCACACCCAGAGGATACCGCAATGTGTAATATCTGCGTGTTTGCCGGCACCACGGAGGGCCGGGAGCTGGTGGAATTCCTGGCCGGACAGCCGGTGCAGGCTACGGTATGCGTGGCCACGGAGTACGGTGAAACGCTGCTGCCGGAGGCGGAAAACATTACGATTCTGGCGGGACGCATCCCGGTAGAGGACATCATCCGGATGCTGCAAAGGATGCGGTTCGATCTGGTCATCGACGCTACCCACCCCTATGCCACCTCCATCACCGAGAGCATCTGCACAGCCTGTCGGGAAACGGAGACGGAGTATCTGCGCCTGCTGCGGCAATCCTCCGAACAGACGGAGGATGTGGTCTGCGTGGAGACTGCGGCGGCCGCCGCCGCATTTCTGGAGAGTACGCGGGGCAATATCCTGCTGACCACCGGCAGTAAGGAACTGGCGGCGTATAGCGGCATCCCCGATTTTACCCAGCGGGTATACGCCCGGGTGCTGCCCATGGATGCCTCGCTGGAGGCCTGCCGCGCAGCGGGGCTGAAGGCCGCCCATATCATCGCCATGCAGGGGCCTTTCTCCGAGGAGATGGATCTGGCCACACTGCGGTTTGCCGACGCCGCATGGATGGTGACCAAGGACGGCGGCGAAGCCGGCGGCTTTCCCGCTAAGGCATCCGCCGCCCGGAAGGCGGGCGCAGGTCTGGTGGTCATTGGCCGCCCGCCTCAGCGGGAGGGGCTTCCCTTTGCGGCGGTGCTGGATGTGCTGTGTAAGCGGTTCGGCTGCACCGTCCGGCCGCAGGTGCGGATCGTCGGCATCGGCCCCGGCAGCCGGGAGGCTATGACCCGTGAGGTCAGTGAAGCCATTGAGACGGCGGACTGTCTCATCGGCGCAAAACGGATGCTGGAGGCTGTGGCGCGGCCGGGACAGCACACCTGCGACGCCATTGCGCCGCAGGATATTGCGGACTTTATCCGCACCCACTGGGAGTACCGCCGCTTCGCGGTGGTCATGTCCGGCGATACCGGCTTCTTCAGCGGCACGAAAAAGCTGCTGCCCCTGCTGGAGGGCTGCGACACGGCGGTGCTGCCGGGTTTGAGCTCGTTGTCCTATCTGTGCGCCCGGCTCCGGACCTCCTATGAGGATGTCCGGGTGGTGAGTCTCCACGGGCGGCAGCACAACATTCTGCCGGAGGTGCGGGCAACCAGCCGCCTCTTTGCGCTGGTAGGCGGCGAGCGCGGCATCAACGACCTGTGCCGTACGCTGACAGAGGGTGATCTGGGCCACGTCTCTGTGTATGTGGGCCAGCGGCTGGGCTACCCGGATGAGCGCATCGTGCGCGGCACGGCGGCGGAGCTGACGGATGGTGTCTATGCCCCTCTGAGCGTGGCGCTTATCGAAAACCCCCATCCAGACGCGGTGGTCACACCGGGTCTGCCGGATGACGCCTTTCTCCGCAGTGCGGAGGGAATGCCCGTGGTTCCCATGACCAAAAGTGAGGTGCGGGCGGTGTGCCTTTCCAAGCTGCGGCTGACGGAGCGGAGCGTCTGCTGGGACATCGGCGCCGGTACCGGCTCAGTGTCGGTGGAAATGGCCTTACAGGCAAAGCAAGGGCTTGTCTGCGCCGTAGAGCGGCGAGAGGATGCCGCAGCGCTGCTGGGGCAAAACCGTAATCGGTTTGCATTGGAAAACTTACAGGTGGTCTGCGGCAGCGCGCCGGAGGCCTGCGTCGGTCTGTCAGCCCCCACTCACGCATTCATCGGCGGCAGTGCCGGCAATATGCACGAGATCGTGGCGCTGCTGCTGGCAAAAAATCCCCATGTCCGCATCGTGGCCACGGCCGTTTCGCTGGAGTCCGTGGCTGAGCTGACGGACTGCCTGACGGCGTTCCCCTTTGCGGAGACGGAGGTGGTATCCCTGCAAGCGGCGCGGGACAGAAAAGCCGGAAGCTACCACCTGATGAGCGGGCAAAATCCCATTTATATTTTTACAATGCAGGGCGGAGGAGAAACAGCATGATGTGGTCGCTTGCGGCACTTGTTATCGGCTTTTGCATAGACCTTCTGGT
>ERZ824575.3763-NODE-3763-length-10221-cov-15.182471_pt1 | contig 10221 bp, 5 predicted proteins | sample MGYA00519470_ERZ824575 | MGnify/ENA primary metagenome ERZ824575 (study PRJEB31778, sample SAMEA3449170) | human gut metagenome | biome: human gut; feature: human-associated habitat; material: faeces | place: United Kingdom | collected 2010/2012 ...
AGAGCAACGACGCCACCAAGCAGCAGTACAAGCGCACCGAGAAGGGCGGCGACATTGTTATCGACGACACCCGCACGATGCTGGAACTGACCACCGAGGAAGAAAACCTGCTGAACTATGTCGGCGCGAACTATGCCCACGTCGTTGTGCTCATCAACTCTACCAACGTTATGGAGCTGGGCCAGATCGAGACGATCCCTGGCATTGATTCCTGCCTGATTGTCGGTCTTTCCGGCTCCGAGGGGGCAACCGCCGTGCCCGAAGTCCTGTGGGGCGACAAAGAACCCAGCGGCCGTACCGCTGACACCTGGGCCTACGACCTGACCACCGCTGCCAGCTACGCGAACGCCGGCCTTGAGGGCGTGGGCAAGTACAGCAACGCCGACGGCCTGTACCCGGCTGACGGCACCACCACAGGCAACCTGGACACTCCTTACGCCTACGAGCAGGTCTCCTACGTCGACTATGCCGAGGGCATTTACATCGGCTACAAGTGGTACGAGACCGCCGACGCCGAGGGCTACTGGGATGCCGAGAGCAATGAGCACGGCACCGGCTATGATGCCGTTGTACAGTACCCCTTTGGCTACGGCCTGAGCTATACCAGCTTTGACTGGGAGGTCACCGATGCCTCCGCCAACGGCAGCACGCTGACCAAGGACGGCAATGTGACCGTGAAAGTCACCGTCACCAACACCGGCGAACGCGCGGGCAAGGACGTTGTGGAACTCTACTACACTGCGCCCTACATCGCAGGCGAAATCGAAAAATCCAGTGTCGAACTGGGAGCTTTCGCCAAGACGAAGGAATTGCAGCCCGGTGAGAGCGAGGAAGTCACGCTGACTGTCCCTGTCTCTGACATGGCCAGCTATGACGCCTACGACGCCAACCACAACAACTTTACCGGTTATGAGCTGGACGCCGGTGACTACATCTTTACCGTACGCCACAACGCCCATGACGTGGACGCCGCCGCCAACGCCACCATCACTTGCAACCTGCCCTCCGGCATTCAGTATGCCGAGGATACCGTCACCGGCAACGTCGTTTCCAACAAGTTCACTGGCAGCGATGCTATCGACGGCGTGAGCCTGGATGGCAGCGACTCTGAGCAGAACATCACCTACATGACCCGTGCTGACTTTGCGGACACCTTCCCCAAGGCCAACACCCCGACCCGCGCCATGACCGACAACGTCAAGGTGCTGAACCTCTATACTGCTGATGATGCCAACGGCTACATCAACGACGCCGATGAGACTATCACCACCGGCGCAAAGAACGACATGAAAATTGAGGACAACGGTAAGGTCACCGAGCTTGGCTTGCAGCTTGGTTCCGACTTCAACGACCCCCAGTGGGACGCTCTGCTGGACGAACTGACCATTGACGAGATGGAAAACCTGTACATCAACGCTTACGGCGGTCTGGCCGAGCTGAAGAGTGTCGGCAAGCAAAAAAGCAAAGACGCTGACGGCCCTGCCCAGATCGGCGGCTTCACCGGCATGGGTGCTGGCACCGGTTTCCCCAGCTCCAGCACGCTGGCCCAGACCTGGAATGCAGACCTTGCCCAGGAGGAAGGCCGCACCATCGGCACCCAGGCACTCCAGAACGGTTACACCGGCTGGTATGCCCCTGCCACCAACATGCACCGCAGCCCCTTCAATGGACGTAACTACGAGTATTATTCTGAGGACAGCCTGCTGTCCGGCATCATCTGCGGCAACACTGTGACCGGCGCAAACCAGGCAGGCGTTTACACCTACGTCAAGCACTTCATCTGCAACGATGGCGAGAGCGGCATCTACCGTGACTCTGTCTACACCTGGATGACCGAGCAGGCTCTGCGCGAGACCTACCTGCGCCCCTTCCAGATGCTGGTCGAGGATTATGACGCGGTCGGCCTCATGAGCAGCTACAACCGTATCGGCGCTGTCTGGGCAGGCGGCAGCGAGGCGCTGCTGACCGGCATCCTGCGCGATGAGTGGGGCTTTGACGGCGCGGTCATCACTGACTACTGCGACCACCACAGCTACATGAACGGCGACCAGGCCCTGCGCGCAGGCGGCAGCCTGTGGATGGCTGGCTTCACCGGCGGCGAGATGGCCTATGAGACCGGCTCCAACAGCTATATGCAGGCTTTGCGCCGCGCCACCAAGGAGACGCTGTATATGTACCTGCATGTCCGTGTGACCAACCAGGCTTATGCTGACAGCATCGGCGATACCAGCGTTGTTCGCCACAACTTCACGGCTTCTGTGTTCGGCTGGCGTCACCTTGTCGCCCTGATCGACATTGTGGCTGTTCTGCTCTTCGCACTGGCTGTCCGCGGCGTCGTCATTGACGTCAAGCTGCGCAAGGCGGCCAAGGCTGAAAAGAAAAACTAACCCCATGTGGGCAATGCGGGCACACCTGCGTGTGCGCCCACACTGTTATGTGTAAGGAGTGACTACCCCATGAAACACACAGATAGTATAACCAAACTAAACCTTGAACAAAAATGCGCTCTGCTGTCCGGTGATACCGTATTCACGACGCGGGGCTACAAAAACGCGGGCGTGCCGTCCATCACCCTGTCCGACGGCCCCAACGGCGTGCGCAAGCAGGCCGGGGCGGCGGATCACCTGGGGCTGAACCCCAGCGTGCCGGCCACCTGCTTCCCTACAGCCGCCACCGTGGCGTGCAGCTGGGATCCGGCGCTGGGCGAGGAAATCGGCCGGGCCATGGGCGAGGAGGCCGCCGCGCAGAAGGTCGCCGTTCTGCTGGGGCCGGGCCTGAACACCAAGCGCAGCCCCCTCTGCGGCCGCAACTTTGAGTATTTCTCCGAGGATCCCTATCTCTCCGGCAAGATGGCCGCCGCCTACGTGCGCGGCATCCAGTCGGAAGGCATCTCCGCCTGCCCCAAGCACTTCGCCGTCAACAGCCAGGAGCTGCGCCGCATGGCATCGGACTCGGTGGTGGACGAGCGGACGCTGAGGGAGCTGTACCTGACCGGGTTTGAGATCGTCGTCAAAGAGGCGCACCCCAAGGCCCTCATGTCCAGCTACAATCTTATCAACGGCATCTACGCCAACGAGAACGCCCACCTTTTGCAGGATATCCTGCGCGAGGAGTGGGGCTTTGACGGCGCGGTCGTGACCGACTGGGGCGGCAGCAATGACCATGCGCTGGGCGTGAAAAACGGCTCGACGCTGGAAATGCCCGCTCCCGGCGGGGACGCCGTGCGGGAGCTGCTGGCCGCCGTACGGTCCGGCAAAATCGCCGAGGCCGATGTGGACGCCCGCCTGGATGAGCTGCTGACGCTGGTGCTGGACACCCACGCCGCCGTAGAACGCCACAGCCGCAGTTTTGACGCCGACGCCCACCATGCGCTGGCCCGCCGCGCGGCAGGGGAGAGTGTTGTGCTGCTGAAAAACGACGATGCCCTGCTGCCGCTGGCCGAGGGCACGCGTGTGGCGGTCATCGGCGACTTTGCCGAGACGCCGCGCTACCAGGGTGCAGGGTCCAGCGCCGTCAACTCCATCAAAGTGGACACCTTCTTGGATTGTCTGAACGACAGCGGCCTGCACAGTGTGGGCTTTGCCCCGGGTTTTGACCGCCAGGGCAAACCCGATGCCGCCAAGCAGGCCGAGGCCGTCGCCCTGGCCGCAGAAGCGGACGCCGTGCTGCTCTGCCTGGGACTGGACGAGATCAAGGAGAGCGAGGGCTTGGACCGCGCCGATATGAAGCTGGCCGACAACCAGATCGAGCTTTTGCAGGCCGTGCGCGAAGCCAACCCCAACACGGTGGTCATTGTGAACGCCGGTGCCTCGCTGGAAACGCCGTGGCTGGCCCACTGCAAAGCGCTGGTTTACGGCGCACTGGGCGGCCAGGCGGGCGCAGGTGCGATGGTGGACGTGCTGACCGGCAAAATCAACCCCGGCGGCAAGCTGGCCGAGACTTGGGCCAACGCCTACGCCGACACCCCCGCCCGCGACCACTTTGCAGGCCCTGGCCGCACCGTGCAGTACCGCGAGGGACTGTACGTCGGCTACCGCTATTACCAAACCACCGGGGTGCCGGTGGCGTTCCCCTTCGGCCATGGGTTGAGCTATACGCAGTTTGCGTACAGTGACCTGCATGCCGACGCCCACAGCGCGGCCTTGACCGTGACCAACACCGGTGACCGCGCCGGGGCAGAGATTGTGCAGCTGTACGTGGCCAAGCCGAATGCTGAAATTTTCCGCCCTGCACAGGAGCTGAAAGCCTTTGCCAAGGTGCAGTTGGCGGCGGGGGAGAGCAAGACCGTGACCCTGACGCTGGACGACAAGGCGTTCCGCTACTGGAACACCCGCACCGACAGCTGGGAGGTGGAGGGCGGCACGTATGAGCTTCGCGTAGGGGCAAGCTCTGCGGACACCCGCCTGACCGCTGCGGTCGAGGTCATCGGCACCGACGCGCTGAACCCCTATGCCGGGAAGGCGCTGCCGCACTACCAGAGCGGCAAGGTGCAAACCGTACCCGACGCCGAGTGGGAGACTCTGCTGGGCCGCCCCATCCCTGACGACCGGGTCAAAATTGACCGCAACATGACGCTGGGCGAGCTGAACCATGGACGCAGCCCTCTGGGTTGGCTGGTCTGGGCGGTGCTGACCGTGCTGCTGAACGCCAGTTACAAAAAAGGCAAGCCGGATTTGAATGTGCTGTTCCAGTACAATATGCCGCTGCGCGCACTGGCCAAAATGACCAATGGTGCCATCAGCATGGGCATGGTGGACGGTATCGTGATGGAAGTGCAGGGCTTTTGGGTTATCGGCCTGGTGCGAGTGATTTTTGAGGCCGTCAAGAACGTGATTTTGAACGCGCAGCTGGAAAACCGTCTGCGCAACAGCTGACAGGAGGTGCAGCCATGCAATTTTGGAATACCTTTGCGGCTAAGCACCCCGCCGCTGCCAAGTGGGTGCGTGAGGGCGGCTTGTTCGTCATCGTGTCAAACTTAATTACGGTGTTCAAATACTTGCTTTTGCAGTTTCTGCCCGCCGCATTCAGCAGCCTGCCGGTCGTGGATTTCGGCTGGCCGGGCATCCCGGTAACGCTCTTTGGCGAGACGTTCCAGTGGAACATCTTAGGGTATGATGCCGCCCACGGCGGTCTGCCCTACTTCTGCGCCTACATGATCGCGATGGTGATTGGCGAGTGCATAAACTTCCCGATCCAGCGCAATTTTGTGTTCCGCAGCAAGGGCAACCTGGGCAAGCAAATTGCCTGGTATGTGGCGGCGTTCTGCATCATCACCTGCATCGTCAACTCCATCAACTGTGTTTGGGTGGCGGTGGCTGGCCTGCTGGTGCCGGACTTCATCTACAACATCGGCACGACGGTTTTGAACGGCGGCGTGTCCATGGTGATCTTCTTCTTCGTCAATAAGGTGATTTTCCCCGAAGGGGAGAAATAAGAAAAAGGCGCGTGTGCGAAAACTTCTCGCACACGCGCCTTTTCTTGGCTTCCCCCAAGGGGGAAGGCTTTTATTCTATAGCCTCCACCTCTTTGATCATCATCTCGTTCCCCTGCACCAGATGCGTATGTTCGCTCCGGCAGTGGGGGCAGATTCGGCCATACTGCACGGTGGGGTACTGCTGCCCGCAGTCCTCGCAGAGAGTCACGGCGGGGATGGTCTCCACCGCCAGCACCGCGCCGGGTAAAATCTCAGACTTCGCGGCGGCCCACTTCCAACAATCCTGCAGGTAGCTCTCCACCACGCCGGAGACTTCGCCCAGCTGCAATGTCACCCGTCGGATGCGGGATACATCGTTTTGCTTTGCCACATCCTCCACCGTGCGGATGATGTGGAACACAATGCCCAGCTCGTGCATTTACTTCTCCTTTTTGGAGAAACGAATCTTGATTTCCCGCTTTGCCATGTAGGGCAGAATGGCCTTGAACTTGTCCTCGCTCTTGACCATCTTGCTGCACTCGGGCAGGTCGCGGTGCAGATGGATAGCGTCAAACTCGCACTTGGTCGTGCAGACGCCGCAGCCGATGCACTTGTTCGGGTCGACGACGCTGGCACCGCAGCCCAGACAGCGGGCTGTCTCGATTTTAACCTGATCCTCGGTCAGCGTCAGGTGCGCATCCCGGAAGGAACGGTGGGTGTCGATGCTCTCGTCCAGCGCGGCGGTCTGGCGCGGGGCATGGTCGTACTCACCCAGGGACAGATTGTTCTTGTCCAGCTCGTGGAAATCCCGGCGGTTGCGGCCGATCGTCATGCTGGTGTTGGGCTGCACATAGCGGTGGATGGAGACTGCCCCCTGTTTGCCTGCCGCAATCGCGTCGATGGCAAAGCGCGGGCCGGTGTAGACGTCGCCGCCCACAAACACGTCGGGCTGCGCGGTCTGGTAGGTCAGCGCGTCGGCCACGGCACCCTGGCCACGGCCCAGCTCTACGGCCTCGCCGTTCAGCAGGTCGCCCCACTCGATGCACTGGCCGATGCTGAGCACAACGTTCTCGCAAGGCAGGGTGATGGTGTCGTTCTCGTCGTAGGTGGGTGCAAAGCGGCCCTCGGCATTGTAGAGACCGGTGCACTTTTTCAGCACCACGGCGGTGATATGGCCGTTTTCGGCGATAAACTCCTTCGGGCCGTAGCCGCAGGTGATTTTGGTGCCTTCCTCCGCGGCCTCGGCGATTTCCTCCACCGAGGCGGGCATCTTCTCCCGCGGCTCCAGGCAGACCATTGTCACATCGTCGGACCCGCAGCGCAAGGCGACCCGCGCCGCGTCGATGGCGACATTGCCGCCGCCGATGACAACGGTCTTGCCCTGCATCTTATGGCTTTCGTCGCCGCCCACGGTGCGCAGCAGGTGTACGGCAGTCTCAATGCCTGCGGCATCCTCGCCGGGCACGCCCGCCTTGCGGCCGCCCTGGCAGCCGATGGCAATGTAGAACGCCTTGTAGCCCTGCTCGCGCAGCTGGGCCAGCGTCACATCCCTGCCCACGTCCACGCCGCAGCGGATGTCCACGCCCAGCTCCCGCAGCACGTCGATCTCGGCGTCAATGACGTCTTTCTCGAGCTTGAAGGAGGGGATACCGTACCGCAGCATACCGCCGGGACGCTCGTTTTTCTCAAACACGGTGGGCTTGTAGCCCTGGGTCGCCAGGAAGAAGGCGCAGCTCAGGCCCGCCGGGCCGCCGCCGATGATGGCAATTTTCTGCGGCCACGGCCCTTGCAGCGACGGCTGGACGACGTCGGGCACATAGCGGTGCTCGGCGTGCAGGTCCTGCTGGGCGATGAACTTCTTCACGGCGTCGATGGCAACAGCCTGGTCCACGGTGCCGCGGGTGCAGGCATCCTCGCACCGGCGGTTGCAGATGCGGCCGCAGACGGCGGGGAAGGGGTTCTCTTTTTTGATCAGCGCCAGCGCGTCGCGGTAGCGGCCCTGGGCGGCCATTTTCAGGTAGCCCTGCACGGCAATGTGGGCAGGACAGGCCGTCTTGCAGGGAGCCGTGCCGGTGTCATAGCAGTTGATACGGTTTTTGTCGCGGTAGTCGATGGCCCACTTCTCGGGGCCCCACTTGACGGCGTCGGGCAGTTCCTGGCGCGGGTAGACGACGCGCCCTTCCTTGGTGCAGAGCTTTTGGCCCAGCTTGACCGCACCGGCGGGGCAGTACTCCACACAGCGGCCGCAGGCTACGCAGTTTTCCGGCGTGACTTTGGCAACGTAGGCCGAGCGGCTCATGTTGGGCGTGTTGAACAGCTGGCTGGTGCGCAAAGCATTACAGACGTTGACGTTGCAGTTGCAGATGGCGAAAATCTTGTTCTCGCCGTCGATGTTCGTGATCTGGTGTACAAAGCCGTTGTCCTCGGCCTTTTGCAAAATCTGCATCACCTCGTCGTAGGTGACGTAGTGGCCTTTGTTCGTCTCCACAAGGTAGTCGGCCATGTCGCCGACGCCGATGCACCAGTCATCGGGGTCGTCGCCGCAGCCCTCGCCCATGGCGGCGCGGGACATACGGCAGCTGCACGGCCCGGCGGCATACTTACCGTCATACTTTTTCAGCCAGTGGGAGATATGCTCCACGTCTACGGACTGGTTCTCGGTCTCGATGGCCTTTTCCACCGGGATGACGTGCATACCGATACCCGCGCCGCCCGGCGGCACCATGGCGGTGATGTGTTCCAGCGGCAAAAAGGTCATCCGCTCGAAGAAGGCCGTGACCTCGGGGTGGTCGGCGATCTGCTGTTTGTTCATATTGAAAAATTCCGCACTGCCGGGCACGAACATCGGCAGGATGTACTGCTTCTCCCGGCGGGAATTTTCCCAGTTGTATTCCAGTAATCCGACCACAGCCATCTGCTGCAGCAGCGGTTCCAGCTCGTCGGCAGGCTTGCCGGTAGCCTTGACCAGCTCAGGCAGGGTCATAGGCTTGCGGACCTTCATTTTCAATGCAACCTCGGCCATCTCGTCGGTCACGATGGACGCAAGGCCCCAGTATTCGGGGTCGTCCTGGGTCAGCGTGCCCTTTTTGGCAGGGATGCGGTCAGTGATCATCTGGCCCAGCTTGGCGATATTTTCCCGGAACGGCTGGTCCTTCGGGATCCGGAAGGGCAGCTTGCTCTCGTCCAGCGGGAACGCAGTGGGTTTGCTCATGGTGTGCTCCTTTTTATGCTGTTGCTTCGTTTATGCTCCAAAGCCTTCCCCTGAGGGGGAAGCCTTTACCTCTGCCACTCCCTGACCTGCTCTTTCAACCAGTCTGCCCATTCGTCGATGCCTTCCCCGGTCTTGGCACAGATGGGGATGACCTTCGCCTTCGGGTTGCGCATGGCGACGTACTCTCGGCATTTGTCCAGATCAAAATCAAAGTACGGCATCACGTCGATTTTATTCACAAGCACGATATCGCATACCTGGAACATCAGCGGGTATTTCAGCGGCTTGTCGTGGCCCTCGGGCACTGACAAAATCATGGCGTTCTTCACTGCGCCGGTGTCAAACTCGGCAGGGCAGACCAGGTTGCCGACGTTTTCGAGAATCGCCAAATCGATGTCCCCGGTGCCCAGACCTTCCAACCCCTGCCGAGTCATTTCGGCGTCAAGGTGGCACATACCGCCGGTATGCAGCTGGATAGACTTTGCCCCGGTCCCGGCGATGACGCGGGCATCCACATCGGAGTCAATGTCCGCTTCCATCACACCGATGCGCAGCTCATCTTTGAGGGCTGCAATGGTTCTGCGCAGCGTCGTGGTTTTGCCGGACCCCGGTGCGCTCATCAGGTTGAGCAGAAACACCTTCTTCGCTTTCAGGTCAGCCCGCAGCGCGGCGGCCTGCTCGTCGTTGGAAGCAAAGATGCTCTGCTTCACTTCCAGAATTTTTATGTTGTCCATGGGATGCTCCTTATAAAGTGGTATTATTTATATTTTAACATTGTGTATAAAAATCCGCAATCGACGAATCCGCCAAAAAAGAAAGGGCGGGGTGGGTGATTTGACGAAAAAACGAGGCGTTGCGCCCGCTCCCTCCCCGTGCTATAATACAAACAAAAATAAACAAAGGAGACACCCCATGAAATTCTCAGAAATGCCCTATGCCCGCCCGGATCTGGATGCGGTCAAGCAACAGTTCGCTGACTTGCGCACCCGGCTGGAAAACGCAAAATCCTACGCCGAGGCCCGCGAAATCTTCCTGGAAGAGGAAACGCTCAACAAACACGTTGACACTGCCGCCCAGCTGGCCAGCGTGCGCAACAGCATTGACACCCGCGACAAATTCTACGACGAGGAGATGAACTTCTGGAACGAGGCCATCCCCCAGCTGCAGGAGTGCCAGAACGCCTGGAGCCAGGCTATGCTGGCGTCGCCTTTCCGCAAGGAGTTCGAGGCCGAGTACGGCAGCCTGATGTTCGTCAACGCCGAGATCGCCGACAAGGCGTTCTCGCCCGCCATCCTGGACGAGATGGCCCAGGAAAACAAGCTGACCACCGAGTACGGCAAACTCATCGCGTCGGCGCAGATCCCCTTTGAGGGCGGCGTCTATACCTTGAGCCAGCTCTCGCCCTTCAAGAACGACCCCGACGATGCCCGCCGCCTGGCCGCCTGGAAGGCCGAGGGCGCGTGGTACAAGGAGCATGAGGCCGAGTTTGACGGCATCTATGACAAGCTCGTCCACCTGCGTGACACCATGGGCAAAAAGCTTGGCTATGAGGGCTACACCACGCTGGGCTACTACCGCATGGGCCGCAACTGCTACA
>ERZ824575.3764-NODE-3764-length-10221-cov-3.212375_pt1 | contig 10221 bp, 10 predicted proteins | sample MGYA00519470_ERZ824575 | MGnify/ENA primary metagenome ERZ824575 (study PRJEB31778, sample SAMEA3449170) | human gut metagenome | biome: human gut; feature: human-associated habitat; material: faeces | place: United Kingdom | collected 2010/2012 ...
ATCATAAAGAGGACCGCCAAATGGATGAAGAATCTGTTTGGCGGTCTTTTAAAAGTGAAAAAAACGGAAAAAAATTTGAACATTCATAAGATATAATGGGAAAAATCAATTAATTAAGGAGGAATCTATTATGAGAAAGATTGTAGTGAGTGTATTATGTTTGGCGTTAATTGTGTCCAGCTTGGCATTTTCCGGTTCGAAAGTGCAGGCAAAGACATATGGACCAGAAGAGTTTGGTCTTGGATTTAATGTAGAGGAGTATGTCGGAATTAAATTCCAAAAAATTACGAAAAATTATGTCCTTTACAAAAAAATCAAATTTAATGGTAACGACGGATATAAATATGTTTCAAACAAAGTATACAAAAAGAAATATAGCAAAAAAATCAAGATGTATACATTAAAGAATGGATATCCTTGTACTTGGAAATTCATGTGCCAAGGTTTTACTTATCAGAATCTGAAAAACAAACGTACAGATCATGCACATACAAAACCCAAAAATGTTGAGTGGATTATTCGAGGCAATAATATGCTTCAATACTATACACCGTGATGAAAGGAGAAGCGAGGAAAATGAAAAAATTAGTCGTTGTTTTGGGATTATGTGTGTTTTGTATACTGGCTGGTGTAGTGACGAGTGCAAATACACCGGAAATAAGTGCACAGACGGCCTATCAAAAATTAATGAACAAATACAAGAAATCGGGCTTTCAAATGTATGTAAAATACGATGCAGAAGATTTTGGAGACGATGCAGAAGCGGGGTATCCATTGCTTCTATCCGCTCAAAAGATTAGAGATGGACGTATTAAATACATGGATCTTAATGGAGACAGGAAAAAAGAATGCATACTTGTAACAGAGGATTATATTAATTTATTTACCATGAAAGGAAATAAAGTCAAATATCTTGGTGGCATCCATATCAGTTATATGGATGGTGTGACCCATAAAGGGAAAGCCAAAGAGTTTACCTTTTTCCGATATGGTGGAAGGATGATGCATTATTATACCTTCCGTATTAAAAATGCAATCTTAACAAAGGTTTGTACGTTTGGTGATCAGGTTATGGATGCTTCAGATGGAAGTCTATACAATGAATACTATTACAATGATAAACGTACGTCAACCAAGAAATATAAATCTATTTATCGGAAATATGCAACAGGTGGAAAAGATCTGAGTTTGGGCTAGTGAGTTAGGAAAGGTTAAGATAAAGAAATAGAAACCGTGTATCATAAAGAGGACCGCCAAATGGATGAAGAATCTGTTTGGCGGTCTTTTAAAAGGTGAAAAAAACGGAAAAAAATTTGAACATTCATAAGATATAATGAGAAAAAAGAGATAAGGAGTGTGATAGAATGAGTTTGACACCAGCTATATGTTCTCGATGTGGAGCAGTATTACAAGTAAATTCCAATGATGAAGCAACAATATGTAGTTATTGTAATACACCGTTTATTACAGAAAAAGCAATTAATCAATATATTGTTATAAATGGAAATCAAACGAAAACGGCAAAAGATTATTTTGAAAAAGCAATTTCATATTATAAAATTGGCGAGAAAGAGAAGGGAGCACAAGAATTAATTGAAGCTCAAAGATTAGATCCTAATAATGGTGAAATATTGTTTTATAGAGGCGTTTATGATGAATCAAATTTTTGGAAGGTTTATTTAAAAAAATTTACGCAAATGCAACCGTATGAGGTGCAGTGGATAAAAAAATTATCAGAAAAGTTATCGGCAGAAGATAGTACAGGCGATTATGGTTCAAAAATAGAAGACCCAAGAAAACGATTTGAATATTACGAATTGTATCGTTTTTTTACATTTTGTTTGAAAGAAAAATTGTTTTCTCGGTGTCAATTTGTTATTAGTCAATATCCTTCAATAATACAAATACCGGAATCAAGTCTGGCTGGTTTGGTACAAATATTAAGTGCGTGCGGTGTTTTTTTGAACAATACTAAATGGCCAGATATAGAAATTATGAAATTTGTTATTGAAAATGATAGTTTGTGTAAATGGAATCCATATGTAAAGGAAGAGGTGTTTGCATATCATAGGAGAACGGATATGGATCATGTCAAGCGATATGTTTCTGCCTATAATATTATATCACAAGGAGGCAAGACGTTTTCTTATAGAGATTCGCCATTTGATAAATATCCACCTAATTATGAATTAGCGGCTTATATAAAACAGAAATATTCTATGCCAGATAGAAGAACAGCGAGTAACCAATGTCCATTATGTGGCAAGAAACTAAATTTATTTGGAAAGTGTACTTTATGTAGAAAATATTGGAGATAGTACATTTTATATAATATTTGGAAGTGATATTATTTCCGAAAAAGAGGCTGTAAGAATGGTGTGTATGGCAAATGGAGTAAGAAGGTATAGTTTAAGGGTTAATGGTATAAATTGACCTTTATTAGGAGAGTTAGCTGATTAAAAGGCTCCTTTCCTTTTTCAAAAAGAAAGCTTAGTCAGCACTCAGTGTATGAATAGGCGGTACGAAGGAAGTTGGCACAGGATGCCATTAGACACGGAAGGTTCGCTGTCATAGATAAGCAGAGGATACAAGCCTTTATAAAGCAAAAAGATGGATGCTTTATTTGGTGTACTCTGATTATGCTGTTCCGTACAAGATACGAGGAATATTCTACACTTTTAGCTCGTTTGTTTCGAGGTAACAAAGTAAAAAAGGCTTAAAAATAAAGGATTTTAGGTTTGACAAAATAGGAAGGGATGATACTTATTGACAAGAGACTTAACTGAAAAAAATCTTGTTGAAGAAGCAGAAGTGTTTGCGGACATCAGCAACGTAAACCTGTATGATGGCAGAAACGTGATCCGGCCGGAAGATCTGGAGCTGCTTCCGCAGGAAATGCACTACAAGGACAGTGAAGGGAAACCTGCAAAGGTAATGGCAGATGTGCGGATGCGCTGGCGGAAAAACGGTTCCGTTATCGCGATGATTCAGATCGAAAATCAGTCGGAGATCAACAACATTATGCCGATCCGGGATCTGGGGTATATTTTTAACAATTATAACGAGCAGATCAAAGAGCACCAGAGAGAAAACGAACGCAATGGTAAACGTTTTTATGCCAGAGAACTGGGAGATGACGAACACCTGCAGCCGGTTATTACATTTGTTCTCTACTATGGAAAAGAAGAATGGAAGCGTCCGCTTAGCATCCTGGATATGCTGGATCTTGATGAGACAGAGAAAAAGGAACTGGAACCATTTCTCCTAAATCATAAGATTCATTTGATCTCATTGAGCAGGCTCGATGAAAAGGAAGTGGAAAAATACAAGTCGGATTTTTGGCATGTCATTAAATTTCTGACACTGCATGGCTATGGAAAAACCCGTAAGTATTTGGAAGAAGAAAGCGGTAAGAGAAAGTTGAAACACCCGGAAGAAGTACAAAATGTGCTTTATGCACTTAGCAGTGATAAACGTTTTTTAGAAGCAAATTTGTCAAATGATGGAAAGGAGGAACCGAGGATGGGACAGATTTCAGATGTGTTGGACCAAATAGAAGCAATCATGTTTGATAAAGGTGTCGAGCAGGGCATTGAGCGAGGTGTTGAACAGGAACGTAAGCATTTACAACGTGTAAATCAATTGCATGCAGAACTGATCAAAGACGATCGTACAGCAGAACTTTTTCAGGCAACGCAGGATCCGGAACTTCAGGAGAAGTTGATGAAAGAGTACGGAATAGAGTAACTGGTAATAAGCAGCTTGTATAAAATTGTGTGGTAAAAAGGAGATAAGGAGATTATGAGAAACCGTTTTTTTTATAACAACAATCAGGCACAGGCGAAGAGGGTGCGGAAAAGTCTGAAACAAAAATGGACGAAAGCAGTATGTATCGGTACACTTTCTGCGGCGATGATTACAGGAGTGCCGGTCATACCGCCGATAAGTGCCTATACACAGGAAGTATATGCCGCAGTGTCAGAAAACGCGAAAATATATAAGTTGTCCGATCCGTCGTTAGTAACGACAAAGACCATTACCGATTTTTATGGAAATAAAACAGCGGTGTCATACATCGACATCGAGATTACCGAGGATGGTACGTATACGATCACGGGAAGTAATAAGGTGGATGGTAAAGATATCGACGTGCATATTTCAGTGGGAAAAGGGGTAAAAGCCAATATTGTCTTGGATAATCTGGAAGTTAAAAACACGGGTCTATATCAAATGGATATGGCAGGAGCCGTCGGGGCGGATTCAAGAGAGACGTTATTCCCATTTATGGATATTGAAGGAACCGTAAATCTGTATCTGAAGGGAAATAATACAATTACGATGCCGCAGACAATGTCGAACGGAACAGCGAAAAATGTGGGGACGGTATTTAAACTCTACGGACAGCTGACGGTCAGACAAGCCGAAGGAGAATCAGCGGCCTCTTTGACTGCGAACAATACTAAATGCCTTATCAATGCGGACTGTTACAGAGGGTATGAGTATTCCAATGGAACTTTTTTGATGGAAAGTGGAGTGGTGAAAGCATCCGGTGCTTCCATTTATGGTGTAGACCGCTTTTTTATGACCGGAGGAACGATTTCATGTGATACTGTCTCGACAAAGACCAAAAGCCAGTATTGTTTCATGGGCGGCGAGATTAATGCCGGCTTTTCGATACCAAATGCAAGGGTTGGGGAAATGAGAGGAACAAGCAGTTTCGATTCAGGAAAAGCGGTTGACGACTGTGGTTATGAGATGGTAAATATGTCGGTTTACGGACTCCCTGCGGAAGCAAAAGTGTCTTCAATCAATGGATGCCCGGTATATTTTACAGAAACGGCAGAGGATGGTTCATTGACGGCATATTTTCGTAAGGGAAGCAATGTGATTGAAATTGATCATACATTTTATCTTTATGAATATGATTGGAGTACCGGGATGCTGCATCTGGTGTCGGATGCAGAGTTATGTAACGTACAGTTTGTGACCGGAAAGGGAGAAAATGAAACGACATACCGCAATATCAAAGTAAAAAAAGGTGTTGCTATGGCAAAACTGTTTCATGATACACACTATACTTACACGTATACCACGGAGGAAGGGGCGTTTTTTTCAGAGGCTACCGTTGTCGATAAAGATCTTAAGGTTATTATGAGCTCGTCGGTTCGAACTTACAATGTAAAAATTGACGGGGAAAGTCAGAAAATGGAGTATGGTACTCCGCTTCCGGAAGGAAAAATATATTATTCAGCCAGAAACCGGTGCTGTTATTATGGAGGAAGTCCTGTGGCAGAAGATATGGATCTGACGAGTCTGGAATTGATAACAGACAACGAGGGTGTTGAATATGCAGAGATTTCAAGCAAAAAAGATCTGATGTTGTTTTATAACATCTTAAAATCCGATGACCGTGTCAATGGGTGGCTCACACAGGATATTGATGTGGAAAATGGCGAAGTTTCTGTTAATTTGCAGACATATCGAGGTATTTTTGAGGGAAATGGACATACGATTTCCAATATGAAGAATGAAATGAGTGCAGGTGGTTTTTGCCGTACGTTAAAAGGAATCGTACGAAATGTATGCTTTGAAAATATTTCTGCGTCGACGTATGGTGTTGGAGGAAGTTATGGCGCGGCAGGAATTGTCTGTTCGATCAATCGTGGTCTGATACAAAATTGTCAGGTGGTGGACAATAAAATGGGAGTAATAAGAAACTCATGGACTGAGCTGGCTGCTATTGAACCAGTCGGCACAGTGGCAGGGATTAATATGGGAGTGATTAAAGATTGTTATGCAGCCAAAAACAGTGTGGATACGACACAGATTTTTGAAGAAGATGATAAAAGTAAGATCCTTTATCCAATCGCGAAAAATTATGGAGTGATTGAAAACTGTTATTATGAAGCGGAAACCGCGCAGGAGGCAGAGGCATCTGACGAGCACGCAGGAATTGGAAAGACGCAGGCATCATTTGCATCCGGAGCAGTGTGTTATCTGCTAAATCAAAAGGTTTCTGATGGAACGCAGGTATGGTATCAAAATCTTTCCGGACAGAATGCGGATGCTTATCCGGTTTTGAAAAAGAATGACAATAGTACGGTATATTATGGATACGAAAAATGTGCAAGAATATATACAAATCAAAAAGATACCAAAGCGGTGCATTCCTTTACTTATATGGCAAAGGATGATACAATTACGGCAGTGTGTGAGTGGAATCCGTTACACCAGGCAAAAGAGGTTGTCAAGGCACAGTCTGCGGTATATGATAAAAAGGAGCATGCAGCGGTGGTTGAGCATAGTGACTCGTGGGCGGAATATGATCAGTTGCAGGCGGGTACGATTCAGTATCTCCGAGACGGGAAGGTAACGACGGACCTGATTTCGGCAGGAACGATCACAGCGGTTCTCCGACATGGGAACGTACAGGCATCTGTAGAATATACAATTTCCAAAGCTGTGATTCCGGAAGATGCACCCAAGTGCCGCCATAATCTTGATAAAGTAACTGCTGCAGCGGCGACTGAAGTTCAGGAAGGCAATAAGGAATACTACATCTGTAAAGATTGTGGCAAACTGTTTGAAGATGCGCAGGGGATGTTTGAAATTACCAAAGAAAGTACGGTGATTCCGAAACTTGAGAAAAATTCACAGGTATCGGAAACGCCAAAACCAACAGAAACGCCAAAACCAACAGAAACTCCAAAACACACAGAAACGCCAAAACCAACAGAGACACCAAAATTAACGAAAATACCGGAAGATACAGCGGCTTCCGTGCAGATATTGCCGGCATTGATTCAGCCTATCGTGTCCCAAAAGAGAAAACAGATCATAAACTGGAAAAAAGTAAAAGGTGCGGATGGATATTTTGTCTATGCATCGAGATGCAATGATAAAAAAGATATTCGGAAATTGCAACGAATTGCTATTATTTCCTCACCGGGAAAAACCTCTTATGTAAATAGGAAACTGAAGAAAAATACCGGATATAAATACGAAGTCCGGGCATACCGCATTAGAAACGGTAAGAAAATTGTGGTTGGGCGTTCCTTACAATTGCATGCTTTTACAAAAGGCAGCAAAACTTATGATAATCCTGCCGGTGTTCGTATTTCCGGAAACGGGAAACGCACATTGAAAGTAGGAAAGTCGATAAAAATTAACGCTAAAGTGGTATTGCCAAAAGATAAAAAATGCAGATGGCATACAGCAAAAATTCGGTATTTAGTATCGGATACGAAAGTGGTTTCGGTATCTACAAAAGGGAAAATAATGGCAAAGAGTGTCGGAGAGGCAACGGTTTATGCAATTACACAAAATGGTGCAATGGCAAAAGTCAAAGTGATCGTAAGGAATTAAATTCTGATATTGCAGAATATAAATCCATACCATTATCCTTTTTTCTGTTATATGATGAAAGAAAAAGGAGAGTACATTGGCAATGGATAGAATGATAAGCGATGAGGAAGTCGTAGAGATTGGGAGAAAATTAAAAGAACTTAGAGAAAAACTAATGCTTACTCAGCAGGAATTTGCTGACAAATTGTTTTGGGATGTTTCTTCTTATCAAAAGATCGAGAGTGGTAAAACAATGATGACTTTGGATAAGGCAATTCAGATTCATCGTGAGTATGAAGTCGATTTAAACTATTTTGTTGCCGGTGATTCTTTTGATGAAGAAGAAATATTTAAACAGGTTATTACAAGTGCTTCCAAAGAAAAAAGTACAAAATTTATGATTCGATTACTTGAGTACTTTATTAGTTTATTAAAATCCAGCCTGAAGGAATAAGATGAAACAGATACTTATATTGGAAGATAATGAGTTAACAAGAAACAAACTGATTAGGTTGATAGAATCAATGAATTTGAATATCAATGAATTTGAATATCAATGTATTTGCCTTTTCGAATGAAGAAGAGGCTCTTGGTTGTGCCTTGACGCACCATATTGATCTGTTTTTAGTCGATATTATTTTACGCCCACAAATTAAAAATGACTTTTCCGGGATTCATTTCACGGAAAAAATAAAAGAGTGTCCATCCAGCGCATGTGCAGAGGTGGTGTTTATCACATCACTTGCCGGTTTGGAAGCAGATTTGCTTCATCGCGTGCATTGCTATGATTATATTGAAAAACCGATTGATGAGCAGAAGGTAATGCAGATTGTTGAAGAAGTGCTGACACGAGGTGAGAAAAGTTCCAAACTTCCGGAGCGTATCTATTTTCGAAATGATGGCATCATCTATCCGGTGGATGTGGCAGATATTCGCTATGTTGTATATCAAAATCGTACCCTGCATGTATATGATGGGGACGAATGCATCGAAGTGCCTAATTTTCCATTGAAGCATTTTCTTGAGCAGGTGCAGGATGAAGTCTTTCTAATCCCGATCAAAGGGACCGCGGTAAATATTGCATATATTGAAGCGGTAGACTATGTGAATCAGTTTGTAAAATTAAAGGGAATAACGAAACAGATCAGCATGGGATCTGTTTTAAAACGGACATTTCGGAAAGAGTACGAGGAATATGTGAAACGGGGGTAAAAAGATGGTGTCATATTTGCTTGTCGCCGGTGCAACTTTGTTGGAACTGTTATGTACAATTTTTGTGATAAATGGGCTGGTAGGAGAGAAACCTGCCTATCCTGCGGTATGGATTAAGATGATATATTTAGGGATTACTACTGGTTTTATTATGCTTGTACCAGAACAGTGGTCAAATGGAAGTTATATTTTAGTGTTTCTTTTTGTTTATTTAGTGTATAGAAGAACCTGGAAAGAAAGTTTTATTGTAACGGTACTGAGCTTGATAATTGTTGGGATAATTGAATTGATATGTATGTTTCCGATTGTATTTCTTTTAAAATTAAATTATATAGCCGAAGTTAATAATTTAATCGGTGCAATTATTGCGTTGTTATTATGTACATTACTTATTAAAACGGTACCGCTATATCATTTAAAAAAGTGGTGTAGTAAAAAAGAAGTTTTATATATTGCAGTAGTGATTTTCAGTTTGATTCTTGTATTGACAACAATTATAGATTATCACATGACATTAAGGTTGGAATTGGCAGATTATCTTTATATTAGCGTATGTGTTTTGATAATGTGGTTACTAGGATTACGACTAATGAAATATCGTTATGAAGAAAAAATACAAAAGGATTATTTAGAAGCTTTTAGTAGCGTGATTGATCAAATGAAACGGCGTCAGCATAAGTTTAGAAATCAAATGGACGCAGTATATTCGTTGCATAAATTGTATAATGATTATGATTCTTTGGTTCAGGCACAATGTAATTATTTGGGAAAATTGGCAGATTATGAAATGCCTACAGATGTGTTGGTGTTGAAAAAACCTATAATTATTGCACATGTGTTCGAAAAAATAACAGAAGCTCAAGAGGCTGGAATAAAGGTTAATATGCGTCTGACAAGTGATTTGGCAGACTGTAAGATACAAGATATTCAAATGATTGAGATTTTAGGAACACTTTTTGATAATGCAATTCAGGATATGATAAAATCAAAGTGTACTCACTATTTATTGTTTGAAGTTAAGAAAACGGATTTAGGTGTTATGATATCTATCGGAAACCCGCATGAAAAGATTTCAACACATGATTTGGAGCGTATGTTTGAAAACGGGTATAGTACAAAAGGAGAAAATAGAGGAATTGGATTATATCATTTAAAACAACTTGTTAAAAAACAGGAAATGGAGTTAATGGTAGAAAATAAATGTATTGCTGATCAAAATTATATATATTTTTCTGTTGTTTTAGGGGAAGGGTGATTTAAACCTAAATGCCCCTTCCCTGTTCAGATTATTTGGTTGGATATTTTGGCTCTCCGAAGAAGAGAAAACTAGGATGACTTGATGTCCAAATTACGGTCAAGGCCAAACACATTGTACACAGCTTATAAATTTTCGGTGTCATAAACTTCTTCATAGATTTCTCCTTTCCGCGCAATTCTTGCGCATAATAATTGAAATATTTGCAACACGATAACCCAATAGATAACATTTCTATAGGGAAGTGTTTCAAACAGGATTAAAATGGAAGAGTATATCAGCAGTAAGAAAATCACTCGTTTAGAATAGTGCTGTACATCTTGGGGCTGTAGACGCGGACGCATGAGGGAAGTAATTGGTCCAACCAAAGCAAAGACACCAAGAGCCAGAACCAAACCTAAGGAAAAGAG
>ERZ824575.3769-NODE-3769-length-10214-cov-2.220494_pt1 | contig 10214 bp, 13 predicted proteins | sample MGYA00519470_ERZ824575 | MGnify/ENA primary metagenome ERZ824575 (study PRJEB31778, sample SAMEA3449170) | human gut metagenome | biome: human gut; feature: human-associated habitat; material: faeces | place: United Kingdom | collected 2010/2012 ...
TGCCACATAAGCCCGCAGACCACCGTGCAGCATCAGACCATTGCCAATAGCAGTCATGGCTAACTCGCGGACACCAAAATGTAAGTTTCTTCCCTCTGGTGTTGCCTTGGAGAAATCTCCTTCGCCGGACATATTGGTCTTATTCGATGGAGCTAAGTCCGCAGAACCGCCGATCAGGTTCGGCAGCTTGTCCTTCATATAATTCAGGACTTTTCCGGATAACGCTCTGGTTGCCTCCGGCTTCTCGCCCTTTGCCCAGAAATCCGCATCATCCGCAAATTTCTCTGCTGCGTGCTCGTCGTGATACTGGTTCCACAACGCTTCCATCTCCGGATATTCCTCGCAGTAAGCGGCAAACATCACGTTCCATGCAGCTTCTACCTCTGCCTTCTGCTCTGCGATCTCGGAGTAGTTTTTGTATACCTCTTCCGGTACGAAGAACGGCTCTTCGCTCGGCCAGTTTAAGTTCTTTCTGAGTGCTTCCACATTCTCCACGCCCAGCGGCTCGCCGTGTGCGCTCGCCTTGCCCTGTTTTGCCGGGCAGCCGAAGCCGATCTCCGTCTTGATGGTGATAAAGGACGGATGCTCCGTATCAGCCTTTGCAACTTCGATCGCTGCACCGATCGCATCGATATCTGTTCCGTCTTCGACTGTGATCGTCTGGAAGCCGAATGCTTTCATGCGCTCTTCCACGTTCTCGCGGAATGCGATGTCTGTGCTTCCCTCGATGGAGATGCGGTTGGAATCGTAGAGAACGATGAGCTTTCCGAGTCCAAGTGTTCCCGCAAGAGAGAAAGCCTCAGAGGAAATTCCCTCCATCATGCAGCCGTCGCCGCCGAGTACGAGGCAAACGCAGAGGACGCGGAGTAACGCAATGGCTTACAACGAATTTGCTTATTTTTACGATGAGTTCAACGGCGAGGCCGACTACGACGCCCTTTACAGCCACATCCACAGCCAGCTGGAGGCCCACGGCATCCGGGACGGCATCCTGGCAGACCTGGGCTGCGGCACCGGGGAACTGACCCTGATGCTGACCCAGGCAGGCTACGATATGATCGGCATCGACCAGTCGGAGGAGATGCTCTGCGTGGTGCGCGACAAAGCCGAACAGCTGGGCCTTTCCGGCAAGCTGCTGCTTTTGCAGCAGGATCTGCTCAAGCTCGACCTCTACGGCACCATCCGGGGTGCGGTGTCTACCTTCGATACCTTCAACCACATCCCGGACCTGGATACCGCCATTGCCAACGCGGCTTTTTTCATGGAAGAGGGCGGGGTGTTCCTCTTTGATATGAACACCCCTTACAAGCACCAGAAGGTGCTGGGGGAGAATGTATTTACCTTTGAGGAAGAGGATGCTGCCTGCGTCTGGCGCAACCACTATCACCCTGCGGACCGTCGGGTGGAGATCACGGTGGACATCGACTACCGCGAGACCGGCGAACACTTCCATGAACAGTTCTATGAATATACCTACGACCTGGATACCATCCGAGCTGCGTTGGAAAAGCACGGCTTTATGCTGGAAAAGGTCTGCGACGGTGAGAGCTTCGGCCCCCTGACCGAAGAGAGCGAGCGCTATTTCTTCTGTGCCGTCAAGCAGTATACCCAATTGGAGGAAAAAGAAAATGTCTAATCTGATCCGCGGTATTTCTGAAAACGGCGGTGTTGTGTTCTGCGGTGTGGACTCCACTGAGATCGTCCGCACGGCCGAGCAGCTGCACCACACCAGTGCGACCTGCAGCGCAGCCCTGGGCCGCCTGCTCACCGGTGCGTCCCTGATGGGCTCCATGCTCAAGGACGATGGCGATTCCATCACGCTGCGTGTGGCGGGCGGCGCTTTTCTGGCAACGGCCCGGCAGGCGTCGTCATTGCCTGTACGGATGGCACCGGCAATGTCAAGGGCTGCATCGACCACCCGCTGGTAGAGCTGCCTCTGAAAACAAACGGCCATCTGGATGTGGGCGGTGCTGTGGGCAAAAACGGCGTGCTGACTGTCATTCGTGACAACCGCCTGCAGAAAGAACCCACTGTGGGCCAGGTGCCGCTGGTCTCCGGCGAGATCGCCGAGGACCTGACCAGCTACTATGCTTACAGTGAGCAGGTGCCTACCGTCTGCGCTCTGGGGGTGCTGGTGGATACTGACCTGACCATTGCCTGCGCGGGCGGCTTCCTGCTGCAGCTGCTGCCCGGTGCCACCGATGCCGAGATCACCCAGCTGGAGCAGAACATCGCCGCAATGCCTTCCGTTACTGAACTACTTCGGGAAGGCAAGACCCCCGAGGATATGATGAACCTTGCTCTGGCAGGCTTCAACCCCAATGTACTGGATGAGCGCGAGGTGCAGTACAAGTGTGACTGCAGTGCCGAGCGCACCGAAGAGATGCTGCTGAGCCTGGGCCGCAAGGAACTGGAAAAGCTCCGGGATGAGGACCCGGATTGTGAGGTCGTCTGTCATTTCTGCCACACCAAGTACCACTTTGACTTGAATAAGTTGGTAGAAAAGGCCGCCTACAAAAAGGAAAAGGCCGAAACGCAGGAACCGGAAGCCTGAGATGGAAAGTTATTACACGCCTTGCAAAGAATTTGATGCCTGCAATGAACTGATTGAGCGCTACTGGAAAACGGGTCAGTATGAACAATGTTTTCGAGGGCATTTACAACTTGCAGAGAAGGGGTATCCGCTGGCAGAATGCCAAGTAGGATATTTTTACTTGGAAGGCATCGGTGTCCAGAAAAATTTAGAAAAAGCTTTTTATTGGACGGAACGCGCCGCACAACATGGCGACCGTGATGCACAGTTCAATCTTGGCTGGTTCTATGAAAATGGAATTGTTGTGCCGAAGGATTTGAAATGGGCAGAACGGTGGTATGTTCGGGCGGCAAGTCAACGACAAAAGGAAGCACTTGAAAAAATTAAAAAGATTAAATAAGCAAAACAGCCTGGAGCGAAAAACTCCGGGCCGTTTTCAGGTGCAGATATCAGCAATGATGGTGTAGACTACCCGGTAATGCAGCATATCGTTCTCGGTTGTGACATCTACTTTCTGCGCCACAAATTCTGCGTCCGGGTAATCATTTTGCAAGGCCTGTAAGCCATGCAGACGGGCCAGTGCTCTGGCTTCATCCTCTGAGGAATGAACTTCACTTTCTGCCTGTTCGTAATAGGTGGTTTCCTCGACGGAAAGCGGGAGCGTCAGCCCCAGAAGCTCCGGTTGAAGATGCCGTGTGACCGCCGTGGAATCGTCCGCAGGAGAGAAAAGGGAAGGCAATGGGAACACCCGCCCGGCAAGGAAAAGCCTTCGCTGAACAACAGTGTTCCCGGTCAGCTGGAATGCGGCAGCCGTCAGTGGAAGCTCTTCCGCAAACTCCCACTCGAACTGTGCCCGGACGCTTCCAGCGGCAGGCTGAAAGATCAGCGTACCGTCCCGTTCAGCCCGGGCAGTGCCGATGAGTCCCTGACCTTTTTCCACTGCCTGCCCGGGAACCACCAGCATCGTCCCGCTGACAAGGTTTGTGCTGACCACCGTGCCTGCAGCCTTTGCCCGCAGGCCATGGAGTGTTCCGGCGGCGATCTCCGGCACCGGTTTGGCTTCTGCCGCTTCCAGTACCAGCCGCCCGTCCTGAAAATTCAGGCTGACCCACGAGAATTCACCACTCTGGAGCAGAGCATATTCCCCGGCGGCAAGTTTTTCCTGCGTGACGATACTGCCTGGCATCAAGGAAACGGTTTCCCGCAGCACGGAAGCTGCCCGTGCCTGCTGGCCGGTCGTCAGGCCGAAAGCATCCACAGCCCAGACAAGGCCCTGTGACCAAAGCAAAAGCGGCACAAACAGCAAAAGCCCGGCCCACAGTCCCCGCCGCCGGAGGTAGGGCCGCAGGAGAAAAAATAGCCCTGTCTTTTTGCGGATGCGCAGATGCACCCGCCGCTTGCGGGCAAGTTTTGCCAGCCGGAGGTAGTGCCATGCCGCGCACCGGGCCGTAAAGCCGCCGGGAGCAGGGAAGATGTCAGTGAGATGCAGGCCTGTCCGTGCAGCTTCGGAGAGCAGGCCCTCGGTATCACCGTTCCGGGCAGAAAATGCTGCTCCGGACCAAAGCTGTAAGATGCTGCATCCCTCCCTAATTGCTGGAAAATTCTGTGCGTAAAAACCGCCCCCGCAGGGTAATTCGGTGAGCGGCCAGCGTTTCGATTTTAAGCCAGTCCCCATACACGGTGAACAACCCGCCCGCGAATTCCAGGCAGAGCCTGCCCTCCTCATAGGTGCGCACCCTGCGGAAGTGCTCGATCTCCATCACACCGCCGCTCAGATAGACAGACGGCTGCCCATAAAAGCCCCGGGGAGGCTGGCGCAGCATCCGGCCAAACCAGCCGCGCAGGGAGAGCCGCCCGGTTTTCTGCTGTTTCACACCCGCTCCCTCCCCGCCGGGCAAAACTGCGCCCCGTATCACATATATATGGAACCGGAGGGCGTGTGTATGAATCAGCTTTTCAGATGGGATCAGACGGGTTTGTTTTTGCTGGCACTGGCGGCAGGGATTCTGCCGTTTGCAGTGCCGGAGGTTTGTGCCGCTGCTCTGCGGGAAGGGCTGACCCTCTGCAGCGGGCCGCTGCTGCTCTCGCTGTTCCCGTTTCTCGTGGTATCGCGCTTACTCATCCAATGCCCGGAAAGCGACCTACTGGCCCTGCCGTTCCGTCTGGCGGCGTGGGGCATCGGCATCCGCACACCCTGTGCGGCACGGGTGCTCTGCATCGGGTTCCTGGGTGGCTTTGCACCAGCGGCCAGTGCTGCGGCGCAGGCAGTCAGGACCGGTCAGCTTACGGCTGAGGAAGCGGATGCCCTGCTGCCTGCCTGTATCTGTTCCGGTCCATCCTTTGTGGTGCTGACGGTAGGGCAGAGCCTGCTGGGCAGTGCAGAGCTTGGTGTGCTGCTGTTTGCGTCACAGATCACCGCAAACTATCTGACCGCCGCCCTGCTGAACCGGTTTGCAGCAGTGCGTTCGGTCAAACCGGGATCTGCAGCGCCAGCATCCCCTGCACCGCCGCGGCTGGATGAGATCCTGGCCGATGCTGCCATAACGTACTGCAAGCTCTGCGGTTTTATCCTCTTTTTCCGGATGCTGGCCGCTGGGGCAGGGGCGCTTTTGCCTGCCGGTGCGGGCACACTCTGTTCCATTCTGCTGGAAGTCTGCTCCGGCTGTGACCTGGCCTCCCGCACCGGACGATGGGGGAGCCTGCTCTGCTGTGCAGCGCTCAGTGTGCAGGGGGTGTCGGTGCTTTTGCAGGTGCGCACCATCTGCCCGCCGGAAATGACCCTGCGCCCGCTCTACCGGGCCAGGATGCTCCATCTGCCACTTTCATTGGCCCTGTTCTATCTGCTGCTGCCGGGCGGGGAGGCGGACGTGTTCAGCACCCTGCCTGCCCGGGTCCTTTTGATGCGGCGGGTGCCACCGGATTGTGCCCTGCTCGTTTTTGCAGTGTGCTGTATGGCAGCCTGCACTTTGCGCAGTGGAATCCGTCAAGTTGAACAGAAACAGATGGCAAGAAATGCAGGTGGGTGTTGTATAAATTCCAAAACTTTGCTATAATAAGACGTAAGCATTCAATGACAGGGAAGCTTCCCTGAACAGATGGAAATAAAATAAATGAGCACACGCTTATTTTAGATGGAGGACCATAGAATGGATTTACAGAATATGGATCTTAAGGGCGGGAGCCTGCAAATTTCCACCGAGGTCATCGGCAAGATCGCACGCTGTGCTGCACTGGAAGTGGACGGTGTGTCCGAGGTCTCCTGCGGCAAGCAGAACAAAAAGGTCAAGGAGCTGCTGGCTGCTGCCAGCATCCAGCCCCCTGTTACCGTGGAGATGCGGGACGGCACCGCAGAACTGACCCTGAATCTGGTGGTCAAGTTTGGTGCAAAGATCCCTGCTGTGGCCGAAAAGGTACAGGAGAATGTCAAGTCGGCTGTTCAGAACATGACCAATGTCACGGTAAGCCGTGTGAACCTTGTCATTGCCGGCCTTGCGGCTGAGGAACAGGAATAAAAAGTAGAAGAGGAAGATTATGGAAAATATTTTGCCCCGTCGTGAAGCCCGTGAGAATGCGTTCCTGCTGGCTTTTTCCCAGACCTTTGGTGATGTGCCCCTGCAGGAAGCACTGGATACGAACAACGAGTGTGGGGAAGAGCGTCCTGTGGATGTGTTCGGCCAGCGCCTGCTGAGTGCCTATTACAGCCACTCTGCAGAGGTGGACGACCTCATCCGTGACCATCTGCGCAACTGGACCATGGAGCGCCTGCCCCGTGTCAGCCTGACTGTCCTGCGTCTGGCTCTGGCTGAGATGCTGTATGGCGACGAGCGTAAGCCCGGTGTTGTCATCAATGAGGCTGTGGAGCTGACCAAGAAATACGGTGCAGATGAGGACTATCAGTTCGTGAATGGTCTGCTGGGTGCTGTTGCCCGTGAGCAGGGTCTGGATACGGAGCCGGTGGAGTCGGAAGAACAGTGAGCCACTATACGCTGGGCATCGACACAAGCAACTATGCAACCTCTCTGGCGGTTTTTCACACAGCCGGAGAGGTTGTTTGCGCAAAGAAACGTTTTCTGCCGGTCAAGGAGGGCCAGCTGGGCCTGCGGCAGAGTGATGCGCTCTTCCACCATACCGCGGCTCTGCCCGAGATGTTGGAGGAGCTTGGCCGGGAGTTTGATCTGACCCAAATCTCGGCAGTGGGCGTTTCCCAGAAGCCGCGCCCCGTGGAGGGAAGCTACATGCCCTGCTTCCTGGCGGGTGTCAGCGCGGCCACAGCCTTTGCGCAGGCCCGGGGCATCCCGCTCATCCATACCACCCATCAGCAGGGACACGCGGCGGCAGCGCTGTTTGCAGCAAAAGGGGAAGAGCTCTTCCGCCAGAAAGTGCTGCTCTTCCACATCTCAGGCGGTACAACGGATCTTCTGCTCTGCAATGAGGTAAAGGAGATCACCACACTGGGCACCAGCACCGACCTATACGCCGGGCAGGCAGTGGATCGTGTAGGGGTCAAGCTGGGGTTTGGCTTCCCGGCAGGTGTGGAAGTTTCTCGCTTGGCTGCCTTGTGTGAGGATCCCATCAAGCCCAGATCCAGCGTGAAGGGGATGCAGTGCAGTCTTTCGGGGCTGGAGAATCAGTGCAATGCCCTGCTGAATGAGGGCAAAGCCCCGGAGTATGTCTGCAAATACTGCCTGCTCTGTGTGGCAGACACCGTGGTCAAGATGACAAAAGCCGCCCAGAAGGAATACCCCGGCCTACCGGTGGTCTGTGCGGGCGGTGTGATGAGTAGTGATATCATCCGCGCCTGGGTGCAGCAACGCCTTCCGCAGGTGTATTTCGTGCCCGGGCAGTATTCCAGCGACAACGCTATCGGTGTGTCCATTCTTGCCGCACAGGGGGCTGGATTATGGCTGAAGTGATCTCAGTCTCGGCCCTGAACCGGTACGTCAAGAATCTGCTGGACGTGAATGATGTTCTGTTCGATCTGGCCCTGCGGGGCGAGATCGCAAATTTTGTGCAGAACGCCCGCAGCGGGCACTGCTACTTTTCTCTGCGGGACGATGCCTGCAGCGTAAAGGCGGTGATGTTCTGCACCGATGCCCGCCGTCTGGCGTTTCGCCCGGAGGAGGGGATGCGGGTCGTGGTGCGCTGCCGCGCTACCCTCTACGAGCGGGACGGCGCGTTTCAGGTCTATGTCAACGACATGTTTCCGGACGGCATCGGTTCGACACAGCTGGCCTTTGAACAGCTGAAGGCAAAACTGGACAAAGAAGGACTGTTTGCACCGGAGCATAAAAAGCCGCTGCCCCGGTTCCCGCAGTGTATCGGCCTTGTTACCAGCAAGACCGGTGCTGCACTGCAGGATATCCGCAATGTCATCGGTCGGCGCTGGCCCGCAGTGCGTCTGCTGCTGGCTCCTGTGAATGTGCAGGGCTTTGAAGCGGCAGAGGAGATCGCCGATGCCATTACCCGGCTGGACAAAAGCGGGCTAGTGGACGAGATCATTGTAGCGCGCGGCGGCGGAAGCCGGGAGGATCTGTGGGTATTCAACGCCGAGGTCATTGCCCGGGCGGCCTACCGCTGCAAAACGCCCCTCATCAGCGCCATTGGTCACGAGATCGATTTTACGATCCTGGATTTTGTGGCAGATCAGCGCGCGCCCACGCCCTCAGCGGCGGCAGAGCTTGCTGTGCCCGACCGTGCCGAACAAGGACGGAAATTATGCACTTTGGAAGAAAATATTCACAATTGTATCCAATTTAAGCTGAGTTTATGCTATAATAGACTGGAACAGACCGAACAGCTGCTTTCCCGTGCTGGTGTACAGGCAGCGCTGGAGGAGCGTGCTGCCCGCCTGGAGACTCTGGCCGGGCGGCTGCAAACTGCCGCCAGAGGTAAGCTGCAGGCCGGAGAGCTGCGTCTGAAGCATACGGCAGCACTTGCCGCATCCCTGAACCCCTATGGTGTGCTGGCCCGCGGCTATGCCATGGTGCAGGACAATAGGGGAAGGATCTGCACGCCGGATGCGCTCCGGCCCGGGCAGACCTGTAAACTCCAGGGCACGGAACACCGCGTGACCTGTACGGTCAACACAGTGGAGGAACTGGATGAGAGCACCCAAAAGCTTTGAGGATGGAATGACCCGGCTGGAAGCCATCCTTGAACAGATGCAGCAGCCGGAAACAACGCTGGCGGTCAAACTCTATGCCGAAGCCGCATCCCTGATGGATTATTGTAACGGTACGCTGGAAAAGGCCACGCTGCAGCTGGATGAGATCGACGCGCAGCGGGCCCCCCGGCCGGATGCCGCACATTAAGGAGGAAGTTTCATGGATTACGCGAAGCAGTATCAAGAGTATCTTGCCAGGGCAAATCAGGCACTGGAAAAGGCCTGCGAGACTTTTTTGCCCGAGGAATCTGAGGTCTGCCGGGCTGCACGTTACAGCCTGCTGGGCGGCGGCAAACGCATCCGCGCAGTGCTGGTTCTGGCCGTGTGCGATATGCTCAACGGCAGCGCTGAAGCAGCCGAGCAGTTTGCGGCGGCGGTCGAGATGCTGCACTGCTATTCTCTGATCCATGATGACCTGCCCTGCATGGACAACGATGACCTGCGCCGGGGCAAGCCCAGCTGCCACAAGGCCTTTGGTGAATCCACTGCTATGCTGGCCGGCGATGTACTGTTGACCGAGGCGTTCAACGTGGTTGCAAATGCACCGGCTTCGCCCATTGTCAGTGTGCAGGCCGCAAGGGCTTTGGGCGCTGGTGCGGGCAGCCATGGCATGGTTTACGGGCAGGAGCTTGACCTGAAATATGAGGCACTGGCTGCCACCGAGGAGCAGCTGCGGCTGATCCACCGGAACAAGACCGGTGCGCTCATCAATGCTGCTGTTCAGATGGGTGCTGCCGCTGCTCAGGCCAATGAGACCCAGTGCAAGGAGCTGGAGGACTATGCCTTCGGCATTGGTCTGGTGTTCCAGATCGTGGACGATGTGCTGGATGTGACCAGCACCGCCGAGCAGCTGGGCAAGCCCATCGGCAGCGACAGCGAGAACGGTAAGACGACCTTCGTCACCCTGTTCGGCGCGGACGGAGCGATGCAGCTGGCGGAGAAACTGAACGATGAGACCTGTGTGGCGCTGCATAACGCATTCGGCGAAAAGAGCGCTTTTCTGGAGCAGCTGGCCCGCACGCTGCTGGCCCGCCGCAGCTGAGCATCGTATCTGGGACGATAGGGCAGATGCGGCGCTTATGACGTCGGCTGCGGGAATGCGATAAAATTCAAGAAGGAGAACAAACAATGCAACTGATCAAGGAATTGTTCTCGGTCAACGAGATACTGACGGTCTCCATCGTAAGCTGGTTCGTCGCGCAGGTGCTGAAGACAATCATCAACTTCATCCTGCTGGGCAAATTCCAGCTCGAACGGATGTGGGGCGATGGTGGCATGCCCAGCGCCCACAGCGCCACGGTCTGTGCGATGGTCATTGCCGCCGCCCGCAGCGAGGGCATCAGCTCGGCTATCTTTGCAGTGGCCAGCGTAGTCGCCATCATCACCATGCACGATGCAATGGGCGTGCGCCACGAGACCGGCGAACAGGCAAAGGTGCTCAACCAGATGATCGAGGAGTGGATCGACATCAGCGAAAAAAACGCTCCCTTTCTGCAGAATATGCATCTGAAGGAGATG
>ERZ824575.3780-NODE-3780-length-10201-cov-3.199882_pt1 | contig 10201 bp, 6 predicted proteins | sample MGYA00519470_ERZ824575 | MGnify/ENA primary metagenome ERZ824575 (study PRJEB31778, sample SAMEA3449170) | human gut metagenome | biome: human gut; feature: human-associated habitat; material: faeces | place: United Kingdom | collected 2010/2012 ...
CACTTTTCTGTTCGTTTGAAATTATCGCCTTAGTGGGCTGTGGCATTTGCCTTACTCCTTTTATTTAACGGCAGGGACGCACAGCATTTCACTTTTCTCCGAAAGCGAAGACTTTGTTATTGCAAAGCTTGTTATAGCGGCACCCGACGAGCTTAAAAGCTATTCCGAAACAGAAAAATATTATAAGGAACAGGGATACACCGCGGCTGGCGGCAATCCTATTATTATTGAGGGCGAGGAAGCGGCTCTTAAATCGACCCGCGCAATAGTGCCTAAATCCGACAGTACATCGCCCGTACCTCACCCTTCAAGCTCCAATAAGCAGATTATCAATTACATTGGCGGCAGTAACTGGAAATCCCCCGGTGAAGAGGTAGTTTGGAAAATAAAGGTTGAAAATGCCGGACTTTACAGGCTTGGTGTTATGTTCAAGCAGGATCAGACAGTAAACGGTTATTCCTACAGAACGCTTAAAATTGACGGCGCAGTGCCGTTTTTTGAGGCGCTGAATCTTAAATTTTATTATGGAACAGGTTGGCAATACTATGAATTTGCCGATGAAAGTAGGAATCCGTATCTTTTTTATCTTGAAAAGGGCGAGCATATATTAAGTCTTTCGGCAACATTAAGCGAAACAGCGGAATTTTACAACGAGCTGCGCGAAATAACCTCGGCATTAAGCGATTTGTATCTTGAAATTGCAATGATAACAGGCGAAAGCCCGGATAAAAACCGCGATTACGATTTATTTAAACAAATAGACGGATTTAATGAAAGCCTTGATGAAAATTACAGCCGCCTTACAAAGCTTTCCGCAGGTATGAAAAAGCTTTCCGGCGGCAAGGATACCTCGTTTGTATCGGCAATAAACAATATGGCGCGCGTAATTAAATCTATGAGAGACAATCCGTATACAGCTCAGAATTATGTTACCGATTATTATAATAATTACACAACCCTGAGCGCATGGCTATATGATATGAAGTCAATGCCGCTTTGCATTGACAGAATGTATCTTTATCCGTCAGACAGTGCGGAAAAGCCGGATATGCCGGGATTTTTCAAAAAGCTTATATTCGGAGCCGAAAGGTTTGTCGTGTCGTTTACTTCCGAATACGGTAGCACCGAAGCCGGAAAAACCGATTTAAAAATTTGGGTAAACTGGGGAAGAGACCAGGCAATGGTGCTTAATTCTCTTATTGAGGAATCCTTTACGCCCGACACGGGAGTAAAGGTTAATCTTGAGCTTACGGACGCTACCCTTGTAAAGGGTATACTTTCGGGCAATGCGCCGGATTTAGCACTTCATTTGCCGAGAACCGAGCCGGTTAACCTTGCAATGCGCGACGCGCTTTATGATTTAACACAGTTTGACGATTATAATGAAGTTTTAAACCGTTTCGGAGAGTCGGCAGACGTGCCTTACATATACGGTGAAGGAACTTATGCTTTGCCGGATACACAGTCGTTCTATATTATGTTTTACCGCAGGGATATTCTTGAAAAATTAGAAATACCCGTTCCGGAAACCTGGGATGAATTTTTAGCGGCAATTGCGGTTTTACAACGCAATAATATGCAGTCGTGGATACCTTATACTCAAATAACAACCACGGCAACGGTAAACACAGGCGTTGGCGGACTCAATTTATTCGCATCAATATTACAGCAGTTCGGCGGAAGCTTTTATAACGCCGAAAAAACCGCAACCGAGCTTGAAAGCCCAACGGCGCTTAATGCCTTTACATATTGGACGGATATGTACACAAAATACAAGCTGCCTACAACTGCAAGCTTCTATAACCGTTTCAGACTCGGTACAATGCCGCTCGGAATTGAAGTATACACTCTTTATACAACGCTTAAAGAAGCCGCACCCGAAATAGACGGAAGGTGGGGAATAGCTCTTGTTCCGGGAACTCAAAGCAACGGCAGTGTAAATCATACTGTTTCGGGAGCGGGAACGGGATGCGGAATAATATCCTCATCAAAGAATAAAGAAGCGGCATGGGAATTTCTTAAATGGTGGACATCTTCCGATACACAGCTTAGGTACAATAACAATGTTGAATCTATTTTAGGAGCGGTCTCAAGAACAACAACGGCAACGCTTGAAGCTTTTAAGGAAATGTCATGGGAGAAAAAGGATCTTCAAATATTGCTCAAACAGCGTGAAAATATAAGCGAAATACCCGAGGTTGCCGGCAGTTATTATGTTTCGCGTGCAGTAGATCAGGCATTCTGGGCAGTTATTAACGGCGAAGAAACGCCTAAGGATTCACTTGTTGAGTGGGCGGATATTGCCGATAACGAAATTGAACGTAAAATAAATCAGTACAGTAACAAAAAGCATCAGAATGGTGATTAAAATGAAATTTACCCATAAAAAAGAAAACGGCGGAATCGAAACCTCTTTCAAGGATAGAATGCCGTATTATGTTATGCTGGCACCATTTATAGTGTTTTTCACACTCTTAATAGCTGTGCCTATGATAGCATCGGTTGTGCTAAGCTTTTTTGAGTTTGATATGGTGTCCATGCCGGTTGCAAGCGGATTTTCAAATTATTTCCGAATGCTTTTTGATGACGAGGTGTTTATAAAAACGCTAAAAAACACCCTTATTCTTGCTGTTATAACCGGTCCGGCAGGCTTTTTGCTTTCGTTTGTGCTTGCATGGTTTTTAAATGAATTTAAGCCCATGGTAAGAACCGTTCTTTCGTTTATGTTTTATTGCCCGGCACTAATAGGCAATGCATATTACATTTGGCAGGTTGCCTTTTCAAACGATAGCTACGGCTATGTAAACAGTATGCTGTTATCAATGGGATTTATAACCGAGCCTGTGCAATGGCTTAAAAATGCGAGCTATGTTATGCCTATTATTATCGCGGTGCAACTGTGGATGAGCATGGGCGTTTCCTTCCTTGCAAATATATCAGGATTACAGAATGTTAACAGTGAAATGTATGAAGCAGGAGCAATAGATGGCATACGCAACCGTTGGCAGGAATTATGGTATATAACGCTTCCGTCTATGAAGCATATGCTGCTTTTCAGCGCAGTAATGCAGATATCCTCGGCTTTTTCAATAAGTCAGCTGCCCATAGCGCTTGCGGGTTATCCTTCTGTAGGAAATAGGGTGGATACTATTGTCTCATACCTGGCTGATGCCGGCACGGTAAGATATGAAATGGGATATGCTTCGGCAATATCCGTACTGCTGTTTATGCTTATGATTATTGTAAGGATAGTAATAGGCAAGCTTATAAATAAAGTTGGAAAGTGAGGAGAAACGGATTATGAAAAAATGCAGAACCGCCGAAAAAAAAGTCGGTCTGTTTAAACGTATTCACGGGAACAGAGCCGGAAAAACCTCACAAAGTAAAAAATACACACGCTCAAAGGCAGGGAATACGGTATACGTTGTTATTCTGCTTGGATTAGGACTTTTCTCAATACTTCCGCTTGTGTACTGCGTTGCAACTTCATTTAAGCCGCTTGACGAGCTTATGATTTTTCCGCCGCGATTTTTTGTAAACAGACCTACTTTTCAGAATTACCTTGCGCTGCCGGGACTGCTTTCTAACCTGAGAATTCCGCTTTCGAGATATATATTCAACAGCTTTTTTGTGGCAATAATAACAACCTTTCTTTATGTAGTGGTTTCAACGCTTGCGGCGTTTGTACTTACAAAATCTCCGCTTAAATCCAAGAAAAAAATATTTATAATTGTGCAGTACGCGTTGCTGTTCAATACATATACTTTAGCAATACCGCAGTATCTTATTTTTTCATGTATGGGAGTAATAGATACGTATTGGGCATATATTTTGCCGCATATAGCAACCACAATGGGCGTTTTTCTTATGAAACAGTATATGGAGGGGAGCGTTCCCGATGCGATTATGGAAGCGGCAAAAATAGACGGCGCCAGTCCTTACAGGATTTTTGCGCAAATTATTGTGCCAATGGTAAAGCCGTGCATTATGACGCTTACACTTTTCGGCTTTAGAGACGTATGGGCGGCATTACCTAACGGAACCATATTTAATGAATCGTTAAAAACACTGCCGGCAATTATGTCTCAGATAAATGCCGGCGGAATAGCGCGTTCCGGCAGTGCAATGGCAGTTACGGTTATTATGATGATACCGCCTATGGCAGTATATATGATATCTCAGAGTAATGTACTTGAATCTATGAACAGTGCCGGAATTAAATAACGGAAGGAAATGGAGCCTATGAATTTCAAAAAAACTATTATATCATTTTCAGCCGTTGTATTGGTTATAGTTTCTGTAATATCTCAGGCGACTGCTGTTTCGGCGTATAACGGCGAGATACCCTCTACAAATTATACATACTGGGAAAGCAACGGGTTTACGGCGGTTTCATCAAAGGCCGCTTACAAAACAGAAACGGTGCTTACGTCCGAAAGGCTCGGAATAGAAAGCTTTTCCGAGCTTAACGATGTTTGCACCGACAAATACGGAAACACCTATGTTTTGGATGGCAAATCCTCGCGCGTTATTGTTTTAAATTCGGATTTCAGCGTAAAAAACATTATAAGCGGGGTATTATACGGCGAAGAAAGGCTAAAATTTGATAACGCCAAGGGGCTTTATGCTGATTTATCGGGAAAAATCTACATTGCCGATACCGAGCATGCAAGGGTAATAGTTTGCGATATTAACGGTAACGGCATAAATGTAATAACCTTGCCGAATTCAAAGCTTATACCGGACGGTTTCAATTACCGCCCCATAAAGGTTACGGCGGATTCAAGGGGCTACGTTTATGTTTTAAGTGACGGTTCATACTACGGAGCTATACTTTTCTCACCGAAAGGGGAGTTTTACGGCTTTTACGGTGCAAACTCCGTTGAGGGTTCAATTATCGGGGCAATTACATCTCTGTGGGAAAAGCTGACCTCGAACAATACAAAAAAAGCCGGAAAAGCAAGCAAGCTTCCTTACCAGTTTACCGATCTTTATGCAGATGAAAGTGATTTTATATATACCGCAACCGGCAAAATCCCCGGCAGTACCCAAAAGGCACAGATAAAGCGGCTTAGTCCGGGCGGAAAGAATATTCTTGACTCATCCGATGTTGTGTTCGGGGACAAGGATGTTGCGGCGTTTAACGGCGAAATGCGCACGCAGAATATTGCGGGCGTAGCGGTCGACGATGACGGATATATTTATTGCTTTGACACGGCAAGCGGAAAAATATTTCTGTACGATAACGAATGTTATATGATGACAGCATTCGGCGGTGCCGGTAACGGAGACCAAAACGGAACATTTAAACAGATAACGGCTCTTGATGTTCTTGATAACGGCAAGAAAATCATAGTAGCGGACAGCCTAAAGCTAACGCTTACCGTATTTTGTGAAACAGCTTACGGTGCAGAGCTTAAGGCGGCTCAAAAGCTTACGCTTAACGGCGATTACGCAGCTTCCCGTCAAAAGTGGAAAAAAATAATTAAAGAGGATACAAACTGTCAGTTGGCATATATCGGTCTTTCAAAAGCGGCGTTTGCAGGCAAGGATTACAAAACCGCTGCCGATTACGCAAAGCAGGGACTTGATAAAAAGCTTTACAGCAAGGCGTTTAATTATAATAGGAAAACCTTTTTAAAAAGTAATTTCAACATGATTATGACTGCCTTTTTGGCGGCGGTAGCTTTGCTTGTTGTATTCGCATTATTTGCAAAGAGAAAAAAGTTAACTCTGATTAAATCACATAAAATTAAGCTTGCGCTTTCCGCACCCTTTCATCCTGCAAGCGCATTCTGGGAAGTTAAAACGAAAAATGCCGGCTCTGTGTGTATAGGCGCAATTATTATTGCCGCTTTCTATATAACTTCGGTTTTAAAGGCTACCGCAAGCGGATTTTTATTCCGCATTTCCGATAACTCATTTAATTCTGCGTTGGTTTTAATTCAAACTGTGGGATTTGTGGCATTGTGGACAACGGCAAACTGGGCGGTGGCAACACTGCTCAGCGGAATAGGAAAGCTTAAGGAAATATTTACGGTTATTTGTTACAGCATTATTCCAATGGTGTTCGGAAATATAATCTACATAATTTTTTCCTATATGCTTAATGCAGACGAAGGAGAATTTCTTTTGATCTTTGTAACCGCAATGCAGTTATACTCTGTTTTTATGGTTATTGTGGGTTCTATTATTATTCACGATGTAAGCTTCGGTAGGTTTTTAGCCATAACCCTGCTTACCCTGATAGGAATAATAATAATAATATTCCTGTTTGTTTTAATAGTCATATTCTTTCAACAGGCTGCGGCTTTTGCCGCCACGTTATGGCGTGAAATATTTTTCAGATAAGGTGAGTTAACAGTGAAAAGAAAAATATCGGCTTTTGTACTGTCTGCATTGATGTTGCTTGTTCTTGCGGGTTGCGGCATGGATAAGGGCAAAGCCCCTTCTCTGTTTGACAGCAAGCATAAAACCAAAATTACGCAGAGCTTTCAGGCGACGCAAAACAGCAAATGGTCGCTTGAATGGGACGGCGAGTATTATAGGGTATTGCTTAAAAGTCTTACCGACGCAACGGTGTGGTCAACATTGCCTGAGGAATTGCTTGCCCCTTCGTTTGATGAGGAAGGTTACGAAAAAAACAATAACCCCCAGCTTGAAAATCCGCTTACTGTACAGTATATAAATCCAGAAAATATGCAGCTTGAGGTTTTGTACGGCTATTCCGGTAGCCTTAAAAAGGGTGCGTATGAGCTTGAAAAGATAAACGATGGAATTAAAATTACATATTATTTTGACAACAAACAGATATCCGTGCCGGTTGAATATAAATTGATTGAAAACGGTATAAATGTTTCGGTTAATCCAGCGGAAATAACAGAGGGAGAGTTTAAGGTTTACAGCATTGCACTTTCACCCTTTTTCTGTTCGGTAAATAACAGTTCATCTGACGGATATTTGTTTGTGCCCTCCGGCAGCGGGGCTCTGATTACGCCTAATGAATGGTCGGCGGATGTTAGCTATACCTGTTCCTATCCGGTATACGGGGAGGACGGTCAGCTTAAAAATACCGATAACAGCGGAATTACAAACACGCAACCGGTAAAGCTGCCGGTCTACGGTGCGGCTGACGGAAACAGGGCAGTGCTTGCAATTATAGAGGACGGCGCCGAATCGGCAAGCATTAATTGTAATGTAGGCAATGCAAAATTCGGATTTTCTTCTGTTTATGCGGGCTTTAACATACGCGGCGTAGCGGCAAACGGTTCATATTCCGAAAATACACAATCAACCCGGCTGTCTGTAAGCTTTTTGCCGCTTGTATACAGCAAAGCGAATTACAGCGGTATGGCAGAGGCTTACAGAAATTATCTTATTGATAAATTCAGGCTCAAAATAACGCAGGATGAGGTTGCGGTTTCCCTGAATATTTTGGGTGCCGCATATGTTGAAGCAGATTTTCTGGGAATTCCTTACAAATCGCTTTATGCAGCAACAAACTTTGGTGACGCTTTAAGAATAGTTAAAGCTTTTACCGATAAAACAGGCACTAAACCAGCTGTTAGTCTTACGGGATTCGGCTTATCCGGCATCAATACGGGAAAACCGGCAGGAGGGCTCAAAACGGCGGCGGCACTCGGCGGTAAAAAAGAAATTGACGCGCTTGTATCATTCTGCAAAAGCAATACTGCAGGACTGTATATGGATTATAACATAACGAAGTTTTCAAAATCCGGGTTGGGAATAAGTAAAATGTTTGATTACGCAAGAAACACCGTAGGGCAGAAAGCGCTTGTTCATAAACGCGTTTTAGGCAGCGATAAAGAGGAAAAGGCAGCCGAATATTTTGTTGCAAGAAAAAAGCTTGTCGAGCTTGGGAAAAAGGCTGCCGATAATGCGAAAAGTATGGGTGTAGGCGGACTTTCTGTATCAAGTGCGGCATCCGGCATTTATTCGGATTATTCAGAACAAAAATACTATACAGGAAATAATTTTGCAAACGATTACACCGCCATTGCGGAATATAACGGAAAAATCGGCAATAAAATTCTGGCTGACAGCGCTAATTTATATGCTGCGGTTACAGCTGATATTATAACGGGAACACCGTACTGTTCGGATAAAAATGATCTGTTTTATACTGATATTCCGTTTTATCAGCTGGTATTCAAAGGCTATGTACCTATGACTGGAAGCCCGGTAAATCTTGCAACGGATTCCTTGGATTGTGTACTGTCGGCAGCGGAAACGGGCACAGGGCTTGGATTTACACTTATCGGAAATTACAGCGAAAGATTATTTTCGGCGGAAGAAAATATATATCATTCGGTTCTTTATTCCGCTGTTTCGGAAAACATAGAAAATATTGCAGCTGAGTATTACGGATTTTTTAAGAAGATTAATGGAGCGTCTATTACTGAGCACACTCTTTTAAGCAAAACTCTCAGAAAAACCGTTTTTGACAACGGTGTTACTGTTTATGTTAATTACGGAGATAAAGCTGAAAATACCGATTCAGGTACGGTTGAGCCGCAGTCTTATATTTATACGGAGGAAACCAATGAGGAATAAAAAAAATCGCGGAATAAATGCATTGAAGGCGCATTACGGCAGAATATGTGTTTTCCCCTGGGTTATAGGATTGGTGCTGTTTTTTGCATTGCCTATAATACAGTCGGTAATATACTCATTTTCTAAGGTTTCACTTACGGCAAGCGGACTGAAAACAAGCTTTGTCGGGCTTAAAAACTTTAATTATATTTTTGCCCAAAATGCAGACTATCTGGACTACATCGCAAAGGCAGTTGTGAGGTTTCTTTATTCTTTTCCGGTTATTTTAATAATCAGTCTTATACTTGCTATAATTCTTAACCAGAGGTTTAAGGGCAGAATATTCTTTCGTGCGCTTTATTTTATGCCTGTCATAATAGCAAGCGGCGCCGTGCTTAATGTTATTTTAAGTTCATTTTCCAATGGAGTATCGAACATTGAAACAGATGAAAGTGTTGCTATGGCAATGTTTGATGTCAATGAAATTGTTGAAAGCCTCGGTTTACCTCAAAAGCTCGGCGACTATTTTGTAACTGTTATAAACGGAATTATGAATATGATATGGAACTGCGGAGTGCAGACCGTGCTGTTCATTTCAGGTATGCAGACTATACCGCCGCTGCTTTACGAGGTTTCAAAGGTTGAGGGCGCTACAAAGTGGGAAGAATTTTGGTTTATTACATTCCCAATGCTCTCGCGCGTTATGGTTCTTGTGTCAGTCTTCACTATGGTTGAGCTTATGACGGCGCAAAGCAATTCAGTAATGATGCAGGCATATACATTTATGCGTATGCAAAATTACGGTGAAGGCTCGGCAATGCTTTGGAGTTATTTTTTGGTTATCGGCGTTATTATGGCGGTTGTACTGGGCGCTTACAACAGACTGTGCGTTAAGCGTTGGGAATAGGAGGCGGAACTTATGCTCAAAAACACAAAATTTTTAAAACATGCAAGCTCCGTTGCATATTCCGTTTTCAGGCTTGCTCTGCTTATAGCAATAGGCTATATTGTTATTTATCCTGTAATTTATATGATTTCATCGTCGGTTAAAACAACTGCCGCATTTGCAGACCCCAGTGTAATTTATATACCTAAACATATTACATTTGAATATTATTCGTTGGCGCTTGAGGCAATAGATTACAAAGACAGCATTATTTCAACTGTTAAATACGAAATAGTCAGTGCGGTTATTGAAATACTTATTTGTTCGTTTATAGCTTACGGACTTGCAAGATTTGATTTTAAAGGCAAGAAGTTTTTGAATTTTGTGCTTTTGCTTACAATTCTTGTTCCGGTTCAAATGATAATAGTTCCGATTATGACAAACTATTCACAGCTTGATGTAATAGGAATACTCGGATTACTTAACCGGTTTACAGGAATAGATTTGCGCCCTAATATACTGGGAACGGTCTGGACATTTTATCTGCCCTCAATTTTCGGGGTAGGGCTTCGCTCCGGAATACTTATATATATTTATATTCAGTTTTTTATAGGACTTCCCGCTGAGCTCGAGGATGCGGCATATGTTGACGGCGCGGGGGCTATAAGAACCTTTGTAAGCATTGCGATACCGTCCTCAAGTGTTGTAATTCTGACCGTTTCGGTGCTTTCGTTTATATGGCACTGGAATGAGACCTACCTT
>ERZ824575.3783-NODE-3783-length-10197-cov-3.273812_pt1 | contig 10197 bp, 6 predicted proteins | sample MGYA00519470_ERZ824575 | MGnify/ENA primary metagenome ERZ824575 (study PRJEB31778, sample SAMEA3449170) | human gut metagenome | biome: human gut; feature: human-associated habitat; material: faeces | place: United Kingdom | collected 2010/2012 ...
TGCTCCATGTGCGAGGCGCACATCAACGATACGATTCGCCGCGCATTTTCAGTGGAAAAGGTGTCTTCCTCCCATACGAAGGGAGAAACCGTTATCCTCTCACGCGTGCCGCTTGACGAAGCCGCCCTGCGCGCAGCCATTGACGCCACCGGCTACACGGCGGGAGAAATCCGTGCTGCTCCGTATGAAAAGAAAGGGCTTTTCTCTTTTCTGAAAAAGTAAAGCATGCGCTTTGAATCGCCGCTCCGGCGGCTTTTCAAAGGCTGTCCGGTTAGCTTTGGCTAACTAAAAAACACAATCAAGGAGGAACCGTTTTGAAAAAGCAATCCAATCTGTCCCGCCTGCTGGATTACGCGGGGACATATCGAATCCTAAGCTATCTTTCGTGGGTGCTTGCCGCCGCCGGCGCACTGTTGGCGCTGGTGCCGTTTTGGTACATCTGGCGCATCCTGCGGGAGGTCATCGAGGTCGCGCCGAACTATGAAAACGCCGTCCATGTGACGCACTACGGCTGGATGGCGGTGGCGTTTGCCTTTGCCGCCGTGCTTACCTACATCGCGGGGCTGATGTGCTCGCATCTTGCGGCGTTCCGCATCGCCACCAATCTGCGCCTTGCCATGACGAAGCACATTGCCACGCTTCCGCTTGGGGAAATCGAACAGTTCGGCAGCGGCAAGCTGCGCCGCACGATTTCGGAAACGACCGGCGCAACGGAAACCTATCTCGCCCACCAGCTCCCCGATAAGGCAAGGGCTGTGGCGACCATTGCGGGACTCCTGACGCTTCTTCTGGCATTCGACTGGCGGCTGGGGCTTTTCAGCCTTGTGCCGGTGGCTCTTGCCTTTGCCGTGATGACAAGCATGACCGGCAAGGGGATGCAGGAGAAGATGACACAGTATCAGAACGCGCTTGCGGATATGTCGGGGGAGGCGGTGGAGTATGTGCGTGGGATTCCCGTCGTCAAGACCTTCGGTCAGACGGTGTTTTCCTTCAAAAAGTTCAAGGGCGCCATCGACAACTACGAGCGTTGGGTCATCGCATACACAAAGCAGATGCGCTGGCCGATGACCTTCTATACGCTGGCGGTCAACAGCGTGTTTGTGTTTCTGATCGCAGGCGGCTTTCTGTTCTCCCGCGGCGGTGCGGACGGCGGCGTGCTGCTGAACCTGCTCTTTTACATCATCGTCACGCCGGTCATCTCGCTGACGCTCACCAAACTGATGTTCATGAGCGAAAACGGCATTATCGTGCAGGATGCCATCACCCGCATTGACCGTGTTCTGCAAAGCCCCTCGCTTTCTCAGCCGGGCGCACCGAAGCATCCGAAGGACAGCTCCGTGACGCTGGATCAGGTAACCTTCAGCTATGACGGCACAAAAAATGCAGTGGAGAATATTTCCCTCTCTATCGGCGCAGGAGAGACGGTGGCGTTTGTCGGACCATCCGGCGGCGGAAAATCCACGCTGGCGGCGCTCATTGCCCGCTTCTTTGATCCGCAGAGCGGCAGTATTTCCGTCGGCGGGGTCAATGTGAAGGACATTGATAAAAACGAGCTGATGAACACGGTTTCCTTCGTGTTTCAGAACAGCCATCTTGTCAAAGGCACCATTCTGGACAATGTGCGTATGGGTAAGCCGGATGCCGCGGATGAGGAGGTGCTGGCGGCGCTCCGTGCGGCACAGTGTATGGATATCATTGAGAAATTCCCGGACGGTGTGCATACGGTCATCGGCTCGCAGGGCATCTACCTCTCCGGCGGCGAAGCACAGCGGCTTGCCATTGCCCGCGCCATGCTCAAAAACGCGCCGGTGCTGATTCTTGATGAAGCAACATCATCCATCGATACAAGAACGGAGATCAAGATTCAGCAGGCATTTGCAAAACTGATGGAAGGAAGAACAACTTTCATTGTTGCACACCGTCTGTCAACCATCCGTGAGGCTGATGTGATTCTCGTAATGAAAGATGGAAAAATCATTGAACAGGGAAATCATGAAGTACTGATGAAGAAAGAAGGTTTCTATCATCATCTGTATGAGAGCCAGTTTTCAATGTAGGATAAGGTATGATGCGAGATAGTGGGATACGTTGCAGGTCGCATAAAATGTAAATAGTAACGAAATGAAAAAGGAAGACTATCAACTACGATAACAGTATAAATCGTAGTTGATAGCCTTCTTCTTTTTGTTTCAATACAACATCACTAGCCATTTTTTTCACCTCCTGAAAATTTGTTATTTATATTTTTTAAAATTAAAATCTAAAATTTAAAATTCTTCAAGTCCATACCCTTCATCATCTTTTTCATTCCACCTTTGTTATTTTGCATTTGTTTCATCATTTTTTGTGTCATTTCAAATGATTTTATAAATTTGTTAATATCTTGTACTGTTGTTCCACTACCTTTTGCTATACGCTGTCTTCTACTTGCATTTAAAAGTTTTGTATTTTGCTTTTCTTTTTTTGTCATTGAACATATTATTGCTTCTATTTTTCCAAATTCTTTGTCATCTACTTTTAGGTCTTTAAATTTGTTCATTCCTGGAATCATTTTTAATATTGAAGAAAATGAACCTAATTTTTTCATTTGCCTAATTTGCATTAAATAGTCATCTAAATCTAATTCCTTTTTCTTTAATTGTTTTTCTAATTTTTCTGCTTGCTCTAAATCAAAACTTTCTTCTGCCTTTTCAATTACAGATAGTATATCTCCCATTCCTAGTATTCTTGATGCCATTCTGTCTGGATGGAATACTTCTATGTCACTTAATTTTTCTCCTGTCGCTGCAAATTTTATTGGTTTTCCTGTAACTTTTTTTACTGAAAGCGCTGCACCACCACGCGTATCACCATCTAATTTTGTTAAAATTATTCCATCAATTCCAACTTTTTCATTAAATGTTTGTGCAACATTTACAGCTTCTTGTCCTGTCATACTGTCCACTACAAGTAATGTTTCGTGTGGATGTACTCCATTTTTTACATTTTGTAGTTCTTGCATTAGTGCTTCATCAATTTGTAAACGTCCTGCTGTATCTAATATTATTACATCATTTAATTTTGACATTGCAACATTTATTGCTTGTTTGCTTATTTGTACTACATCTTTTGAGTTTTCATTACTGTATACTGGAATGTTTAGCTGTGCTCCCACAACTTGTAATTGTTTTATAGCTGCTGGTCTATAGATATCACATGCAACTAATAATGGTTTTTTTCCTTGTTTTCTAAAAAGATTTGCAAGTTTTCCTGCTGTTGTTGTTTTACCTGATCCTTGTAGTCCCACAAGCATTACTATTGTAGGAGGATTTGGTGTAAAGTTTACTTTGCTTTCTTTTTCTCCAAGTAAATTTACTAGTTCGTCTTTTACTATTTTTACAACTTGTTGTCCTGGGGTTAATGATTTCATAACATCTTGGCCTAATGCTTTTTCTTGTATTGTGCTTATAAATTCTTTTACTATTTTATAGTTAACATCTGCTTCTAGTAATGCAAGTTTTACTTCTCTTAGCATTTCTTTTAAGTCAGATTCTGTTATTCTGGCTTTTCCTCTTAATTTTCTTGTTATTTCTTGAAATCTTGATGATAGTCCTTCAAATGCCATATTTGCCTCCTAATTCTTTTGTTTATACTAAACAATTTAATTCTTTTTTTATGGTCTCTAATACATTTGCTATTTGTTTGTCGGAATAGTCTTTTTGTATTTTCGTTAGTTCTGATAAAACTTTTTCTATTTTCTTTTCTGTATTTAACGTCCTTTTCATAAATAATAGCTTTTCTTCGTACTCGAAAAGTTTTTTCTCTCCTTTCTTTATGATATCTCTAACAGCTTGTCTTGTAATGTTATGATTTTGTGCTATTTCTGATAAAGATAAATCGTTATTGTAGTAGTCGTCCATAATTTGATATTGCTTTTCAGTTAGAAGTTTGCCATATGTTTGTATTAACATACTTAGTATAACTTTTTCTTCCATTTTTTACTACCTCTTTTTTGTAATGCTAATATACTTTACACCTTTTTTTGTGATTTGTCAAGTAAAATACTAAAAAAAGTTGAAATTCTAAGTTTATTATATATTCTGTGAAGGGCAAGTGGGGACCGTTTTAGAAAATGTATGAGGTACGAATTACATTTTCTTATAATGGGGAGCCCTGGGAAGAATATATAATTAAACTTAGAATTTCAACTTTTTTATTTTGCTTTATGTGTCATTCTTTCTTCCATACTTTCAAAAAGTACTGGTTCAAAAACTTTAACATAATATGGTTTTATATCTTTATATAAATTATTTACATATATAACAGCGCCATTTTTAGTTGTTACTCTAAGATTTGGAAATGTTTTTATCATTTTTTGATTATTCCATAAAGTATTTACTATACTTTTTATGGTTTCATTTTTGTATAGATTTCTTGCTGCCTCTTGTGCTTTTTCTTCTCCTTGTATTTCTATATGATGTGTATCTACAAGTCTTACATAAAACATTTGCAAAGCAAAGCTTGATACAAGCCAATCTACAAGCATAAATATCATTATAATTGATGTTGCAATTTTTAAAGTTTTTATTGGAATTTTATTTATAAATTTATCAATTCTTGGGTTTATTACTTTTAACAATACAACTCCTAAAGCTCCCCATGCTATTGTAAATGTAGCACATATTCTTCCATGTATGTTAAATGCCATTTCTGAGTAGTCCCACCATTTAACATTAAAAACTAGTTCTCCAATTAGACTTACTAAATACTCGGTAATAGCACCTAATACCATACCACCTAGCATTAATTTCCATCTTTTACTTTTAAATTTTTGAAGTCCAACTATCATTACAACTGCGCCTAATCCATATATTGCACAAAATGGTCCATATAAAAAGCTTTGTCTGCTTTCTATTACACCTTCTGAAAGAAATGCAAATACAGTTTCTATTATAAAACCTAAAAAACTATAAATTATAAAATATGCAAATATTTGAAAAATTGTAATTCCAAATATATTAAACCCTTTTTTTGTTAATTTATTTGCATTTTCTACATCTTCTTCTACTTTTTCTATGCTCTGTTTTACTTCTTTTAATTCTTTTGAAATTGATGTTATTTTTTCTTTTTCTTCTATTTCTATTCCATCTTTGTCTATTATGTCTATAATTTCGTCAACAGAAGTTTCTATTTTTTCTAGTTTTGATGCTATTTTTACTTTCTTTTTTCTAAGTTTATCTTGTTTTTCTTCTTCATTTAGTTCTTTTTTACTTTTCTTTTGTTTTGTAGCTTCTATTCCCCTTTTATTCATATATTTTCTCCATATTTTATATATTTATTTTCTTAAAAAAACATCATTTAATTTTTCTACATTGGCTATAATATTTTCAAATATTTTTGTTATTTCTTCTTCTGTTAAGGTCTTTTTGCTATCATTAAATGTTAATGAATAAGCAACAGATTTTTCATCTTTTCCTATATTTTCTCCTGTGTATACATCAAAAACTTCTATATTTGTTAGTAATTTTCCTCCTGCCTTTTTTATTACTTTTTCTACTTCTACAGATGGTATATCTTTTTTCATTACAAATGCTACATCTTTTTTTACATTTGGGAATTTAGAAATTTCCTTATATTTCATTTTTCCTACTCTTTTTGAAAGTAATTCATCTAAATTAATTTCCATTACATATACATCATCTTTTGTAACTTCTGGGTGTAATTTTCCAACAATTCCAACTATTTGTCCATTTACATTTATATTTGCTGTTTGTCCTTTATGAAATTCATTTGGTATTTGGTCTGGCATTTCTATAGTATATCTATTTTCATAACCTAAAAAGTTTAGTAATTCTTCTACTACTCCTTTTATAACATAAAAATCAACATTTGCACTGTTTCCAACTCCTAAATAATATTTTCCAGTCATTAATGCAACTATTTTTTGATTTTCTCCATATTCTTCTTGTTTTTTATAAAATCCTTTTCCTATTTCAAATATACATACATCCTTGTTTTCTCTTGCTTTATTGTATTCATATATTTTAACCATTGATGGAATTAAGCTATATCTTAGTGCATTTCTTTCTTCTGCTAATGGGTCTAATAATTTTACTACTTCAAAGTCATCTGTTGTATATTTTTTTGCTTCTTTATCACTTGTAAATATCATTGATAATGTTTCATTTAAACCAAGTGATACCATTTTGTTTCTTATTTCTCTTGTTTGTTTGTCATAGCTTCCTTGCTTTACTGGTAATACTGGCAACTTTCCTTCTATATTGTCTACTCCATATATACGTCCAACTTCTTCTATTAAATCTTCTTTTATTGATATGTCTAACCTTCTTCTTGGAACTGATACTATTGCTTTTTTGTCATCTGCTTCATAGCTAAATCCTAATTTGGTAAATACGTCTAAGATATCATTGTTAGAAATATTTGTTCCTAAAACATCTGTAATATTTTTAAATGTTATTTCTATTTTTTTATCTTCTTTTTGGCTTTGATCATATGTACACATTCCTTCTATTACTGTACCATTTGCATATTTTTCTAATAAATGGCAAGCTCTATTTATTGCCATATATGTTCTGTTTGAATCTAATCCTTTTTCAAACCTGTTACTTGCTTCACTTCTTAATATTTTTTTTGCTGTTTTTCTTACTCTAACTCCATCAAATATTGCAGATTCTATTATTATATTTTTTGTTTGTGGTACAACTTCTGTTTCTAGTCCTCCCATAACTCCTGCTAATCCTATAGATTTTTCTTTAGTTGAAATTACTATGTCATTTTCATCTAATGTTCTTTCTATATTATCTAATGTAGTTAGTTTTTCTCCATTTTTTGCCATTCTAACTATTATTTCATTGTTTAGTTTATCTGCATCATAAAAATGCAATGGTTGGCCTAGTTCTAGCATTACATAATTGCTAATATCTACAACATTATTTATTGGTCTTATTCCACAAGCCATTAATCTATTTTTTATAAATGCTGGACTTTCTTTTATTTCTACATTTTCTACTTTTTTTGCTAAAAATACAGAGCAATTATTTGTTTGTATGTCTATATTAAATGTTTGATTTATATCTTTTCCAGTTTCTTTATAATTTATATCTACATCTTTTACTTTTTTATTATATATTGCCCCTAATTCATATGCCATTCCAAGCATGCTTAACAAGTCTCCACGATTTGCTGTTAATTCAAAGTCTATTACTTCATCATCAAATCCTAAGTATTTTATTGGATCTTCTCCAACAATTGCATCTTGACCTAATTCGCAAATTCCTTTTTTGTCTTCTTCTGTTAAAAATTTGTTATCTAGCCCTAATTCCGCAATTGAACACATCATTCCATTTGATTCTACCCCACGTATTGTTCCTTTTTTTATTGTTACATCATTTGGTAAATTTGCTCCAACTAATGCTACTATTACTTTTATTCCAGCTCTTGCATTTGGTGCACCACAAACAATTTGAAGTGTTTTATCTCCTACATCTACCATACATACATGTAAATGGTCTGAATCTGGATGTTCTTCACATGTTTTTATTTGTCCTATTACTAAATTTGTTGCATTTATAAACTTTTCTGCACTATCATATTCATTTCCTACTCTTGTCATATCTTGTGCTATCTTTTCTATACTTAAATTATCATCTAAATCTATATAATCTTTTACAAAATTTCTACTTAATATCATTTGTTTTTACACATCCTTTCTATCAAATTGTTTTAAAAATCTTACATCATTTGTGTATAAATAACGTACATCTGGAATTGCATATTTAAACATTGTTATTCTGTCTAGTCCAGGTCCAAAGGCAAATCCTCCCCACTCTTCTGGGTCATAGCCTCCCATTTTTAGTACATTTGGGTGCACCATTCCTGCCGCAAATACTTCTATCCATCCTGTTTTTTTACATAGTGAGCAACCTTTTCCTCCACATTTAAAGCATGTTACGTCTACTTCGTATGATGGTTCTGTAAATGGGAAATAACTTGGTCTAAAACGTAATTTTGAGTTTTCTCCTAACATTTTTTTCGCAAATATTTCTAATGTTCCTTTTAAATCTGCAAGTGATACATTTTTATCTTTTTTATCTATTACTAAACCTTCTACTTGCGCAAATTGTGGTGAATGTGTTGCGTCATCTTCCCTTCTATATGTTTTTCCTGGACATATTATTCTTATTGGCTCTTTACCACCTTTTTGTTCCATTACTCTTGCTTGTGCTGATGAAGTTTGTGTTCTTAATAAATATTCGTTTGTTATGTAGAAACTATCTTGCATATCTCTTGCTGGGTGACCTTCTGGTAAATTTAGCTTTTTAAAACAGTATTCATCTGTTTCTAATTCTGGACCAGATACTACATCATACCCCATAGATACAAATAAGTCTTCTACTTCTTCTATTACCAAATTCATTGGATGTTTACTTCCTCTTACCATTTTTTTGCTTGGTAATGTTATGTCTATTCTTTCATTTTCTATTTTTTTATTTAGTTCTATTTTTTTAAATTCCTCTTCTTTTCTAGAAATTAGGTTTTCTATTTTTCCTCTTACTTCATTTACCAAGCTTCCTATTACTGGTCTTTCTTCTTCGGCCAATGTTCCCATTGTTCTTAATACTTGTGTTAGCTCACCTTTTTTTCCTAGGTATTTTACTTTTAAGTCTTGTAATTGTTTTAAATCTTTTGCATTTTCAATTTCATTAATTGAATTTTCTTTAATTTGTTCAATTTGCTCTTTCATTAAATTCCTCTCCTTGTAATAATTTTGGATTTTAAGTTTCCATTAACTTTTTTACTTTGTTTAAATTTGCAATAAAACAAGCCAATTCTTCCATTACATAGGACGAATTGGCTTATTTCGTGGTACCACCTAATTTTATTAATTATTTTAATTAACCTCATTATAGTTTTAACGGTTCAACCGCTTCTTTCTACTTTGCTTTTCAAAAGAAGACCTAAAAAGTGAAATTTCTATATATTTGTATTTAAATAGCTCTCAGCTTTGCTATTTTCTCTGTAAAATACTTTTACTATATATACTTTGCTTTTTAATTGGCTTTTCTTATTATGTTTTATATGTTATCATATTTTATTTATTTTTTCAAGTTTTTTTACATACTTCCAAAAATAATTTCAATATTTTTTAATTGTTTTAAAATATAAGTTTGGTTAAATTTCATATCTAAGACTATTCTTCCTTTAGAATCTGTATTTTGTGTAACAACTGGCTCAAAAATATAAGAATAATCACTTGTATTTATTATATTAAAATCTGAATCATATCTATTAATACGCATTGTATAGTAATTTTTTTCTAATTTACTAATACCACTTTTTAAAGTAATTTGAAGTCCTGAACTATATATTTTATAACTTTCTATTTTATCATAATTTTCTTGGTCAGATTTTGCTGGTATAAAGTTATTTGATGTTTTATCATACACAAAACATATTTTAAATTTATCTAAATTTTCTGCTGTATTATTTTGTAATTTTAGATTATTTTCAAATACAAATGTGCTGCTTTGGCTATCTACGTTTTGGGATTTTACATTTTCTACTATGCTATTATCTAGTGTTGTATTTACTTCAAATTTTATATTTTCATTTTTTTCGGTATTTGTTATTTGAGTTTTTCCGCCTATTCTTTGTATTGTTACTTTTTCTATTTTATAGTCATTTCCATAATCATATTTTATTTTAAAATAATCTCCCTCTATTTTTTCTTTTATTTTATCTTTCCAATCTTGGTCTTTTGTATCTACTATGGTTTCTACATTTTCCCCATCTATGTATTTTACCTCTATATCACCTATTTGTTTATACATATTTATTGATGGCAATATATTATTAATAATTTCACTTTTTAAAATATAGCCTCTTTTTTCTTGTATATTTATGTGATTTAATAAATTTTCTTTTGCATCTTGTGCTATATTTTCTTTTTTTGTTTTATCAGAATTTGTAAAAAATCCTGCTTTATTGTTTAAAGACATTACTGCTTTTATATTTTCTATACTTACAGGAATTTCTTGCCATGTTGTTATTGCACATAATATTATAAATGCTCCTGAAAGTATTATTGCAGTGATTTTTTGGGCTTTTTTCTTATTTTTAGTATTAAATATCATTATTAATAAAAGTATTATTGGAATTAATGTTATTTGAATTATTAACAATATATTAAATATCGTT
>ERZ824575.3785-NODE-3785-length-10191-cov-4.234116_pt1 | contig 10191 bp, 8 predicted proteins | sample MGYA00519470_ERZ824575 | MGnify/ENA primary metagenome ERZ824575 (study PRJEB31778, sample SAMEA3449170) | human gut metagenome | biome: human gut; feature: human-associated habitat; material: faeces | place: United Kingdom | collected 2010/2012 ...
CGAGGGGAAGGAGCGCGCGGTGGTGGATTCCACCTTCCCCGTCGTGTCGGAGGGGGAGATCTTCTTCTGCTTTCTGCAGCTGTGCTACCAAGATGACTTCGACGCGGACAATGTGGGCCTGCTGGAGGTGGATTTCTTCACCAAGGAGGAGTACTGCGCGCTGGGCCTCGACCTGGGCGTGGACTGGCCCGAGGACCAGGGATTGAACGTGTGCGCCGGTTCTCCGCTGGAGGGCGAGGTGCGCCGCAACCAGCGTCTGCGCATCGGCAAGTACAGTCAGCACTTCGTGGACAAGGTGGCGGCGGGGCGGCGGCGTGATGTATAGTTGCCAATGGACGTGTCGGCGGTCGAGTACCTTCAGCACCTCTACCCCGCTGTGGCGTATCAGGAGCGTAGGCGTGTGACGTGTGGGTGAGTTGTAGTGCGCAACCTGCTGGGACGGTACGGTCTGGAGGGCCACGCGCACACCATCCCCATCAAGAACCTGTCGGGCGGACAGAAGGCGCGCGTGACCTTCGCGGAGATCTCGCTGAGCCAGCCGCACGTGCTCATGTTCGACGAGCCCACGAACCACCTCGACATCGAGTCGATCCAGTGGCTCGAGGAGTATCTGAAGAACTACAACGGCGCCGTGCTGCTCATCTCGCACGACCGGGCCTTCCTGGATAACGTAACGAACCGCACGATCGAACTCTCGCTGGGCAAGATCACCGACTACAAGGTGCCCTATTCGAAGTATGTCGTGCTGCGCGCCGAGCGCCGTGCCCAGCAGCTGGCCGCCTACGAAAACCAGCAGCGGATGATCGAGAAGACCGAAGAGTTCATCGAGAAGTTCCGTTACAAACCGACGAAGTCGAACCAGGTGCAGTCGCGCATCAAGCAGCTGGAGCGTCTCGAACGGCTGGAGGTCGAGGAGGAGGATCTCTCAACGCTCAACATCAAGTTCCCGCCGGCACCCCGCTCGGGGCAGATCGTCGCGGAGATCCGCGAGGCCGGCATGTCGTTCGGCGCGAAGCATGTCTTCAGCGGTGCGAACTTCACGATCGAGAAGGGCGACCGCATCGCCTTCGTGGGCCGCAACGGCGAGGGTAAGACGACGCTGGCGCGGATGCTCGTGGGGCAGCTGACGCCCACCGAGGGGTCGATCCGCCTCGGGGCGAACGTCAATATCGGCTACTATGCGCAGAATCAGGATGATCTGATGGACGGAGAGTTCACGGTCTACGATACGCTGGACCGGGTGGCCGTGGGCGATATCCGCACGCGGCTGCGCGATATCCTCGGGGCGTTCCTCTTCCGCGGCGAGGATATCGACAAGAAGGTCAAGGTGCTCTCGGGCGGTGAACGGGCCCGTCTGGCCATGGCCCGCATGATGCTCGAACCGCGCAACCTGCTGGTCCTCGACGAGCCGACGAACCATATGGACATGCGCTCGAAGGATATCCTCAAGAACGCCATTCTGAAGTACGACGGTACGGTGGTTGTCGTTTCGCACGACCGTGAGTTCCTCGACGGCATGGTCGAGAAGGTCTACGAGTTCCGCGACGGCGGGGTCAAGGAGTACCTCGGCGGCATCTATTACTTCCTCGAGAAGCGCAAGCTGGAGTCGCTGCAGGAGATCGAGCGGCGGGATCCGTCGCCGAAGGCCGCTGCGGCGAAGAGCCCGGCGAAGGGCGCGGCCCCGGCCGACAACGCGAAGCCGGCCTCGTCGGGCAAGGCCTCCTACGAGCAGCGCAAGGAGCAGGAGAAGCTGCTGCGCAAACTGCGCCGTGCCGTCGAAAGCATCGAGACGGAGTTGGCCGAAACGGAACGGCGGATCGCCGATTACGATGCCCGCTTCGCCGCCGCGACCGCCTACGACGAAGCCGACTACAAGGCCTACGACGACCTCAAAGCGCACTACGACCACCTGATGCACGAGTGGGAGAAGGCCTCCTACGAACTCGAAATCACCGAAAACGGCTGACCTCCCCGATGAACGTACTGCTGCTCAATGCATCGCCCCACCCCGCGGGGATCGTCTCGCAGGCGCTCGACGCAGCGGCCTCGACGGCCCGGCAGGCCGGAGCGGAAACGGTCAAGGCCGAGCTCTACCGGGCGCCGATCGCCCCCTGCACGGGATGTATGCGCTGCCGCGCGACCAGCGTCTGTCCGCTGCCGCACGACGCGGCGCACGAGTTGGGCGAAGCGATCCGCCGCGCCGACCTGCTCGTCGTCGGGACACCGACCTACTGGGGCGGGATGGCCGCGCGGCTGAAACTGCTCTTCGAACGGCTCGTGCCGGTCTTCATGGGCGAATCCCCGCGCGGAATTCCGCAGCCGCGTCTCAAAGGGCGGCAGGCCGTCGTCATCGCCGCCTGCACCACGCCGTGGCCCTTCAATCTGCTCTTCCGCCAGAGCCGGGGCGCCGTGCGCAGCGTACGCGAAGTGCTCTCGACGGGAGGCATGCGCATCCGCTCGGTCGAGATCGCAGGCACCAAAGCGCTCGACGGTCATCTGCCCGAAGCCGCCAGGCGCAAAATCGAACGGCTCGTGGAGCGGGCCCTGAAAACGAAATGACATTACGCTATGGATAACAACCTGATTTTCGGCATCCGCCCCGTGGTGGAGGCCATCGAAGCCGGACGGGAGATTGAAAAACTCTACATCCGCAAAGGCGCCGAAGGGCAGCTGATGACCGAGCTGCGCGATCTCTGCCTGCGCCACCGCGTGCACGTGCAGGAGGTGCCCGTCGAGAAGCTCAACCGGCTCGTGCGCGGCAATCACCAGGGCGTCGTGGCGCAGATCGCCGCGATCGCATACGTGCAGCTCGACGATATCCTCGAACGTGTCCCCGACGACGAGACGCCGCTGGTGGTGGTCTTCGACGGCGTGACCGACGTGCGCAACTTCGGCGCGATCGCCCGCTCGGCCGAGTGCGCCGGCGCGCACGGGCTCATCGCGCCGCTCAAAAATTCCGCGCCGGTCAACGCCGAAGCGATCCGAGCATCGGCCGGCGCGCTCACGACGATCCCCGTCTGCCGCGTCGGCTCGATCCGCAACACGATCAAAACGTTGCAGGCCGAAGGGTTTCAGGTGGTCGCCGCCACCGAAAAGAGCCGCAAACTGCTCTACGACGCCGACCTGCGTCGTCCGACCGCGCTCGTAATGGGCGCCGAGGAGACCGGTATCTCGAAGGAGGTGCTCAAACTCTGCGACGAACGACTGGCCATTCCGCTCATCGGCCGCATCGAATCGCTCAACGTCTCGGCCGCTGCGGCCGTAATGCTGTTCGAAGTCGTCCGCCAACGCATCGGCGCAGCGACCGAGTGAACCCTCGTCCGGAAACACCCCTAAATCCGCAATAACCATGAACCGCCTGAAAAAATTCCTGACCGACACGGCCGACTCGCTGCTGCGGGTCGCCCTGCGCTATCCCGTCGAGGCAGCGCTCTGCATCTACGCCTGTATCTTCGGCGCGATCCAGATCGAATGGAGTTTCGACTACCATATGCTGCTCGCGGTCGACGGCGCCGCCACCGAAATGCGGCAGCTGCCCGACGGCATCTTCACGATGCTGCCGCTGACGATGCTCGCGACGCTCGTCGTACACACGCTCGTCGGCCGGGCCTCGCGGGCATGGCGCACGCTCTACCTGCTGGTACCGCTGCTGCTGACGATCGCCTCGTGGCTGCTGGGCAAGGAGTGGTTCGGAACGAGCCGGTTCTTCATCACCTCGGCCGTTCTCGCGCCGCTCGGACTGCTCATGGCCCGCCGCACCCTGCCCAACGGCCCGTTCGTACGACAAACGTTGGGCTACATTCGCGCTGCGGCCGTCGGCGGGATCTTCGCGCTGACGGCCATGCTCTCCGCGATGGCCATCTACCACTCGGTCATCTACATCTTCAATATCCCGGCGCCATGGGAAGTCCGTAATCTCGTCGACTCCTACATCGTCCTCTTCTCGTGGGCTCTGCTCTGGCCCCTGACCGCATTGGCACGACTCGACGGCTACCTGTCGGATGAACCGCAGGGCACGAAAACGACCGACACGCTGCTCAACTGGATTCTCGCGCCGGCGCTGCTCGTCTACGCGGCGATCCTCTACCTCTACTGCCTGCAAATCCTCTTCACGTGGTCGCTGCCCAAAGGGGGCGTCGCCTATCTGGTCTTCGGCTTCACGATGGCCCTGTTCACGGTCAAGGCATTGCAGGAACTCGTCGTGCGGCGACGCTACGACTGGTTTTTCGACCGCATCAGCATCTTCGCGCTGCCGCCGCTCGTCCTCTTCTGGGCCGGCGTCATGCAGCGCGTCGGCGACTACGGTCTGACCGACTGGCGCGTCTACCTCATCGTCTGCGGCGCGATCATGACCGCAGCCGTCGCACTCTTCGCCGCACGCCGCACCGGACGTTACTACTACATCGCCGCAACGGCCTTCGTCCTCTTCTTCCTGACGGCCTACATTCCCCGCTTCTCGGCCACGGCGCTCTCGCTGCGGTCGCAGACCGCGCGCGCCGAGCGGCTGGCCGGCCACACGGGGCTGCTCGACGAATCCGGCCGACTCGATCTGTCCCGCATCGACGAACGCGACACGGCGCAGCTCAAACGTTATCGCGAGCTCTACGCCTCGCTCGACTACCTCGACGACCACGATACGCTGCTGCTGGCCGACCGCTTCGGCATCGCCCGTTCCCGCGAACTCCTCGGCTGCTTCCATAGCGACCGGATCAGAGACTATATCCAGTGGGGCTACGAGCTCGATACCGCCGAAGCGGCAGCCCTCACAAGCTCCTACTCGAACTCGGAATTCCGCGCACCGCTCCGCATCGACGGCTACCGATACTGCTACGCCCCCGTCTCCCTCTCCTACAACAACGGAAGCTCGCGTTATACAACCTCGGGCGACACGCTGCGGCTCTACCTGCCCGACGGACGGGAGCTTTTCCGCCGTTCGTTCGACGAGCTGTTCACGGAGCGTTGCGACCAGCTACTCTACTGGCCCGACGACGAGCCGCTCTACACGGCCGACAACCTCTTGTTCTACCGCACCGATTCGCTGCTCATCTCGTTCAGCTGGGCCGAGGTATCGCGCGGGAAGCACCGTTATGTCGCTCTGAACGTCGACAAATTCTATACGAAATAGCCCGTATTGGAAACCAAACTGCAACACCCCCTGCTGGGTGAAATCGTCCTCTGCCAGACCCGCCGTGCACGCCGCATCTCGCTTTCGGTGCGCAGCGCAGGCGGCGTGCGGCTGAGTTTTCCCTGCAACGTACCGCGCGCACGCGCGCTGGCCTTTCTGGAATCGAAAACCGACTGGGTGATCCGGACGCGCGACCGGCTCGCGGCACGCGCTGCGGCGCATCCGGCACCCGACTCGTGCGACATCGAGGCATTGCGCAGCGCCGCCAAGGCCGAACTGCCCCCGCGCGTCGAAGAACTGGCACGGCTGCACGGGTTCCGCTACGGACGGGTGACGATCCGTGCATCGCGCACCAAATGGGGCTGCTGCACGGGCGACAACAACCTGTCGCTGAGCCTCTTCCTGATGACCTTACCCCCGCATCTGCGCGACTTCGTACTGCTGCACGAACTCTGCCACACCGTCCACCACGACCACTCGTTCCATTTTCACGCACTGCTCGACCGGCTCACCGGCGGCAACGAAAAACTCCTCAGCCGTGAGCTGAGGAGCTATTCGATACCGGCTCGGTAGCCGCGCTATTCGTACTGGCCGCTTTTGAGACGCATCACCTCCTCCTTGGTCAGGAAGCGCCATGCGCCGCGTTTGAGATTCTTCTTCGTAAGGCCGGCGTAGTAAACGCGGTCGAGTTTGCGCACCGAGTAACCCAGCGACTCGAAGATGCGCCGCACGATGCGGTTGCGCCCCGAGTGGATCTCGATGCCGATCTCGCTCTTGTCCTCCTTGACGTAGGCGATCTCGTCGGCGTGGATCTCGCCGTCCTCGAGCGTGATGCCCTCCGCGATACGATCCATGTCGGCCCGCGTGAGCGGCTTGTCGAGCGACACCTGATAGATCTTCTTCTTGCGGTACGACGGGTGCGTCAACTGGCGCGTCATGTCGCCGTCGTTGGTGAAGAGCAGCAGCCCCAGCGAATTCTTGTCGAGCCGCCCCACCGGATAGATGCGCTCCTCGCAGGCGCCCTTCACCAGATCCATCACCGTTTTGTCGGCGTGGGGATCTTCGAGCGAAGTGACATAGCCTTTGGGCTTGTTGAGCACCAGATAGACCTTCTTTTCCCCCTCGATGCGGCTGTCGTTGAACTTCACCTCGTCGGTCGGCTTCACCTTCGATCCCAATTCGGTCACGATCACGCCGTTGACCGAAACCAGTCCGGCCTGGATATAGTCGTCGGCCTCGCGGCGCGAGCAGAGTCCCGACTGGGCGATGAAACGGTTCAGGCGGATTTCTCCCGTCTGCACGTTGGGATTATAGCGGGGATAGCTCTTGGGCCGAACCTCGCCGCGGCGATCGTCGCGCTTGAATCCGCCCGCGGACTTCGGACCGTAACGTTTCGGCGCCCCCGCACGTTCGCCGTGACGGAAATCCCCCTCCTGCTCGCCGTAGGGGCGCTTGAACCCGAACTTGCCGGCGGATTTGCGCCCGTAGGCGGGCTTGTCGCCGTATTTCGGCGCACCGAAGGGTTTCTTCCCGTAGGGACGCGGACGATCTTCCGCCGCGGAACGCTCGCCGCCGTAGCCGCCCGAACGATCCGAACGGGGCCCGTCCGGACGGCCCCGGTAAGGCCCCGAAGGCCGGCCTTCGCCATATCTGGAACCGCCGGACGGACGGCGCGGGCGCTCGTCGACGGGTCGGTTGTCTTCCGTGAAGTGGGGATTGTACGAAGCACGCCGTGGGGCATGTTCGCGCGGGGTGTCATCGGCATCACGCCGGGGACCGGGGCGACGTTCGATACGTTCGGCGGTCGTCGTGCGCTTGCGCTTGTCGCGTGCGAAACGGTCGAGAACCACCGTCGAGTCGCTGTTGTAGTCTTTCATTTCGATTCAAATTAATTCGTGGCAAAGGTAATCTAATTTTCGCAGATTGTCCGCACAAATCGCACCAAATCAGCCGCCACGGCGAAAGAATCATTGATAAAAGTCATAACGGCTCACATGATCCCATCGAACTCAGAATGTACCGCCATTCAACCGCCGAATTATAACATAAAAAATTACCCACCCAACTACTCACTTCAACCGATCGATTCGCCAACTGACATTCCCGCATAGACAAGCATCCCCAAAAATACGAGGATTAGCACATATTCAATCAGATGCAATGAACAAGACTCCGCAATATCCAACGGATTGCATCGCTTGGCAATATCAAACGAATCAAACCTCTGAAATTCAACCTTCATAATATATATTTGCTAGAATATGCTCTATTTTGGTGATTAATGTAGTTTTGCATATGTTGTAATGTATCCTAAATTATCAAATACGGATAAATTCCCGTTGTCATCTATTTGATAATATTCTACATATCCTTCGTCATTATTATGATATAATATTTGTTTGCCTTTTTTTATTTTGGATAATTGAGTACTACTAATCCATTGATCAGAATCCATTGAACCTATTTCCATTAGGTATTGATTATTACTAATATTTCGAATCCTCCATAGTATATTTGTATTAAAATCGTCTATCCATATTCCTATTAATTTGTCATTGTTTTGCTCTTTTAATGAGATGATTTGAAATTTAGAATCAATGTTTGATATTGAGTATTCTAAAAATTTATCATTATTTAATATCTTGTTTGAGGATTGACAACTCCAAATACACCAAAGAACAGCAATCAAAATAAATAGCCAGAAAATAATATTAGCGACGTCTCCAAGCATTCCACTCACAATAAACCCTTTTTGTATTTTGGCAAGTCTTTCCTCTTCTTTAATTGGATTGGAGAAATCATTTCCACATTGTGGACATGATAAAAAATCTTGATCCCAGAGGTCTTCTGTTATTTGGAGCATTGTATAACAATTTGGACAGGTATATACTTTGTACCTAACTTTTAGCGGAGATTTTGTTTGTTGTAAACTTGGATTTAGTTTATTGTAAATTTCATTGATGATGCTAATTTCTGCGCTATTTAGTCCTGTCCCTTTTATTTCTGATATTTGTTTTTTGAAAGATTCTTTTCCAGTAGTTATAATATTGCTAGTATTTTGTAGATAGATTGGGTAATGTTGTTGCATTATTATTTCTATCTTTTCCAACGATTTCAATCTTCTATCTGGATCTTTTAGTGCCCTGCTAGAAATGTCTTTGATAATGATGTTTTTTAATTCCTCCCATTTCATATATATGATAATGATTTTAATTTATAGAGAATTCCATAGAATTACTAAGACTATTTAGCATATCATAATTTTCCACACCCACAATTCGCAATTTCTTATTTAAAATAAATAAATCATTACGTGTTTCGTATATGCCTAAATAATACCAAACATATTTGTGTCTCACACAATACCCTCCTTTTACTTTCTGTAATTCACCCCATTCCAATTCTTCATATCGATTCCAATCGTCTAAAGCTTTTCTCTTAATATATAATTGTACTTGGAACTTAATTTGCCGTTCCAATTCTAACTTTTCCCGTTTATAGGCAAGAGAATCTGTCCAAAATAAATCGAATAATACTATAAAGAATAATGCTATGGTCGCTCCAATCAAAACTAAACCTACCACACTTTTGTTACAATCTGGACAATCATTTTTTGTACTTCTAAAAGCAGCACACAAATCAATCATAATCAATTAATTATAATTTATATACATATACTATTAATTTCCCCTCTCCATCTCTATAATTTCTAAGAACAATATTAAAAAAATCGATCAGAGTCCAAATACCGAATCCCCCAAGCGTCAAGAGTTGAAAGATTCCATTCTTAACCTTCCCTACATAAAAACTATGAATTCCGAAGATGCCAAGAAACCAACAAAGAAATAGGGTCGTAGGCCAGTCTTTACGACTAGTATAATTCGGAGCTTTCTGAGCCAATTCTCCACAATTAGGACATACAATAATATTTTTGACTTCCTTCATCAATAGAGGATTCCGAAACAATCGCCCACAATAAGGATGAAGCAGATATTTTTCGGACGTCAACTCCTCCGGCACAATCATATTTCTTCCGCAATGCGGGCAATATATGATATTATCACCTTTGACTTTCGCTTGCATTCTCTCCATGGCTGAACTATTTATCCGAATTCCTATTATTTCAATGTAATGCCGCCGTTTTCATCTTTAATGAACAGATGCGGATACTTGTTGACCCGTGCATGTATCTGACCGCTCCGAAGCAGAGCGCCGTCTTTACGCACATACAACCTACGAGAATTGATTTCATCCGCCAATTCATTTGCACTCAACGGTCTATTGTGACTTTCGAGTACACTTGCAATAGCTTCATGCAATGTTAATTTGAACATAACAATACCGAATAATGTCACTTGGCCCCGGCGTGACGACAATAGAAAAAGAAAAGTGTGGAGCTGATTTCGCTTATCTGCAAGAAGGTTGTGGCGAACCCGAAGAAAATAAACGATGCAATACCCCACACCTGAATAGATATGGAGATTGCAGATGCCCAATGCATCCTCATCCATAATCTAAACAAGAAATGAGTGTTGTACGTTGTCCTTTCTTCAATTGAAAATTGCCACATTTTCTTGCAGGACAAAGTGAAAACACTTTCCGTATGTCTGCTTCGACGCATACTGCGCCCAAGTAGCACAAAAATAGAAAGAATTTTTCGAAATACAACACTCTCAGAGGTATTGCATCACAAAATTCACAAAAAAGGGAGTTGCATGAATTTGAACCGCTGCTTTTCCACATCTTGGGTGCCGTCTTAGGTTCTCCACCGCGAGTAGGACGCAAATATATTTGGTTCTGCCCGCGGCTTGCACTATCTTTGCGACACGTTAAACCCCTCGTTTATGAATCGGGAAATCCTGCGGCTCGCGCTTCCGAACATCGTTTCCAACATCACCGTCCCCGTCATGGGCATCGCCAGCACGATGATCGCCGGCAATCTGGGCGGCGGCGACACCACGCGCGCGATCGGATCGCTGGCCGTCGGCGTTTCGATCTTCAACTTCATCTACTGGAACTGCTCCTTCCTGCGCATGGGCACGAGCGGACTGACGGCGCAGGCCTAC
>ERZ824575.3790-NODE-3790-length-10183-cov-4.023795_pt1 | contig 10183 bp, 7 predicted proteins | sample MGYA00519470_ERZ824575 | MGnify/ENA primary metagenome ERZ824575 (study PRJEB31778, sample SAMEA3449170) | human gut metagenome | biome: human gut; feature: human-associated habitat; material: faeces | place: United Kingdom | collected 2010/2012 ...
AAAGAAATATACTTACGATGTAATTTAGTGCAGTATTAGATTTAGGGAAAGAAGGTAAGAATTATGATGTATCCGTTTATGACGTTAAATGATGAAACAGAAATTGTGCATTCTGATATGAATGCAGATGGAACAGTAAAAGTTTATATTGAGACACCAGATAAAAAAGATGGATTTCATAATATGACATGTTATTTGCCGACTTATGAAATAAAAGAAATCAATGGATATTCAGATAAACAGGTTGAAGAATTTATGGAAATTATAAAATCAACGGCACATTTGATTATGGAATTCGCAAAAGAAGGGGGATTTGAGCATGCCTCAGGTTTTTAAGGTAGGAGCCTACTGGATATATTTTTGGGCAAATGAAGGGAAACCGTTGGAACCGATACATGTGCATATTGCAGAAGGACGTCCACATCAGAATGCAACGAAAGTGTGGATTACATCTGCCGGAAAATGTATTGTTGTGAATAACATATCAAATATTCCAACAGTTGCTTTGAGAAATATTGTAAGGATTATTGAAGCAAGAAGTGATGAGGTAAAACAAAAATGGTTTGAGTATTTTGGAGAGATACGGTATTTTTGTTAAACACTTTATATTATCGTAAGTTTTTATAAAAAGAAAAATATAAGAGAAAACTTGGGAACAGCGTAGGTTGGGGAATGTACTGCTTAGCTTGCAGAATAACACACTTTCCAGAGCCAATTTATCGGACGAGTCAGGCATTGCAAAAAATGTACATTATGGGGATGTACTTATCAAGTTTGGAGAGGTTTTAGACGTAAGAAAAGAGAAACTTCCAATGATAACAGATGAAAATGTTTTATCAAAATATAAAGCCTCCTTCTTGCAAAATGGAGATGTGATTGTTGCCGATACAGCTGAGGACTCAACTGTTGGAAAATGCAGTGAAATAGCGGGCTTAAATGATGAAGTTGTGTTGTCTGGTCTTCATACCATTCCATACAGACCAATAGAAAAATTTGCTTCTGGATATTTGGGATATTATCTAAATTCTGGTGCATATCACAATCAGTTGATACCTTTGATGCAGGGCATTAAAGTGACATCAATTTCAAAATCTGCTATGCAGAATACAGATATTGATTATCCTAAATCACAGGAAGAACAGGGGAAGATAGGTGCATATTTTAAGTCTCTTGATGAGATGATTACTCTTCACCAACGTAAGTGTTATAGATTTATCGATATTGCGCTGGACGCTTGGGAACAGCGTAAGGTTTCTGAAATTGGTAATATCGTTACAGGTTCAACTCCAAAAACAAGTATTAGTGATAATTATGGTGGAGAATTTTTATTTGTTAGTCCTGCTGATATACAAGAAAATCGTTATGTTGATGAAACAATAACTACACTTACAAAAAAGGGATTCGACCAAGGTCGCAAGATAAGGGAGAAGGCTTCTCTTTTTGTGAGTATAGGTTCAACAATAGGAAAAGTGGCACAAACAAGCCAAGAATCAACAACGAATCAGCAAATAAATGCTGTTGAACCTTATGATAACTTTGATGATGATTTTATTTTTACGTCCTTAGAAAATATATCTGGAAGTATAAAAGCTATAGCATCTAATCAGGCAGTGCCAATTGTAAATAAGACCACATTTGGAGAAACTGAAATTAAAGTACCTTCAGAATTGGCAGAACAACAAAAAATCGGAGCTTATTTCCGTAATCTCGACCACCTCATCACTCTTCACCAGTATAAGCTATTTTGCGCAAAAAATGTAATGAAATACATAACAACCGATATAAACACACCCAAAAAGGAGGCTATTATGGCAGAATTAGAGTCCGTGATAGAGCAGAAACTTATTGAACAACTGATTTATGGTGATTCACAATGGACGTATCGCGAAGACTTAAAAACAGAAGCAGATCTTTGGAAGAATTTCAGATATATTCTTGAACAGAATAATAAGGAACGTTTAAATGGAGAACCACTTTCGGATGTAGAATTTGAACAGGTAAAGAATCAACTGCAGTTTTCATCATTCTATAAGGCTGGCGAATGGTTAGTTGGTGAAAATGGAAAAGTAATGGTACACGTACAAAGGGATACCGAACGGTTGCATCTTGTTGTGATGAATCATGAGCATATTGCAGGTGGCAGCAGTGTTTATGAGGTGATTAATCAGTACAATGCGTTAAAAATGGATGAGGATAGTAGTGTAAATGCAAGAGATCGAAGATTTGATGTTACTCTTATGATCAATGGATTGCCGATGATTCATATAGAATTGAAAAATAAGCAGCATTCTTATATGGATGGATTCCGGCAGATTAAAAAATATATTGGAGAGGGAAAATTTACGGGAATATTCTCAGCCGTACAGATGTTTGTAATCAGCAACGGGGTTGATACAAAATATTTTTCAGCTGCAAGTGATACCGAATTGAACCCGAAGTTTATCAGTGGATGGCTGGATAAGGAAAATAACGCAGTTTCTGATTACCTTGATTTTGCAAAAAGTGTGCTTCGTATTCCGGAGGCGCATGAGATGATCGCGAGATATACAGTATTGGATGAAGAGGCAAAGAGTTTAATTTTGTTGCGCCCTTATCAGATCCATGCAATAGAAGCAATTCGTGATGCTTCTAAGACTGGAAAATCTGGTTTTGTATGGCATACAACTGGATCAGGAAAAACCTTAACTTCTTATAAAGCTACCAGAAATTTGTTAATGGATATTCCAGCGATTGATAAAGCTATCTTTTTAATTGATCGAAAAGATCTGGATACGCAGACCACCATGGCATTTCAGGCATATGCGAATAATGATCTTATAGATGTAGATGAGACAGACAATGTGTTTGATTTAAAGAAAAAGTTGAAATCAGATGATCGTCAGGTGATTGTGACAACGATCCAGAAATTGCAGAGATTAATTACCAGAAAATTGCAGGAAGGTACACCGGAATATCACAAAATTAAAAACCTGAAAATTGCATTTGTTGTAGATGAATGTCATAGAGCTGTCACTCCTGGAACAAAGCGGGAAATAGAAAGATTTTTTGGAAATTCCTTATGGTATGGATTTACAGGCACTCCCCGGTTTGCGGAAAATCCATATCCACAGATGGGAGATCTGCCCCGTACTACACAGGAATTATATGGAGATTGCCTGCATAAATATACGATTCAGAATGCCATTCATGATAATGCTGTTTTAGGATTTCAGGTGGAACATAATGGACCAAAAAATAAAAAGGATGAAACGGACAGTAATCTTTATGTAACCGAAAGTCATATGTTGAAAGTACTCGAGGTGATTTTGAATAAATCTTATTATAAGTTGGGATTTCAAAATGGAAAAGGAAAGACATATGAGGGGTTACTTACAACGAGTTCCATCCAATTGGCACAAAAATATTATGATTTGTTGAAAATGGTAAAGGAAGGGAAGACAACACTTAAAATAGATGAAAAAATAAAACAGGTATTACCGGATTTCCCAAAGTTTGCAATTACTTATTCCGTAACAGAAAACGAAGAAGGTTCCCATGTAAATCAGCAGAAGATGCAGGAATCATTAGATGATTACAATAAAATGTTTGGAACAAAATATGAGATTTCTCAAATACAGGGATACAATGGAAATCTGAATAAGCGTCTTGCAAGGAAGGATGCAAAATATAAGAGCAGAAATGAGCAGCTGGATCTGGTGATTGTAGTCGATCGACTCCTGACCGGTTTTGATGCACCGTGTCTGTCAACGATATTCATTGACAGACCGCCAATGGGACCGCACGATTTGATTCAGGCATTTTCCAGAACAAATCGTATTTATGATAAAAATAAAGTATATGGTCAGATTGTTACATTTCAGGCACCCAAATTATTTAAGGAGAGTGTTGACAATGCGGTACGATTGTACTCTGCAGGAAGTACACAAACAGCTCTTCTGGCAGATTGGAAAGAGGTGGAATCGGCATTTCGCAAGTCATTAAAAGCACTTCGAATATCTGCAGAGACTCCGGAAGAAGTTCCGGGAATGTCAATAAAAGAGAAAAAAATATTTGTTAAGCTGTTTCAGGATTTTGACAAGTTTTTTGCGCAATTAAAATCATTTACACAGTATGAAGATAATATGCTGGCTGGATATGGTATTACGGAAGATGAGTATACGGATTATGCAGGACAGTACTTAAATGCAAAAGAGAAAATTAAAGAAGATACCGATGGTCAAATTGATGATCCGGGAGTGCCTGTCGTAGATGAAGATTATGAATTAATGGCATACAGTCATACAAAGATTGATTATGAGTATATTATCAATCTGATCCAGAACATTGTATCACCAGATGAAGAATCACAGGATGTTACACAGGAACAGAAACAAAAGCAGATGGATGAGGTAAAGCAATATGTGGAAGAACTCAGAAAAGATAATCCGAAAGTAGCTGAGATAATGACCACTTTAATTGGAGAAATTGAGCAGGATGTAAATAAGTATAAAGGACAGTCCATTCTGAATATTGTTGAAAATATGAAACAAGAGTGTATTGAAAAAGTAGTTACAGATTTTTGTATTACATGGTATACGTCTAAAGATGATGTTATGTATGCGGCAATGCATTATCGAAATGGAGAGATCCCGAATGAGAGTGCAATTAAAGAGACAGCAAATTTTACCAGTTACAAAGAAGTACAGGAGAGAGCAATTCCAAAATTTAAATATTATACAATGATGATTGCTGAGTTAAGAAAAACTCTGGATGAAGAAATTAAACCTCTTATGAACCATTAGGATTGATTTGTATATATAAATATTCTTTACTGTTCTTATCAGCGTAAGTAGTACAGGAAACGGAGGTGCTTATGCGAAATGATGAGAACACCACAGAACTTTTCTGTAATTATTATAAGGAATGGGTTAATGTATATAAGAAGGATGCCATAAGAGAAGCAACTTTGGCAAAATACCGAATGACACAAAAGTGGGTAGAAAAACTGGTGCCGGATTTGAAAGTATCTGAACTTACAAGAACGATGTATCAGCAGCTTTTAAATGATTATGCAAAAGAACATGAAAGACAGACAACACTTGATTTTCATCATCAGTTGAAAGGAGCAATTCTGGATGCCGTTGATGAGGGACTGATAGAAAGAGATCCTACAAGAAAAGCAATTATTAAAGGAAAAACACCAAAAGTAAAAAAGATTAAATATCTCAATCAGTTTGAACTTCATACATTGATTGCACATCTTGACATAAAGGAAAAACCAAATTGGGATTGGTTTATTCTATTGGTTGCCAAAACGGGTATGCGTTTTTCAGAAGCACTTGCAATTACTCCAGCAGATTTTGATTTTGCAAGGCAGACATTATCGGTAAGCAAAACCTGGGATTATAAAGGAACAGGTGGTTTTTTACCTACTAAAAACAAGTCATCGGTCAGAAAAATACAAATAGATTGGCAAATTGTTGTAAAGTTCTCTGAATTGGTTAAAAATCTGCCGGAGGATAAGCCGATTTTTGTAGGAGAAGAAAAAATATATAATTCAACGGTTAATGATGTTCTTGCGAGGCATTGCAGGGATTGTGGTATTTCAGTGATTTCAATTCATGGGCTTCGACATACACATGCATCACTGTTATTATTTGCAGGAGTATCCATTGCCAGTGTAGCAAGACGCTTGGGACATGCCAGTATGACTACTACCCAGAAAACATATTTACATATTATACAGGAACTTGAAAACAAGGATGTAGATCTGGTAATGAGGACATTATCTGGATTATAGAACATTAAAATTTTAAAATTGTGCTGCTTACGCTGAAGCTCTCTGTTTCATGACACTGTATACCATTATAGCAGAATAAAACAGCATGACCTGTACATACTATCAGAAAAACAAAGTAAGGAGAGACAGTATGGATCAGCAGGTTGGATCAGGGAGTCTTTGCTTTGCAAAGGCTCCTTTTATTATTGGAACAGCATCTGTGGTTGGAACCAAAGAGGGGGAAGGCCCCCTGGCAGATGCATTTGACTGTATCGGACCGGATGATAAATTTGGTCAGCAGACATGGGAGGCCGCAGAGAGCAGTCTGCAGAAAGAAGCATTGACGCTTGCCCTCGGGAAAGCAGATCAAAAGCCGGAAGATATGAGGTATCTGTTTGCCGGAGATCTGCTTGGACAGCTGATTGCCTCATCATTTGGATTAAAAACGTTTGAAATTCCACTGTTTGGACTGTACGGGGCATGTTCCACATGTGGAGAAGCGCTGGCACTTTCTGCAATGACGGTAGCGGCCGGATATGCGGATCGCGTGGCTGCAGTCACTTCGAGCCATTTTGCCAGTGCGGAAAAACAGTTCCGTTTTCCGCTGGAATACGCAAATCAGCGTCCGGTAAGTGCCACATGGACAGTGACCGGAGGCGGTGCATTTATTCTGTCAAAGGATGCGAAGCAGCCGCTGGCAAAGGTGGCGGGAGTCACAACCGGAAAGATTGTAGATTACGGAATCAAAGATTCCATGAATATGGGAGCTGTGATGGCACCGGCTGCCGCTGAGCTGATTGCGCAGAATCTTACGGATTTTAAACGAAAACCCGAAGATTATGACCGGATTATCACGGGAGACCTGGGAGAAGTCGGTCAGCAGATTCTGTTTGATCTGCTGCTGAAAAAAGGCATGGATATCCGCAAGCAGCATGAGGACTGTGGCATGTTAATTTTTGATTCACAGACACAGGGAACCGGTTCCGGAGGATCGGGATGCGGATGTGCAGCCTCGGTGCTGAGTGCGCATTTCCTGCCAAAGCTGGCAAGCGGGGAATTGAAAAGAATACTCTTTGTGCCGACAGGCGCACTGCTTTCTACGGTCAGTTTCAATGAAGGACAGACAATACCGGGGATTGCACACGGTGTTGTGCTGGAAAGCTGTATTTCATCCGCAAAAAAGGAGGGATAAGGATATGCAGTATGTAATTGCATTTGTAACAGGGGGAATGATCTGTGCACTGTCACAGATCCTGATGGAAAAAACAAAAATGCTTCCGGGACGTATCATGGTTCTTTTGGTCTGCCTTGGGGCCATCCTTGGATTTGTGGGGATCTATGAGCCGTTTTCCCAATGGGCGCAGGCGGGTGCGAATGTGCCGCTTCTGGGATTTGGAAACAATCTCTGGAAGGGTGTCAAAGAGATGGTGGACAAGAAAGGATTTATCGGTATTTTTCTGGGAGGCTTTAAAAACTGTGCGGCAGGACTTTCCGCAGCACTCGTTTTTTCTTATATTGCCTCCCTGCTCTGCCAGCCAAAGATGAAAAAGCACTAGCAAATCTGGAAAATTCTGTTGTATAATAAATGGGAATTTTGCACACACTAGCTCTGTAGATCAAATAAAAGGAGATATGTGTGATGAAAAAATTAAAAGTTCTGATGATGGGCGGAATGCTTGCAGCAGGGATCTGTCTGTTTGCGGCCTGTGGTACAGCAAATGATGACGGAACGAACAATGGTGTAAACGATACTTCCAATACACAGGTTACTACACAGGAAAACATTCCGGGAACGGACAATACGACTGGAAATGGTACAACAGACAATAATACGGATGCCGGAAATTCCAAAAACGATGGCAATGTCGGAAAAGATATCGGGGATGTGGGAAAAGATGTCGTGGATGGTGTGAAAGATGCCGGTGATGCTGTGGCAGATGGCGTGGATGATGCAATTGACGCGGTAGATCCGGATGCAGACACAAACAATGGCGGTAAGACCAATACCGGACGTTAGACAGGATTACCTATGAAAAAAGAAACTTACGTTAAAATGACCCAGCCGTTTCGGGATGACCCGAAACGTGCGCGGGCGTTACATAGAGCAAATAAAATATTGACGGTTGTGATTTTTGTGGCATATCCATGCCTGCTTCTGTGGCTGCTGTGGCAGAAGGATATGCGGCTATATAAAGCCATCTGTGTGCCGCTGGACGGATTTATTATTGTGACGGTTGTGCGGGCCTGGTTCAACCGGAAACGGCCGTATGAAATATTTGAACTGCCATCTGTGATTCCAAAAGATACGAAAGGACATTCCTGGCCGAGCCGGCATGTGTTTTCCGCGGCAGTGATTGCGTTTATGTTCTGGTTTGTGTGTCCGGCTGTGGGGATTGTATTTTTGCTTATGACAGTTGCTATTGCATGGATCCGGGTAGTTTCCGGAGTGCACTTTATCAGTGATGTAGTGGCGGGATTTCTTTTTGCTGCGTTTTTTTCTTTGTTTTTTTAGTGTGGTTTTCACCGGCTATGCCGGAAAAATTACTGGCTTTCTTTCCGGAACTGGCGCGGTGTCATGTTGTATTTTTGTTTGAACACCCGGTTAAAATAGGAAAGATTTTCAAAACCGGATTCCGCCGCAATATCCAGAATGGAGGAGTCGGAAGTTGTCAGCAGACGCGAGGCGATTGTCAGGCGGTAGTCCCGCAGATAGTCCACGAAAGACGTTCCCATAGTTTCTTTGAAATACCGCATAAAATGAGATTCGGAAAAATCAACGGTTGCCGCGATGTCGGCAATCGTTATTTTTTGCATGTAATTATTTTCAATGTATTTTAAAACAATTTTCATTTTATCAAGCGTTTTGCGGTTACTGCCTGTCGTTAAGTTCCGGCAGCGGTTGTCTAAAATAAAGAAAAACTGGTACAACTGACTTTTGATGTACAGTTCATAGCCCTGTGGTTTGGTCTTGCTGATTTCGTCACAGGCATCAATTGGCATGATGACATCTGTGTAATAAGGATAGACAGGGGTGAAGATGGTTGGAACCGTGACTTTTCCGCTCATAAGAGGAAGAAGAAAATCGGTGGCAGTCACATCGTTCTGCCGTGGAATCAGCATACTCGGATTAAAGATGATATTTTCATATTCCATGAAGGCATCTTCCAGCTGGTCAATGGAGTGGAGCTGTCCCGGAAGAATAAGAACCAGAGTCGGACCTTTTACTTTGTATTCCCGGAAATCTACCGTAATGCGTCCCATCCCCTTTTTGATGTAGATCAGTTCCAGTTCATCGTGCCAGTGCAGCGGTACACGCGGAAAATCCAGTGGGATCGAGCATAGATATGTATTATAAGGGAAGATGATATCCCCATGTGTGATGGTTTCGTGATAATTTTCATATTCAAGTATATTCATATCTTTATTTTAGCAGAATTGTCCTATGACTGTAAAGGACAAAAACGACAGAAAACGCATGAAACAGGCGAAAACACAGGATATGCAGGCACTGTGGAAATGTACTAAGACAGGTGGCACGAAATTGGTGAAATTTAACAGCTGGGCGTTATTTGAATATGAAAAATGATAGAATAGTATCAGTTTTTGCTTGAATACGACAAGAAATCAGCAGGAAAAAATCATATACTGAGTACATCAAAACAACACGAAATCTTGTGGGAGGGAAAACACATGACTTTAGCAAAAGCAGTATCTATGAAATATAACAAGACCATCGAGAAGTGCTCAAACGAGGAAATTTACTATGCACTCCTTGATATGACCAAGCAGATGGCAGAGGATAAGGTCAGCAACGAAGGAAAGAAGAAGCTGTATTACATTTCTGCAGAGTTCTTAATCGGAAAGCTTTTATCCAACAACCTGATCAACCTTGGAATTTATGATGAGACAGCAGAGGTGCTGAAAAAGCACGGGAAAAATCTTGCAGAGATTGAAGAAGTTGAACCGGAACCGTCTCTTGGAAATGGTGGACTTGGACGATTGGCAGCCTGCTTCCTGGATTCCATTGCAACACTTGGTCTGGAAGGAGACGGAATCGGGCTTAACTATCATCTTGGACTGTTCAAACAGGTATTTGAAAATCACAAACAGAAAGAGACTCCAAACCCATGGATCCAGAATACAAGCTGGCTTACTGATACAGGAATCGGATTCAATGTACCATTCAAAGATTTCAGCCTGCATTCAAAATTATACGATATCGATGTAACCGGATATGAAAATGGAACCAACAAACTTCACTTATTCGATATCGAATCTGTAAATGAAAATATCGTAGGCGACGGAATCTCATTTGACAAGAATGATATCCGTGAGAACCTGACGCTGTTTCTCTATCCGGACGACAGTGACAAACAGGGCGAACTGCTTCGTATCTATCAGCAGTATTTCATGGTAAGCAATGGA
>ERZ824575.3791-NODE-3791-length-10179-cov-3.182537_pt1 | contig 10179 bp, 9 predicted proteins | sample MGYA00519470_ERZ824575 | MGnify/ENA primary metagenome ERZ824575 (study PRJEB31778, sample SAMEA3449170) | human gut metagenome | biome: human gut; feature: human-associated habitat; material: faeces | place: United Kingdom | collected 2010/2012 ...
AAGGTTAAATGTATTTTTAAATTCTACCTTGCAAGAGTAAAGGGGGTGCGGACAAAATCTTGGACTAAATTGCTATTCCTAAACTACGTCTATACTGAAATGGACTCATTCCACCCAACGATATTTTAATTCGAGTTTCATTATACCAATGTATATATTCGTCTAATTTATGTATAAATGAATCAATAGATGCATGGTTCCAGTTTCTTCCATAAAACATTTCATTCTTTAGACGACCAAAGAATCCCTCGCATGCAGAATTATCCGGAGAGCATCCTTTCTTTGACATAGAGCGAGTAAGACCGGCAGTGTCCATAAGATTTATCCATTCCGGCCAACGATAATGACATCCTCGATCAGAATGAACCAGAAGATGCTCTGAAGGATCAAGCTGCTCAATAGCTTTTTGAAGCATGGTATTTGCAAGTTTGGAGTTTGGGGAAGTGCCAATTGTCCAGGAAACAACCATTCCATCAAAACAATCTATAATAGGGGAAAGATAGATTTTGCCTGCTGGGATATGAAATTCTGTTATATCTGTAAGCCATTTTTCGTTTGGTTTTTTAGCTGAAAAATCACGTTTTATTATGTTATCAACTTCAGGAGTAATCTCCCCCTTATAGGAGTTATATTTTCTTTTTCTTGCTGCTTTAACGATTAATTGTTCTTCGTTCATTATACGACGGACTATTTTTTCAGAAACAATAATACCATCTTTTCTTAACAGACAATGTATGCGACGATAGCCATATATTTCTTTATTACACATAAAGAGCTCTTTTATTTGTTGGCGTAATTCTTTATATTTGTCTTTGCTTTTTATGCATTGTACCTGATAACAGTAGCTACTTTTAGAAAGCTTTAAAACAGGTAGCAGTTCATTTAATTTATATTTATTACGTAGGGCATCAATCAAGAAAACTTTTTCACGATTAGTCAATTGATCAAGATTGATGCCCTCCTCTTTTTTTAAGATATCGCCTGCCTTTTCGAGAATGTCACGCTCTAATTGAAGTTTATATACATCGTTTTCGAGACGTTTGACTTTAGCTTCCAGTTCTGCTTTCTCACGTATTAATTGTTCGATGCTTTTATCTTCAGCAGGAGGTTGGATCATTTTCAAAGTTTTCCCTTCACCAAGCAGTTCTTTTCTCCAAATAGAAACAGCAGATGGAGTAACACCATATATTTCGGCTATCTGTGCTATCTTTAAGTTACCTTTGCATGATTCCATTACTGCTTGTATTTTTTCTTCTTGGGAACATCTTACATGAGATTTAAAAGATTTACAACGTCTTTTACCTTCCTCTGGACAAAGTTCTTTAACCCATTGTATAAGAAGAGGTCTGCTTGGGTATCCAAGTGCTTTTACCGTCTGTAATGCATTTCGGTCATGAGCAAAGTAATAATCAACAGCGTCTCTCTTTTCCCTGTCAGAAAATTTACTGACCTTTTTGCGCCCCTTATGAAGATCATTAGACTCTGAATACTCTTTATACCAATGCTTGAGATTTGATGCATCAGGGTAACCTAATTTACTAACTGTGTATGCTGCATTATATCCACAAGTGATATAAAACTTTACAGCACGGATGCGGTCTTCGTAAGAATACATATGAACCTCCTAACTCTTAGTTGGTCCAAGATTTTGTCCGCATCCCCAAGATTCGATTATCCTGTATTTCAGATCGCTTGAAGTGCCAATTTGTTGAAATTTTGAGAGGGGTTTGACATGGAAGTTTTAAAGAAACTGGCTGAGTCCGGAATTGTACCCGTTGTTGTGCTGGAAGACAGCAAAGACGCGGTTCCAACTGCCCGCGCGCTGTTGGACGGCGGCATCGGCGTAATGGAAATTACATTCCGCACAGCGGCGGCTGAGGCTTCGATCCGCACAGTGGCGGAACAGTGTCCGGACATGATGGTGGGTGCTGGCACCGTGATTACGCTGGAGCAGTGCAAGGCGGCTGTGGCCGCCGGGGCAAAGTTCATTGTTTCTCCCGGCTTTGACGCAGAAGTTGTCAAATGGTGCGTGGATAACGGCATCGCCGTGACACCGGGCTGCGTGACGCCCACGGAGATCATGGCGGCAATGAAGTTCGGACTGAAAGTTCTGAAATTTTTCCCGGCGAATGTGTATGGCGGCCTGACGGCGATGAAGAGCCTGGCCGGACCTTTCGGCGGCATCAAGTTCATCCCCACCGGCGGCGTGAACGACAAGAACCTTGCCGAGTATATCTCCGCGCCGTTCATCCATGCCGTCGGCGGCAGCTGGCTGTGCGCCAAGGCGGACATCGCCGCGCACAACTTCGACAAGATCACGAGCCTCTGCAAGGAGGCGCGCAAGACCGCGCTCGGCTTTGAGATCGCGCACGTCGGCGTGAACGCCGGCGACGCGGAGGAGTCCCTTGCGGTGTGCCGCGCGCTCGACGCGGCCTTCGGCTTCGGCGTGAAGGAGGGCAACAGCTCCAACTTCGCCGGCAGCGGCGTGGAGGTCATGAAGAGCCCCTACCTCGGCAAGAACGGCCACATTGCGGTCAAGACCAATTCCATTCCCCGCGCGGCGGCGGAGCTTGCCAAGAACGGCTTCACGCTTGACGAGTCCACCGCCAAGTACAAGGGCGAGAAGATGGTCGCGGTCTATCTCAAGCAGGAATTCGGCGGCTTTGCCGTCCACCTGCTGCAGAAGTAAGGGAGGAACGAACGATGAAATTTTTGACTTTTGGTGAGATCATGCTGCGCCTGAAGGCGCCCGGACAGGAGTGCTTCTTCCAATCTCCGATGCTCGAGGCTACCTTCGGCGGCGGCGAGGCCAACGTGGCCGTCTCCCTTGCCAACTACGGCGAGGACGCGGCGTTCCTGACGGTCCTGCCCGATAACGCCATCGCGGACGCCTGCAAGGCGGAGCTGCGCCGTTTCGACGTGGATACCAAGCGCATCGTCACGGGCGAGGGCCGCATGGGCATCTACTATCTCGAGGGCGGCGCGAACCAGCGTCCGAGCAAGGTCGTCTACGACCGTGCCTATTCCGCCATCGCGCTGGCCAAGCCCGGCGATATCGACTGGGACAAGGCCTTTGAGGGCGTGGAGTGGTTCCACATCACCGGCATCACGCCCGCCATCAGCGAGAGCGCGATGGAGCTTTCCGTCGAGTCCGTCAAGGAGGCGAAGAAGCGCGGCATCACCGTCTCCTGCGACCTCAACTACCGCAAGAACCTCTGGAAGTACGGCAAGAAGGCCAGCGAGGTCATGCGCGAGATCGCAAAGTATGTGGATGTTGCCATTGCCAACGAGGAAGACGTGCAGAAGTCTCTCGAGATCACCGTGGACGATGTGAACGTCGAGTCCGGCGAGCTGGACCGCGCAAAGTACAAGGCGCTCGGCGACAAGGTGCTCGCGGCGTATCCCGACATGAAGATGATCGCCATCACGCTGCGCGAGAGCCACAGTGCCGACTGGAACGGCTGGGCGGCCTGCCTGAACGACGGCAAGGACTTCTACGTTTCCAAGAAGTACGAGATTCGCGACATCGTGGACCGCGTCGGCGGCGGCGACAGCTTTGCCGGCGGCCTGCTCTACGGTCTCAACCACTATGAGGACAAGCAGTCCGCGCTGGAGTTTGCCGTGGCAGCGAGCTGCCTGAAGCACTCGGTCATCGGCGACTTCAACCGCGTGAATGTTTCCGACGTGACGAAGCTCATGGGCGGCGACGGCACCGGCAGAGTGCAGAGGTAAAGCGGATGAACTGCTTTTACTGCGAAAAGGACGAGCGGCTGCTGGCGCTGTGACGCCGCTGACCGAGCTTCAGTGGTCGGATGTTTATCTTTTCAACGACCAGAAGCACAAGGGACGCTGCGTCGTGGCGCTCAAAGGCCATCACGACGAGATGTTCGAGCTCGATGACGAGCAGCGCAGCGGTTTTTTACCGAGGTCTCCCTCGTGGCGCACGCGATCGCGAACTACACGAAGGCGGATAAGATCAACTACGCGATCTACGGCGATATCGTTTCGCATTTCCATGTGCACCTCGTTCCGAAGCATCGGGACGGTTTGCAGTGGGGCGGACCCTTTACCGATACGCTGCCGAAGGTGACGCTGAGCGCGGAAGAATTCAAAGCGGTCGGCGACGGCCTTCTCAGCGAGCTGGAAAAGCTGAAAAAATGATAAAAAAATGGGATGTACCGCGCGGTACATCCCATTTTTTGTCGGTCAGGATCATTCCATATAGGCGCCCTTCATGGGGCTCACGGCATGCTCGGTATAACGCTTGAGCAGGCCCTTTTTGTATTTGGGCGGCTTTGCCTGCCAGCGCGCGCGGCGCGCGGCAAGAATGGCGTCGATCTCGCCGGGCGTTTTTTCCTCGCCCTTCACGCCGACGATCGCCAGCACGCGGCCGGGAACATCGATGCGGATCAGATCGCCCTCTTCCCCCAGCGCGATCGGCCCGCCGACAGCAGCCTCGGGGCTGACGTGGCCGATGACCGGGCCGCGGCTTGCGCCGGAAAAGCGCCCGTCGGTGATGAGAGCTACGCTGGAAGCAAGCGCCGGGTCTGCGCAGATGGCCTCGCCGGTATAGAACATCTCGGGCATCCCGCTGCCGCGCGGACCCTCATAGCGGATAAAGACCGCGTCGCCGGGGCGGACGTCGCCGTGCAGCACAGCCGCGATGCACGCTTCCTCGCTGTCGTAGGGCTTTGCTCGCAGCGTGACCTGAAACATCTCTTTGGGGCAGGCGGTGTGCTTGATGACGCAGCCCTCGGGGGCTAGGTTGCCCTTGAGAATGGCAATGCTGCCGTCTGTGCCCTTGGCGTTTTCAAACGTGCGGATGATATCGGTGCGCAGCGGCCTGCGGCTCAGATGTGCGGTTTTTTCGCGCAGCAGCTCGTCGCAGTGCTCGTAAAAACCGCTCTTTTTCAGCGCGTCCAGATTTTCGCCGAGCGTTTTCCCAGTCACCGTCATTGCGTCGAGGTGCAGCATGGAGCGGATCTCCTCCATCACGCGGGGGACGCCGCCGGCATAGTAGAAATACTGCGCGGGCCAGTCGCCGGAGGGACGGATGTTGAGCAGATAGTGCGCCCCGCGGTGCATCCGGTCGAAGGTGTCAGCATCGATCTCGATGCCGAATTCGTGCGCGATGGCGGGCAGGTGCATCGTCGCGTTGGTGGAGCCGGAGATCGCGGCGTGGACCATGACGGCGTTTTCAAAGCTTTCTTTGGTCACGATGTCCTGCGCGCGGATGCCTTGCTCCAGCAGCTTGAGCAGCTGGACGCCCGCATCGTAAGCGGCCTTTTTAAGCTCCGGGGCGGTGGCGGGCATCAGCGCGGTGCCAGGCAGCATCAGCCCGAGGGCCTCGGCCATGATCTGCATGGTGGAGGCTGTGCCCATAAAGGAGCACGCGCCGCAGCTGGGGCAGGCGTTGTGCTTATAATAGCGCAGCTGCTGGCCGGAGATGACGCCGGTTTTTTCCCATGCGTCGAATTTGCCGATCTGCTCGAGCGTCAAGAGCTCGTTGATCGCGCAGGCGGGATCCTGCACGGTGTATTCCTCCGGCAGGGGATGGGCTTCCATGACGCCGCCAGTGACGACGATGGCGCTCATTTCCTTGAGCCGCCCGATGCTCATCAGCATGGCGGGAACGGCCTTGTCGCAGCTTGCGATGAATATGCCGCCGTCAAATCCGCTTGCGTTCGCCTGCGCCTCCACCAGATCGACGATGGCTTCACGGTGGGCGAGGGAATAATTGATGCCGTCGTGTCCCTGTGCGATACCGTCGCACAGATCGGTGGCAAAATAGCGGGCGGCTTTGCCGCCGTGCTCGTTGACCGCCTGCACGGCCTGTCTTACAAATTGATCGAGATGCGCGCTGCCGGGATGGCTGTCGCCAAAGGTGCTCTCCACCATGATCTGGGGTTTGCTCAGATCATCAATCGTCCATCCCATGCCGATCTTCAGCGGATCGCTCTCTGGTGCAAGTGCGCGTACCTGCTGAGAATGTAATTCCATTATAGACCCCTTCCCGTACAATTTGTCATTTTGAAGCTAAAATCATCAGATAATTTCTTGACATATCATAACGAAGTATGCCGAGGCTGACAAGTAAAAATAGTGTGATTTTGCGCATCCGGAAGAGGAGAGCTTTTGAGACGCTGTGTGCCGGGGGGGAAAAGAGAGCAGATCATGCCGGTGTCAGTCGGCGGCGTCGGTGCAGTAAAAAACGTAACGCTCGGCGTGTTCAACAGTGAGAGACTCCAATACGAATCGCAACAGTTTAGCGTAAGTGTTTGAGAGTATAAGGGAAGGGACGAATGGAACTGCTCTGCAGTACGGCTATGCAATACTACATCATCTGCAAGGTCAGGTGTAGTATGCGTAGTCCTGAGACAACAATAAAGCCGTGCGAGGACAATCGGGCGAAATGGGTTCGACTCACAGAATAAGGAATTATTATAGCGAGGAGGGTTAGACACTCGAAACATAAAAAATATACATTTCAGATAATAGGACGGGAAGTAGATCTGTCCTTAGAGAGAATTATTTCTTAGTGTCCGGCAGCAGCTTTTGCTTTATGATGAAATAGTAGGCTGTCAGAACAATCGTGCGAGGAGTATTCCCTTGAGTAAAATCAATGGCCTTCATCGTTTGAACTATATGGAACACTCCTACGAGTTTGAATTGTTTTCGATTTTTGGACATGACACCGCTAAGATCAGGAGTAGGCAGCGGGCTTCTGACGAAAAAGGCATGTCCTGTGCGGCAGCTAAAATTCAGCCTTATTTTTAGCCTTTCTGCATTGATACGAGATAAGATTACCTAACATGAGATGGCAATAAAATCGCATGACTTCCCCACATTATGGTACCGGTTGGCATAGGCAGGGACAATCTAAAACACCTTTTTGCCGGTTCGAGTTCTGTACCGCGCACCAGAAAAAACCTTGAAGCTTCAGTGGCTTCAGGGTTTTTTTATTGCCCTGAGGTGCCATTTACCCTTTATCGTACCCTTTATAAATTGAGAACATTTGTAATGAAGCCTTCCATACGCTGCGCGCTGACCGAGCGCATATCGTCTGTAAAATGACCGTAGACATCAAGAGTAAAGGCGGCAGTCGCATGACCGAGATTGCTTTGTACAGTTTTGATGTCGTCACCTGCGCGGATGCAGTTGACGGCATAGGTATGACGAAGGTCGTGTATCCTCGCATCGGGAAGACCGATGCGCTTTACGATGCGCTTGAAGCTGTCGAAGATCGCACGGTAGGAGACATAGCGCCCGAACTCATTGGTGAACACCAAGCCGCTGTCTTCCCACGCGGGGCCTGCCAGCAATCTCTGTGTGGCTTGCTGCACTTTCTGAGTTTGCAGCAGCTTCATCACATACGGTGCGGGCGTGATGGTACGGCTCTTGTTGTTTTTTGGCGGGGAGAAATAATATGTTCTGCCCTTCCGCTGGCTTCTGCGGAGTTGTTTGTTAATGAGAAGCGTACCCTTTTCAAAATCCACGCAATCCCACATCAATCCGAGCAGCTCGCCTTCGCGCAAGCCGGTGAAGAGGTCAACGGTGAGGGGAATTTCATATCTGCTGCCTTTTAGGAAATTCAAAAGCTGAGCGGCCTGTTGATCGGTCAGCGGATGGATCTCCTTTTTGATAATTTTGGGCAGAACACACGCGGTCGTGGGATTATAGCGGATGTAGTTCAGAAGGACCGCCTGTTGGAGCGCCTTATGCAGTACGCCATGAATGTTCTTGATGGTTTTGGCGTTTAGCGCAGGCTGCCCGTCATGCTCCTGCGAAAGAGAGTTATAAAGGTGCTGGATTGTGTGCGCCTTCAGACTTTCAAGCGGGATATTGCCGAGCGCAGGCCGCAGATACAGCTTGGCCTGTCGCTCGTAGAGGTACGCCGTAGAATCCTTGACGCCAATTTGATAATCTGCCAACCATATATCGAGCCATTCATTCACAGTCATTTTGCAAGGCTCTTGGTATACTCCGTTGTCGATTTCCGCGGTGATCGCAGTGAGCTTCTGCCGCACCTCCTTCTGTGTCTTGCCGTAGACGGATTTTTGGATCTGTTTTCCCGTTCCGGGATCAATGCCAAGGGTATAGCGTGCCTCCCAGCGTCCGTCAGGGCGCTGACGGATCGTGCCGCCGCCCTTGGCTCCTTTTGCTTTTCGCGTTGTCAATGAAACCTCCTGTTCTTCTGAGATCATAAAACGGCCAGTCAGTCCGTTGTTTTATCGCTGCTTGTCGCTGTCGAGCCACGCCACGAAGTCCTCAAAGGACAGCTTGCCTGCTACGCAGTCTGCACGCTTTGCACGCGCTTCCTTCGACCATGCGGTGAACTCTGCCTTGGTCATCGTTCCGTACCGCACGCGGGCGTTGTGCGCTTTGTAGGAGCGTGTAAATTTCCTCGTGGCGGGATTCTTCATTTGCGTTTGTTGCTGCTTAAAATACAGCGGATTTATGTACTCAGGATTAAACATCGTTTCGGTAAAATACATTGCGCTTCCCCTTTCATTTGATTCAACAACATTTTAGCACTTTTTCATATACTTTGGGCCCCATTTCTTCTAAAGAGCAATAATTTTTGCAAAAATTTAACGTCACTCTTTGTAAAAATATTCTTTTACGGAAGGCGTGATAAATATTTCTGGAAAGCTTATGAACGCCCAAAAGCCTCGAGATCGTAAGATCTCGAGGCTTTTTGCATGCCGCGCGGGATCTGCGCCTCCCCGGTTCTCCGGCTTGTCAATCGTCTCAACGGCAATCTGTTTTTTACTCTTCTGCATACGGTGGTCCTCGATGCCTGGATGCTCAAAGCGAACCGTCAGCGGCCGCCGGATCGGATACGGCTGAAAATATATATCCGAATTGCGTGGATTTTCTTGCCTTTATCGCGCAATGTGATACACTATTGTTAGACTATATTTATACTGAACAAGGGGTGCGGAGCTATGGATCATTCGGTCTTTCGTCAAAAAAGCATGGAAAAGATCACATCGCCGGAGCAGATGAACGATTATATCCGCGTTTCCAATCCAAGCGTATGGATGCTCCTCGCGGCGGTCATTGTGCTTCTGATCGGCGTTTGCGTATGGGGTGCGTTCGGGCATCTCGATACCGTCGTACAAACCGGCGGCGTCTGCGAGGACGGACGCTTGACGGTTTATTTGAGCGAGAGTGATTTTGTTAAATTAGACGGCGAGGCCATTCTCTCGGTCGGTGAAGCCGAGTACGCGGTCGTATCCGATGCGGCGGGCATGCCCATCCTGCTCGACGAAAGCACCGACCCTTATCTGCTCCATCTCATCGGGCTCTCCGCGGGCGACTGGGTGCACGCCCTGTCGGCGGAGGCCCCCGATCTCAAGGACGGCGTTTATACCGTATCCGTTATTATCGAGCGCGTCAGGCCCCTTGATTTCGTCCTGAACTGAGGTGCGCGAAGATGAGAGCAGCACAAAAGATCAAGTCGCCGATCACGGCGGGCGTCGCCAAGGTGCCCGTTGTCATGCAGATGGAGGCGCTGGAATGCGGCGCCGCAAGCCTTGCCATGATCCTTGCCTATTATGAAAAATGGATCCCGCTGGAGCAGGTGCGTCTTGACTGCGGCGTTTCGCGCGACGGCTCCAACGCAAGAAATCTTCTCCGGGCCGCCCGAAGCTACGGCCTTGCGGCCAAGGGCTATCGCTATGAACCCGAAACCCTGAAAAAAGAGGGGAAATTCCCCTGCATTATCCATTGGAATTTCAATCATTTTGTGGTTCTTGACGGCTTCAAGGGCAACAAAGCGGTGTTAAACGATCCCGCAAAGGGCACCTATACTGTCCCTATGAGCGTTTTTGACGACTCGTTTACAGGGGTATGCCTGTTTTTTGAGCCGGACGAAGGCTTTGTGCCGGAGGGCAAGCCGCAGTCCATGCTGAAATATGCGCAAAAACGGCTTGTCGGCGCAAGCACCGCCATTGTATTCGTCGTTCTGACCTCTATGATCACATCCCTGCTCGGCATGATCACGCCGGCGTTTTCGCGCATCTTTCTTGACCGACTGCTGACAAAAGAAAACCCGGAATGGCTCACGCCGTTTACGATTGCACTTGTGGGAATAAGCGTCATTCAGCTTATCGTTGCATGGATCCAGGCCATCTATTCTCTCCGCATCAACGGAAAGCTCGCCATGGTGGGAAA
>ERZ824575.3792-NODE-3792-length-10176-cov-2.936074_pt1 | contig 10176 bp, 11 predicted proteins | sample MGYA00519470_ERZ824575 | MGnify/ENA primary metagenome ERZ824575 (study PRJEB31778, sample SAMEA3449170) | human gut metagenome | biome: human gut; feature: human-associated habitat; material: faeces | place: United Kingdom | collected 2010/2012 ...
TGCACTTAGAGAGTATGCTCAAACGGCTTGAATTCTAAATCCGAAACTTGAGAAGACTATATTTATTTATTGGCTAATAAAGATGATGACTATGAGACACGGGCACCAATAGATAACAAACAGAATCTTGAGAAAATAGTACATGATGTAATACACAAACATTATGATCAACTCCAAGACAAACTGATTAGAATAGGTTGGATAAATGATCCCTTATTTAACATTGAATATGACGGTAAAAAGCAGCCTGTATGTGAGGTAATGAAGCAAATATACGGTGTGGATGTTCTATGGGATGCTATTTGTGCCGTAAAGCAAAATATAGGTACAGATGGTGCTATTAAATTTATTGGAAATAAAATTGGTATCTGCGGGTTCTCATTTGAAGGTAAAAAAGATCTCTTATTACATATTTATGAGACAGACCATTTTACTTTTAAGGTTTTCAAATATATATTTAAGGAATCTCCCTATAACAAGGTTTTTCACACTCTAATTTCACGAACAAATCAAGCCAAAGAGTGGGAAAAAAAATCGATGTTAGTAGAAGCAATGGCTTTTTTATTTTCTTCTGTTGGACTAGATATATTAATAGGTGGAAGAGATATGTCTGGCAATAGAAGATTATTGGTTGCAGCCAGAAATGGAGAAGTAGAGAGTAACCATGTATCAACCATGCATATTCCAGTAAATGAATCGTTTTCAAATACGGATGTCGACGGAGATGTTTATAGTTTGACTACATGTGTAATACGCGGGATAAAAGAAGAATTGGGGATTCCTAAAGAAATGATCGATTTACAAAAAATTTTTTTCCATGATTTTGCGATTGTTGCAGATGAAGGCGAAATCGGGTTTGGATGTTATGTAGATCTATCTGAGAAACTTCCGTTGGAGCAGTGCCGAATGTATCCAGGGCAGGACAAGTTTCTTGAATTGAATAATATATTTATTCTTCCATATCCTAAATTCAAAAGAAATCCTGATGACTATGAAGATGTTTTCTACAATATAACCGGAGATGATCGATTTTGTATGAGGTGGCAAAGTTTTGCTACTCTGATATATCAAAGAGCAATCGTGAGAAACAGTAAACCAGGAGCAGTGATTTCTACATTACTAGAAATGATTTTATTAGCTGTTTTGGTGCTATTATTGGCATATATATTTGACGTAGATTGGGGAGATGAACTATTCTCTACTATATTAAGTGGAGTTGTTGCTATATTTATATATTACATAATGAACAAGCCTAAATTTTTCATAAAACAGAAAGGGCTATTTAAACCTTTTATTTCTCAATGGAATGGAGATTGCAAGGTTTTACAATCAACTGTGGATTTTATGGATGATGAAAGAGATAAAATGCTGAAGGATAGTCGAAGATTTGGGCTGTTCCTATCAAATACATCTACTACAAAAGATTATAACCTTTCAGAACTTTCGTTAGTAATGCCACCTTTCTGTAGTGTGCGGAAAAAAAGTCATGATTATTCGGGATACCCCATTAGTTTTTACTATATGGAGCAAGGGTGCAAGATAGGGAATAAATTATTAAAATTTGTTAATATACCCTATTATAGGGATGATAATGGCATGGTAACTCTCAGCATTGGTATTGAGAAAGAAAATGAAATGATAAAAAATATAAAGTTCATTGATAGTTATAAAGAAGAAGTCCAATTGACGTTCGATAAATCTTTTACCGAAGCTGAGATAGAGGCATATAATAAATATTATCAACTGGATAAAGCAATACTTTCTGGGGTTAAATATGCTACATTAAGTGATCATTTTATGAGTAATTATGAATTCTATGATTTGTTTGTGTTCGATTCTACATATTATTGGTCCATTCATGGAAAAAATCAATCTAGGCCGACTCAAGTGTATCAAATTGGACCATGTACCACTCCGAAAGAAGTCTACGATATAATAAAGGATAAAAGTCGTCCTAATAGTTTGTCGTGGTTTGCTTTACAAGGCCAGAAGATTGATATGGTAAAATTTATTTCTGAATTTACAGCTCGTAACGATAATCGAAATCGAATTAGCGATCTTGACCTTTATGTCATGCAACTTTTTCTAATTAGAAAAGGATTTGTTTTTGCCAAAGTTAAAGGTGGATGCTTCGAGGAAGTAAGTTAATATTACTATTGTTCAATATTGATACTGTCAGATTGTTATATAATTTGTAATTGGTATTTAAATCCGTCTTTAGTTGTTCCACTATTTTATAATTGTAAAGAGATTTGTTTGTCCATATTATTCCTCATAATCGCCTCAGACCGTCTCAGACGGTGCGGTTTGTTTGCGCAAAATTTATTGATTATTGAGTAATATGTTGATAATCAATATGGATAAATTTCTTCAACGAGGAGGAATATTAGACCCGTTTTGGAGGCAAATGCCTCAAAATACGCCTTTTAAAAACATACAGGAGCGACTTTCGGGTCGCTCCTGTTGTCTTTACCGGAGTCTGCACGGAATAAACTTTCCAATAAATGACCAAATACGTCCGGTTCATCCTCCCAAAATGACATAGCAAGGCCGACCAACGGTAAAAATCCCCAATCCGGGTAAAAATATCCGTAAATCGTATACAAAACAGGCGAAGCAGATGCGGTAATTTTGTACCTGAAAAACTGGCATTCACCCTAAACCCGATTCAACATGAAACCAAAACGGATCCTTGCGCTTGTCGCAATCGCATTGGCAATAAACACTACAACCATCATGGCACAGGAGAAAATCAAACAGACGGCTGGACGCGACCAGCTCGGGGAGTTTGCCCCGAAATTCGCGGAACTCAACGACGACGTGCTCTTCGGCGAGGTGTGGAGCCGCACCGACCGGCTCGGACTGCGCGACCGCAGTCTGGTTACGATCACCTCGCTCATCAGCCAGGGAATCACCGACTCGTCGCTGACCTATCACCTGCAGACGGCCCGTCAGAACGGCATTACCCGCACTGAGATCGCCGAGATCATCACCCATATCGGATTTTATGCCGGCTGGCCCAAGGCGTGGGCCGCATTCCGCCTGGCCAAGGAGGTCTGGGCGGACGATACGACCGGCGAAGATGCCCGCGCGGCGTTCCAGCGTCAGATGATCTTCCCGATCGGCGAACCCAACACGGCCTATGCGCAATACTTCATCGGCAACAGCTACCTCGCACCGATTTCGAGCGAGCAGGTGAAGGTCTCGAACGTAACGTTCGAACCCGGGTGCCGCAACAACTGGCACATCCACCACGCCTCGAAAGGCGGCGGTCAGATGCTTGTCGGCGTGGCCGGACGCGGTTGGTACGAGGAGGAGGGCAAGCCCGCCGTGGAGATTCTGCCCGGGACGGTGATTCACATTCCGGCCGGCGTGAAACACTGGCACGGAGCCGCAGCCGACAGTTGGTTCGCCCACCTGGCCTTCGATGTGCCGGGCGAGGAGTGCTCGAATGAATGGCTCGAACCCGTAACGGACGAAGAGTACGAAAAACTCGAATAAAAACGGTTCGTCGCATGAAAACGATAACGCTGATCCCGTTACTGCTGCTTGCATTTCTCTCGATTGCGGCCTGCAGTCCGGACACCGAAGCTCCGACTCCCGAGGTTCCCGAACAACCTCAACCCGATGAGCCCGAAACACCCGACGAACCCGGCGACGAGGATGACGGTAACAATGACGATCCCATGGAAAACGGCAAAATCAAATTGACGGTGAACGGAAACTCGTTCACCGCGACCCTCGAAGCAAACGATGCGGTCGAAGCACTCAAGGAGCGGCTTGCCCGGGAGCCCATCCAGATCCGGATGGACGACTACGGCGACATGGAGAAGGTGGGGGCACTCGGCTTCTCGCTGCCGAGAAACGACGTGCGCACCACGACCTCCGCAGGCGACATGATCCTCTACCAGGGCAATTCGGTCGTGCTGTTCTACGGTTCGAATACCTGGAGCTATACCCGTCTGGGACGGGTGGACGGAGTCTCCACCCGCGAACAGATGCTCGACCTGCTGGGCGGAAAAGGTTCGGTTACCATCACGTTCTCATTGCCGTAGAATCCGCAGCGGCAATAAAAAAGCGGAGCATGACCTGGACTTATCATGCTCCGCTTTTGTCTTGAAACAAATCGTCAGGGAATCCAGAGCGTCTCCTGCATGCCGTAGAACGAGGTCAGCAGGCGGCCCAGCACATAGAAATAATCCGAGAGGCGGTTCAGCCACACGAGCGTCGAGGGATCGACACCGTACTGCGCATCGGCACGCAGCGCCGCACGCTCGGCACGCCGGCAGACCGTGCGGCAGACATGGCACAGCGAAACGGCCGTATGTCCTCCGGGAATGGTGAACTTGTCGATGGGCGGAACCTCGGCCTGCATGGCGTCGATGCGCGTCTCAAGCCACGAAACGGCATCCTCGGGCAGCGGCGGCACCTGCTTACGGCCCGCAGGGTCGGAGGCCAGCAGCGCCTCGACGGTCATCAGCCGCGACTGAATGCGGTTCAGCTCCTCCACGATCCCCGCAGATGCCGAGGAAGCCTCGCGAAGCCGGTCCGACAGCAGCGCAACAAAGGCCGTGAGTTCGTCCACGGTACCGTAGGCCTCGACACGCTCGTCGGTTTTCGAAACCCGCTCGCCGCCGATCAGCGAGGTCGTGCCCCGGTCGCCGGTTTTGGTATAGACTTTCATAGGCGGAAATGTTGTTTAGGCAGATAATTGTTGAAAAAGAGCAGATAGGCCCGGTTGTCCACCGTCGTCGAACGATGGGCGGCAATCAACCGGCTGCAGAGCAGCTGCCGGTCCCGGTCCGCATAGGGCGAAAGCAGCACCACGGTATGCCCCGCGGCCGAAGCCGCAACAACAAGCCGGACCGTGGCCGCCGGATCGAGCTCCCGGGTGGCGATACACAGATCGGCATCCGCACGATCCATGCCGAAGGTTGCATAGCCGCAATGGATCGCCAGATTCTGCAACTGAACGGCCCGCCGCGGCTCGACACCCCGCGCAAGGAGGGCCTCATAGAGCCGGCGATCCCCTTCATAAAGCTCGTGGTGCATGAAGACCGTGCGAACCAGGTCATAGACGAAGGGGGAATGAACCCCGTGTCCCCGGAAATAGCGCGCCCGCGAGAGGCGGTTGCGAAGCTCCGACATGCGGGAGGCGATGCGCAGGCGATGTCCGTGCAGTTTCATGAGCGGTGCGTTTTCAGCTCTCCGGCCAGATGGCCCGTCGAAAAGGCGATCTGGAGGTTGTAACCCCCGGTATTGGCGTCCAGGTCGAGCACCTCGCCGGCAAAATAGAGACCCCGGACCTTCAGCGATTCGAGCGTCTCGGGGTCCACCTCCGAGCAGCGGACGCCGCCGGCCGTCGTGATGGCATATTCGAACGGCGCGTAGTCCGTGATGGGGAAGGTCAGCCCCTTGAGCGTGCGGATCAGGCGCGTGATCTCCGCTTCGGTGAGCTTCGAGACGTAGGTTTTGGAGTGGATGTCCAGCTCCTGGGCCAGCGGAAGCACCATGGGGCGCGGAACGAGCTTGCGCAGCAGCTCGGCAAAGAACTCCGTGGGGGCCAGCTCGGCCAGTTCGCGCGAGATGCGCTCGCGGAGCACCTCCTCGGTGAGAGCCGGCTTCAGATCGACGACCAGCTTCACGCGGCGGCCGTCGATAAGCGCATCGACGGCATCGCGGCTCATGCGCAGCGCCACGGCACCCTCGATGCCCCGCTCGGAGAAGCCCAGCTCGCCGAACTCCTCGCGGACCGCCTCGTCGTCGATCCACAACGTCGCGCGGACGTTGCGCAGCAGCAGCCGGTGGAGCTGCCGCACGCGCGGATGCGGCGAGACGAGCGGCGTGAGCGACGGACGCAGCGGCTCGATCGTATGGCCCAGGTCGGCGGCAAAGGCGTAGCCGTCGCCCGTGGAGCCCGTGGCGGGATAGGAGACGCCGCCCGTGGCAAGGATGACGCGCGGGGCCTCCTCCTTGCGTTCGAAGCCCCGTTTGTTGATGTATTTCACGCCGAAGACCCGGTCGCCGAGGGTCAGGATGCCCGTAACGCGCGTATCGTAAAGAATCTTGACGCCGTTCTCAACGCAGTAGTCCAGCAGGGCGTTGGCAATGTCCCACGCCTTGCCGCTGTGAGGAAAGACCCGCTCGCCGCGCTCGATGTCGAGCTTCACGCCCCGACGCTCGAAGAAGCGGATCGTCGCCCGGTTGTTGAACGACGCAAAGGCCGGAGCCAGAAACTCCGCATTCGTACGCACCTGCGAGGCAAACTCCTCCGCAGGCCGCGCATTGGTTACGTTGCAGCGTCCCTTACCCGTAATGCGGACCTTGCGGCCCGATTTCTCCATCTTTTCGAGGAGCAGCACGCGCCTGCCGCTGCGTGCCGCCGTACCCGCGGCCATCAGGCCCGCGGCGCCCGCGCCGACGACAATGACGTCGTAGGGGCGGATCTCTTCCATCTGTTCCATATTGGTGCAAAGATACATATTTATTCCGATCCCGAAGCATCCTCCCGACAAGAATCGCAGGAATCGCCGCCGGGTACGACGGACCGTCCATGCGAAATTCCGCATCGAATTTGCCCCGAAGATTTGATTTTCACGACGCCATGCACTATCTTTGCCCCGCAAAATCGTTCTATAAGATATGTTGAGCAGAAGATTACTCCGCATCAAGGTTATCAAGGCGCTGTTCGCCCACATCAAGTCGGGAGCCGACAACATGATCGCCTCGGAAAAAACGCTCATGGCGTCCGTAGACAAGGCCTACGACCTCTATTTCCAGATGCTGACGCTCCCCGTGGAGATCGTCCGCTACGCCGAGCAGCGTCAGGAGCTGGCCAAGCAGAAGAAACTGCCGACATTCGAAGACCTCCATCCCAACACCAAGTTCATCGACAACTCGATCGTCCGCATCATCGCCAACAGCGATGCCGTGAACGACCATGTCGCCGCACGCAAGCTCGGATGGGGGCAGTATCCCGATCTGATCCGCACGCTCTACACGCAGCTCGTGGAGAGCGACTACTACAAGGAGTACATGCAGCGCGAGGAGCGTTCGCTCGACGAGGACCGCCGCCTGCTCGATGCATTCTTCCGGTCGATGCAGGAGTGCGAGGCGCTCGACGACGTCCTCGAGGAGATTTCGATCCTCTGGAACGACGACCTGCCCTACATCGTCATGATGATCCTCCGCACGCTGGAGAACCTGCGCCCCGCGCATACCGACCTGAAAGTCCCCGCGAAGTTCAAGAGCGGCGAAGATCCCGAATTCGTCAAGACGCTCTTCGAGAAGACGCTCGTGAACTATGCCTCCTACCAGGACTACATCGAGCGCTACACGGCGAACTGGGATGTCGAGCGCATCGTCTTCATGGACAACCTGATCCTCGCCACGGCGATGGCCGAGCTCATCAACTTCCCCTCGATTCCCGTGAAGGTTACGCTCGACGAGTGGATCGAGATCTCGAAATACTACTCCACACCCGGCAGCAGCACCTTCATCAACGGCGTGCTGGACAAGATCGTCGAGTCGCTCACCGAAGAGGGACGCATCAGGAAGGCCGGCCGCGGATTGATATGAGACTCCGCACAGCGGCATATGCACTGATGCTCGGCCTGCTCTGCACAGCCTGCGGCGGTGCGGCCGGAAAACGACAGGCACACTCGGACGAGGCGGCCGGGGGCGCATTCCAGACCATCCGCATCGGGGAGGAGTTCTTCGACAGGGGCGCTACGGACACCATCCGTTTCGGGCGCATGCACTCGGGCGAGATCGCACAGCTGCAATTCCGCATCGCCAACCGGTCCGAACGCCCCACGGCCATCCGCTCCTACGAACGCAACTGCGGCTGCACGACGCTCGAATACTCGCAGGAGCCCTTTGCACCGGGCGCCGCACGGCAGGTGGTCATCTCGTTCGATTCGAGAGGCACGCGGGGCTGGCAGCTCAAGACCGTGGAGATCCTGCTGGCCGGCGGCAGCAAGCCCCTCAAGCTCTTTGTGGAGGCAGAAGTCGAATAAAACGGACGGTTCCCGCCGGGTCGGGGTTTCCGGGACCCGAAAAACCCCTCCTCATCGAAAAAAAGACCAGAAAAAACGGCATCCGGCAAACAAATCGGAGTTGTTGTTTGTTTTATATCCGAATTGCATTATCTTTGTCCGTCGATAAAGCGAACAATCACTTAAAAAACGAATAACCGTTATGATCAATTTCCTTCAGGCAGCAGCCGGCACCGCCGCACAGCAGCCCCAGCCCGGCTTCATGCAACAGTACAGTTTCATCATTATGATCGCCCTCATGGTGCTGGTCCTCTGGCTCTTCATGTGGCGTCCCGAGGCCAAGCGCCGCAAGCAGATGCAGGCCTTCCGCGACGGCCTGAAGAAGGGCGACAAGATCATCACCGCCGGCGGTATCTACGGCGTGGTCAAGGAGGTCAAGGAGACCACCCTGCTCATCGAGGTGGACGGCAACGTAACGCTGCGCATCGACAAGAACATGGTCGTGGCCGACAATACGGACCTGCAGCGTCAGTAATCCGCAGCATGCGCCATACGAAAGGGAGTTGCCCGACGGGCAACTCCCTTTTCTTTGGTCAGTCGGACAGATGCAGCGCCGCAACGTCGATCACGCGCTGGTTCGAACTGCCCCGGAAGAGGAGCGTCGGGTCGCGCAGCGCCTCGACATAGCGCCCCTCAACCAACGTGTCGATCCACCGCAGGCAGGCGCGGCGCGCCGGATCGGCAAGGCACTCCTCGAGCGTATAGCCCGTATAGCACCAGATGTTCCGCCCGGTGCGCTCCTTGAGCTGCCGCAGGAAGCGCTCCATCGCCTCGGGCCGCAGCAGCGGATCGCCGCCGCTGACCGTAATGCCGTCGAGCAGCGGATTGGAGCGGATCTCCCGGCAGATGCGTTCCACCCATGCGTCGGTAAGGACGGTACCCTGCAGGGGATCGTGGCTCTGCGGATTGTGGCAGCCCGGGCAACGGTGCGCACAGCCGGCAAAATAGATCGCATAGCGGATGCCGTAACCGTCGGAGATCGTCTCCGGGTAGATCTGAAGGATGCGGAGCGGTGTCATCACAAGCGGCAGGCGACGGTCAATGGTGCTTCACCCGGTCGCGCTCCTCGGCCTGCTTGGCGGAGTTCCACGATTCGAGGCTTCCGGTCAGGTAGCCCGTGATGCGGCGCATGCGCGAGATATCCTCCGAGCCGCAGACCGGGCACTTCGAGTAGATCACCCCGCGGTAGGAGCATTTGCGGCAGGTGTCGATCGGATGGTTGATCGAGCCGTAGCCGATGCCCGTATCCTGCATCACCTTCACGATCTTGAGGATCGCCACGGGATTCTTCTTCGCCTCGCCGTCCAGCTCGACATAGGTGATATGTCCGCCGCGCGTGATGGCATGGAAGGGGGCTTCGAGGCGGATCTTCTCGACGATCGAGACCGGCTCGCGGACATCGACATGGAACGAATTGACGTAGTAGTCGCGGTCGGTGACGCCCGGAATCTCCCCGTAACGCTTGCGGTCCATGCGCGTGAAGCGTCCGCTCAACCCCTCGGCCGGGGTCGCCAGCAGCGTGTAATTCAGCTTCTTTTCCGCGCTCCGCGCGTCGCAGCGCTCGCGCATGTGGCCGATGATCTTCAATCCCAGCTTCTGCGCGCGCTCGCTCTGGCCGTGGTGCTCGCCGATGAGCGCCACCAGCGTCTCCGCCAGACCGATGAAGCCGACGGACAGCGTGCCGTGCTTGAGCACTTCGCGCACCTCGTCGTCCCAGCCCAGCTTCTCGCTGTCCATCCAAACGCCCTCGCCCATCAGGAACGGATAATTGCGCACCTTTTTGCGCGCCTGAATCTCAAAGCGCTCGTCGAGCTGCTCAAACACCAGATCCATCCGTTCGTCCAGCGTCTTGAAGAACAGCTCGACGTCGCCCTTGCTCTCGATGGCGATGCGCGGCAGATTGATCGACGTGAAGGACAGGTTGCCGCGGCGGTTGCAAACCTCGCGCGTCGGGTCATAGACGTTGCCGATGACGCGCGTGCGGCAGCCCATGTAGGCAATTTCCGTCTCGTGATGGCCCGGCTTGTAATACTTGAGGTTGAACGGCGCATCCACGAACGAGAAATTCGGGAACAGACGCTTCGCGCTCACGCGGATGGCAAGCCGGAAAAGGTCGTAG
>ERZ824575.3800-NODE-3800-length-10155-cov-2.589604_pt1 | contig 10155 bp, 8 predicted proteins | sample MGYA00519470_ERZ824575 | MGnify/ENA primary metagenome ERZ824575 (study PRJEB31778, sample SAMEA3449170) | human gut metagenome | biome: human gut; feature: human-associated habitat; material: faeces | place: United Kingdom | collected 2010/2012 ...
CCATCGGTACAACCTGTGCATAACCGCCGCCGGCAGCACCACCTTTTAATCCAAAACATGGTCCGAGAGATGGCTCACGAAGGGCAATGATGGCTTTCTTTCCAATTTTAGCCATCGCCTGACCGAGACCTACGGTCGTCGTTGTCTTTCCCTCTCCTGCCGGTGTCGGATTGATCGCTGTTACGAGAATCAATTTTCCATCCGGGCGGTCTTTGATCTGATCCCAAAGATCATCGGTAATCTTTGCTTTATATTTTCCATAAAAATCCAGATCGTCCATTGTAATATCTAATTTTTCGGCTACTTGTTGAATCGGAAGCAGGTCTGCCTCCATAGCGATTTCAATATCTGATTTCATTTCAACTTCCTCCTAAAAGAATCGTGTATTTAATAAGTATAACATAATATTTATTTATCGAAAAGCATTTTCTGTATTTCTTTCATATAATCTGCCACAATATCCAGTTCCGGACAGCACCGGTAAAGCATCCGTGTACCGGCGACATCCTCAATTTCGCTGAGAACAGGAGTTCCGTCTTCCTCAAAAATAAAGTCAATCCCCGCCATGCCAAACGAAAATTTTTTCAAAATGGCTTCGACTTCTTTTTGCGGTATTTGGTCTTTGAAAACCACCTTCACTTTGCCGCCGCGTGAAAAATTAGCACGAAAATCTTTATCAGAGTGCCGCAGTATGGCAGCATAAATCTGATCTTTCAATACATAAACACGCATATCGCTGCTCTCTTTTCCGACAGGAAGCATGGGCTGGATAACATAATCCGTCTCTCTCAGTACCTTTTTCAGTTTGGCAGCTTCGTTTCGGAACGAATAGACTTCGCTTCCACCGTGTCCATCTGCGGTCTTAATCACAAAATCCTTTGCAGAACAGATTCTTTTTTTTTCCTGCTCATGAAATTTGGAAGAAAAATCCATATTTTCTAATAAATACTGTCTGACTTCTTCCGCAGAACAGCCTAAAATTTCATTTACCTTGTCATTATTGCAAGATACCGTCGGAGTGCAGAACACCGTATCTTTCAGATACTCTCGTGTCTTTCCTTTGTGATTACAGATCCCGCTGACAAACGAGGAATTCCATACAGGAATCTTCCGCTTTTCAAATTCGGCATTGATCGACGGACAGATTGTACGGACAAGAACGGCACATGGCTGTATTCCTTTTTTCAGCAGCGAAAGATATTCGGTATCAAGAACCGCTTTTACATCAATATTATAAGGTTTTCCCCGTTCGGCAAACATTTCGACAAATGTGGAATTCCGATCAAGACCTGTTTTGTCATAAATCATCCATAATTCATTTGGCATGATGCTGTTCTCCTTGCTTCTTTATGTATTGCAGAATATACCAGGCAGTATTTACTTTGGTACAATCCAAAAGGTTTTTAAAATGCGCATTGGAATTTACTTCACATACCAAATATCCTTCCCGGCCAAACAGGAGATCCACCCCGGCAAAATCGCATTTTACTGCACGACAGGCTTTTACAGCGAGTTCGACAGCTTCTTTATCCGGTTGATAGACATGCATCTTTCCCCCATTGGAAACATTTGCCCGAAAATCGGTATCGGACGTTCTCTCCATCGCAGCGACGACCTCATCTCCGACGACCTGCAGACGGATATCGCGACCGCTGCTCTCACGAATGTATTGCTGATATAAGAACGGCACGTTTTCCAATTTTTTTGTTAATTCAGACAATTCTTTATGGTCTTTTGCCATATATACTTGCTGTCCAAAAGAACCGAACGCTTCTTTTACAATAATTGGAAAGACTAACTTGCTTTCAATCTGCGATAGAAAATCCAATTGCGGAAAACCTATATTTTCGTAGGTCATGGGTGCCGGAAAAGTCAATGGCTGTGGCAGATTCTGCAACGAAAGTGCCAATGCGGTCTTTCGTTTGTCATCACAGATTTCAATCCCCTCGGCCGAGTTATAGACCGGAATGCCACACGAAGCAAGGTATTTTGCCAAAAGGATATCTTTGTCCCAAAAGAGAACAAAATCCGGCTTTTTTTCCGTTGTCAGTTCAAACATTCCCAAGAAACATTCACTGTTCGTTTTCACAAAAAGATCTATCTTATGCTCTTTGGCTGCCTCCATAAAAAGATCCGTTAATTCGGAAAACTTAGACGTATATAAAAAGCCGTTTACAATGATCCAGCCATACATAATTTAGCCCTCTTCCTCAAGATAATTTTCAAACTGTTCCATTGACATCAAGATCACACGAGGTTTGGTGCCTTCTTCCGGTCCTACGACACCGGCATCGGAAAGCTGATCCATAATTCTCGCGGCACGGTTAAATCCGATGCGGAATACTCGCTGCAGCATACCGATCGAGGCCTTGTCTTTTTCAATGATAAATTTAGCAGCTTCAACAAATAGTTCATCGCGTTCCGGACCGCTTACGACAGCTCCGGAAGCTCCGGCTGATTTCGTGCCGACCGGATTTTCTTCAATATGTTTACTGATTTCTTCGTTGTAAGCCGGTCCATTCATATGCTCTTTCAGGAACGCGACAACTTGATCACGTTCTTCGTCAGAGACAAATGCACCTTGTACACGAACCGGTTTTGGATAATCCTGCGGAGCAAATAACATATCCCCATTTCCCAACAGTTTTTCTGCTCCGGAACCATCAATGATCGTACGTGAATCGATCGCGGAGGATACAGAAAGGGCGATACGTGATGGAATATTTGCCTTGATTAGTCCGGTGATAACATTGACGGACGGACGCTGCGTAGCAAGTACCAGATGGATTCCCGCTGCACGGGCAAGCTGTGCAAGACGACATACCGCATCTTCCACTTCATTGGAGGCAACCATCATAAGATCGGCAAACTCGTCAACCACAATGACAATCTGGCACATCTTTTCGTATGTATTGTCGTCGTTGTGTTTCAGACCGGCGATCTTTTTATTGTAACTCTTGATATCGCGTACTCCGAGAGCAGCAAATTTTTCATAACGAACCGTCATTTCCTGAACTGCCCAGTTTAATGCGGCGGATGCCTTTTTCGGATCTGTCACGACCGGAATCAGCATATGCGGAATATCGGCATATGCTGTCAATTCTACCATTTTCGGGTCAACCATAATAAATTTGACATCATTTGGGTTCGCCTTATACAAGATACTCATGATCAGGGTATTGATACATACTGATTTACCGGAACCCGTGGCGCCGGCAATGAGCATATGCGGCATTTTTGCGATATCGGTTACAATCGTCTTTCCACCGATATCTTTTCCGACGGCAAACGTCACATTGGATTTTGCATTGATAAATTCCGGGCTTTCCAAAAGTTCACGCAAAGTAACCGTGTTTCTTTTTGCGTTTGGAACTTCAATTCCGACAGCTGCTTTTCCGGGGATCGGAGCCTCGATTCGGATGTCCGATGCCGCCAGACTAAGTTTGATATCGTCTGCCAGACGGGTAATACTGTTTACTTTAACCCCCTGCTCCGGAACCAGTTCATACCGGGTGACACTCGGGCCGCAGCTGACATCTCCCATTTTTACTTTGACGCCAAAACTATCCAATGTATCCTGAAGTTTCTTCGCTGTCTGCAGCAAGTCGCTGTCACTTTGTCCGCCACTTCCCTTTTTCGGTTTTGAAAGCAGATCCAGTGATGGAAATTGATATTCGGAATCTTGAGAGGAAGCCGGCTGTGATTTGGTATTTGGTTCCACCGGCTTTTGTGCAGGCTCTGCCATAGCAGAAACCGACGTCTTTTTCTCCGGTTTTGGTGGTTCCTTTTTCTCAGCAGCGGCAGTTTTCGCTTCCTGTTTTTCTTTTTTGCCTTTTCCAAATTTTGTCTCTAATTCTTCTTTGTAAACGGTAGGCTCCTGCTGGCCTTCACGTATGATCGAGATTTCCGGAATCTCCTCTTTCACCGGTTTTTCAGGTGTTTTTTGTGATTCGGAGATTTCTTTCATCTTACCTTTATCTGCCTTTTTGCGACGTTTTCTATTCGCAAAAGTGTGCGTCTGCATCGTACGAGCATGATCTTCCGGATAACGGATCTCCGGTTCTTCATACTCGATATATTCTTCCCGGTCTTCTTTGTGTTCTGCGTACAATTCGCGAATCGCCGAAAAGATCAGCTTTCGCGTCGCCAGCATGACAAACAAAAGCGTCAGTCCCAAAATAATAATAATCGCGCCGGCTCTTCCAAGCAGCGTACCAAATAGCGTGGAAAGAATTCCACCCATAAATCCACCGCCGATATGTTCGGAACTGGATTCCTTAAAAATATCAATCAAGTTTGATATTTCAGGATCGACCACCCACTGAAAGATACCGCATAAACATATGTAAAGGAGGGCAAGATAAATAATCTTGCGCCGTACTTCCGGTCGTTCCGGATTGGAGATAAAAAAACCGCTTCCGATGGGAAATGCCAGCGGAAAAATATAAGCGGTGGCTCCAAATAATCCAAACAAAAGACTTCCGATCAAATTTCCTACCGGACCACACATTCCAAATAAACTAAGCAGTGCCAGTAAGGAAAATATAATGATCGCAAGCAATGTGATTTCTTTTGCCAGTGGAGAATTTGTTTGTTTTGAATTTTGTCTGTTCTTTTTTGCTTTCGAATTTTTTGTCTTTGACGCCATACTCTTTCAAACCTCTCTTTATTTTCTGGTATTAATGCGAACATTGTTTCAAATAGTCCATCACATCGGAAAGGGTTCCGACTTTGTCTACAAGTCCCTCTTCCACAGCTTGTCCGCCTACAAGGAGCGTTCCCAGATCTTTTGCAAACATGGAAGTGTTCATCATCAACTCTTCCACGTGTGTTTTCGTAAGCCCTCGTTTTCGGACGATAAAATCAACGATTCTCGCCTGAATTTTTTCAAATTGATCATAACTTTGTGGTGCCCCAAGAATCATGCCACTCATCCTCACCGGGTGAAGAATCATCGTCGCACTCGGTACGATACAGGAAAAGTCTGTCGCTACCGCAAGGGGAACTCCGATTGAATGACTGTCTCCTATAATAAAAGATGCCGTTGGCGTTTTTAATCCGCTGATCATCTCGGCAAGTGCCAGTCCACAGGAAACATCACCGCCAATCGTATTAAGAATAAATAATATCCCTTGAATTTCACTATTTTCATCATAAGCTGCCAACATCGGCAGCAAATGTTCATATTTTGTCGTTTTGGCAGTTCCCGAACTGCCTTCATGACCTTCAATCTCTCCAATGATCGTAATGATCTCAATGCCTCCGATGCGGCATTCTCCAAATTCTTTGATCTGCTCTGTATTCATATGTCATACCTCCTGTTAAGAAATAGTATGACAATTTTTCGAAGATCCTATACGTCTTTTTGGAGAAAGGACGCATATAAAGCAGGTTTCCGATCGTTAGCAGCCGGAAATTCTTTTTTCCAGCGTCGAACGTGGTCCGGTTCTATCTTTATCATAAGGCATTCATCTCCATAAGAGGTCGCTTTGTAAGCGACAGAAAGTGGGCTGCCATCATAATCATACGCGGCAGTGGAAGCCTCATAATCCAGCGACACATCTTTTCCTATCCGGTTGACACCTAAAACATATGCCTGTGTCTCAACGGCTCTTGCCGGAAGCAGCGTGTTCCAATGTGCGACACGTCCTTTCGGCCAGTTTGCGATCACGGCAATCGCATCGCAGCTTCGCATCGCCTGATAAAGTTCCGGAAAACGCAGATCATAGCAGATGGATAACCCGAAGGTCACCCCATCGATCGATACTGTAACCAGTCGGTCACCTCCGCAATAATGCTCATTTTCTTCTCCATAGGAAAATGGATGAATTTTTGTATAATCTCCAATAATCTTTCCGGCATCTACGACAGCCATATGATTTTTTGCGAAACCGTCTTTTTTCCCTTTTTCAATATAACCAAAGCCGATCGCAATGGCATATTCTTTTGACAGGTGTTCAAAAAATTTGACTGTCTCCGAATCTTCTCCAGCCTTCTCGCCGTATTTTTGCGGATTCATCGTAAATCCGGTCAGTGTCATCTCCGGAAAAAGGATAAGGCGAGCCCCGCATTCCGAAGCTCGCTTTATCAATTCCAAACACTTATCCTGATTTACAGACTTATCTTCCCAGATAATGTCCATATTGGTAAGTGCAATCTTCACTCTTTTCTCATCTCCAAGATCATTGTTTTACATCTTTCATGCTGAAAGAAATTCTTCCCATCTTGTCTTTTCCAAGACATACAACCTTGACTTTGTCACCCAAAGTAAGTTCGTCTTCTACATGATTGATTCTTCTCTGGCAGATGTTGGAAATATGAACCATTCCCTCTTTTCCCGGAGCAAACTCGATGAATGCACCAAAATCTTTGATGCTTACAACAGTTCCTTCCAGAATCTGTCCTTTTTCAAAGTCAGATACGATAATCTGGATCAGGCGGATGGCTTCATCCATCATCGCTTTATCCGTACCACATACGGAAACAGCTCCGTCATCGGTAATATCAATCTTCACGCCGGTACGCTCGATCAATGTGTTGATCGTCTTACCACGCTGTCCGACTACTTCTCCGATCTTCGCAGGATCGATCATGATCTGTTTGATCTTCGGAGCGTATTCATTTACTTCTTTTCTAGGCTCAGCGATTGCTTTGCTCATAACTTCATCAAGGATATACGTTCTGGCTTCTTTTGTACGGCGGATCGCACCTTCTACGATCTCACGAGTCAGACCGTGGATCTTGATATCCATCTGAATGGCTGTGATACCTTTGTGTGTTCCGGCAACTTTAAAGTCCATATCGCCAAAGAAATCTTCCAGTCCCTGAATATCGGTAAGAATCAGATAATCGTCGTCCGTTTCTCCGGTAACAAGTCCTACGGAAATACCGGCAACAGGAGCTTTGATCGGTACACCGGCAGCCATCAGTGACAATGTGGAAGCACAGATACTTCCCTGAGAAGTAGAACCATTGGATTCCATGATCTCAGATACGGTACGGATGGTATATGGGAATTCCTCTTCCGAAGGAATTACCGGAAGAAGGGCACGCTCTGCCAAAGCTCCATGTCCGATCTCACGACGTCCCGGACCTCTGCTAGGACGAGTTTCACCAACCGAATAGGATGGGAAATTATAGTGATGAATGTATCTCTTGGAAGTTACATTTTCATCCAATCCATCAATCTTCTGTTTTTCAGAAAGAGGAGCCAATGTCGTAACATTGAGAACCTGTGTCTGTCCTCTCTGGAACAATCCGGAACCATGAACGGTAGGAAGTACATCGACTTCTGCGGACAATGGACGGATCTGTGTTACTTCACGACCATCCGGACGTTTGTGGTCTTTCAGGATCATCTTACGAACGGTCTTTTTCTGGAATTTATATACAGCCTCATCAATCAGAGCAAACCAATCCGGATGCTCTTCTTCATAGCGTTCTTCCAATTTATCTTTGATCTGACGGATATTTTCTTCACGAACCTGTTTTACGTCAGTAAATACAGCCTCTTCCATCGCTTCCGGTGTAATGAAGTTCACCATGTCTTCAAACATGTCTTCCGGAATATCAAAATGCTCATATTCGTGTTTTTCTTTTCCACATTCTGCTACGATCTTATCAAAGAATTCGATGATCTGTCCATTGACTTCGTGAGCTTTGTAAATCGCTTCGATCATCTTATCTTCCGGCACTTCATTGGCACCGGCTTCGATCATAATAACTTTTTCTCTTGTCGAAGCTACCGTAAGAGCAAGGTCAGAAACCTGTCTCTGTGCGGAAGTTGGGTTGATTACAAGTTCTCCATCTACGAGACCAATCTGTGTTGCTGCCGTCGGTCCGTCAAATGGAATATCAGAAATGCAGGTTGCCAAAGCAGAACCAAGCATTGCCGTAAGTTCCGGGCTGCAGTCCTGATCTACACACATAACGAGGTTTTCCAGTGTTACATCGTTACGGTAATCTTTTGGAAACAACGGACGCATCGGTCTGTCGATAACACGGTCTGTAAGGATTGCATTGTCCGAAGGTTTTCCTTCTCTTCTTGTGAATCCTCCGGGAATCTTTCCTACGGAATACATCTTTTCACTATATTCTACGCTAAGTGGGAAGAAGTCAATTCCTTCCCTTGGCTTCTCTGATGCTGTCGCTGTGGAAAGAACAACAGTATTTCCATAATGCATCAAAGCAGCACCATTTGCTTGAGCGGCAACTCGTCCGATATCTACGGAAAGAGTACGTCCGCCAAGTTCCATTGAAAATGTCTTGTACATACTTATATTCTCCTTTATTTATCTTTTTACAGAGCATCCGAAACAACTAAAAAACCTACTTATCCTATGATAAATCGGCTTTTCAGAAGTCTCGGATAATGCTCTTTTTAATGCACACACTTCATTATAACATTTGTCACCAAGCGGAGCTTGATGACCTGCGTGTGTATCAACACACTTCATTATATCATATCTTTGATATAAATCAAACCTCTTTTTATATCATTTTTTTGATCGGATAGCTTATGTCTTCTCCATCCCACATAAGTACCTCATCATGAAAATACGGAACACGCATCAACCCGGCACCAAAAAGATAGGCACGATCGCGTTCTGCAATCTCATCCAGACGCATCCATTTTACTCCGATGATAGATTGTTCGTCTGCAGGAAGTTCCGGATCAATTCCCGCTTTTGCTACAGCATCTTCCGGAATCTCCACCAAAAAGGTAAATACACGGCTCTCAAGATCCGGTTTATATTCCACCGTCAACGGTCTTACCAAAGTTCCCTTGACCTGGCACTCTTCTTCTAATTCACGAAGGGCTGCCTGCTCCGGCGTCTCATTTTCTTCGATTCCGCCGCCCGGCAGATTGAAGAAATCTCTTCCAAACAGCTGATGCTCTACCAATAAGATGCGATTGCCACGGATTACCATGGACTGACTTCGATCTCTCTTCATAATTTATCCTCCACATAGTCAAAAATGATACTACTGATATCGGGTAAAAGCATATCAGCAGTACCATTTCATTCAGCTCATAATGAGCAGCATCATTATTTACGAATTCCAAGTTTTGCGATCAACGCACGATAACCTTCCAAGTCATTCTTTTTGAGATAGTCAAGAAGACCACGTCTCTTACCAACCATCTTCAAAAGACCGCGGCGGGAATGATGATCTTTTTTGTTCTCTTTCAAATGCTCTGTCAAAACATTGATTCTCTCTGTAAGAAGAGCAACCTGAACCTCAGGTGATCCTGTGTCGTTTGGTGTTCTTCCATACTCTTTAATGATTTCTGCTTTTCTTTCTGTTGTCATCATGATCGATGTACCTCCATAAATTTTTTTAAAAGCCAAGTACTAAGAACGGGTTGGAGTGTTCCACGCTCTGAGTATTGGTTGTCTAACGGAATTAGTTTAACACAATTTAACTTTTTTGTAAAGTTTTTTTCAAAATATAATTGTATTTTTTAAAATATTTTGTATAATAGAAAGCGTACTACAAGATTTACAAAATATCAACAATAAAGGAAGTTTTTTATGTTAGGAAAATGGTCACGGAAACTTGGTCCTTCCCGGTTGATCGCACTGAGTTTTGTTATTTTGATACTTACCGGTACCTTTTTATTGTGTCTGCCGGTCTCCGCGCGGGATGGTAATTTTACGTCCCCGCTGGATGCTCTTTTCACAGCAACAAGTGCTACCTGTGTAACGGGACTTATTGTTGCAGATACGTTTACCAAATGGTCCTTGTTCGGGCAGATTGTCATTCTCATCCTGATTCAGATCGGAGGCATCGGACTCATGTCCTTTATCTCCATGTTTTTCATATTTATGAAACGAAAATTGTCGCTTCATGAGCGCATGCTTTTGATGCAGGCTGCCGGAAATACACAGTTGAGCGGTATGGTAAAACTGGTTCGGCGTATTGTATCCGGTACGTTTTTGATCGAAGGATGTGGCGCTCTTCTGCTTGCACTCCGTTTTATCCCACGCATGGGATTTGGTCAGGGATTATACTATGCCGTATTTCACGCAATATCTGCTTTTTGCAATGCCGGTTTTGATCTGATGGGACGATACGAAGCCTTCTCTTCATTGACGGGGTATGCTTCTGATGTCCTCGTAAATATCACGGTGATGCTTTTGATTATCATCG
>ERZ824575.3804-NODE-3804-length-10148-cov-2.763103_pt1 | contig 10148 bp, 2 predicted proteins | sample MGYA00519470_ERZ824575 | MGnify/ENA primary metagenome ERZ824575 (study PRJEB31778, sample SAMEA3449170) | human gut metagenome | biome: human gut; feature: human-associated habitat; material: faeces | place: United Kingdom | collected 2010/2012 ...
TATTCTGAATAGTTCGACATTTCGGGGTAATCGACTTTGTGTTTTCCCCATTTCTTCCCTAGTTGCTTTGAATTTATATTAATTTCTATTTGAGGCTTAGTACCATGATTAGCAGCTATATATTCCTCATTAGAAATTGTAACTGAATTCTGTTCAATTGATGCGAGTTTAGATTGATAAAGTCCTAAAATGGTTATATAGATCATATATGCATTAGTAGCTTTATCAATTACTGTGGTATAATAATTTAATAACTCTATTTCTGCTTGACAGTTATATGCCCAACAACCATAATATGCACTGCTACCATATTCGAAATATTTAGGTACAAGTTGATCAGTTTCTTCTTTTGCCGCATGAGCAGCTGCTTCTTCTATAGTACTGTTTTTTCTTCCATGTTTCTGATAACCATCTTCTAGATTGTTTAATTGCGATTTAAGTTCGTCTGTAATAGCAAATCCACCTGTATTGGTAACACCTTCTGCATAAGCAAAAAATATATCATCATCAATTTTTTTTGATTTAACAATACTTAATGTAAAATCGTAATCATTTACGCCAGGTAAAAAACGAGTTATATGATCTAAAAAAGTATCAGATCTTTGTACAGGAATATTTATATATTGTATGGATTGGATATTTGATGGACCCAATGGATCAGGATCATTCCACATGGGATACTCGTCCATATCATCTGATATGCCATCTCCATCTGAATCTTTTTTAGTAGGATCTGATTTTGGAGTAGACATAACATACAACTGTTCCTGTGTCAGGGGATAAAACAAATTTCCGAGATAATTTAATTCAACATTATCATCCAGTCCGTCCCCATCAGTATCTTTTAAATACGGATTAGTATTAATAGGTTTACCATTAGGTAAGAGTCCATAAAGCTCAACAATATCCGGAATACCGTCACCGTCCGAATCTTCACCGATAAATTGCGGTGGTGTATAAATTGTATCTCCTACCTGATAAGCTAAATCACTTGCACTTGCGATACCATATACACTGCCGCCCGTTACCGAAGCTACATTCATAAGAGCTTCAGACATTGTATAGCCGCCCATATCAACTACATTTACTGTAACATTACTAAGATTATATCCGCCCAAATCTAATGTAAACTGTGTATTACCATTTGTCAATATGATAATACGGTTCATTTCGGCTGAACTGCTATTAGCTATATTTACAGCATCCGCAAACGCAGGAGTTAGGTTTGATTTTGCTCCGCTATTCCTAATATATGAGCTTAATATTGACAGTACAGAGTTTTTATCCGTTAATCCTGTCATTCCTCTTGTACCGTACTCAGAATATGTGATAACAGCTGCTCTGTCCTCGCTCATCATTCCGTTTACTATATTTGAACAGATATTAAGTCTTTGATTAGATGAGTCTATGGTTTCCATGTCTGAACAGCAGTCAATTACAAATATCGTGTTCATTTCTTTATAAGAAGTCGTACCGTTGTTCCACATCTTACGAAGCTCAGTAAAACTTGCTTCCCAGTTTGCATACCATTTTTCACTGTCTACAATAATATACTGTGAAAAATGAGTAGTTTTTGTACTGATAGTTGATTGTACTCTATTGCGGGTTGTAGGCATTTCTTCAAATATCTGTTCTTTTTCATTATACCAAAGGATAATTAAATTGTCAAATTCTGTATCTCCTAATTTCGACTGGTCAATCTTAAATGTTATTCTTGCTTCATTAAACTTTGTAGAAGTTTCAAAATTGAAAGGCTCACCGATCATGGCAAACACATCTGAGGACATAGCGTCAATACCGTACATACTTTCAATTTTCAGATTTCTTTCCAGACTGCCATTTGTACTCATGCTCACATTTATTTCTGTTATTGCTTCATCATAGGTACTGACCTCTTGTTTCTTATACTGTCTGAAAACTTCATCACCGTCAAGTATTCCGTTTCCGTTGGTATCGGGATTCAGAGGGTCAAAATATACTCCGTTTTTCTTGTATATTGTACCGTTATAGCCTTCTTCACCGTCTAATAATCCGTCATTGTCTGTATCGGAATTGAGTGGATCAGTCTTATATTTTTTGATTTCATCTCCGTCTAATAGTCCGTCATCATCAGTATCAGGATTAAAAGGTCCCGTCTTATTTTCATATTCGCCTAAGTTATTTAAATTATCATTGTCAAAGTCCTCATCAGCGTCAGAAACACCATTTTCATCTGTATCGACTTCAAGAGGATCTGTGTTCAGTGTAAGTACTTCATAACCGTCAGGAAGCTTATCGCCATCGGTGTCAGGTTTAAGTGGGTCAGTGTCTATAACCTTTTCATAAATATCAAACAAATCATCTTCGTCAGTATCGCCTAGCCAGTCCTCCGGTAAATATTCTAAATCACTGAAATCATAAACTTCCGATTCTGTTCCTATAAACCTTGCAATATTATCATTGCCGTTTAGGTTTATACTGTTTCCGTTGATTATGATTTTGTCAATAATAATACCGTTTATTGAAACATTAGGGGAGTTGATTGTCAGCGTTCCAAGCGGTGCATAGATAAGCCCGTTAATATTTGCTGTGCTGTCATTTTCAATTGTAATATTTCCGTACTTTGAGTAAACAACAGAAGTATTTGCGTTCTTAACTTCTCCTGTTACATTTATATTCATAAGCGTTCCTATATTGGAATTCAACGCTACATTTCCGTCTAGTTCAATGTTTCTGTATGAAAAAATAGGACTGTTTATATGTATGTTCATTTCTGATTTTACATAACCGTCCTCATAAAGTTCGCAGTTTTCAGTAAAGTATTTTTCATGAATTTTCGTATCAGCATAAACATGCTTAACTCTTTTTTCTATATCATTACCTGTTGTAATTTTACCGTTGATGTTTTTGCCGTAAGCCGTTATATTGGCTTCTTTGTTGGTATGAACATCACCGTTAATACACAAATTGCCTGCATTGATTTCAATGCCGTTACGACCGAAAATATTATATGGGTACTTGTCCGTTTCTTCGGCAGATATAGCAAGCTGAGTAAATGTTGGTATAATAATAGTGACTACTGTTAGAATTGAAATAATTCGTTTAAAGATATTTCTTTTGTTAATCATACATGACTTCCTTTCAAAATTTTAGTTTTTTGTTTCACGATGTGTTAAATTAATTCACAATCTTTTTGCATTGGCTTAACCTCCTATTATTTATATTAAATACCATTTGTTGGTATTATAATTACATATTACCATTAAATAAAATTCGTTTCAATAATTTTTGAATTATTCTGTATAATTTTATGTGATTATACAAAATATTAGCATTTATTTGTATATATTCACATAAAAAGAGAGTGCAGAATCATCTGCACTCTAATAAAAATCATATTGTTAAAATCCCAGTCCTATTTACATACTTATACTACATTCATCTTATCAGAATTAATACCTAATTTATTAGCTGCTGATATAAACTCATCTATATTGTCATTATTATTAAACTTCACAAAAAAACTCTGACAATTATCAATTTCTGCTTCTATATCAATATCTTCAAATCTGAAAAAAACTGTTCCGAATCTTATTACAACCAGTAAAAATCCTCTTAATGCATTAATATCTTTAATCACTGTTTCCTTTTCATTATCAATATCAGATGAAATATTTTCTGTAAATGCACTTATTTCTTTGACTTTTTTATTTTTCTTTTTAAATGTTTTATCATCAAGAATCGTTGAATAACAACAATATGTTTTTTCACTTTTAATATATAAATACTCAAAAAATGCTATTATTTTATTTTCGGCAAATATAAAATCTTCTTTTGATATATTATCATTCAGCATTCTCTGCATAGAAATTTCTACAATATCAGGATTTTCAACTGTGTATAAAGACTCTACCGAAAAAAGATACAGATTATCGTTATTCTTTTCAAAATATTCTTCCGCTTTTTCTAAATGTAAATCTTCGTTCATACCTTGAAACAACCTTTCTGTTTTTATTATTTACGTTTTTCTTTTGGAAGTCTGACATCAATATAAAAATCTTCTGCAAAATATTCAATATTGTGTTTATCTAAAAATGCTAAATCTTCATCATCACAATTAAACATATGCATTATATGATCTTCATGATAAATTATTATCCATATCCTTTTATTTTTGAAAAAATAAAATTCCTCCGGTGTTTCATCTTCATCTTCTAACATAATAGGGTACTTATTATTCTGCTCTAAAACAAACTTTTTCACCTTTTCAGTAGTATTGTAAACTCCGATACTTTCATATTTATTAGGTCCATGAGCGCCGAAACAACTATCGCCTTTTTTTATTTCATTATATAAATCAGGCAATAATTCATAATAATAGTTTTCAGGGTACCTATCCTTTTTATCAAAAGTTCCTTCTAATGACAAATAATAATGACAAGCAAAATGTGATGATTTCTTTAATGCATACTCTAAAAACTGTCTTGATATATCAATTACATCTGTATATTCAATTAATATATTCATACTTCATTTCTCCTTATTTACCAAGATAAAATGCGTGTCCGTCCTTTTTTACTGATTTATTCTTTCCATTTTTCATCTTCACCGTCTTCGCTGGATGATGATGCGAAAAATAACCTGCCTTTTTAGCTGTATGATGTATTGTTTTGCCATTTCCAGCATTCTGAGCTACACCTTTTGCCATATGTTCAAATTTAGTAAAAATTGATTTTTTCTTTTTTAATGCCTTTATTGCTGCTGACCTTGTAATTGGATAAATTGGAATAAAATTACGATTGCAGCCTCTTCTGTCACTGCCGTAAATAACTTCAGTTGCTAAAAGATAATCAGCTTTATTTACTTTTTCCCTAGTAATTCTTTGCGTTCTTATTAAGGAATCGCTAATAGATTTTGTTTTAGTTCTAACTGTAACTGTTGTAGATGAAGCAATATCAAGTTGTCTTGAATTGCTTATTACTCCTCCGCTCCATGAAACATTTCCGCTGCTAGTAACCGTATAACTAGCTACGCCTGCTATCGCTAATACACATGCAATACAAGCCAATGTTAAATCATCAACAACAGCAACAAATCCAAGTGAATCTCGATTTGAAATTGGATTATTATTTGCATATGAAAATAAATTCATTCCTAAAACTTTTTTATCAAATCCATCCAATGATATTAAAACATTTAAATCATCTGCATTAATAAACCTACCGATATTCGCATCATAGTAACGACTTTGCAAATAGTAAAGCCCTGTATCCGAATCATAATAATATCCTCGATATCTCAACGGATTTATATCAGCAATACCATCTATATTACTTATAATATTATAATTGCCCCATGCATCGTATTCATATTCTGCTACTAAATCACCGTCTAAACTTAATATAGCTATAATATCTCTTTGCAGATTTGTTATATAGTAATAATGATCATTGTTATAATCAAAACCTATTGGAACACCATTATTATCATAATAGAAATATATTGTATTTCCAAGCCATGTCTGTGCAGTTAGTTTGCTGCCATCCCAAAAGTAGTTAAAATTTATACCATTTATTATTTTGCTTGTTCTTTGGCCATCTGCATTGTATTTATAGCTTATCCTTGCATTGCCTTTCTTGACAGATTCAAGTCTGCGTCCCATTGTCCATTTGAACTCTGTGCCGTTGTAATAGGTCAGCGGATTTCCTATCTCGTCATAGGTTATCTCGTTTCCGTTGTATTCTGTATGTAAGTCCTTCCAGTTGTCATCACCATAAGTAAAAGTATCTGTTTCACCATACTCACCATTTGTAAAGTGCCTTACTTCGGTTATATTTCCTCCCTTATCATAAATATAATCTTTTCCAGTTCCTGTTGTAATATCTACTTCTGTTGTCAATTGACTTGCTTCATCATATAAATACCATATATTATTTATTTCCGATATATTACCGTATGCATCATACCCATATCTAAGCGTTTTGTTATATCCACCGGTAAATGTTAATGTCCTCACCCGTTCAGATGTTTTATTTGTTCCTGGAGAATAATAACTATACGCTTTATTATAAATCTGTGTACTGGTGGTTTTACCATCTCTATATACGCTTTCATTTGAAATTCTTTCAAACTTATCTGTTTTCTTAAAATAATGCGAATAATAATTATCATTAATCTTATATTTAATTTCGGTCGAATTATCTTGTGAAATTATATCTGTCTGTTTTGATTTATCTCCTATTACCTCTATCCTCTTATTTTCAGAACTGTTTAATTTATGATAATAATTATCACCTGTTTCTTCAATTATATTTTGTCCTTCAGAATTTTCGAAATAATTAGTTACTATACCTGAAACATTATCTTCTATTGAACTAAGATTTCCCAAGTCATCATATTTATAATTATATAACTGCTTATCATTTAACCTTATTGCTGTCTTGTTCTTATCATCATTATACTCATAATCTATAATCTGATTATTTCCATAGCTTACGCTGGTTACAATTCCGTCATTGTCATATCCATAATTAATTAGATTGCTCTTTCCTGCCTTTATTGATTCAAGCAGTCCGAACTCTGTATAACCCAAATCATAGTTAAATCCGTTATGCGTAATTTTGCTGAGTCTATCACCACTGTTATAAGTAAATGAACTTTCAATAACTGTACCATTACTGAGTTTATTAACATTCTGCGATACTTTAGTTATATTTCCTGCTTTATCATATGTGTAATTTATAGGATTATAATGTACATTGACAGAATTTAAATTTCCGGTATTCTCATCATAGTCATACGAAGTCTTGGTTTCCCATGAATCTTCCGAAGATTTAAGATAATTACCGCTTGATATATACTTTTTACTTTCCTTATATGAAATACCATCAACAATAGTTTCATTTGATAAATCATTTTCATACTTATCAATAACGCTTACCGTCTTTACTCCGTCATTTTCTTCGGTGGTGGTAACGCTTCCGTCTGAACCTATTACCGTTGTCGGTTCGGATTTTGTGGTTTCCTGAGGAGTTGTTGTTTCTTCGCTTGAATCCTCCGTAGTTTCTTCAGCTTTCTCTCCCTTATACACAACTATTCCGTCAAAATATGCTTCGTTTATCTGTCCTGAATAGTTTATGGCTATTTGTATTTGAGTATAATCGCTATCTGCCTGAACATTTTTCATTGCATACTGCCAGTCTGTGCAATATGGATTAAAGTTTATCTTCTGAACATCACCCGATGAACTCTGACCAAGGAATGTGACCCATATTTCAAACGGCTGACGTGATGACGCATTTGCTTTTGCCCAGCCTCCGATGTCATATGTATCTCCCTTGGTTCCAGACACCTCAATTCTCTGTAATATAACCGAAGTCCCGTTTGGATGTCCCACTAATTTAACTGAGCCGCTGTTTCCGGGATGTCCCTGACTGTCCCACGGATGATTTACACCGTTAACTGTTTGCCAGCCCGATACGTCGCTTTCAAACTCTCCGTTTGCAATAAGGTTTGTTTCACTTTTCTTATGCTCATATGTATTGACAAGACTGCTTACTCCATGAGCTTCCGAACTCTTGGCATACTCGTTTACAGTTACATAGCCGTCTGAGTTATATGTAGAGATCAAATCTCCGTCATTGCTGAACACTAATGTTTCCGTATCGCCTGTGTTGTTATTTATATACTCTGTCTGAAACGGAGTATATATAACTGATATATCTCCGCCCTTCGTTCCTTGACTTCCGTACTCTTTTATTCCGGTTACTCTATTGGCTTTAGATGAAGAAGTATAATTTGTATAATTAAAAGTTACATGATAATCATCTGTGTTATATGCAGATACCAAGCATTGATTGCCATAATAGTATTTTACAGATTCTCCGTCAGGATATGTGACCTTCGTTAATTTGGAACCGCTGTCATATTGATATGTAACTTTTTTCAGTACGGTATTTGTATTTCCATAGTATGAAATATCCGTCAGTTTTCCGTCTGTATAGTTAAAATCATACTTTCTTCCCACGCCGTCTTTTATATAATCTATCTCATAATATTTTGTATAATCCCCGACATATGCAATTTCTATTGCCGATTCTTCTGTCCCCTTATTACTGCTTATTTTTATAAGTCTGCCGTATTTGTCAAATTGATACTCATAACCGCTTGAATCTGTAATTGTTATATTTAAATAATCATTTGTCTTTGTACCGCTGTTCTCAATAGTATATCCCCTGTCGCTTCTGTCTGTATATTCTCCTATTTCCTCATCATAATCAAAATATACCTTGCTTCCGTCACCGCACATATACTCATAATATTTATTTCTTCCGACATCGCCTGTATAATTAATTGTCTGAGTATAATTAGTTGTAAAACCGTATCCGAAAGTAACACCGTTGACTTGATTCAGGTTATATATCATTGATATATTTACAGGCATTACATTTCCGTCCACGCCTATATCTTCTCTTGATAATACAAGATTGCCCGTGAAATCGTTAATCGTTGCTGTTCCTGCCCTGCCTATATCTATCGTTCTGCTGTTTTCAAGCTGTGCTGATGATATTGTTTTATACTCTACCGAAATATACGGTATATTTTCAGAATCGGCAGCGTCTGCTGAATAAAATACTGATTGATTATTCTGTGCATACGGTGATGACAGCTTTATTCCGTAATTAGCTTCTCCGTTATACCAGTCATACACTGTATTGGTTATATCCCAATACACCCATGTATCCGTTTTTGACGGAACACTGCATACATCGACTATTGTACTTTCAACTGACGGCGGATTTTCTCTTACTGTACTAGTTTCCCATTCAGATTTTATTTTATATGCATTGATTTTATTACTTTTATCTGAAGCTGTTTTTAAGTTAAGCTTGGCATTTGATATTGTCCACTGTTTTTCTATTCTAGGAAGCTTTGTGAAGTTTATATATGCGTCAACTACACAGTTTCTGTTACTTAATGCACCTGCATATAGATAAGGATTGCTAGCTAAATCAAGAGCTGCTGTACTTAGAACCGATGTATCAACTACCTTATCATTATATGGCTTTGTATTTACTGTAGGATCAACTGTTACAGGATATACCCTTTCCTCATCTGCAAGCCATTCATGATCGGGAGCATATGTAAGGATATATTCTTCGCCTTCTTTTTTCAAGGTCGTTTCTACTTCATCTGAAAACGCAAAATCGCTGTCATACATATACGGTGCAGGAATAACAAAGACCGCTTTTTTGTCCTTATCAAGCAGCTTTATTGAATTATCCTTTTTCAGCTTTGCTGTTAATCCGTCTGCCTTAATTTTAAATGAATATGTCTGATTATCTTCAGGAACCTCTGACAGAACAATATTTTCTTTAAGTCCGCTTCCTGAAAAAATATATTCAATTTTTGATGACTCATCCTGTGTATACTCTACTTTACCGTCTAAAACAGAATCAGACACATAATCCTCTAAGCTGTATTCCTTCAGGCTTTTTTCACTGCTGCTTTTGACGTTCTTTTTCTCATTTGTTTTTTTAGAATATGATGATTTCATATCCATCGGAGTGATTGAAACCTTATATCCCTCGGCCTCAACTTCTATTCCGTTTTCTTCATCAATTTTTTTCGGCAACGATACCTGCATATGAAAACTTTTATATCCGCTGGCCTTCGGATGCTTGATGTAATCCTTAATGGATACGACGGTCAGGTCGTTCTGCTTTCCGATCATCTCCGCCATCCGGTAGATGTCTGATGTAAAGGAGCAGACGATACGGATTCCCGCAATATCGTTTACATAATTTACCATATTTTGTATGGATGATTCATATCCGTTCTTTTTTAATTTTTTTACGATACTCTCCGGGGATTTGATACGGGATTTTATGTACTCGATCGGGTTATACTGATGTACATACTGAAATTCATCGTTCAAAATCTCCAGTTTTGTACTGACTTCTTTTAATGCTGAATTATAAAGGAACATGACACTTTTCCAACTGTCGACGCCTTCGTCAAACTGCTGCTGCATATTGACCTTAACCTCCGTTATGTTTGTTACGTTATATATAATAGTATATACTCCGCAGTGCATCTCACAAATCAAAGATTTTTTCGATGTACGGGCATTCGCCCTATCATCCGGTAAAAATATACACGGCTTTGTG
>ERZ824575.3806-NODE-3806-length-10145-cov-5.541824_pt1 | contig 10145 bp, 8 predicted proteins | sample MGYA00519470_ERZ824575 | MGnify/ENA primary metagenome ERZ824575 (study PRJEB31778, sample SAMEA3449170) | human gut metagenome | biome: human gut; feature: human-associated habitat; material: faeces | place: United Kingdom | collected 2010/2012 ...
CGGACATTATTTTCACGAGGAATCCGAGGATAAAATTTATGAGGAAGTGAAAAACAGTGCCTATGAGATCATTCAGAGAAAACAGGCAACTTACTACGGAATTGCGATGGCGGTAAAAAGAATCTGCGAGTGTATCATAAGAAACGAGCAGTCCATTCTCCCAGTGTCTTCCATGATGCACGGAATTTATGGTATGGAAGATGTGGTCATCAGTATGCCTGCAATCGTCGGAAAAGATGGTGTGGAGGCAGTTGTGCCGATCGAACTCGATGAGGAGGAACAGGAGCAGTTAAAAAAATCAGCCACGCTTTTAAAAGAATTAAACACTATGATAAAAACCGAACATGGTGTAAAATGAGTGTCGGAAGTTTTCGATAACATGCTTTAAAGACAGGTGTTTCACATGAAGATAAAAATTTTTGCACTGACACATAAAAAATTTGAAGTACCACAAGATAAAATGTACCAGCCGCTTCAGGTGGGCAGGGAGGAAAAAGAGGATCTTGGTTACCTCTGTGACAACACGGGAGACAACATTTCTGCGGAAAACTGTTATTACAGTGAACTGACCGGATTGTATTGGATATGGAAAAATGTACACACATATAAATATGTAGGAACCTGTCACTACAGAAGGTATCTTTTGAATGAGCAGGAGAAAATTTTTACAGAGGCGGAGTATCTGGAACTTTTAAAGGACTATGATCTGATCACGACCAAAAGGGTGGTGCTGAACAACTCCTATCATTATGGTTTTGCGACAAATCATAATATTCATGCTCTCGATATGACAGGAGAGGTGATAAAAGAACTCTACCCGGAATATTACGATACATTTGTACAGCTCGTGAACGGAACGGAAACGTATTTTGGCAATATGATCGTCACGTCGAAAAAATGGTTTGATACATACTGTGAATGGCTGTTTCACATTTTTTTTGAGGTGCAGAAGCGGATCTGTCTGGAAAATGGAGAGGACGATTATCACAAACGGGTGTTTGGATTTATTTCCGAGTTCCTGCTGCTTGTGTGGGTGCGCGTAAATCATCTGAAGGTTTATGAATGCAAAGTGGGCATGTTAGGAGAAAAGGCAGAGACACGCGAGATGAAAGAACAGCTTGCGAGTTACTTCTTTTCTATGGATGTTTTTGGTGCAAAAACGTATTTTGCGGAAATGTTAAAAAAGCGGCCGGATGTTCTGATGGAGGCATCCGACATCACAGGTGAGCTGAAACTTTCCATGCAGATCATTGCAACCATGGATCAGGAATTACAACGGACGGGGCATTGCTATCTGAGAAAAGAAAACCGTTTTCGGGAACTTATCACTTTATTTACGAGATTGAATGCAGTGATACGTGCATACCTGAGCGGACAGGTCACAGAGGAGGACAGGCGCTTTTTGATAGAGCAGAGTGTTAGCGAGACAGCAGTAAAAGTCGGTGTTTTTATTCTGCCAGTTACAGCGGAGCAGAAAGAGAAGCTGGAAACTGAGATATTAAAAGATTTGAATGCATAAAAATCTCTTGAAATTTACACTTTTATCTGCTATAATAAATAGGCTGTTTGTGAAACAGATAAAAGAATATATGCGGCTGTAGTTTAATGGATAAAACATCGGACTCCGACTCCGACGCTGCGGGTTCGATTCCCGCCAGGCGCAGTAAAAAGATGTCAGTAGTGGCATCTTTTTTTTGCTCTGAAATAAAATATTAAGAATTGGAAAAGCCTGCCATTCGTTGACAATAAACAGAGATAATGCTATTATGTAAAATGTTTGTTAGATTATTTTTTTTGTAATTGCAGATAGGAAACAGTTACATTTTTCATAATAGATACCGCAGACAAAATTCGGGTCTGTGACAGAAAGGTTTGGTAAAAATGGCTTCAACGAATCAGGATAATAAATCAAATAACATAGATATTCAGAAAATGGTAGAATTTGTAAAAAAGAATGCCAGATATTTCGTGGCAGGAGCACTGTTTGTTGTGCTTTTACTTATTTTAGTGAAATTCACGGGAAATGGAATCGGAAACGCAGACGATAATAACGTGGCGGTTACTGAGACGGTTGTGACAGAAGAAGCATATGAGGAAAATGCAGTTCCGGCAGTCAATGAGCTGATCAACAGCTACTTTACTGCTTATGCATCTGGAGATCTCGTGACATTACAGACGCTTGCGACACCAATCACACAGAATGAACAGAGTTATATTACGCTGATCAGTCAGTACATTGAGCAGTATCAGGACATTAACTGCTATACAAAGTCCGGGCTTGACAGCAATTCTTATATGGTAAATGTCAGCCTGAATGTGAAGTTTATGGGAGTGGAAACACCTGCACCGGGACTTTATTTCTTCTATGTCAGAACAAATGACGATGGAAGCCTTTACATTGATAATCTTTACAGTGAGTACAACCTGTCCAGACAGGAGAGTGCGTTGGATACAAGCATCCGCAACCTTATCACGAACTTCTACAACAGCGATGATGTCATTGAATTACAGAATGATATCCAGCAGAAATACGAAGCTGCATTGTCAACAGACGAGAACCTGTTGAATCTCTGTGCAACGACTATTCCAAATGCAATTACTGAGTGGCGTAATACCATTGTGGCAGACACAGCAGAGAGTACAGAAGAAGTACCTGCAACGGAGGAAGTTCCTGTAACAGAGACTCCTGCTGAGGAAACTCCGGCGGAAGAAACACCTGCAGAAGAAACACCTGCAGAACCTGCAACAGAAACTGTATACACAACAGACAAAGTAAATGTCCGGTCAGGTGCAGATACCTCAGCAGACAAGCTTGGCTCTGTTGAAAAAGGAACGGCACTTACCAGAACCGGTACAGAAGGAGACTGGAGTATTGTTGATTACAACGGTACAACAGGTTATATTAAGAGTGAATTTTTATCAGCAGCAGCACCGGAGAATGTTTCTGAGACAGCGGCATCAGAAGCATTGACAGAGGGCACAACGATCATGCTCTCCAACACAACGAACATCCGGTCTTCCATGAGCGAGACAGCAGACAAAGTCGGAGTTGCCTATGCCGGAGAGAAGGTAACGGTTGTGATGAGTTATGCAGAAGGCTGGACAAAAGTAACCTGGAAGAATAAGACAGGTTATGTCAAGACCGATTTATTAAAATAAAAAAGTAACAGAATGCTACGGAGGCTTCCAGCAAATTGAAGTCTCCGTTTTTGTAGTTATTTGAAGCTGTACAAAATAGAATCATATGGAATAATGACAGGAAAAGGAAAAGTATGGAAGAAAACGGAATCCGTATCAATAAATTTTTGAGCGAAGCAGGGGTATGTTCCAGACGCGAGGCAGACCGTCAGGTAGAACTTGGAAATATTACCATTGATGGAAAAGTCGCGGAAACAGGCGCAAGAGTGCTGCCAGGACAGACGGTTTTGTTTCAGGGAAAGAAAGTTTCAAAAGAAGAGGAAATGATCTTAATTGCGTTTCACAAACCGGTTGGCATTGTCTGTACCGCAGAAAAGCGCGAAAAAAACAATGTGATCGATTATATTAATTACCCGAAACGCATCTATCCGGTCGGACGTCTGGATAAAGATTCAGAAGGGCTGTTGTTACTGACGAACAACGGTGATATTGTCAATAAAATGATGCGCTCCGGGAATATGCATGAAAAAGAGTACATTGTTACAGTCAACAGACCAGTCACCGAGAGTTTTATCCATGGTCTGGCAAACGGAGTGCCGCTTGCTGAACTGAATACAATGACCAGAAAATGTCATGTAAAACAGATTGGAAAGAAACAGTTTAAGATTATTTTGACACAGGGACTAAACCGCCAGATCAGACGGATGTGTGAATATTTCGGTTATCGTGTGGAGAAACTTGTTCGTACAAGAATCATGAATATTGAACTTGGAGACCTGCCGGTTGGAACATACCGGGATGTTACACCGGAGGAGTACAGACAGCTTTTATCATTAATTAAAGATTCCTCCAATGAGACGGTCATCCCGAAGAAATATTCCAAAAGTGAGCGTATGAAAGAAAAATCAAAAAAGTAGAAATGGATGAAAAAAATGTCAGCAGAAGAGAGAATTGCCGAGTTAAAGAAAACACTCGAATATCATATTGACCGCTATTATAATCAGGACAGTCCTGAGATTTCAGATTATGAATACGACATGATGATGCAGGAGCTGAAGGGTCTGGAAAAAGAGCACCCGGAGCTTATCACGCCGGATTCTCCGACACAGCGTGTTGGTGGAACAGCAAAAAGAGAAGCGGGTGTGCTTGTGCGCCACAATGTTCCAATGTTAAGTCTTCAGGATGTTTTTTCCAAAGAGGAAGTATTTAACTTCGTGGAGGAAATGCAGAAACAGTTAGATCATCCGGAATTTGTTGTGGAGTATAAAATTGACGGACTTTCCATGTCACTGCGTTATGAGAACGGAGAATTAATACTGGCGGAAACCAGAGGGGATGGAATTAATTTCGGTGAAGATGTCACTGCGAATGCGAAAGTGATCAAAGATGTAAAACAAAAGTTAAAGGACAAACCGGAGTATCTGGAGATCCGTGGCGAAGTATATATGAAAAACGCTGCATTTGAAAAGGTAAATGAGACACAGGAGCTTCTTGGAAAAAAAGTGTTTGCCAATCCAAGAAACTGTGCAGCGGGAACACTCCGCCAGTTAGACAGCAAGGTGACGAAAGAGCGGGATCTTTCCATGTTTATTTTTAATATCCAGCAGGTGCGCGGCATGGAGTTTGCAACTCATACCGAAGGATATAAATTTTTGAAAAAACAGGGGATCCATGTCATCGACGATTATAAAGTCTGCACGACTGCGGAGGAAGTGTGGGATGCGATCACGGCAATCGGTGAAAACCGCGGAAATCTGGCATATGATATTGACGGCGCTGTGGTGAAGATCAATCGTTTTTCTGACCGTGAGCAGTTGGGAGAAACATCCAAAGTACCGCGCTGGGCAATCGCATACAAATATCCACCGGAGGAGAAAGAGTCCAGACTATTAAATATTGAACTTTCGGTAGGAAGAACCGGAAGAATCACACCGACAGCTGTGTTTGAGCCGGTGCGCCTCTGCGGAACTTCTGTTTCGAGGGCAACTTTGCACAATCAGGATTTTATTGATGATCTGGATATCGGAATTGGGGATACAATTGTAGTTTATAAGTCGGGGGAGATCATTCCCAAGATCAAGGAAGTGAAAAAAGAGAAAAGACCTTCTGACTGGAAACGGTTTGTGATCCCGGATGTCTGCCCTGTTTGCGGTGCAAAGACAGAGAGGGAGAAAGACACTGCGGATATTAAGTGTACATCACCAAACTGTCCGGCACAGTTAGAACGCCATATTATCAACTTTGTAGGGCGTGACGCAATGGACATCAAAGGTTTTGGTACGGTTTATATTGAAGAACTTGTCCGTTTGGGGTATATTAATAATGTCGCTGATGTTTTTGTACTAAAGACACATCGCGATGAATTGATCAATCAGGGAATTATCGGAAAAGAAAAAAATACGGATAAGCTTTTGGATGCGATCGAGAAATCAAAAGAGAACGATGCCTATAAGCTTCTCACCGGACTTGGGATTCCAAACGTGGGAAAGGCAGCTGCAAAAGCGATCATGAAGTATTTTAAAGATATGGATCATTTAAAGGAAGCTTCCGTTGAACAGCTCACAGAGGTCAACGATATCGGAGAAGTGAGTGCACTTTGTATCCGAAATTTCTTTACGGATGAGAAAAATATCGAAATTTTAGACCGATTGAAAGAGTATGGCGTGAATATGCAGGCGGAAGAGACAGAGACGGTGGAATCTGTTCTGACAGGAAAGACGGTTGTAGTAACAGGAACACTGCCGACATTAGGACGAAAAGAAGCGTCTGAGATGATCGAAAAATATGGTGGAAAGGCTTCCGGTTCCGTCTCAAAAAAAACAGATTACGTGCTTGCGGGAGAAAATGCAGGAAGCAAGCTGACTAAAGCACAGGAACTTGGAATTCCTGTTATTTCAGAAGAACAGTTGAAAGAAATGCTTGGAATTTAGTTTTCACTGTACTGGAAGATGTAGCAGGACATACTGTCGAAAATAGGAGAGCGATTCTGATCGCAAGGAAGGGTTTGTAAGAAGATATGCCAATTAAGACACAGAGTGATTTGCCGGCAAAGGAAATATTGGAAAAGGAAAATATATTTGTTATGGACGAAAATCGTGCGACACATCAGGATATCAGAGCAATCAACATTGCAATCTTAAACCTGATGCCGTTAAAGGAAGATACGGAGCTTCAGCTTTTACGTTCGCTTTCAAACACACCGTTACAGGTAGATGTGACGTTTGTGGCAGTGTCTTCCCATGAGTCAAAAAACACATCAATGAGTCATCTGAATAAGTTTTATGAGACTTTTGCAGACATTAAAAATCGTTATTTTGATGGTCTGATCATTACCGGAGCACCGGTGGAACAGATGGAATATGAAGAGGTGGATTACTGGAAGGAAATGTGCGAGATCTTTGAGTGGAGCAAGACACATGCCACTTCTACCTTACATCTCTGCTGGGGCGCGCAGGCAGGGCTCTATTATCATTACGGTTTGAAGAAATATCTGCTTCCGGAGAAAAAATTCGGTGTGTATGAGCATCATGTGATGAACCGTAAAGTACCGCTTGTCCGAGGCTTTGATGACTATTTTATGGCACCGCATTCGAGACATACTGAAGTGCGTGCAGAGGATATCCGTGCCGTGAAGGAACTGACGATTTTAGCAGAATCAGAGGAAGCCGGCGTGTTCCTTGCCATTGCAGATGAAGGACGCAAGATTTTTGTCATGGGGCATCCGGAATATGACCGGGTTACCCTCGACAGGGAGTACAAACGTGATAAGGATAAAGGTCTGGACATCAAAATGCCTGTCAATTATTATCCGAATGATGATGACACACAGAAACCGAGACTGCAGTGGAGATCACATGGAAACATTCTCTATTCAAACTGGCTGAACTATTACGTGTATCAGACGACACCATTCCAGTTCATTAATACAGATGAGATTGTGGGAAAATAGAAATGTATATATAGTTCTAATATCGAATCTATTACAAGGAAAAGAAGCGGGACCCGGATGCACATCAGGTGAAGAAAGGCAATACCTGGCACTTTGGCTATAAGGCACATATCGGCGTTGACAGGGACAGCGGACTGGTTCATACCGTGGAGGCAACAGCAGCAAATGTCCATGACGCCACAGAAACATCCAAGCTGCTGACCGGAGATGAAGATGAAGTATATGGCGACAGCGGTTACCTCGGAGCAGAAAAGCGCGGCGATGCGATCATCCGCAACAAGGCTGGTCGCAAGATCAAATACCGAATCAACCGCCGTCCATCCCAAGTGAAAAAGCTGAGCAAAAGCGGTCAGTATGCCGCAAAGAAAGCAGAACACACAAAGTCCTCTGTCCGCGCCAAAGTGGCCGCCCGGTAATGCGTATCGTAGCAGTTGTGCGGTATTGCCATATATTCCTCAAGTGCCTGAATCACTGATGTTGAAACCGGGATAATACGTTCCTTCGCAAACTTGGTTTCACGAACCGTAATACACGCATGCGCTAAATCCACATCCTTTCGTATCAGATTCACTGGTTCGGAAGGACGCATTCCTGTTGCCCACAGAAGTCCGATGATACATTTTATGGTACGAGCACGGATCCCGTCAGGTGAATATAAACGATCACATTCGTTCATAAGCATCAGCACTTCATTCTCTGAATAAATGTAGGGTTCCGGTCTGTCGTGTGCATTGCGGTAGAATTTGCCTTGAATACATTGTGCCTCAGAATCAAGTGCTGAAACATACTTTGAGAACGGCTTAATGACCTGCATTTTCCGGACCATTCGTGGCAAATCTCTCTCAGTGCGGTAAAATCTACACGCACATAATGCGTGGTGGAATCCAGCGACTCATGACCAAGGATATCTGCAGTCAGCTTAATACCCGCTCCGCAGTTATAGATATTGGAAGCTGCGGTTCTTCTGATACTAAGTTCTTCGGCAACGAGGACTGACCGATCGGTCTTTCCTTTTTGGAAGCAGCGTGTTATACTATGGAAAATAGTGTAACGCGCTGCTTTTTTTCAGCAGGCGGAAGGAGTTGGAAACGATGATTTATCACTGCGAGGATCACACCTGTAATTATTGGGATGAAGGCGAAAAGCTGCCAGAGCGCTGTCCGCAGTGCGGCCGGAAATTGCTGCGCGCCAACGAGGCAGATATGACCGGAGATGATTGGACGGCTTTAGGCAACACCCTTTGGGATGCAGAGGCATCGGATAAAAAGCGCATGGTGGATTGTTTTCGGAAAGCTGCATATCTCGGCAGCGCATGGGGCGTATGCAATCTGGGCATCTGCATGGAGCAGGGAAACGGCGTGGAGGCGGATCCGGTTCAGGCTTTTTGGCTTTATCAGCAGGCGGTGGAAATGGGGAGCCTGAATGCGGTGTGCTGCTTGGGCGTGTGCTATCAATACGGCATTGGCACGGCTCCGGACGCGAAACAGGCTGCCGAGTTATACTGCAAGGCGGCGGAATACGGTTCGCCCCGCGGACAGATGCTGCTCGCCCGCGCCTTCCACGACGGGATCGGCGTGGAAGCCGACGCTGCCGAGGCCGTGCACTGGGTGCGCGCGGCGGCGTATCAGCGCTACGGTGAAGGTATGTACCGGCTGGGCGTATGCTATGAATACGGCGACGGCGTGGAGCAAAACTGGGAGCATGCTGTGCATTGGTTCCGCGAGGCGGCAGAGAGTGGCGTGAGCGCGGCAATGACGGATCTGGGATACTGCTATGAAAAGGGCTGCGGCGTGGAGCAGAGTTGGGAGCAGGCCTTTTCCTGGTATCGCAGAGGTGCGGAGTGCGGCTATCCGGTTAGCATGAGCAATCTGGGCTTGTGCTATAAAAGGGGATATGGCGTGGAGCAGAATTGGCAGGAAGCCATAAAATGGTATGAGCAGGGCGCACAGTGTGGCGATTTGCAATCCATGCATAATCTGGCATGCTGCTACGAGCGCGGCGAAGGCGTGGAACAGAACGAAGAAAGGGCGCTTTACTGGTATCGCCGCAGTGCCGAAGGCGGCAACGGCGATGCCATGTGCAATCTTGGCCGGTGCTATGAAAGGGGATATGGAGTGGAGCAGAATTGGCAGGAAGCCGTAAAATGGTATGAGCAGGGCGCACAGTGTGGCAATTTGCAATCCATGCATAATCTGGCATGCTGCTACGAGCACGGCGAAGGCGTGGAACAAAATATGACGGAAGCGATCCGTTGGTATACTGCTGCCGCCGAGGGCGGAAATGCTGATGACATGTATGAGCTCGGCTGGCAGTACGACCACGGCGAAGGCGTGGAACAGGATATGAAAAAGGCAATTTGCTGGTACGAACGAGCAGCAGAGCAGAACCACCCGGCTGCCATGAATAGCCTGGGCGAATGTTATGCGATGGGACGGGGCGTGCCGCGGGATTTGGAAACGGCCATGGAATGGTATCGCCGCGCGGCGGAGCTGGGCGAAGCCATGGCGGATTACAACATGGGATGGCATTTGGAGCAGGCAGGGAAGCTGTCTGAGGCGTATGCCCATTACCGCAAAGCTGCCGATGGGAATGACGACAGCGCCTGGTGGGCGTTGGGGCGTTTTTATGAAAACGGCGTCGTCGTTGCGCAGGACGGAAAGGAAGCGCGCCGCTGCTATGAAACTGGCGAGAAATTGGGCAGTGTGAAATGCAAAATGCGCTTGGCGCGCTGCAAGCTTTTGGGTATCGGCGGCCGCAGGGCAAAGAAAGCCGGTTTGGATCTATGCCGTCAGGCGTTGGAATTGGCAAAGGAGAGCAGCGAAAAAGAGGATTACGGCTATGAAGCCGAAATGAATCTTTTGCGGCGTACCATTGCGGAAAATGAATCATAAAGGACGAAAAAAGGGACGCTTCGGCGCAATGTCATGATGCCGGGGTCAAAAGTATAGGAAATTTCTGAAAATGGAATAATTCGCAGCCAACCTTACCACCCCCAAATCTATTGTGTTATAATGGTTATAGATTTGAAGGGTGGTAAGGTTTATGTCATTTAAAGTAA
>ERZ824575.3807-NODE-3807-length-10145-cov-5.458077_pt1 | contig 10145 bp, 8 predicted proteins | sample MGYA00519470_ERZ824575 | MGnify/ENA primary metagenome ERZ824575 (study PRJEB31778, sample SAMEA3449170) | human gut metagenome | biome: human gut; feature: human-associated habitat; material: faeces | place: United Kingdom | collected 2010/2012 ...
TTTGGAGAACAAGGATGGTTTCCAGGTAGTCCTCCCCGGACGCATGAAGTTTCATCTGAACCTCCTTTACTGAGCCAGCTTCCAGCCGATGGCCTCCTGTCTGGCCGATACAAAATCGGCATACAGGCCCTTTTGCTGGATCAGCTCCGCATGAGTGCCGCGCTGGACGATATGAGCGTTGTCCAGTACAAGGATCTGATCGGCGTTGCGGACGGTTTTCAGACGGTGGGCAATCATGATGATGGTCTTGTCATGGGTCAATGCCTCGATAGCCCGCTGCAATTCATCCTCATTCTCCGGGTCAACGCTGCTTGTTGCCTCGTCCAAAATGATGATGGGTGCGTCCTTCAGCATGGCGCGGGCGATGGAAATCCGCTGTTTCTCGCCGCCGGACAAAGTACCGCCTCCCTCGCCAATCACGGTGTCATAGCCATCCGGCAGGGCAGAAATAAAGTTATGGCAGCAAGCCTTTTTCGCCGCTTCAACCACTTGTTCATGGGTAGCATCCGGGCAGCCAAACTTGATATTGTTCTCAATCGTATCTGCAAATAGGTACACGCTCTGGAACACCATCGAGATATTCTTCATCAGGCTGTCCAGCTTGAAATCTCGTACATCCGTACCGCCTATGGTAATCTTCCCGGCATTCACATCCCAAAAACGGGCAATCAGGTTGCACATCGTTGTCTTTCCTGCCCCGGAAGGGCCGACAATGGCCGTAGTCGTTTTTTCGGGAATGGTAAAGCTGACCTGATCTAATATCTTACGGTCTGCGTAGGAAAAATCCACCTTGTCAAACACGATCTCGCTGGACTTCGGCGTAATGTCAGTGCCTTTCTCGTCCATCACCGGCGTGTCATCAATGGAGTTTGCCGTATCCATCGAGGCCGCCAGCATTTGCAGCAGAGAGGCCATATTCCCGGCGTTCTCCAAATCGTTGAACACCATGAAAGAAGCAATCACCAAAATCAGACCGTAGGCCAGCGGCAGGGAGCCGTCCAGCCAGAACCAGACCGAGGCCAAAAGCAACAGGACGCTGAACACTCGGACAACAGCCTGTTTGATAGCGTCATAGGGAACGCTGGCCTTTGTCAATTTCAGGTTATCCCGGCAGCTCGCCTTAATTGCACTGCCGATAGACTGCGTGCTGTCCCGTTCCAGTCCAAATGCTTTGACAATCCCCATCCCCTGAATGTACTCCAACACAGACTCCACAAGGGACTCCTGTGTGTGCTGGCGTACCCCGCTGAGCGCGGCAGATTTGCGAAGCGCCAGTTCCGCCGCCGCAAGGTAAATCAGGACACCGGCAGCGGCCACAAGACCGATCCGCCAGTCAAATACCAACAGGACGATGACGAGGGCAACCGAGTTGAAAAAACCGCCCAGCACTGACACCAGGACACGGGCTGCTGAGTTCTCTACATCACCCAAAGTTGTTGTGACAATGGCGGTAATATTCCCGATACTATTCTTGTTGAAGTAGCCCATCGGGATGTAGCGCAGCCGATCTCCGATGTGGATACGCTTTTCCGCCACCATGCAATAGCCGGTTTCCGTCTGCTCCATCGTGGAAAAATAGGTCGTGATGATACGCCCAATGAGGGAAACGGCCATAATTCCCAGCGAAATGCAGATAAACTTTCCGTCCCGGTTGTCAGATACTAACGCGCCGATCACTACAAAGAGGGCGGCAAACTGCATGGCTGAAAACAGCCCGGACAGGAATGAGAATAACAGGGATTTTTTTAGAAGCCCCTTTTTGCTGCCTGCAAAAGCAAAGATTTTTTTCAATGTTCCATACATCTGACAACACCCCCTTACATCTGGTCTTTCGCGCCGATGTGCGCCTGCCACATATCCCGGTAGAGGGGGCAGGTTTCCAGCAGCTTCTCATGCGTACCCTGTGCGTGGATGGTTCCATCCTTCACCACAACGATGTTATCTGCGCCAACAATGGTAGACAGCCGGTGTGCGATCACAATCAGGGTCTTGCCGACAGTTAAAGTGGAAATGGCTTTCTGCACCAGCGCCTCATTCTCTGGGTCGATATAGGCAGTTGCCTCGTCCAAAATGACAACCGGCGCATTTTTCAGCATGGCGCGGGCGATGGCAATCCGCTGGCGTTCACCGCCGGAAAGATGGGAACCGGCGCTGCCGACAACCGTATCATAGCCATTATCCAGCTTGCGGATAAAGGCGTCGCAGCCGCTTTGTTTGGCTGCCTGCTCCACCTCTGCGTCCGTGGCACTGGGTCTTCCCATGCGGATATTCTCCCGGATACTGCGGTTAAACAGGTAGTTGTCCTGAGATACATAGGAAATCTGGTCTGCAATTTCAGACAGCGGTATATCCTTCAGCTCATGGCCGCCGAGGGTAATGCTGCCGGATGTAACATCCCAATACCCGGCAATCAGCTTCGCCACCGTAGACTTGCCGGAGCCGGACGGCCCTACAAGGGCGGTCATGGTTCCGGGGTGGATGGCGAGATTCACATCATGCAAAACCTCTGTTGTCCCGTCATAGGAAAACGACACAGACCTAAGAGAAATGCCGGTATCTTCCAGCTTGATCGGCGTTTCTTTATGGTTCAGTTCTTCGGCGTTCAGAAGCTGGCTGATTTCTTCCACATTTGTCCCCAGTACAGCCAAATCGTCCGTAAAGGTAAAGGCCGCAATAATCGGCCCAATCAGCCCCAGCGAGAAAATCACAATGGACAGGAAGGTGGAAAGCTCCAGACTGCCGGAGAGCCAGAATGCAAAACCGCAGGGCAGCACGCAAATCAGCACCGAGGGCAGGATGGCGTTGTAGGCGCTCATGGTTTTCTGGTTTTCCCTCATCCAGTCCACATAATAGTTGGCGTTATAATTCACCGCGTCAGAATATTTTTTGTAGGAACCGGCAGATTGGCTGAACGCTTTCACCACCTCAATGCCTCCGATATATTCCACGATGGCGTCTGTCATCTGCTTGCCTGCCTTGACAGCACCCTCCCACTTGACGGGATAGTTTTTCATACCGGCGGACATAACCACAAGGCCCACCACGAGAGTGACAAGGGACAAAAGCGCCATACGCCAGTCCAGAATAAGCAGGTACACGACAATCACAATGGGAACCAGCACATTTGCGGTCATTTCCGGGATCAGGTGTGCAAAGGTCGGCTCCATTCCCTCCACCCGGTCAACAATCGTCGTTTTATACTGGCCGGACGGAGTATCTAAAATCGTCCCCATCGGGACGCGAGCCAGCTTTGCGGTGATATTCTCCCGCAGATCACGCAGCGTGTAATAGGTCGCTGTGTGGGAAATCGTTGTAGAAAGACAGGAAAACAGCACCTTCCCAAAGTAGCCGCACAGTGCAATAATACCAGCGGTCACATAGCGGGAAAAATTCTGTTCCCCAGACAACATCATTGTGACAATATGCGCCACGCAGAAATAGGGCACCATCTGGCAGGCCACGCCTAATACCGCAAGGATAATACTGCCGATGAATTTCCCGTGATAGGGCTTGCCCCATCCCCATAAGACGCCTATGGGCGACTCTTTCTTTTCTTCCTTCATTTTGTAGGCACCCCCTTTATAAAATAGTTTCGGATTTTTTCAAGACCGGCCTCATCCATTTGAAATTTGTCGATGATGGAACCGTCCTCAAAATGGACAATATCCGTACAACAATCTAAAAGCAGCTCAAGATCATGGGTAATGACATACAAGGTAATGCCTGCATCCCTGACTTGTTTCAAGACATTGGCAACCTCTTTCATGTGTTTGTAATCAAGACCGCTGGTCGGTTCGTCAAAAAATAAGATAGAACGCTTGGATGCGATTGCCGAGGCAATTGCTACCCGCTGCTTTTGGCCGCCGGAAAGGGACATAGGGTGTCTGTCTTTGAAGCCGATTAAATCTAACTCGGCAAGGATTTCCTCAGCCCACTCCTGATTTTCCTCCTCCATACTGATCAGGACTTCATCCAGCACAGTTTCCGTGAAAAGCTGGTGATTGACTTCCTGCATCACCATGTAGCAGGTATTTAGTCTGTCTTTAGGCCGATAAGTTCTGCCGTTCCAGATCACCTCACCGCAGCGCTTTTCAAGGCCGCAGAAACACCGGGAGAAGGTGGACTTTCCAGCTCCATTATTCCCGATGATCCCGACAATACGATTTGCGGGGATTTTACTTTCCCGGATGTGCAGCGTTTCCGGTTCGTTTTTGTAGGCAAAGCAGAAATTGCGAAGTTCCATTTGCTGACCGGCCTGGGGCAATGCTTTCGGCGGCAACAAATCTTCAAGAATAAAGGTACGCAGCCCCAACTTGGCTCTCTGTTGCTCCGTCAGGCTCTCAAACTCCGCTGCGGAGTAATCTTTTTCCACCTTTCCGCCGGTAATATAGATAAAACGATCCGCAAGACCGCGCAGATAGTAGAGCCGATGCTCTGACACTATAATTGTTTTCCCCTGCGACTTCCAAAACGCAAGTATTGCTCTCAGATCCAGGATAGAGGAAGCATCCAGGTTGGATGACGGCTCATCCATAACCAGCACATCCGGCTCCATGATGGATACCCCGGCACAGGCAATTTTTTGCTTTTCCCCGCCGGAGAGATGAAAGATATTGCGTCCCATCAATTTCTCCAGGCGGAAATCCCGGATGGTCTTATCTAATCGTTCCCGAATACTTTGCTCCGGCTGGCCGAGATTTTCACACCCGAATGTGATTTCGCTGGTTGTGTCCACATTGAAAAATTGTGAGCGGGGGTTTTGAAACACGCTGCCAACCGTTTTCGCGGTATCATAAAGGGGCTGTTCCGAAACCTTTGCCCCATTTACCCACACTTCTCCATTCATTTTTCCTTCATAGTAATGGGGAATCAGACCGTTGATCAGCCTGGTAATTGTCGTTTTTCCACTGCCGCTTTCGCCGCAAAGTACGACGCATTGACCGTCCTCTACGGTCAGATTTATATCATGGACTCCACCAGCGTTCTCGTTTTCTTCTCCATAAGAGAAAGTCACATGGTCAATCCGTATCATAGGTTCACCCCCTCCCGTCAAAAAGAAATCTGCTGCTGAAACAAAAACAAGGCAAAACAGATAACGCAAAACAGAATCGCAATCAAATCTTGAACATGGAAACCGATCTGGCACACGTTTGTACGTTTAACGGGGGCTCCAAGCCCCCGTGTCAACGCAGCAGCAGAAAGTTCATCACCAATCTTCACAACGGACACCATCAAAGGAACAAGGCGATATTCCAACATCAGGAAAGGATTTTTCCCGCCGAATCGTATGCCCCGCATTTTCATTGCATCCCGGATGGCCTGATATTCTTCGCTGATGGTTGGGAAAAAGCGAAAAATGACAGACATTGGAATCACGATTTTTTCCGTGATGTGCATACGCTCCATTGCGCCGATAAACTCACTGATCGAAGTGGATGAGATCAGATAGGCACCTGTCATAATGCCGGGCGCAAACCGCGTCATGATAGATGTCACTGCCAGCACGATGAACGAGAGTAATCCGCTCAAACTCGTAAGGGCAATCCGTTCCAGTATAAAGCAAACCGCATATAGCACCAGATATTTTCCTGCTGTTTTGAAACGGCGTTCCGACAAAATCAGAGCAAAGGGGACAAGGCTTAGACACGGCTTGACGATGTTCATAATTCCTTCGTTACTGGTACTGAACATCAGTGTTGTAATCGTCAGCAGCAGAATGAGCTTTGTCCAGGGATCAAGCAGGATTCCTTTTCTTTTTTCGGTTGTTGCTGAAAATGATAGCCCGTTCATCACACAATGCCCGCTTTAGCAAAATGCTTTTTCAGAAGCGCCTTACCTAAAAGTCCGCCCAGGATCGCAAAAATGAAGATTCCGGCGATTACCAGAATAATGCTCCACATAGGCATAACAGCCATTACCCTGTCAGCGTATTCCTCACCAAAGCTGGCCGCAAAACTGGCCCAGGAATCCTCAACCATGAAATACATGGGGATATATGTACCAACCATCCAAAGGCTGAACACCGCATACCCGATCAGGCTCTTCTTGGCGCTTTTATAACCGCCGGATTTCAAGATCAGATCTCCCAGCAGCCCAAAAATCACGCCCATCGGTACGCCCCAAAATCCCATACCAGTCAGCCCCATCAGCAGGCCGCTTAAAATTCCCATAATTGTAACCATGCCGAATTTTTTAACTCTGGTCAGGAACAGCATGAACGGGATGCCGGTAATCAAAGACCACAATGCTCCGAGGATCGGCAAAAAGATAGGTACAAAGCCGACGGGAATGGCGACACAGCAGCCAATCACAAAGTAGAGAACGGTGAACAGGCCGAGGTTAATCAGGTCTTTTGCTTGTAACTTGTTACTCATAACGAATACCTCCATTCATTTGCTGGTTAGCGTTTTCTAACCTCTCTATAAGATACCATAGTTAGCAGTAGCTCTCTACAACCAATCATCTTTTTGGCTCCAAACAGCAACGAGTTTTTTTATTGACTGACTTCGCTTACAATTCTATAATATGATTAAAATCAAGGGCAATGAGCCAGACAAATCGACAGGAGTTAAAAATGAAGATTGATGATATTATTAGAAAATGTATTGAAATTCCCGGCGTTTCAATAAAACGTAGCGAGTTCAACGCAGAACTACTTATGAAAACTAAGGAAGGAAAAGGGTCTATGACGTTTTTTCAACTTTTCCCCGGACTTACTATTGCGTATATTTTTATAAATTCTCCGACGTGGGCAGCTCCAAATTTGGGTGAAGATAGTTTCATTAAAAAAGGGCCTTTGCTCCTAAACTATTGCGTGACTGGTCGTTGCGAGATTATCTTGAATAACGGAAACTTTGTATATGTGAAAGATGGAGATATTTCTCTCACGGAGTGTTTTGCCCAAAAGCAATATGTCTATCCTCGCCGTATCTATGAGGGAATGGAGCTTTTTGTTGATACTAATACACTGGCAACAGAGAGTACATGGATACAAAAAGAGTTTGGCATAGACATCCCTAAAATCATTGAACTTTTTTGCCCAAACGATAACACTTATATCTCAGCAGTTACTCCTGAAGTTGAAGAAATATTGATTAAGCTCTGGGAACTTTTTGATATTGCGCCTCCGTTTTCGATTTCTCAAATGAAGATCTATGTTCTGGCTCTATTTTCATTACTACAAAATCTTAACAATATCCCCCCATCGCAAGCCTGCACATTTTTTACTGAAACACAGGTAGATATAGCAAAACGTGTTGAAAAAATTATCACTTCCGATTTGCGGCAACATCATCCTGCATGGGAATTGGCAGCTCAGTTTTCTGTCAGCGAAACCAGCTTAAAAAACTATTTTCGTGGCGTTTTTGGTCAAAATATTTCCATCTATCTACGGGAAGTCCGAATGAAAAAAGCTGCAGAGTTACTGACTTCTACAAGATTGTCCGTTGCAGAAATAGCAGAGTTGGTCGGCTATATGAATCAAAGCAAATTTGCATCAGTTTTCAAAAAACAATTCGGCCTATCGCCATTGGAATACCGGCGGTCAAAAAAACTGGAAAATATATAAGATAAAGCCGGGATTGCTTGCTGGCTTGCAAAATCCCGGCTTCGTCTATGTGTGAGCTTCTCAGAACCAACACCATTGTAGCAAGCAGGGCAAGCGCATCGCTTTTATGCCCCTTTTGAGTGGAAATTTCTGCACCATCGTAGGTTGATACAGCAAAAGCGCAAAAATACCAGCCTCCCATAATGGGAAGCTGGCGCAATATCGCACATCGGAGCTCCTATAATGCTGCCATTACAAAGCCGAAAAACGGGCAACGCCTTGCTTTCGCAGCCACCGGTAGATGGGCACGGATAGCAGTACTTCACTCTCCTGCAGTTTCATCTGGCAGCTGTCTGTTCCTGTCATGCTTTCAACATTCAGTCCGTAAGGATCCGAGCCTCCTGTGCTGCTGTCAGCAAGACTTTTGGTGCCGCAAGCCATCAGCACCAGCCCGGTTCCCAGAACCATAAGCAGGAGAAGCGAAGCCGTCCTTATTTTCTGTTTCATTGCAGGGTCTCCTCTTCTTTATCCAGTTATCTAAAAATTGCATCTGCTCTTTCGTATGAAACCAATGCTCTCCGCCCGGCATAACGGTCAGCTCTGCGTTGTTCTTTTCCGCAAAGGCTTTTATGGTTTCCATGGAGGTCAGAGCATCCTTTTCCCCATACAAAATGCGGGTAGGGATTTTCCATGAAACCGGATGCTCTCGGACATAGCAGAGATATTTCCACGACAGCGTTTCTCCAAATGTTGTGGGAATTTCCAGTTTCTCTGCAAGTTCTGCTTCGGAGACGTCAGCCCATTGCATCATGTTGCAAATCAGTTGCTCCATATCGACTACTGGAGAAATAAAACAAGCGGTATCCACCAATTTCTCATTCAACGAGGACAAAGATAAAAACGCACCAATGCTATTTGCCACCAGTGTGAGCTTCCCGCAGCGTTTCCGCACTGCCGTAAAAAATCCGGAAAATTCCTCCGTGGCTTCCCATGGAGATTGTGCGTGGTAGTCGAAACCAATTACTTCACAATCAGGGAATAGGGCTTTATAATGCTCGGCCTCTTGTGCCGAACCGCCCTTTCCGTGAACATATACAACAATTTCTTCCATATAAAATCCTCCAAAAAACGCAGCACACCCCCATTCTATGGGCTGCACTGCGTCTGAGCGTCTGGCGTCTGGCCTGATTCAATTATTCTGCCGCTAATTTCAAAAATTTCTTGTCCGACTGGATGCTCTGGGTCACAAACTTCCCATCCCGGAACAATGCGTATGTTGTGACCGGTGCGGGCACATTCTGAGCCGTCTCTTTCTCGGTGATGTGGATGGCTTTGAACGGGATTCCATGTTCCTTTGCAGCCTCCTGCACCTTTGGCACCCAATAATAGGTGTAGGGGCACTGGTCGGTATAGTAGAGGACAAAGCCGTTTTCCTCCACCTTGGGATGCTTGGCACAGTCTTTGAATTTTGGCGGCGGGGCATTCTCTGCAAGGGGCAGATACATGAGGTTGATGCCGCAATCGGAGATGTCCGAAACCTTGAAGCCCTTATGGGTCAAAAACTTGGGGTCAGCGAGAAACTCCCGTTTGCGCCCCTCTGCACACAGAATGCAAACGCCGTTTTTGCCCTGCGCCTTGGCATCCCGAAGGCATTCTTCCAGCAGTTCGCTGGAATAGCCGTGCCCCTTCAGGGAGCCGGAGACCCACAGGCAGTTGATGTACAGATAGCCATCGGCATCAATGGGCACCCATGCGTTTTCCGCCGGGATGTACTCGATAAAGCATTTGCCGCGCTCCGCACTGCGGTAAAAAACAAGCCCCTCCTCAAATCGCTGCTTAAGCCATTCCTTCTTGGCAAGGCTCTGTTTGCCGGACATGGCACAACAGATGTGTTCCTTGTCGATGTTTTCTTTTGTGATTCGGATATACTCCATCGAAGCGTCCCCCTATATCCTTATGCCTTTTCCGGCACAGTTTCTTCCATTTTCCCGTCTTTGAAGCGGATCACGCAGGTATACCTGCACTTGGGGCAGAACAGCGGAAAATCTTCCAGTATCGTATATTTTTGTACGGTAAAATTCGGTTTTGGGGGTTCGATTAACGTGTACTGATATTATCGAGCCTCCTTCCTTCGCCTTGGTTTTGGTGACGGCAATTCATCGTGCATTGCCTCAACCAGTTTTGTGAGAAATTCTTTGTTGTCAACCTCCTCCACCAACAGCATTTCTTTCGCTCCTGCATACGGAAAATCACAAACCGCCGCAGGCATACATTCCAAAGCAGATTTTGTTTTCTTCACAAGCAATCTGTCATCATAGATTCCGCCGACGATTTTGCCATGATAATAGAGGATGTATTCTCCCATCATAGACCGATACGAGATATCATCCAAATCTGATAGCTGTTCCAAAATAAAATGAAGATATTCTTTGCTGGAAGCCATTATTTCACACCACCCTTCGTATTGATTCATCGGATGATTTCATTTTTCACCTCGTTCAATGTTAAAGGTACGGAAGAACAGCTTTACATGAGCGTCCAACTTTTCAAGGCTTTCGGCTTCTCGTTCCGGCTGGCGGTCGCAGACGCTGAGCAGGGT
>ERZ824575.3808-NODE-3808-length-10143-cov-14.551447_pt1 | contig 10143 bp, 10 predicted proteins | sample MGYA00519470_ERZ824575 | MGnify/ENA primary metagenome ERZ824575 (study PRJEB31778, sample SAMEA3449170) | human gut metagenome | biome: human gut; feature: human-associated habitat; material: faeces | place: United Kingdom | collected 2010/2012 ...
TCAACGGCAAGTACAACGCCGTCATTGAGCAGGTCGCCGAGTGCCACGCCAAGGGCCAGCCGGTTCTGGTCGGCACTGTCAGCGTCGAGAAGAGCGAGGCTTTGTCCAAGCTGCTGAAAAAGAAGGGCATCGAGCATAACGTGCTGAACGCCAAGCAGCACGAGCGCGAAGCCGAGATCGTTGCCCAGGCCGGCAAGCAGGGCGCTGTGACCATCGCCACTAACATGGCTGGCCGTGGTACCGATATCATGCTGGGCGGCAATGTCACCTACATGGCCAAGGCCGCGTTGAAGAAGGAACTGTCCAAGGAACTGACCGCCGACCTGGCCCAGCTGAAGGACGAGTACGAGCACGCCAAGGCCCGCGCCAAGGCCAACGGAACCGAGCTGCCCACCCCGCCGGAGGCTGGCATTGACGCGAAACTGGAAATGCTGATGACCGAGTGCGACGGCCACGCCGAAACCGAGGACGCCGAAATTCTCCACGCCCGCAAGCGCTTTGAGGAACTGTGCGAGGAGTTTGCCCCCGAAGTCAAGCGCGAGGCCGAAGTCGTCCGCGAGGCGGGCGGCCTGTTCATCATCGGTACCGAGCGCCACGAGAGCCGCCGTATTGACAACCAGTTGCGTGGCCGTGCAGGCCGTCAGGGCGACCCCGGTGCATCCCGTTTCTTCCTGAGCCTGGAAGATGACCTGATGCGTATTTTCGGCGGCGAGCGCGTGCAGAACCTGATGGACTCCCTGGGCCTTGACGAAGATGTCCCCATCGAGAACAAGCTCATCACCAACACGATTGAGAGTGCCCAGAAAAAGCTCGAAGCATCGAACTTTGCAATTCGTAAACAGGTGCTGCAGTATGACGACGTCATGAACCAGCAGCGCGAGATCATCTACAAGCAGCGCCAGATGGTGCTGGACGGCGAGGATATCTCCGGCAAGCTGCACGAGATGATGCGCCAGTCCATTGACGATGCCTGCGCGAACTACCTGAACGGCGAGACCGCCGACGATTGGGATTTCGCGGGCCTGCGCCGCCACTTTATGAACTGGCTGTGCCTGCCCACAGACTTCAACTACACCACCGAGCAGCTCGGCGACCTGACCAAAGACGGCATCGCCGACGAACTGTACAAGCGCGGCATGGATATCCTGACCGCGAAGGAGAAGCGCTACGGTGCCAAGACGATGCGCGAGTTGGAGCGTATCTGCCTGCTGCGCAATGTTGACGCCAAGTGGATGGAGCACATTGACAACATGGACCAGCTCAAGCAGGGCATGGGCCTGCGCGGCTACGGCCAGCATGACCCGGTGGTCGAGTACCGCATCGAAGGCTTTGCCATGTTCGATGAGATGATCGCCTCCATCCGCGAGGATGCCGTGCATATGCTGCTGACGATCGAAATTCGCCAGCAGAACGCCGAGCCGAAGCGTGAGCAGATTGCCAAGCCCACCGGCGAGGGTGCCCCGAACCAGGCCGGTGCCAAGGGTGCCGCCCCGGTGCGCGTGACAAAGATCGGCCGCAACGACCCCTGCCCCTGCGGCAGCGGTCTGAAGTGGAAGAAGTGTACCTGCAAAGAGTACCACCCCGACCTGTAATTCATCATCAAGGCGCCGCCTTTAATTTTGGGCGGTGCCTTTTTAAAGTGGTAGAGTTGTAGGGGCCGCATATGCGAGGCCCTCAACTTTCCCGAAAATGACCTGTTCCCGTTATGTTAAGAGTCGGGTATGCCCGGCCCCTGCGAGGTAGAAGCCCATCATGAAAGCCCGAATCATCCGTGAACCCCGGTGTGCTCTGCTTTGGCGCATCGATGAAACCTACCCCAACTACGCCGCCATCACCCGCGCGGCCAAGCGGTACGACGTCAAACTACGTGCCGTGGCCGACGGCGATCTCGGCGGCATCGTGGGCGACCTCTGCGCGGGTAAGCCTGCCCCGGCGTTTGCCCCGCTTATCGCCGTGCCGGACCGCCCGGCTATCATCATCAGCGGCCTGCGCCACGACAATGGCGAGCTGGGTGCGTTCCTCGACCTTGTCAAAATGGGCGGTGCATCCATCCCGGTGCGCAGCATGGTCACGCCCACCAGCAAGCAATGGACGCTGGCCAACCTGTTGCTTGAATTAAACACGGAACACGAAACTGTGCAGGGAGACAAGGCGTGAAGCGCTGTCTTGCCGCGTTGGCGCTGGCCGTGCTGCTCTGCCTGCCGCTGACCGCCTGTCAAAAACAGCAAAATTTGTACAGTGCGACCTGGTTTGATCTGTTCGATACGGTCGCCATCGTGCAGGGGTACGCCGCCGGCCAGGACGAGTGGAATGCTCAGGCTGCCGCCGTGCAGGAAGATTTGTCGCGCTATAACGAACTGTTTGATATCTATAACCACTACGACGACGTTGTGAACCTGTACGACGTCAACGCCGGGGCCGCTGCCGCGCCAGTGGCTGTTGATGACGAGCTGTACGCATTCTTGCGCTGGTGTAAGGACACCGTTTACCCCGCCACCGACGGCGCGACGAACATTGCGGCGGGCGCGGTGCTGCGGCTGTGGCATGACGCGCGGGAAAGCGACTCCCCTGCCCCGCCCGATGCAGAGGCCATTGCGGCGGCGCTGGAACATATCGACATAGAAAATCTGGTGCTCGATGATAATGCCCAGACCGTCTATTTCGCCGACCCAGCTATGACGTTGGACGTCGGCGCGGTGGGCAAGGGTTACGCCGTGGAGCAGGCCGCCCAAGCGGCCCAGGCCCGCGGCCTGACAAGCGCTCTGCTGAACATCGGCGGCAACGTCCGCGCCATCGGCACCAAGCCCGGCGGCAAGCTGTGGACGGCGGGCGTTGAAAACCCATGGGGCGACGACCCGGCGTACATCCAGGCTGTGGAACTGGCAGACGGCGACAGCCTGGTCATCAGCGGCGACTACCAGCGCTATTTTGAGTACGGCGGTGTGCGGTACGCGCATTTGATCGATCTGACCACCGGCTGGCCCGCCCGCTATGTCAGCAGCGTGGCCGTGCTGGCCCACGCTGACACCGGCGGTCTGGCGGACGCTCTGTCCACCGGCTTGTTCTGCCTGCCAGAATCCACCGGCCAGACCCTTGCTGCCCAGAACCACTACGCCGTCCTCTGGATGCACCCCGACGAAACCACCCAAAAAAGCAACGATTGGCCGCAATAAAACAAGAGCCACCGACCTTTTTAAGCCGGTGGCTCTTATGATATCATGATATAATACAAAACGTATAATTCACCGCTGCGGATTGATGATTTCGCGCCAATCCAAATCGCCGTGCTCCAGGCCGTGAATCAGGACCTCGGCGGTGGCAATGTTGGTGGCGACCGGGACGTTGTGTACGTCGCAGATGCGCAGCAGGTTCATCTCGTTCGGTTCGCTGGGTTTGGCACTGATGGGGTCGCGGAAGAAGAGCAGCATGTCCACTTCCTCGCAGGCGATGCGCGCCACGATCTGCTCGGCACCGCCGTGACCGCCGGGCAGAAACTTTGTTACCTTCAGCCCAGTGTTCTCCTCAATCAGGCGGCCGGTCGTGCCGGTAGCCAGCAGACGGTGCTGCTCCAAAATATGGCGGTAGGCCATACAAAACTGCACCATCAGCTCCTTTTTGGAGTCGTGGGCTATCAATGCGATCGTCATAGAAAATGCCACCATCCTTCGCAGCAGAATTACAAGTTAAAAGGTAAGCGGAACGCGCTGTCCGCACAAACGTTTTGCCATAGCCTGTCCGGCCGCCACGGCGGGGTCGCCCGCAGGCGGCACGGTGCCGTTGGCCCCGGCCAGCTGCAGTACGCGGCTTTCGGGTATCACGGCCAGCAGCTGGGCACCCACGGTGTCAATGCACTCATCCAGGTCAGCCACAGCGGCGTTTTTGCCAAAGCTCTCGCGCCTGACGCGGTTCATCACCAACCGCACGGCGCTTTGGGGGCGTGCCCCGGCCAGCAGCCGGTCCGCCACAATTTTGCCGTCGCGCAGGGCGACCGGGTCAGGGGTCAGCACCAGCAGGGCCTTGTCCGCCACGGCGGCGGCCGCCGTGAACGGTGCACCCATCCCGGCGGCGGTGTCCAAAATCACAAAATCAAAATAGGGGCGCATGGCGACCAGAAGCCGCCCCAGGGGCGCAGCATCCACCGCGCCGCCTTCATAGGGGGCGCTGATGACCGACAGCCCGGGGTAAAGCGGGCTGGGCACAACGGCCTTGGCCCCCTCGCATCGGCCGCAGAGGACATCCTCAATGTCATAGACGGTGCGGCCGTAGACGCCCGCAATAATGTCCACGCTGCGCAGACCCGAATCCAGCTCAATGAGCAGGACCTTCCGCCCCAGCCGCGCCAAACAGGCCCCCAGCAGCACCGAAACCGTGCTTTTGCCGGTGCCGCCTTTGCCGGAGCAGACCATGATACACTGTGCGTTCATGTCGGCTCCCTTCCGCAGTTGTGCAACACTATCTCCCGTATATTCTAGCACATTTCCGGATGAACTGCAACTGGCTTTTTGTCAGAAAAGGACACCTTCTTTTTGAAGAAAATCACGATAAGGTATACTTTTTGATGCACAAATATGGATAAAATGCACAAGAAATAGCGATGGGCTGCGAAAAAATGGAAACGTTTCATATCCCGAACACGGCGTCCAGCACCGCCCGCAGGATGGGCGCGGCGTTGGCCCCGCCCCCACCGTATTCCAGCACGACGGCCACGGCGATCTGCGGGTCGTCGGCGGGCGCGTACCCGATGAGCACCGAGTTGACATAGTGGCTGCCGCCAGGTAAAGTGTCAGCCAGCTGCGGACTGCCCGTTTTTGCAGCGCAGACGACCGGGGCCTCCCGCAGCACGCGGGTCGTCTGGGCCATCCGCTTCATGCCGTCCCGGATGGGGCCAAACACGGCCTCGCCGCCCGGCACGGCGGTGAAGGTCGGGGTGTACTGCCACAGCGTCTCGCCGGTGGCGGCGCTCACGGCGCGGTCGGCGTAGTGCAGGGCGGGGCGCTGGCCGTAGTTGGCCAGCGTGGCGGCGTAGGCGGCGAACTGCAGCGGCGTCACGGCGGTGTTCCCCTGCCCGATGGCTGCCATCAGCGTAAGCCCGGCCTGGTAGTTTCCGTCGCTGGACCAGGTCAGACGGCCCCGGGCTTCGGCGACCTCAACACCGGTGGGGGCGGCCAGGCCCAGCTGCTGCGCCATGGCGGAGAAAGTATCCACCCCCAGCTGCCGCCCGACATCGTAAAAAAAGATATTGCAGCTGTGTTCCAGCGCGGTGCGCAGGTCGACCGGGCCGCTGTGGCCGTATTGCAGGCAGCCGGGCTGGTAGCCGTTGTAAAAGCCGTACCGCCCGGTGCAATTCACGGTGGCGGCAGGGTCAATGCCTGCAGTCAGCGCGGCGGCTGCCACGGCGGGCTTGAAAGCCGAACCCGGCGCATACAGCCCCTGGGCGGTGCGGTCCAGCAGCGGCGCGGCGGTGTCAGCGGCAAGGGCCGCGTAGTCCGCACGGCAGGCGTTCAGGTCAAACCCCGGCACGCTGGCGGCGGCCAGGATGCCGCCGGTTTTCACGTCTACGACCACGGCGGCCCCGGCGCGGCACTCCCGCCCGGCCCCGGCGGCCTTGGTGGTCTGCAGGGTATGGATTTGCGAAATCAGTGCGTCCTGCAGTGCTTTTTGCAGGAAACTGTCCACCGTCAGCACCAGCGCGGCCCCGGGTACGGCCTGCCGCAGCTGCGCGGTGTGGCGCACGGCCCCGTCAAACCCGGTGTTGATGCGCACCCGCCCATCCTGCCCGCGCAGCAGGTCGTCGTAGGCGGCTTCCAGCCCGCTCTGGCCGATGACGGCATCCATGGCCAGGCCCCGCGCTTTGGCGGCGGGCCATTGCGCGGCGGTGATAGGGCCGGTTAGGCCCAGCGCGTGGGGCAGCAGCGTACCGCCCGGCCAGCTGCGCACGCCCCGGGCGGCGGGCCGCACCGCGCCGCTCTGCACAAGGCCCGCCGTGTAGAAGGCGGTCAGCATATCAGCATCCGCGCCCCGGGCCACGGCCAGCTCCCCCGCCGAGGCGGCAGAACAAAAGGCAGCAAGCTGTGTTTCCACATCCTTGCTGCCTGTCAGGGTCTCTATGTTTTTTACAGTCTCGCGTAGGTCGGTCCCCGGCGGGGCCGGGATACGCAGGTATAAATCGTACACGGTGGTGTCCCGGGCCAGTACCACGCCGTTTGCGTCGGTGATGACGCCCCGCGCGGCGTGCTGGGTTATGGTGTAGCTGGCCGAACTGGCCTCGGCGGCTTTGTCGGCGTAGTAGTCGGCGCGGGCAAACTGCATCCAGGCCAGCCGGGCAAAGAACGCCGCAAACACCGCGCCGCACACGACGGCCAGCACCGCCACGCGCAGACGGCGGCGGTGGGTATTTTTGCGGTTGGACATGGAATCACCTCGAAAAATATAGATGGATTTATGGGGCATTAGCCCGCGAAAAATACATATTTATTGTACGCAATTTTCGACGAAAAAGCAATTACTTTTTCACGAAATAGACGCTGGCGCACAAATCGGCGGTATCGGCCAGGGCAGCGCTGGCGGTCAGGCCATCGGCGCCGGGCATAGGTGCGACGGCCAGCGTGCCCAGCCAGTCGCCGCTCGGCGTTGTCACGACGTCCCCCGCCGCTAACCCGCAGTCGGCGGGCAGACCGGTCAGCTGCCATATCCCCGGTGTGACCAGCCCGGCATAAGCCCCACACAACCCGGCAGTCCGGACCAGCGCCACGGTGCAGGTGTCGCCGTCCACGGCGGTGACGATGCCCGCATACCGCCCGCCTGCGTCCAGCACGGCGGCCCCGGACACGGCCCCCGGACAAGCCAGCGTGAAGCCGCCCACACCCCGGGCAAGGACCCGCGCCGGGGCCACAGCGGCGCTGACCCGCCCGCACCCGGCCAGCCGGCGCAGGGCATCGTTCTCGGCCAGGGCATCGGCACTGCGGGCAAGCTGCTGGTGCAGCGTGAAATTTTCGGTTTGCAGCGCGTCGATCTGCGCCGTATACCGCGCCCCGACGAACCGGCCAATAGAAGCAGCCGTGCCCGGCACAACAGCGGCCAGCCACGGTCCAGCCAGCAAAACGGCGGCCAACACCAACGGCAGAAGCCACCACCGCCGACGCCTGCGGGAACGCGAAAGATCCAGCTGCACAAACATCACCCCAAAGCAGAATATGCCTTGCGGGAGGGGGTTAGACTTTGGTATAATAGAAAACAATGATAAAAAGATGTGGGAGCGATTCCATGAAACCAAGTGAGGTCAACCCTATGAAATATAAACTATTATTACTCGATATCGACGGTACGCTGCGGCCGGGCAGCTGTGAGCGTGTACCCAGGGAAAATGCCGAGGCCGTCTGCGCTGTGCAGAAGGCGGGCGTTAAAATCGCTATTGCCACCGGGCGCGGGCGCATCGGTGTGGGCAAGGGTCTGCTGCGCAGCATTCGGCCGGACTACTGGGTCTGCGCGGGCGGTGCCCAGTTGGTGGACTACAAGGGTGCGGATCTGGCCTTGCGCCGTTTGACGACCGAGGAAATGTACGCCCTGGTGGACTTTTTTGAAAATTACGACCTGCCGCTGCGGTTCACCTTCCACGATGCGAACCACGCCTATATTGGCTACGAGGAGTTCGCCCGGCGCGAGCGAGAGAAAAACCTTGCGCTGAACATCGTGGACGGAGAGGATCAGGACCATCACCTGACGGAAATGCCCTTCGGCGCGTTCGGCTTTTTGCCGCAGGCGATGGCCGAAAAATTCCAGGAACAGTACGGCTACCTCGGGCTGAACTTCCTCTTCTCCTACCCCGGCAGCGACGGCTGCGATATCCTGCAAAAGGGCATCGACAAGGGTACCGGCCTGTTGGAACTGGCCAAGCTCGCAGGGCTGGACCCGGCGGACTGTGTGGCCGTGGGTGACGGCGATAACGACGTTGCTATGCTGAAAGCGGCAGGCCTGGGCATTGCCATGGGCAACGGCAGCGCCGCCGCCAAGGCTGCTGCGGATCGCACCGGCCCAGACGCTGAACCCCACGGCATTGCCGAGCTGTGCCGCGAACTGTGGCCGGAGGCGTTCTAAGATGGCCGGGTACACCCACGTCGGCCCCGGGCTGCCGCCGCTGCACGGCGCCCGCGCCAATGCGCTGATTTTAGGCAGCTTCCCCAGCCCCAAAAGCCGGGAGCAGGGCTTTTTCTACGGCCACAAGCAGAACCGCTTCTGGCCGATGATCGCCGCCGTGACCGGGGAGCCTGTACCCGATTGGGCCGACATCGAGGCGAAGAAAGCTATTATTTTGAATCACGGCCTGGCCGTGTGGGATACCATTGGTGCTTGTGATATCAAGGGCGCGTCGGATGCGTCCATCCGCAACGCGGTTCCCAACGATGTAGCTGCGCTGATACGCAAGCTGGGCGTGCAGGCGGTGTTCTGCAACGGCGCGGCATCGGGGCGCATCTATGCAAAATATGCCGAGCCGCTGACCCACCTGCCCGCTACCGTGCTGCCCAGCACCAGCCCCGCCAATGCCGCATGGTCCCCCGCCCGCCTGCAAGCCACTTGGGGCGCAGCATTGGAACCATTTTTGCAGCTAACCGGTTGCAAGTGAACGGATTTTGTTCTATAATAGGTATATATTATATTGGAGGGACTGTTGCATGACCAACTGGCTGGAAAAAACCAAACGCCCGGTGCTGCCCATCTATCTGGCGGCGCTGGTCTGGCCCATTATGGCGCTGGTGCTGCCCATCTACACGCTGGGCGGGCTGATCGCCACGGCGGTCATCAGCGCGGGCGTGTATATCGCGGGCACAAAACTCTGCCCCGTCCGCGTCGTGCGGGTGCCGGTCGCTTACGCCACCGGCAGTGAGGACGTGGACGCCTTGCTCAACGGCGTCACCGCCAACCTGGACGCCCTGCACAAACTGAACGACGAAATTCCCGACAAGCAGCTTTCCGACGCGATGGATCGCATGGAAAAAGCGGGCCGCAGCATTGCGGACACCGTGGCAAGGACCCCGGACAAAGCGCGCAATGTCGATCGTTTTGCCCGCTACTACCTGCCGGAGATGGTCAAGCTGATGGGCGCTTACGCCGAGCTGGAAAAGCAGGGTGTCAAGGGCGATAATGCTGCCCAGATCGAAGCTGACCTGCGCCGCAACGCCGATACCACCGCCGCCGCCTTTGAAAACCTGCTGGACGCGCTGTACAGCGCCGAGGCAATGGATATTTCGACCGACATCGAGGTACTGGACAGCATCCTGAAAAGCCAGAACCTTACGAAATAAAAGTATATGCAGAAAGGACAAACGACCATGGCTGACCTGAACAATGAACTGGATCTGAACGCCCCTGTTGCCCCTACCCTGACCCTGGACTCCGCCCCCGCCGCCCCGACGCTGACCCTTGACCCCGCCGCTGATGAAAAAATCGTCGAGGAAAGCAAGAAGGCAACTCCCGTGCAGGTGGAGGATACCCCCCTCTCCCCTGAGGAGCAGAAGATGGTCAACGATTTTGCCGAAAAAATCGACCTGACTAACTCCCAGATGGTCTTGCAGTACGGTGCCGCCAGCCAGAAAAAGCTGAGCGACTTCTCCGAGACGGCGCTCTCCCGCGTCAAGACCCAGGATATGGGCGAGACCGGCGAGCTTATCACCGGCCTGATTGCCGAACTGCAGGGCTTTGACGCCAACGCCGAGCAGCCCAAGGGTATTCTGGGCTTCTTCAAAAAGACGTCCAACAGCATCGAGCAGCTCAAGACCCGCTATGACAGCGCCGACAAAAACGTCGAGCGCATCAAGGCGAAGCTGGAAGATCACCAGGTCGTCCTGATGAAGGACATTGCCATGCTCGATAAGATGTACGAGTACAACCTCGTCTACTTCAAAGAGCTGACGATGTACATTCTGGCCGGCAAAAAGAAGCTGGCCGATGTGCGTGCCAACGAGCTGAAAGCCGCCCAGGAGAAGGCCCAGCGTACCCAGCTGCCCGAGGATGCCCAGGCCGCCCGCGACCTGGCCGATATGTGCGACCGCTTTGAGAAAAAGCTCTACGATCTGGAGCTGACCCGCAATGTCTCCATCCAGATGGGCCCGCAGATCCGCCTGATCCAGTCCAACGACACGATGATGG
>ERZ824575.3820-NODE-3820-length-10127-cov-2.616958_pt1 | contig 10127 bp, 9 predicted proteins | sample MGYA00519470_ERZ824575 | MGnify/ENA primary metagenome ERZ824575 (study PRJEB31778, sample SAMEA3449170) | human gut metagenome | biome: human gut; feature: human-associated habitat; material: faeces | place: United Kingdom | collected 2010/2012 ...
CTTCTGCTCGCGATTTTTCGACTGATACGCTTCATGTATCCCAGAATAATCTGGAACTCAGCACGTCTTTTAAACAGGATAAAAAAGAAAATATTGGGAAGTAGTGCACATATACCCATCTCAATCGCAAATGCAAGAATTGGGTTCTTTAAGGTAATGCTACGGGCAATGGCAAAGCAGAGTGTCCCTACAGCTAAAGTGCATAGGCCATAAAGCAAATATGTTGCAAAGTAATATCTTAGCTTCTGCCCAAACATCGTCTTATGGATAATGTATGGGTCATACCAAAAATAGACACACAATCTGCTGATGATAGTTCCAAGCAAAATACCGGAAATTCCAAGCGGATAGGCCAATATGATCGATACTGCCAAGTTGATCATAGCTGCAATAAGCGGACGGTATTTCCCCACCTTAAATAGGCCTGTAACCTCTCTGTAAGTCGTAGAAGCATACTGAACGCCCGCAGTGTAGTAATTGACAATAATAATAAAAACCGTCCAACTCGGGAGCAAATAGTCTTCACCGATCCACAGAGCAATAAACGGGTTCAGTAATACGCCCAGACAAATACCGGTAAAACCGTACAGCCAAAACGAAGCAAAGAAAAGGTTGTAAAACATCTTCTCATTCGCTTCTTTGCTCTCTGTAGCATTGTAGTTACCGATGCTGGCCGTCATCGAGTAGAAAATATAGCTTAAGAACGTCCGAATTACGTCCACAATATAGACGTAGTTGGAGTATAGACCAACAGATGCCAATCCTTGGAATTTAGAAATCAGGATATTGTCCGTACTGCTGATGATCGTCCCACTTATCTTATAGAGGAAGAGCGATTTTACATTTTCCTTCAACGCCTGTTTCTGCTCAAGAGAGATTTCTCCGGCGCTGGAATCCGTTAGGAATGGGAATTTCTTATTGGTTACTCTCGCGATCCACGCATTTTCAGCAAGTTGAAGAGCAATAATGCAGATGAGTGTTGGGATATAAGCATGGAAGAAAAAAAGAACAACCATTTCTCCCAGATTCCTCAACACCATAAAAATCGAGTGATACAGGGAGTTGATTCTATTCTGCTGGCTGGCCGTCAGGAGGGATTGCTTATATGAAAAAAGATAGGAGCTTGCGGACTGCGTCAGGAAAAGGAAATAAATGACGTATATGCTCTCTGGTATTGTAACCGTTCCTTTGATCAGATGTGGTAAAAACGGCATCAGGATACAGCCGAACACAAATACAGTTGCTCCAACCGCTCTATATACGCGCTTATATACGCGCATATAGCCTTTAACAGCAACCATATCCCCTTCTGCAAGCGGTTTATATAAGCTATAGATGATAGCTGTATCAAATCCCAAGTTTGCAAGGGAAAGCAGTGAAAGTACATTGGTGAATAGTCCTGACACTCCAAGATACTCTTTCCCCAGCAATGCAATAAACATCCAACGGGTAAAAAAGCCCATTAAGATGCTGAGCATCTGGCTTCCTACGCCAAAGGCCATATTTTTTAGAGAATTCGATGTGCGGGACGTATCCATAGTTATCCTCTTCTGATGATACCTTTCAGCTTTCTTTTAACGATAGAGAAAAAGTTTTCCCGATAGTAACGCCAAAGGCACTCTCTTTTCTCCTTTTCAAAATTAAACAGTGTTAAATAATCCGCTGTTTCCTTATCAGGTAACTCGTTGTAGTTTTGAGCCATGCGCGCAATAATATCCCGCCAAAAGACAATGTGGTCTTTATCAAGTTCCTTAACATTATCCCTCAAAAAAGCAGCTAGTGCTTCGCAAAAGTTCCCCTCAACATGAAACCCAAAGTCGTTTACGTTGCCGCCTTCTGCAACGATCCCTATCATTGTGCGAAAGCATTTTTCGCAATGGTTGCAGTTTTCCTCCTTAAATGAACAGACTCTAAGGTTGATTGGTAAGTCAAAGTCCTCTTTCGCTTTAACAATCATCCTGATTTTTTCTTGTCTACTCAATTCGTATGCATCATGAACAACATTGCATGAGGCTACTTTGAATTCGCGGTCAATTCTTGGGTCTGATACGCAATTAACAGCCTGTCCGAATGTATAAGAACTTCCAATATATATTGTTTTTATACGGTAGTAATATGCTACTATGGAGGCTACACCCAAAAATGCCAGCGAATGCTGAAACCCAAACCACCATGAATTATGGAGACGCTTATTCAGATATTTGTTCACAATTTCAGGTCTTATAAATGTTGCAAAGTTAGACTTAATGTATTCCGTTTGTAAATGATTTTCTTCTGCAAATTTGTTGATTGCAGAGATATCTGCTTCAAACACACGGCTCTCTTCGTCCCTATCAACGCACCATCCAAACGTGTCTATCAAAACCGGATTGGAGTCCCTTATTCTCAAAAAAGATGTCGTTGCATCAACACCACCAGTAAAAAGAAGGGCGCTTTCTTTCTCCGCATGATAACCATTATTTACAACCTTTGCCGCAATCAAAGAACCGCCGAAACTATAGTTGCGATACATTTCTTGAAATCCGCGCTTAATCTTCGGCAAGCATTCATAAAACTGTTGATCTACCTCTTCAATCCAAATAAGGCAATCGAACAACCACGCAAACTGCATAATATTAGAAAGGACAGGGACTGCCAAAACACTTTTAGGGATATTAGAAATATCAAATCCAAACTCCGCAAACATTTCACAGCCTGGAGAAAAATAACGAACTAAGCCCTCCGATACATCTAAATGATATGTAACGCAATTTCTATCGGCTTTAATTTCTTTAATCCAGATGCTTTCCATATACTACCCCTCAAATTGCGCTTTCCAACGGGCGATTTCATTGAATGGAATATTCAGTCTTGTCTCAAATTCGCTGTTGATCAGCGACGGTAGTTCATCCAGCGTGTCCTTTTCAATGGTAATAAGCCCTGTGTCCGCACTGATGCTTCGTGCACGTTCGTCTATTGAAATGATGATTGCCCTCTTCTTGTGCCTCAGTGCATAAATCCCCCCATGAAGACGTGTTCCCACATACTCAATGTTGTTTCGCATGAGAACCGCTTCATAGGCCGCCTTGTGCGGAGGGATTACTTCAATCCCGTCCGTATTAGAAAACATGTTAAAATATGTCTCGTCCTTATCACCCTGAATCCAGAAAGAAACACGGTCGTATTCGCGCTTAAGTGTGTCGATCAACAGTTGATCTCGTGGGTCCGCTTTTGCTTTTGCGGTCAGAGTAAAGACCACGTTATCCGCTTTTTGAGCCGGTATCTGTGCGCAAAAATCAGGTGTCAGTGCCCACATGGTCACGCAGCCGGTGTTGATTGCCTTCAAACCAAGAACGTCTTCAACATAACGCTTGCTGCGCTCATCTCGAACACTGTGATAATAAGAATGGCTGAGTATCTTGCGGTAAAGATGCGTTGTGTAAGCATCGGTATGTTCCCCGGCACCTGCGCCCACACCGATGCAGACCGAGTTTGCCAACGGCTTGCAGTTGAAGATATTCACATTCCACTGCGGATAATGCGTTCGCATATCTTTCGCCAGAATATTGCTGCCGCCAATAAATTTATAATCGCAGGTCGCATAGTTTTGAACGGCAAACGAGTTTCGCCAAATCGCATAACTGTGAAAAGCAGGAACATGCGTGGGCAGATGGAATACAAACATATTGGCTAAAATCGGAGCGAGTTCCTTCTCCACACATTCCATAATTATATTATCGCCAACATTGCTAGTGCCTATCGAAGTATCTAATAGCAGCGCTTTTTTCATACTATTTCCTGATCTCCTTACACATTCTTCGCCATATTCGTCCCAGTTTTGCTCTGATCTGCGTTCTTTTCGACAACCAACTCATCGAATACCAGTGGATCGAGTAGGTGTTCTCCGTTTTTGTCAGTTTGCCTGTTACGCTGTCCAGCGTTTCATCTTTTTAGCCATCTAAAGCAATCTACGCCAAATATTCGATGAAACACTCTGGTGATTCGGGAGCGCAGCCGAACATTTTGCGGCAACCATGATTTATTGAACCAGTGAATTGCCGCAGTGTTATCTGTTCTCCGTAGCACGCCTGTCTCATTTTCAAACGGGCAGAAGAAATCTGATGGATAAAATGTAAACTCTGCAACCGTCTGGAGCTTTCCATTTAGCTCCAATCCATGCGTAAGCATAATATGGGTAATGGACACGCAATTCGTTGTCGTATCTTGAGAGCCATCGTCATTAAGGAAGTGCTTGCCCGTGTAATAGTCCAGTAGTTCGTGAATGATTGGAACTCCTTTTTCAGAGGCCATAATTCCTGTCGGTACACAACGTGTAGACTCAAAGCCAGAGAATGCTTTGCAGGACAAAAACTCTTCCAGCGGGCGCACAACTTCAACGTCCGTGTCCATATAAATGCCACCACATGTATACATCGCATACAGTCTTACGTAATCTGTAACAAACGCGTATTTCTTGCTTGCATAAGCTTCTTCAACATACGGGCAGCAATGGATATCAAAGTTGTCCTCGTTCCACTCGCGGATCTCAAAATCCGGGCAGAACTTGCGCCAGCTGGCGATACACTTTTTGGCAAGCTCTGGCTTTTCGCCGCGGCCAAACCAGCAGTAGTGGATGATTTTGGGGATCATGGGTTCAGTCCTCCATCAGCGCGTAGATTTTTTCGACCTCCGCGCTGTTCGTATAATCTCTCTTTGTGCAGTTCTCCGACAGCTGCTGCATCCGGGCAGGGTCGCGCAGCAACGCGGCAATTTCAGCGGCGCAACTCGCGTTATCCATGGGGACAATCGCGCCATCCACGCCGTCCTCCAGCTGACTGCCGGAGGTAGCGTAGTCTGTGATGACGACGGGCTTTCCAAGCAACTGCGCCTCCCGCACGGTGACGGCCTTGCCCTCATAGCGGGAGGGCTGCACATACAAATCGCAGGCGCGCATATAGGGGTAGGGGTTGTCCTTTTTGCCGAGGATGATGACGCGCTCCTGCATCCCGGCCTCGTCGATCTTCTGGCGTATCAGCGGCTCATCGCCGCCATAGCCGATGAGATACCACGTTACGTCAAGGCCGTCCGCTACCAAGCGGCGACAGATATCCGGCACATTGTCGAAGTTTTTCGCCTCGCAGAAGCGGCCAACGGAGAGCAGGGATATTCCGTCGTCCGTGGGCATATCGGTCTGAGGTATTGCTGCCTGCTTGCACGTCAGCTCCCGGGGCAGGCTATTCTCCACCGTTCGGACCTTCTGCGCCAGCTCCGGGAAGACGTTCTGAAAGCTCTCGGACGTATACTCGGACACGCCGCAGATGGCATCATAGCCCTCCCACATGGCAAGCTCTGCCGAGCGGTCGAAGGTCAGCGCCGTGTAGTCTGTGTGGATCCACGCCGCGTATTTCTTCGCCCTCACCCGTTCCCGCGCAAAATAATGCGGCGTCAGAAAACTAATGGCAAGATCATAGGTCTTGTCCGAAATCTGCGGCATAGAGTTCAGCGTATACTTGTGGCTGTAGGTCAGCGCGGTGACGGACGGCTTCTCGCTTGGGTGCTGTCTATCAAAGCGTCTCGCGGCAAGCTTACCACTCAGCCGCCCGCGCAGCACGCCCAGTTGTCCGCTCTTGACGAGCGACGCCATCGGCACGGCCAGCGAGGCATACTGCGGAATTTCCGGCAGGAGATTTGCCTTGGGGTTCAGATACGGCATCAGTTCGCCGCTGTGCCGCATCAGAAAGAGGTCAACGTCATAGCGGTCATAGTCGATGGCGTCGAGCAGCCCCAGCAAGCTGCGCTCCACGCCGCCAAGCTCCATAGCCTGTGAGAAGATGAGAATGGATGGTTTCATATCTACCTTAATAATTTCTTAATCATCGACCTAACACGGTTTTTTTCTATTCGATTTTGAACCAAGTTCATTATAAATTGAATATCGCATTCTTCTAAAGCCCTGCGCATTCCACCTGTTTCACGTTCAGCGTATTCTTTCTGCCCTACTGCATCCTGCACTTCCGGCAGATTGCAAACGCGCTTTATTTCTTCGTGCATATGCTCAGTCGAAAATCTTCCTTGTGTCATGCACATTTCAAGCCATGTGAGTACAATGTTTTTCATTTCTATTGCCATATAATACTCTGCGTTTTGCGGCATTGGATGCTCTATTGCCATTTGCTTCTTCATTCGATACAGCGCAAGGAAATCATCCAACATATATGGCATAAATTTCGATGTTCCCCCGCCTATTCGATAGTTATATACGATGTCCGGAATAATCACCAGCTTATGCGTTTCCGGTAGCAATCTGAGTGTAACGCTTAGGTCTTCCCCCATAAATTTAACAACCGCATCATAGTTGGATGCCTGTGTTATCAATTCAGTTCTGTATAGCTTGGCATACAAACTTACAGGATAATTGCTGATACCGAAGCAGCTTATATATAAATCCGAATTTATCTCCTCGTTTGTATATACTTTTGGCTCGTCTATTGCAAAGCATGGCGGTATAAACCTTTGCGGCAATGTTATGCCGCGATATATGCGACGCGTTTGGCCGCAAACGCAATCCGCCTGCTCTTTCTCTGCGGCTGTTATCAGCTTTTCAAGCGCATCCTTGGGCATAGTATCATCCGAATCGCAAAAACAGATGTATTTTGCCGCTTGCGCTTCATCCGAGAAAACGCCCGTCTTTCTGGCTTCAACGCTCCCCTTATTCACTTGATGAATTACTTTGATTCGAGAATCATTTTTAACAAGCATATCGCACACTCGCCCGCTATCATCGGTAGAGCCATCATCCACCAACACAAGTAGGAAGTCTGTATATGTCTGCGCTGTTATAGATTTAATGCACTTTGTCAGCTTATACTTTCCCGTGTTATAAACAGGTACAATTATTGTTGCCTGTCTGCCTGCCTGCGAATTATCCAACTTGCCTTCTTGTTCTATCAACATCTATTTTGCCCTCCTCCTTATCCACCAAGTAAGCGCCCATCCTGCCGGGGTGCAGAGCACCGTCAGCAGTTTGCGGGGTGATTTGTTGATATAATTTCGATTCCCGGCAATCTGGCTGCTGGAGCAGTAGTGGATGCAGTCCATCACCAGTCGTTTGAAGGACTCCGGGTATTGCATCTTCACCGTGCGCCAGAAGGCGAAGCCCTTGGGGTTTCGCAGATACTGCCGGAGCATGTTGTTGCTGGAGCCGTCCGGCTGGTATTCCACATTGCATAGCACCTCGTCCAACACCGCAAGCTTGTAATCCTGATCGATCAAAAGATACTTGTAGGCAAGGCTGACGTATTTTTCGCCCTCAAACACCGGATACTCGGGATAGGCGTTGATGACATCTGTCCGATAGATCAGCTTTTTGTCACCGGCCCCGCCCGCCGCGTAGTAGCCGGAAATGGTGGTCTCGGATAGTCCGTCAGGAAAGCCTTTGCCTATGATTTTTCCATCGAAATCCGCATCAAGGCCGACAATGCCGGCGTAGCCCTCCCCTTTGACCTCGTCCCACTTGCTCAGGATCTTCTCCACCGCGCCGTCTGCCAGCATATCGTCAGAATCGATGCAGGTATTCAGTTCCGTGTGGATATTGGCGTAGGCTACGTTGTGGGCAGTGTGCATACCGCCATTTTCCTTATAGATGTATTGAATTGTAAACCCGTTGTCGCGGCTTTGCCAATCGCGCACCAACTCGACGGTGTTGTCCGCAGAGCCGTCATCCACGATCAGCCAGATAAAATCCTTACAACTCTGGCGGCAAAGACTTTCATAGGTGCGCGGCAGGGTGTGTGCGCGATTGTAGGCAGGGGTGAAGATGGTGAGGATGGGATCAGCAGTTTTGTTCATAAGCCTTCAAATAAAACTCCTGTAGTTTTACTGCTTCTATAGTGATATCGAAGCCGTGCGCCGCGATTTCTGCTCGGCGATCAGTGCGGTGGATGGCTCGCTTCGAAAGAATCTTCTCCGCCCACTTTTCTGCCGGAGCGGACAAGCTCTCAGAATCGACAAGGTCTGTCAAGTATGCTTCATGCGGAATTGTGTCTGAAACAACGCAGGGTAATCCAGCAGCTTGCGCTTCAATTAAAGCAATTCCTAAGCCCTCGTATAATGATGGGAACACGAATACATCCATCGCTTGCATCAAGTCTGCAACGTCGCTGCGCACTCCCAAGAAGCGAACATGCTCAGCAATACCCAGGATCTGCGCTTTCGCCTGTATCTTTGTCATATCTTCTCCGCCTCCGGCCAGAAGAAGAACTGCGTTCGGTTCTTTTTTCAGCAAGGCAGCAAAGATATCTATAAGAAATGAATGATTCTTTTGTGGGTTAAAGCGACCGACATGGCCAATGACCAGTTCGTCCGCAAGGCCGAGATGTCGCCGCATTTCCTCACGCTTTGACAGGTCGTAAATATATGAAACAGCATCGATAGCGTTGTTCAGCATAAGAAAACGGCTTTTGTTTTTCTCTCCGTAAAGCCACTTTCCGGACGTTTCGCCGCACATAAATAGGTGCGTCAGATATGGCATCATCCGTTTTTTTAAATAGGTACGCACGATCATTTTCGCATCGAACCCATTCGGTGCATTATGTGCATGGCAAATTCGTACCGGGACGCCTTGCTGTTCAGCTTCACGGAATGCAAAATACCCCAGTTCAGACATGTGGGAATGTATGATCTTGTATTCCGGGTGTGCTTGAAAAAAGCCGCGCAGATCACGCTTGTACCGCGCAAAATTTTGCGGATAGATTGGGCACAAACGGTATATCCTGCCGCCCAACGCTTCTATCTCGTCATCATATGCTCCGCGCTGCTCTCTATGAACAAGAAAGTCAAACTGTATCTTTGTGCGATCAATATGCCTATAATAATTCATCACCATAGTTTCCGCGCCGCCGCGATCCATAATGGTAAACAGATTCAGCACGCGGATTGGTTGCTGTTTCACATTCTCATTCATTTCTTTATCCTCTTGCCGGTATAGGTACTGTAAAGTTTTACAGTCCTATTTTTCTTTAAAACCTTATATTTTCAAGGACTTCAATAACCGCAAAATTCCCCTGAACATCAACCCTTTGAACTACATAATCAGTGTTGAAATCTGTTCTCTGCAGGCCATTGTATTGTCTTATCGTAGAAAAATACGTAGCCTTATCTATCATAAATTGAATGTTCGCCTGCATTTTACTCACAGCGACACTAATATTATTTTCTTGCCCATCTGCATCATTTCTCAATGCCATGAACTCCGATGTTGCAAGTGTAAGTTTAGCAGGATCCACCTCAGCGTCAAGAACCGTCCCTAAAGTCAAATTCTTATCCGCATACATGTAACTGTTATACGCCCAATTAGATAAATACCGTTCTGCAGCCGATATAGCGGATGTTCCTTCATTTAACGTACCAGTTTCACTATAACTCGCTGCAACTTGGGAAGCCAAAAGAGCAAAAAGGAGCAGAACAACGCAATTTTTCTTAATTGCTTTTTTCATACGATCCTCCTTAATCCGCAAGCCGAAAATACTCATCATAATTGATATCACCATTCACAGTAGATACATTTACGCTTGACCACTCGATATATTCCCTTTCACGGCTTTTTTTCTTTTCCATTTCTGGTAATGCAAATGTCCTGTTTTCTATGTCTTGTTTCACATCTTCAAGCGGACCACATATTAAAAGAAATACCTCAGGGAATGAGGCTGAACCATTTGCGAGAACAGTTTCTGCTGAATTCAGATTTATTACCTCATACTCTTCATTTTCATATTTTATTTCTGTAACCATCGGAAAAATATTTGTTCCTGCTATTGTTAAGTTTCCTTCTTCGAGACTCATTTCTGTTAATGACACACAGGAAACGATCTTTGTAATGTTTCCCTCTTCATATGTCCCTAAAACCTGCACAATTGGCAAAAACACTTGATTCTTTTCTTTTTTATCATTATATTTCGCGCACACTCCATCAAATATGATTTTTGTTTCTCCCTCATATCCAAAAACAGTCGAATCAGGAGCCGGCAACTCACTTGATCTGTTAGTACATGCAGTCAGATGGAGAATCAAAATCATTCCAATGGTAAGATAAAAAACGATTTTCCTTTTTTCCATATGCTATCTTCCTCTCCTTTAAACAGCAAAAAACG
>ERZ824575.3826-NODE-3826-length-10115-cov-3.919781_pt1 | contig 10115 bp, 8 predicted proteins | sample MGYA00519470_ERZ824575 | MGnify/ENA primary metagenome ERZ824575 (study PRJEB31778, sample SAMEA3449170) | human gut metagenome | biome: human gut; feature: human-associated habitat; material: faeces | place: United Kingdom | collected 2010/2012 ...
TCAGGAAGCAGGCTGCAAAATAGTCTGCTTCTTTTTCTTGTTCCGGCTTATTTTTCCCAAAAACGCTATCACTATCACAGATAATAGCGCCGTTTTGTAATGGGTGGCCTAAGTAATGATGGCCCAACTCATGGGCAATGGTAAAGTGTTTGCGGGATGTTCGAAGATTGGCATTGACAAAGATGATTTTTGCCTGCTTCACCACCATATATACGCCGCAGAACTCTTTATCATCCTCGTCTCGTTCCTCGAATATAATCCCCCGCTGTTTTATTATAGCAGGAATTAACTCTATTGGTGGACGATGCAAGACATTTTGCTCCAGAATTCCATCGATCAAATTCCTGATTTGTCGTTTGCGTCTCCAGTCCATCAGCTTTCCTCGCCAGCGATCTCTAGGGCTCGTTTGCAAAGATGCTCCCAGGTGTCCTCCCGGATCTTGCCACGGGCAGCTGCCAACAATTCAGTTTCCGGAATTGTTTGATCCGGATGGAATTCGATAACCTGTGCAGGTTTTGCAGCTTCTTGCACACTAAACGCTTCCTGCAAGACCGCTTCTATAAGATCTGAGGCATATAGTTTTGCATTTGAAATTTCTTGCTCCAATTTATCGAGTAGCTGGAATAGTATCTCAACTTTCTTTACTATTCTTTTTAATTCCGCGAGTGGTGGTACTGGGATTGGAATATTTGCGAGAGATTTTCCTGTCAAGTGTTGTATTCCCATTCCTGTATAATATTTTTTTAGTTTACCGTTATAAAAAATACTGTATAGGTAATATAAGAAATAATAATTCATCCCTTCAAAGAAAAATCTATTACGGTGAAGGGCTTTCTGGAAATAAATATTTTCTGTGTTTTCCCAAATAGCTCCCATGCCAGGATAGCCGCCCTCGCAGATTACAACATCTCCATATTTTACCCTATATCGTTCTTTTTCTTCATCAGTAAATCGCATTTCCAAAACATCTGATAGATTAAACTTAAACCACTGAACATTCAAATTTCTCAAATATGGCCGCAGCTGTCCTTTGTTCTTCTTTTTATCCAACATTTTTCCTAATGATGATTCACAAAGGGCCCCTACTCTACACCACTCCCAACCTTTTGGCAACACAAATGTTTTCTCCTCTTCGCTGATGGGAGGTAGTGGCTTTTGCTTTTTGATTTTTTCCTCGGTAATTAAACGCTCTTTTTCAACTTTGATTTTTTCAAGCAGCACGATAGCTGGCTCATCATTAGGGTCCTGCTCACAGAGTTTACCTTCTACCGCTTGCTGCAAAATGGATTGACGAAGGATTTCGATCTTATCGTCAGACAAGTTTTTATACAATTCACAGAGCAATTCATCGAGTTTTTTAATTTTTATCAGAAGCTTATTTTGCTGCTCCAAGGTAATATCGGGAAAATCAATCTTTTTCAGATCGGAAAATCGCAATGCTGACCGAACGCCACCACGATCCCCATACCATTTGATTAAATTGATTCCTAAAGAGCTTTTTAAGTAATATAGCAAAAACTCATTGCTAATCTGTCCGTTGGTTTCAAACACAACATAGGCTGGACTAACAGCCCCAAAAGTACCTGGTAAAGATAAACCAATGGAACCGACATTTACTCGATACGGATTATAGGCGAACTGATTTTCTCTTAAAACGGTATAATTGCCCAAATCATCACTTGCTTTGTTATTTGTAACAGTAATACCATCTGTGTTTGTCACTCCATAAACAGTAAAATCATCTTGAGAAATGCCTGAGTTTTTTACTTTTTCTTTTACTTCACAAATAAAGTTTCCCAATTTCACTGTTGGAAAAGATAGCTTTTTCATTTTAACAACTCCTCTATTTCCAACAGAATTTGTCTGCTTCTGGTGAGACAATCGGATACTTTGCTAATTACCTCTTCAGGAGAAGGGATACTTTGCTCTAACTGCGTTGAAGGATTTTTGAAGTCAAGATTATACCCTCGAGCCTTAACCTCATCGATACTAACTTTCCACGCACAGTCTGTTTCTTTCCGAGCGCTCCACCATGCCTTTTCCGCTTCAAACTCATCCAGCTTAATTGGCTTTGTCTTCGTGTAGTTCTTATACCCTTCCGGAAGCTGATGCTCATAAAACCAAATTTCATGAGTCGTTCCACGCTCCAGGAAGAGTAAGTTTGTGTTAATGCCGGTATAGGGAGCAAACACTCCATTGGGAAGCCGGACAATCGTATGAAGGTTAAACTCCCTCAACAATTTTTCTTTAATTGCAGTTTTGACACCTTCACCGAATAAAAAGCCGTCTGGAAGAACAATTGCCGCTCTGCCGGTCTGATTCAGTTTGTACATCAGCAGCACCAAGAACAAGTCCGCTGTTTCCTTTGTCTTATAGTTTGCAGGAAAATTGTCCTCAATTCCGTCCTCTTCGATGCCACCAAAAGGAGGATTGGTCAAGATAATGTCAACCTTGTCTTTGGGCTTAATATCTTTGACCGGATAACCTAACGAGTTATCATGCTTAATTTGCGGATTATCGATATTGTGCAGAATCAAATTTGTGGTACAGAGCATATGAGGAAGAGGTTTTTTCTCTACACCTAAAATAGAGTTCTGGAGTTGTGCTTCATCATCAATATTACGGACCTGTTTGCGCAAATGCTCCAGCGCACAGACAAGGAAACCGCCAGTGCCGCAGGCAAAATCCAGCACTTGCTCGCCAAGTTGCGGATTAACCATGTCCACCATGAATTGGGTAACGGGACGAGGCGTGTAATATTCGCCGGAGTTTCCGGCACTCTGCAAGTCCTTCAGGATATTCTCATAAATGTCGTTGAATAAATGTCGGTCAGAAGCCTTGTCAAAGTCGATCTCATTGAGTTTATTGATGACGCTGCGCATCAGAGTTCCAGACTTCATGTAGTTATAGCTATCCTCAAACAGAGACTTCACTAAGACTGCTTTCGGATTACTGGCTTCTGTCAACTGCCAATCCTTAAAAGTCTTGAACAGCGTATTGTTTACGAAGTCGATCAGTTCATCGCCGGTAATACCTTCGTCATCTTCAGCCCAATCAGACCAGCGCAAGCCGTCAGGGATAATATAGGTGTAGTCATCCGATAATGCGTCCCACTCCTTTTCCTTGGAGTCAAACACCTTCAGGAACAACATCCACACAAGCTGTGATATTCTCTGTGCGTCACCATCTACACCGGCATCCTGCCGCATGATATCCTGCACTGATTTGATTGTAGCCGATATGCTCATAATGATTCTCCTATGCTACATACAGCTGGTTTTCCAGTTCTGCAATAGCTTCCATAAATTTTTTCTTATTGCCAAAGCACTTCAGTATTTCGACCGGCGTGCCAAATCGGGCGACATCTGGTACTTTCAAAACTTCCATGCTTTCGAGATTGGCCAGCCCTTCATCTGCATATTTGTCCAGCAACGCTTCTAAGACCTGCTTTGCAACCTCGTTGTATTTTCCAAAATAACCGCGCTTTTTCACATTGTTGGCCCGCTCTTTTCGTGTCAGCGGCGGCATATCAAAGGCAATGTGGCAAATAAGATCAAAGGGGTCCAAATCCTTAGAGATTTCTTCCCGTAGTTCTTCAAAGAAGATACCCTTTTGCTCCAGTTCCTCAACAATGGCCGTTTTCTTCTGTGCACTGCTCCACCGCTGTAAAAACTCGTCCAATGTGGCATACTCCTTGCGGATATTCTTTCTGGTGTAATCTACAAGGCTTTCAGTAATTAACTTTCCGTCTGCGTCCAAATATTGTACCCGTTCATTGATAATGGACACAGGCACATCATTAACATAATATTTCACCCGTTTGGGAGTATCACCATCCGGATCAAAGGTAACATCCGGCGGCACCTCCTGTCCCTCTTCCTTTGGCACCTCATCCTGCGGAATATCTTCGGTTGGTGGCTCTTCCGTTTCTTCCGTAGGAATGTCACCATCGGTTTCTTTGACTTTCACCGGATCACCATCAAAATCCTTATCAGCAAATAACTTGGTCACATTACGGAAGTCAATAATAGTGAAATAAAGTTTGTCATGCTCTTCGTTGATTCTTGTTCCGCGACCAATAATCTGTTTGAACTCCGTCATGCTGTTGATATTGCTATCCAAAACAATGAACTTTACGGTATCTGCATCTACACCTGTTGTCAGTAATTTGCTTGTAGTCACCAATACAGGATAGGGTTCATCTGCAGTCATAAAGTTTTCCAGCTCTTTGACACCTTCGCTGCCACTGGTCATCTGCACTACATACTTAGGATTCTGCCTTACCAGGTCCCCATTCTCGTTTCTAAGTGCCTGGGCCATACGGGCAGCATGGTCGATATCTACACAGAAAAAGATCGCCTTAGCAAAGCGAGAATTGTTTTTCTTCAAGAAGTCTGATACTCGTTTTGCCACAAGTTCTGTGCGCTTTTCGAGAACCAGATTTTTGTCATAATCCTTAATGTTATATTCTCGATCTTCAATCTCAATCCCATACTTGTCCCTTTTACCTTTTGTGGGACGATAACCTTCCAAATCCTTATCAATTCCCACACGGACAACTTTATATGGTGCAAGGAAACCGTCTTCAATGCCCTGACGCAGAGTATAGGTATAGATCGGTTCTCCGAAATACTCAATATTGGAGGTGTCCTTTGTCTCTTTTGGGGTGGCCGTCATACCAATCTGCGTAGCGTTCTTAAAGTATTCCAGAATTTTTCTCCAAGCAGAATCGTCTTTTGCGCTGCCGCGATGGCATTCGTCTACGATAATCAAATCAAAAAAGTCTGGAGAGAACTCTTTATATGTATCAGCAAAGCCTACTTGCCCTGTTACCCCCTGGTAAATTGCAAAATAGACCTCATAAGCCTTGTCCACTTTCTTGTCGCGGATCTTAGTCATTTTCCGATTATTGCTATCAGCGTTAAAGAACTTAAAATCTTTACGCATAGGGTCATCTACAAGTACATTCCGATCCGCCAAAAATAAAATTCGTTTTTTCGTCCGAGATTTCCAAAGTCTATAAATAATCTGAAACGCTGTATAGGTCTTACCAGTACCAGTTGCCATCGTCAACAACAACCTATTTTGCCCACTGGCAACCGCTTCAACAGCCCGGTTAATCGCGTTACATTGATAGTATCGGGGCTTTCTATCGTCATTGGGGTTGTAGTAATAATCCTGCGCTACAACTTTTTCGCTTGCCTCTGTGATACCCTTAAATTTCTTGTAACGAGCCCACAATTCTTCCGGCGAAGGGAACTGATCTAAGGCCAATTCTATCTGAACATTATGCTCAGCCGTCTTGTCATAAAAAGAAAATCTATCGCCGTTAGATGTAAACACAAAGGGGATATCTAAAATCTCGGCATAGTTTAGAGCCTGCTCCATACCATCCGCAATATTGTGGTTATTGGCTTTTGCCTCCACGATTGCCAGTGGGATGTTTGGTTTCCAATACAAAATATAATCTGCGCGTTTTTGCTCTCCACGCTTCACAGTTTTTCTGCGTACTGTAATCTTGCCTTTTGTGAAGGAAACTTCCTCCCTGATCTGCAAGTCGCGATCCCAGCCGGCAGCCAGAATTGCAGGGGTAATATACTTTGTTCTAATGTCCTGTTCAGACATCTGCTTTTTGTTCATGTTCACCCCTCGCTTTCCTTGCTGCAATCGTCCTTCCGTCCAGAGGCTTTTCGGCATCTACTGGAATCAACCATAGATTGCCTTTTTTCACTGCGCCTTTAATCTTTCCGTTGTTGCAATACACTGTTACCATGCGGCCAGATATATTCCACGTTTCTCCAGCTTCTTTCACAGTCAGATAGTTAAGCACAGTGATCCCTCCTAATTACAACAATCCAATTTTATTATATTGCAAGAAGTCGAAATTTACAAGCCCTCAATCTCGTGGAATTTTCTCTGTCACAGCCTTTAGATATAGTTCGGGTCACCATTCAAAATCAATTCGGCATAGGACAGCGGATCGTTGTAGATTAGCCAGTCCAGCTCTGACCGCTGGTACATACTGTTTGCCACCTCGTTCTCCACGGCGGTGCAGTCGATGGAGCAAATGCTCCCGTCCGTGAAGCGAAGCTCCACACAGGCGGTATCCATATTGAACGCGCAGCTTATGAGCTTTTCCATGGGTATATCCTCCTGAATTTGATGTTATTCTATCCCGAAACTAAACTTCAATATCCTTGATAAAAACAAGAAATCCGAACCCATTCCCTATCGGAATCAAGTTCGGATTTCTCAAGTATGGTGGAGATAAGGGGACTCGAACCCCTGGCCTCAGCATTGCGAACGCCGCGCTATACCAACTTAGCTATATCCCCACGGCACAAAATATTCTACAACATATCCGCGCGAAATGCAAGAGTTTTGTTTTGGCTTGATGGGATAAATTTTGCGGCCGGGCAAAAAAATTTGTTGTTTCCTATTGACTTTCGCCCGCCAAACAAGTATACTATCCCTTGTCCGTTGCGGCGGACGCAACTGAATACGGCGGCGTAGCTCAGTTGGCTAGAGCATTCGGTTCATACCCGGAGTGTCATTGGTTCGAGTCCAATCGCCGCTACCACATAAAGCACTCAGCATTGGCTGGGTGCTTTTTTTACTGCACCTTACTTCATTACCTTGCGTTTTGTAGGCATTTCTTTTTATTTATCGGCACAATCAATAATACTTCATCATAATCAATAACACCAATTTGACTAAACCAACGCCGCCAATATAATTAAAATGTTTGATTACGACAGAAGGGGGCGTGGGCTATAAATGCCTGAAAGTAAGGTTAAAAGCGAGCGGAACGCGGATGTTGCGCTGCTCAGCGGCCTGACCCGCCGCCAGCTAAAGGAGCTGGAAGAAAAGGAAAAAACTCCCGCGCAGAAAACCGCGGAGGCAATAATAATGATACTGCCGCTGCTGTGCGGATGCATAGCGATGGCGGAATACGTGATACTGCCGAACAACAGCCGCAATTCAAAACCCTGGAGCTACGTTTGGGTGCTTGGCGCGGCCATGTGCATCTATCTTGTGTGCTTCATAGTGTCCCTCATAAGGCGGGCGCGGGGCGAAAAGCAGCTCTATGAAAAGCTGCGCTACAAGGCGCCGCGCTATGCCGCGCTGTTCATATTTTTAGCCGTATATGATTACCTTACGCTGAAAACCGGCACGCTTACGCAGCCGTTCGTGCCCTGCATGAACTATATAATCAACGCATTCCTCGTTGACTATAAAATGCTTGCGGACTGCACGCTGAATACGCTGAAGCTCCTGTTCATAGGCTATTCCATAGGCGTTACGCTGGGGCTTATAACCGGCATAGCCTGCGGATATTCCAAAAAGGCGCGCTATTGGCTGGACCCCATAATCAAGTTCTTGGGGCCTATCCCCACCTCCACATGGATACCTATAATAATGGTTGTCGCAACCTCCCTTTTCGGCGGGGCGGTGTTCATAATAGCCCTCGGCTCATGGTTCGCGGTAACGGTGGCCTCTCTCACGGGCATTTCAAACGTGGGCAAGGAATATTTCGAGGCCGCGCGCACGCTGGGCGCAACAAACAGGCAGCTTGTGCTGCACGTTGCCATTCCCCACGCAATGCCCTCCATTCTTCAGGGCTGCACGCAGGCCATGAGCTCATCCTGCGTGGCAATAATGATTGCCGAGATGCTGGGCGTAAAGTCCGGCCTTGGCTGGTACATGACTTGGCAGACCGGCTGGGCCAGCTATGATAAGTCCTTTGCGGCGCTGTTCGTAATATGCTTCATATTCACGCTGGTAACAAACGGGCTTGAAAGGATAAAGCGCTATCTTCTCAGGTGGCAGAACGGAGCCGAAAAATGAGCGACGATAAAAAGAAAGTTTGCCTTAAACTGGAAAACGTAAGCAAGGTTTTTGCAAAGGTTGAAAGCGACGGCGTGACCCACGCCCTGCAGGACGTAAGCACAGAAATGCAAAGCGGGGAGTTCGTGTCTCTGGTCGGCCCGTCCGGCTGCGGGAAATCCACAATACTGCGCCTTGTTGCGGGGCTTATAACGCCAACGCTTGGCCGCGTAACTGTTGACGGCAAAGAGGTGGACGGCCCGAGCCCGGAGCGCGGCCTGGTTTTCCAGAACCCAACGCTTTTCCCCTGGCTCACCGTTGAAAAGAACATATCCTTCAGCCTTGATATGCGGGGCGCAGCCGTTGGCAAGGCCGAAAAGGTAAAGCATATGCTTGAAATAACCGGCCTTGAAAAGTTCCGCAACGACTATCCTGCCCAGCTTTCCGGCGGCATGGCGCAGCGCGTGGCGCTGGTGCGCACGCTTATAAACGAACCGGAGATACTGCTGCTGGACGAGCCTTTGGGCGCGCTTGACGCATTCACCCGCATGAATATGCAGGATGAGATACTCAATATTTGGACGCAGCGCAGGCAGCTTGCCCTTATGGTTACGCACAGCATTGACGAGGCCGTTTACATGGGCACAAGGGTGCTGGTTATGGAGGCCAACCCCGGGCGCATAGTGGCGAACATAAAGATAAGCGAGGATTTCCCGCGGGACAGAAGCTCCGCAAGCTTTGTAGAATACCGCAACGAAATACTCAACAAGCTGCATTACGGCGGCAAAAACGCCTAATTTACGGTTTATACGGCAAGGAATGCCTATAAATAAAAATTTTTTCACAAGGAGAAGAAAAACAATGAAGAAGATTGTTGCTCTTATGCTCGTGCTTGTCATGGCGCTGTCCGTATGCGCCTGCGCGGGCGTGGAGACCAACGGCGATAACACCGGCGACAATAAGCAGTCCGAAGTTATCAAGGATTCCAACAACGATGGCCAGATAGAGGTCGGTACCGTTGACGACGTTGAGGTCAACGAAGCTGACGAGCATCTGGATGCCGCCGAAGCCTCCGCTTCCGGCAAGTGGGAAGCCCTGTTTGTGCCCCTTAACATCGAAGGCCGCGCCATAGACATGGCCAACTTCGACCTGACCCCCACCCCCGAAGAGCTGGAAGCCATGAAGAACGAGCCCGCCTACGGCCGCACCATAAAGTATTTCATGAGCGACGGCTGCACCTCCGGCCCCACCATGGCCGATCACCTTGGTTACTATGCGGAAGCCGGCCTGACCGCCGAGGGCGTGAAGGGCAGCAGCGACGTTGAGGCGCTGGGCACCAATCAGGTTGACGTTGCCACCGGCATGATGGCCAAGATGCTTGTTCCCATCACCAACGGCGTGGACATAACCTTCACCGGCGGCGCGCACATAGGCTGCAAGTCCCTCTATGTTCTTGCGGACAGCGAATACGCCACCACTGCCGATCTCAAGGGCCAGAAGATCTCAGTCCCCAACGGCATCGGTAAGAGCGACTACAACATAACCGCCCTGCTCCTTGACGCGGACGGAATCAATTACAGCACCGATGTTGAGCTGGTTCAGGTTTCCGCGGACGCCTGCGTTACCGCAATGGAAAACGGCGAAATAGCCGCGGCCCTGCTGAGCGACACCTTTGCCTATGCCATGGTTAAGGACGGCAAGCTCAAGTGCATCCGTTCCCAGCTTGATACCGACTTTGCGGACCGCGTATGCTGCGTTATGGCAATGAACGGCACCTTCGTAAAGGAAAACCCCACCATTGCCAAGAAGGTGGCCCAGGCCGTGCAGAAGGCGCACAGCTACATGCGCGACAACCCCGAAGAAGCCACCAAGGTACTGATGGACATGGGTTGGAACGGCGGCAACTACGAGATGAACATAATGATAAACGGTTCCCTCCAGTTCGGCCTTTCCGATGAGTTCACCGGCGACACCCTCAAGGACTTCATCGAACGCTATATCCGCCTTGGCCTCATCACCTCCATGGACAACGCCGACGAGGTGCTGAAGCTGGCCTGGACTCCGATACTGTAATCTGAACCTGATACAAAGCAAAACGCCCCCGCTAAGCGGGGGCATACACTGACGAAAAAGTGGCTGAACGCCACTTTTTTGTTGCTCTGCATCATATGTATTCTTTCACCCGCGGCCGATGTATATCTACTGCAGATTTGTTTGCAAAGTAAAAACGCGAAACGGGTCAAAGTATAAATCCAACCGCTCAAAAAAACATCAATATAATAAATGCT
>ERZ824575.3827-NODE-3827-length-10113-cov-2.979817_pt1 | contig 10113 bp, 9 predicted proteins | sample MGYA00519470_ERZ824575 | MGnify/ENA primary metagenome ERZ824575 (study PRJEB31778, sample SAMEA3449170) | human gut metagenome | biome: human gut; feature: human-associated habitat; material: faeces | place: United Kingdom | collected 2010/2012 ...
GCGCGATCACGCCCGCACACCGGGCCGCGACGTCCTCGCCCTTCCATGCAGAAAATGCCGCAAGCGCCAGCAGGATCAGCCCGACGGCAAGCAGCGCCCCGAGCAGCAGCCGCCAGCCGTAGATGCGGCATTTGCGGCACTCGTAGTAGGAGATCTCGAAGATGTCGAGCCGCAGCGAGGGGTGCTCCTCGTGGAGGATCGTCTCGGTGTCGTTCTGGATGTAGCCCGTCTCGTAGAAGGTGTAGACGAGCGTGACGGCAAGCAGGACGGCGGGCAGCGCCCGGATCTCGAAGTCCGCCTGCATCAGGGCCAGCGTGCAGGCCGGGAGGAGGTAGACCAGCGCCCAGGAGAGGAGCTTGCGGAGGCTCCGCTGGCGGGTGTGGTAGAGGTAGAGGAAGGGAACGTAGAAGAAGAGTCGCGACATGGTCAGTGGCAGCATAGGATTTGGTAACGGGTGATTCGGTTCTTGCGCAGCGCCCGGCGCCACCGGGCGGCCCGCTTGCGGCGTGCGACGACGAGCACGCGCTCCGAGAGGCGGAGCAGCGGCATGTCCGAGCGGTCGTCGGTGACGGTCATGGCGAAGGGCGGGAGGATCCCCGCCTCCTTGAGGTATTCGAGCTTGCGGCCCAGCAGGTCCCGCCGCAGGCGCCCCGTGCAGCGGTCGCCGTCGTAGTCCAGTTCGGAGGAGCAGCAGCGGCCGATTCCCCAGCGCCGGGCCACGGTGCGGGCGATGCAGTCGAGGGTGGCGGAGGCCAGGCAGGGTTCGTAGCCTGCGGCCTTCACCTCGGCGACGATCTCCTGCAGGCGCGGGCGGATCCGGGCGGCGAGGCACGTTTCGTAGAAGGCTTCGGCGACCGTCGCCAGCTCCTGCCGCGTGTAGCCCCGCAGGTGGCGCAGAAGCATTTCCCGCGTCGGATCGCGGCCCGTGAGGCGGCGGAAGCCGCGGTTGAATGCGCGCCACGGCAGGCTCCGCGCCATCCGCCGCAGGAGACGGTAGGAGCGCGAGCACAGGAGGAAGTCGAGAAAGTCGAGCGTCGTGTTCGAGTCGAACAGCGTGCCGCAGATGTCAATGAGAACCGTCCGGTTTTCCATGGTCGGGGTCTTTGAGCAGGGTTTTCAGGCATTTGAGGAGCTTCATCCCGACGATCTTCGGGATGCTGACCGCATAGGGCAGCTGCCGGAAGGCGCGCAGCTTGGCCCGCTGGTCCGCAAGCGTCTCCCCGAGGCGCGCGAGGCGCCGGAGGTAGTGCTGCCGGTCGATGGCCCCGTGGGCCCCCGTGACGTTGGCGCCGTGCTGGCGGTAGAGGATGGTTGGCTCGGGGAGGTAGTCGAGCCGTCCGACCCCCGCGAGGACCAGCGCCGTCCACAGGTCGTGGTATTTCCACCCCGGGTAGGGCAGCAGGCGTTCGCGGGCCGCGTGGTTGAAGAGCGTCGCGCAGCCGAAGAGCGGACAGCCGTAGAGGATCATCCGGTAGGGGTCGCGGCAGTTGCGGGGGTCGATGCCCGAGTAGGCCCACAGCGAGGGGTCGATCGTCCGCAGCCGGGCATCGACGACCCGCAGGTCGCTGAAGACGCCCAGCGGGCGGTTGCCCTGCGCCTGCTCGCACTGCCGCATCTTCCGGTAGAGGCGTTCGACCTTCTCCGGCAGCCAGACGTCGTCCTGGTCGCAGAAGAGGTAGTAGTCGGCCTCGACGGCGGCGAGCAGGGCCATGAACGAGCGTCCCGACCCGAGGTTGCCCGCGCGGTCGTCGAGGCGCCGGATCCTTGCGGGGTGGCGGCGGGCGTAGGCGTCGATGATGGCGCAGGTCGCGTCTTTCGAGCCGTCGTCGCGGATGAAGAGGCACCACCCGCGGCAGCTCTGGGCGAGCAGCGAGTCGAGTTGTGCGGCGAGGTAACGCTCTCCGTTGTAGGTGGAGAGGAGGATGGCGATGGGTGCCGGTGATTGCATAGGCGGAGTTTAAAGTTCGCGGTCCAGCAGGTGGTTGCCGAAGAGGAGCAGCAGCAGGATCAGCAGGCTGTAGGCCGCGGGTATCGCGCGGGTGAGCCAGCGGGGGCGCCCCAGGTAGGTCAGCGAGGGGAGCAGGACGATCTCGACGATCGAGAGCAGCTCGCGCGTCCGTGCGGCGACGACGGGGACGTTGCCCAGCAGCAGGAACGAGGCGAGGGCCACGGCGTAGATCTTCAGCAGCAGGCGGGTGTAGCGGTTGTGCCGCTGCAGGGGTTCGAGGCAGAGAATCAGCAGGTAGAGCATGCCGACCCGCGCGAGGAAGGTTGCGGCGAAGGGGTCGAAGGCGTCCCAGCCGTTGAGGCCCAGCTCGGTGATCTGCCGGTAGACCTCGATCTTGACCTGGATGCCGGGGATCGGGAGGTGTGTGGCGAGCGTCAGCAGGTCGAGCCCCGCAAAGTGGAGCAGGCCGGCTGCGGGGATGAGCGCCGCCCAGAGCCATTTGCGGAAGGTCCGGGGGTTGAGCAGCCACAGCGGGAGGATCACGACGGCCGAGTAGTGAAACAGCATGGCGGCGAGGGCCGTCGGCAGGAAGCGGCGCAGGTTGCGTTCCTCGAGCGGCCGGATGCAGAGCAGCAGGAGCCCCGAGGCGACGCCGGCCCGGACCTGGATCAGGTCGTGAAGCATGTAGAAGTTGCTGATGTAGACGGCCAGCGCCAGGAACCACAGGTCGGTGAGCCGGCGGATGGCCGCGAGCTTGGTCGTGATGCCCAGCAGGGCGTAGAGGAGCAGGGCGACGAGGACCCGCTGCCCGGGGAAGCGGTCGGCAACCCACCGGATGGCGAAGAAGGCGGGCTCCTTGATTTCGAGGGTCGTCTCCGTGTCGCCCTCGATGTTCTCGACGAAGCCCTGGTAGTCGGGAAGTCCCTCGCCCTGCTTGAAGACGGCCAGCAGGATCAGCCCGGCCCCCAGCAGCAGGTAGGTGCGCTGCCGGGCGGCCGGCGAGGGGAAACGGACGTAGGAGCATCCCACGGCCAGCAGGAAGCAGAGCAGGATCGGAAGGATCATCTTCGGGCGGAGTTGTTGGGGGGGCTGCGGGATCGGGCCGGATGCAACTTGCGGCGGGGCGGCCCCGGAGCGGGTGCGGCAGAGGTCGGGCCGGCGGGGGCCTGCTTCGGCGGGCGGCCTGTCGGGGGGGGGTGGACCGGCCGCCGGGTCAGGCGTCGATCAGCCGTTCGAATTTCGCATAGGCGGCCTCCCAGGTGAAGCGCCGGATGTAGCGGTGCCCGGCACGGGCGATGCGGATGCGCTCGTCGTCGTCTCCGATCAGGCGGAGGATCCGTTCGGCCAGCGCCGCGGCATCCCCCACGGGTGCCACGAGGGCCGTGCGGCCGTCGATGGCCATCTCGCGGTAGCCCCGGTTGTCGGTGCAGACCACCGCGGCCCCGCAGATCGTCGCCTCGCCGACGGTGAGCCCCCACCCTTCGGTGAGGCTCGGCCCCAGGTAGATCGCCGCCTCGTTGTAGATCCGGTTGAAGGTCTCGCGGTCGGGCTGCCGGAAGTACTCGATCCAGTCGGGCAGCGCCGGTGCCGGCGGCACGCCGAAGAGCGAGACCTTCAGCTCCGGACAGCGCTCCCGGACGATCCGCAGGGCCTCGAATCCGTAGCGGCAGCCCTTCCACTCGCTTGTGTGGTAGAGCATCGCCACGCGGCAGCGCTCCTTGCGGGTGTAATCGACGCTCATGCGGAAAAAGTCGAAGTCGAACCCGTTGTGGATCAGCTCGCACGGCGCTCCGGCCGCCTCGACGAGGCGTTGCAACCACGCGGCGATCGCGATGTTCCGATAGCCGTAGCGGTAGCTCTCCAGCACCTCGGCATCGAAGTGCTGGATGAGGTAGAATTTCCGGATGCCGGGTGCGCGGTACGCCCTGAGGGCCCGGGCGGTCTGTATGGCCGTGGCGACGTAGCACGTCGTGCGGGACAGCCGGTGCGGGGCCAGCGTGCGGACGAAGTGCTCGCGGACCCCCTCGTGCAGCGGGAACCACCCCTTCACGGAGTAGCGCCCCGTAAGCCGGTAGTAGAGGTAGCGGGCGGCGGCGCGGAGCCTCCCGCGCCACGTCAGACGCTCGGGGCACGCCGCGGCCGCGTAGACGATATGCACGGTGTGGTGCGTGGCCGCCAGGCGGTTGGCGTATTCGCAGACCACCTTGTAGCCGCCGACGGGCCGCGGGCCCGGGGCCGGCATCAGAAAGGTTACGGAATTCATCTTTTATGATCGGTGTTTGCGGGCCCGCGGAGCTTTTCGGGCTTTCGGGTCCGGGGGCCTTCGCCCCGCAGACTTTCCGGGACCCTGCTGCCCTTCCGGGACCTGCAGCTTTTCCGGGCCCCGCGGCGGTCAGCCGTCGCGGCGCCGCATCTTCGCCAGGCGCTGCTTGATGCGGAGCGGCAGCGTGAAGCCGTGGTCCAGGGCCAGGCAGACCAGCCGCCCGTAGGCGGGGATCGTGGGGTTGGCGAGTGTCTCCCGCATGCCGGAGGCGTCGCGCCAGAGCTCCCGGAACGCTTCGGGGGTGATGCCGCCGCGCGAGACGAGGTGGTATTTGTGGCGCTGCTCGTACCAGTGCACGCAGCGGATGATGTCGGCATCCCCGGCCCACTGCTCCGTGCAGAAGCGGGCGACGTCGGAGACGTTGCGGAGGATCCCGCGGCTGTCGAGGCGCGAGGTGATGCTGCCCTCGCGCCGGATGTAGTGGTAGAGGCGTTGCGGCACGTTGTCGATGCGGTTCGCGTAGCGGAGTGCCCGGACCAGCACCGTCGTGTCCTCCATCATGTCGTACCCCTCGGGAAAGCGGATGCCGTGGCGCAGGTAGAGATCGCGCCGGATGAGCTTGTTGGTCATCACCCCGAGAAACCGTTTCAGCAGGAAGAGCTTCAGGTACTCCTCGCCCGGAAGGCTGACCGCGCTGTCGGGAAAGAACTCCCGGCCGGAGAGCGCATCGCCGGCGATGTTGCACCAGACCAGGTCGGCCCCCGTTTCGCGGGCCCGCTCCACGAGGCGGCGGTACATCTCGGGCTCGACGCGGTCGTCGCTGTCGCACCAGCCGACGAAGGTGCCCGTCGCCGCTTCGAGACAGGTGTTGCGCGCGGCGGCGGAGCCCCGGTTGGCAGGGTGGGTGATGATGCGGATCTGCGGGAGCCGGCGGGGGTATGCTTCGGCCACCTCCAGCAGGCGGGCGATGCTGCGGTCCGGGGAGCCGTCATCGACGAAGATGTATTCGATGTCGTCGAGCGTCTGCTCGAAGAGCGAGCGGGCGCAGGCGGCGATGTAGCGTTCGGCCCGGTAGACCGGCACGCAGAGGGAGAGTTCAGGCATGGTTCCGATGGATCAGGGCGATAAGACGGTGGGTGAAGTCCCGCATCCCCCGCGTCAGCAGGCAGAGCGATGCGTAGAGGAGCAGGAAGAATCCGCCGGCGGCCAGCGCGCCGTACGCCATCCACTCTCCGATGCCCGCAAACGGGTCGAACGGAATGCGTCCGACGGTCGCGGCGGCAATGGCGGCGACGGGCACGAGGGCCGCCAGATGACGGGCGTAGAGGGCTGCGTAGCGCTTCAGGCTCACCCGCAGCCCCCGGCGGAAGAGGTAGCAGGGCTTCCAGAGGAAGATCACGGCCACCAGGCTGCAGAGCGACCCGGCCAGGATGCCGTGCAGGCCGAAGAAGCGGCCCAGCAGCACCGACAGGCCGATGTTCATCACCGCCTCGGCGATCGGGGCCCAGATGTCGGAGAAGAGCCCGTAGGCGTAGATGTAGGAGTCGACCGTCAGGCGCGAGAGGTTGATGTAGAGGATGGCCGTCAGCAGGGCCAGCGTCCCGTTGTCGAGCAGGTACTCGGACCCCACCCAGAGCGAGATGAAGGCCGGGGTCAGCGTGTAGACACCGAAGCAGACCGTGCAGCAGAGCAGGAAGCGGGCGGAGAAGAGCTCCTCGAAGACCTCCATGATCCGCTCCCGGTCACCTTCGGCCACGAGGTTGCCCACGCCGGCGTTCATGCTGTTGAACAGGGCGCTCATGAGCGAGGTGATGCCGGTGAGGATGAGCAGGTAGTTTCCGTAGAGGGCCACCAGGCTCAGCGAGGTGTAGGCGTAGATGATCACCGGCGTGGTCTGCGTCAGGGTGAAGCCGCCGATCTTGTGGAAGAAGAGCTGCCGGACCTTGGTGATCACCTCGGGGTATTTGCGGCTCAGGCGGCGTCCCTGCGAGAGGTCCGTGTGCAGATCGGGGTAGGTGCGGCGGATCGTGAAGTTGAGGGCCGCGGCGGCCACCCCGGCGAACAACGCTTCGAGCACGAGCCACCAGAGATACCCGTTGTCGAGGTAGCGGATGGCGAGGATCTGGCAGAGGACCTTCACCAGCATCGCGCTCCGGTAGCTGTACTGGATGCGGTACTCCTTCTGGTCGGCCGAGAGGAGCACCTGCCGGTAGTTGACGAAGTAGCTGAGCAGGGCGCTTGCGAGCAGCACGCCGAACGAGGCGTAGGCGTACCACAGCGGGAGGGCCATCTTGGCGAAGATCCACGGGAAGAGGCCCATGAGCAGCACCCCGCCGCCCAGCACGCACCAGGCGATGCGGCGGTACATCCACCCCTGCAGGGAGACGATTTCGCCGACGGCCCTGCGGTCGCCGTCGAGCAGGGGCCGGTAGAGCGTGCAGGCGATTGCCGCGCCGATGCCCAGCTCCGCGAGGTTGAGAAACTGCAGGAGGTTCGTCGCCGTGGTGTTCAGACCCAGCACGTCGGCGCCGAGGCGGTCGAGAAAGATCTTGCGCGAAAAGAACTGCAGGGTCAGGCTGAAGAGGTAGAAAACAAGCCCGACCGAACTGTTCTTGAAACTTTTCGCAGTCCGGGATTGTGCTTTCATCCGTAGTTCCGCAGCGGGGGATGTCGCAGGTATGTTTGAAGATTATCCTATCTGGAGCCGTACATCTCCTCGTAGTAGGTCCGGTAGGCGCCCGAGGTAACGCGGTCCATCCACGCCTGGTTGTCCAGGTACCAGCGGACGGTCCGCTCGATGCCCTCCTCGAACTGCAGCGAGGGCTCCCAGCCCAGTTCGCGCTGCAGCTTGCGCGAGTCGATCGCGTAGCGCAGGTCGTGGCCCTTGCGGTCCTCGACGAAGGTGATCAGGTCCAGGTCCTCGCCCTCGCGGCGGCCCAGCAGGCGGTCCGTCGTGCGGACGAGCAGCCGGATCAGGTCGATGTTCTTCCACTCGTTGAAGCCGCCGATGTTGTAGGTCTCGGCCACGCGGCCGTGGTGGAAGATCCTGTCGATCGCCCGGGCGTGGTCCTCGACGTAGAGCCAGTCGCGGACGTTCTCGCCGCGGCCGTAGACGGGCAGCGGCCGGCGGTGGCGGATGTTGTTGATGAACAGGGGTATGAGCTTCTCGGGAAACTGGCAGGGGCCGTAGTTGTTCGAGCAGTTCGTTACGAGTGTCGGCATGCCGTAGGTGTCGTGGTAGGCCCGCACGAAGTGGTCGCTCGAGGCTTTCGAGGCCGAATAGGGGCTGTGCGGCGCATAGCGGGTGGTCTCCTCGAAGAACTCCTCGCCGTAGGCCAGGTGGTGCTCCGCGGAGGAGGCCGTCGTCGTGAAGGGCGAGGCGACGCCCTCGGGGCGGGTGAGCTCCAGCGCGCCGTAGACCTCGTCCGTGGAGATGTGGTAGAAGAGCTTGCCCGCATAGCCCTCGGGGCGCTCCTCCCAGCAGCGGCGCGCCGCTTCGAGCAGCGTGAGGGTCCCCAGGACGTTCGTGCGCGCGAAGGTGAAGGGGTCGCGGATCGAACGGTCCACATGGCTCTCGGCCGCCAGGTGGATGATGCCTTCGACCTCGTGCCGCCGCATCAGCGACACGACGGTCTCGAAGTCGCAGATGTCGCCCCGCACGAAGGTGTAGTTGGGCCGCTGCTCGACATCGCGCAGGTTCTCCAGGTTGCCGGCATAGGTCAGCTTGTCGAGGTTGACGATGCGGCAGTCGGGGTACTTCGTAACGAAGAGCCGCACGACGTGCGAGCCGATGAATCCGGCGCCGCCGGTGATCAGTATCGATTTCATTGCGCTTGCTGTTGTTGCTGTGCTTTGAGGATCCGGGCCAGGCAGTACTGCATCGACTCCCGCCAGTGGGGGATCTCCACGCCGAACGTGCGCTTGATCTTGGTCTTGTCCAGCACGGAGTAGGCCGGGCGCCGCACCTTCGAGGGGAACTCGTCGCTGTGGCAGGGGAGGATCCGGCAGCGGTCGTGCCCCACGGCCCGGGCGATCTCGACGGCGAAGTCGTACCACGAGCAGACCCCCTCGTTCGAGAAGTGGTAGATCCCCTCGCGGCCCGCGTAGAGATCCTTCTCGATGATCGAGAAGATCGTCAGCGCGAGGTCCCCGGCGTAGGTCGGCGTGCCGACCTGGTCGAAGACCACCTGCAGCGTCTCCCGCTCGGCCGTCAGGCGGAGCATCGTCTTCAGGAAGTTGCGGCCCCACTCCGAGTAGAGCCACGCCGTGCGGATGATGAGGGCCCGGCACCCCGAGACGGCGATGGCCTCCTCGCCGCGGAGCTTCGTGCGTCCGTAGACGCCCAGCGGGTGCGTCGGCATCTCTTCGGTGAGGGGCGTGCTGCCCTCGCCGCCGAAGACGTAGTCGGTCGAGACGTGGAAGAGCGTGGCGCCCGCCTCGCGGGCCGCCTCGGCCAGGTTGCCCGCCGCCGTGGCGTTCACACGTTCGGCAGCCTCCTCCTCCTCTTCGGCGCGGTCCACGTTGGTGTAGGCCGCGCAGTTGACGATCACCCCGACCCGTTCGCCGAGGACGAAGCTGCGGACGGCCTCCCGGTCCGTGATGTCGAGCCGGTCGAGGTCCGTGAAGAGGTAGCTGTGGGGCGAGAGGGCCCCGAGGCGCTGCATTTCGCGCCCCAGCTGGCCGTTGCAGCCCGTAACGAGTATGCGTTTTTCTGTCATGACGTATGCTGTGCGTTGTATTCGAAGGGCAGGTCGGCCTCCGCGAGGCGCGGGTGCGCCGCATCCTTGGCCGAGAGGAGGATCCGCGGGGCGGGGATACGCCAGTCGATGCCGAGGGCGGGGTCGTCCCAGGCAATGGCCCCCTCCGACTGCGGGGCATAGGGGTTGTCGCACTTGTACTGGAAGAGGGCCACGTCGCTCAACACCGAGAATCCGTGGGCGAAGCCCCGCGGGATGAAGAGCTGGCGGTGGTTCTCTTCCGTGAGCTCCACGGCGACATGCTGCCCGAAGGTGGGCGAGCCGCGGCGGATGTCCACCGCGACGTCGAGCACCGCGCCGCGGACGCAGCGCACGAGCTTCGCCTGCGCGAAGGGGGGCCGCTGGAAGTGCAGGCCGCGCACGACGCCGTAGCACGAGCGGCTCTCGTTGTCCTGGACGAAGCGCACGGGAGCGACCTGTGCGTCGAAGTCGCGCTGCGAGAAGGACTCGAAAAAGTAGCCGCGGGAGTCTTCGAACAGGCGCGGTTCGATGATTACCACGCCTTCGAGGGGTGTTTTCAGAACTTTCATGCCGTTGCGGGTGTCAAAGGTTGGGCTCTCCGGTACGTTCCAGCTCCTCGACGACCTGCATCAGGTACTGTCCGTACTGGTTCTTGAGCATGGGTTGCGCCAACTGGCGGATCTTCTCCGCGTTGATCCATCCCTGCCGGTAGGCGATGCCCTCCAGGCAGGCGATCTTGAGCCCCTGGCGCTTCTCGATCACCTCGATGAAGGTCGAAGCTTCGCTCAACGAGTCGTGCGTGCCCGTGTCGAGCCAGGCGAAGCCCCGGCCGAGGGTCTGCACGCGCAGCTCGCCGTCGTCGAGGAAGCGCTGGTTCACCGTGGTGATCTCCAGTTCGCCGCGCGCCGAGGGGCGGATGCCGCGGGCCACCTCCACCACCTTGTTGGGGTAGAAGTAGAGCCCCACGACGGCGTAGTTGGATTTGGGATGTGCGGGTTTCTCCTCGATCGAGAGGCAGTTGCCCGCGCGGTCGAACTCCGCGACGCCGTAGCGCTCCGGGTCGCTGACCCGGTAGCCGAAGATCGTCGCCTTGCCCGCTTCCTCCGCGCTGCGCACGGCCTCCCGGAGCATGCCCGTGAAGCCCGCTCCGTGGAAGATATTGTCGCCCAGCACCAGACAGACCG